>Ga0209581_1002530_pt1 | contig 17273 bp, 14 predicted proteins | sample Coa_R2_FD_187160 | JGI IMG/M metagenome (GOLD analysis project Ga0209581, IMG submission 187160) | Surface soil microbial communities from Centralia Pennsylvania, which are recovering from an underground coalmine fire - Coalmine... | ecosystem: Environmental > Terrestrial > Soil > Unclassified ...
CGGGCGGCTGACAAGGCGTGGATGGCCGGGACAAGCCCGGCCATGACGGCCTGGGTTTCGGGAAGTGAAAATGGCGCCAATCGCAATTCGCATGGGCGGCTACGGCCCGCCGACCACCGGCTTTTCCAAGGCGCTGAAATTCATCGGCGACAGACTCGCCGCCGAATTCGGGCCGCGCATTGCCGTCGACTATGTGTGGAACGTCATGGACCACGGCTACAAGGCCGAGGACATCCTGACGCTGGTCGAGAACGGCGAGATCACGCTCGGCTACCAGTCGTCGAGCTATCTCACCGACCGCGTGCCCGAACTGGGCTTCGTCGATCTGCCGTTTTTGTTTTCCAGCAACGCGCAGGCGCGCGGCGCCATGGACGGCGCGCTCGGGCAATTTCTCGCCGAGAAGACCGAAGAGCGCATCGGCTACCGCATCCTCGGCTGGTACGAAAACGGCTTCCGCCACATCTCCAACCGGCTGCGGCCGATCCATCGGCCCGCCGACATGGCCGGCATGAAAATCAGGGTGCTGCCGAGCGACATCCACAAGCGCACCTTCGAGTTGCTCGGCGCGGTGGCCATGCGCATGGATCTCACCGAAGCCATCGCCATGATCAAGGCCGGCACTTTGGACGCACAAGAAAACCCGCTCGCCAACACCGTCACCTACGGCGTGCACAAGTTCCACAAGTTCCACACGCTGAGCTATCACTTCTATATCTCGCGCCCGATCTTCCTGCACCGCGCTTCGTTCGACGCCTGGCCCGCCGATCTGCAGAGTGCGATGCGCAGGGCGGTCGCCGACTCGGTCGCCTTCCAGCGCAAGCTCGCGGTGGAAGAGCACGACAGTTCGCGCAAGATCATCGAGGACGCCGGCTGCGAGATCCACGAATTGACGCCGCAGGAGCACGACGCCTTCGCCGCCGCGGTGCAGCCTTTGCTCGCCGACGCCCGCAAGATGTACGGCGAGGCGATGTTCAGGATGGTGCCGAAGATTTGACCCGCCGCGATCTCTCTTCCCCTCTCCCCTTGTGGGAGAGGGTGGCTCGCGCGGAGGGAATCCGAGCGCGAGCCGGGTGAGGGGGCTGCGCCTGGCGAGAATTCCCCCTCACCCGCCTCGCTCACTGCGTTCGCTCGGCACCCCTCCCACAAGGGGAGAGGGGAGTCCGCGGCTAAGCGAATGCGACCCGCCGCAGCCGCCCGCGCAGCACCAGCGTGCCGACGATCAGGAAATTGAGGATGTTGGCGCCGATGCCGGCGGCAAAGGCCGGCGCGTAGTAGCCGTAGTGGTCGTACATGATGCCGGCGAGCCAGCCGCCGAGCGCCATGCCGCCGCCGCTGAACAAAAGCAGCGTGGGAATGCGCCAGTAGGCTTCGGCCGCCGGAAACAGCTCGCGCAGCGCCAGCACGTAGGCCGGAATGATGCCGGAGAAACCGAGGCCGAAGGCGCCGGCCACCATGAACAGGCCGGCCTCGTTCTGCGTCAGCAGGAACGCGGTCATGGCGGCGCACTGCCACAGCGAGCCGATCAACACCGTGGCGAGCCCGCCGATGCGGTCGGAGATCGCGCCCCAGACCTGGCGGGAAAGGAACGCGGTGCCGAGCAGCACCGACAGCATGATGGCGCCGGCCGAGCGCGCGATGCCGAGGTCGCTGCAGAAGGCGACCAGATGCTGCTGCGGCATCGCCATCGGCACGCAGCATAACACCGCCGCCGCGCACATCATCGCGAACACGAGGTTCGGCGGCCAGCCCAGCACGGCTGCGCTGCGCGAGGCGGCCTGCGCGGCCGCGGCCGGGTGGATCACCTCGGGCGGCGCGCGGAAATAGACGGCGGCGAGCGGCACGATCACCGCGATCTCGACGGCGGCGTAGATCAGCATGGTGTCGCGCCAGCCGAGACTGGAAATGACGCGCTCGAAGATCGGCGGCCACATCGCGCCGGCGAGATAGGAGCCGCTCGAGATCAGCGCCAGCGCCGAGCCGCGCCGGCGGTCGAACCAGCGGCTGATATAGATGTACATCGGCGCATTGATGCCGCCGAGGCCGATGAAGCCGATGAAGGCGCCGTGGCCGATCCACAGCGGCCAGGGCGGCCCGAGCGTCGAGATGGCAAGGCCCAGGCCGATCATCAGCGCGCCGCCGAGCACGGTCCAGCGCGTGCCGATGCGGTCGGCGATGCGGCCCATGATGATGCCGCCGACGCCGGAGCAGAGCCAGGCCAGCGCCGAGGCGAGCGCCGGCACCTCGCGCGCGCCGCCCACTTCCGCGGCGATGTCTTTCAGCGCCACCGGTGTGATCCAGGCGCCGCCGAACGCCATCAGCAGCGTCACCAGCGCCACGCTGGCGACGATCCAGGAGGACCGGCTTTCGATCGAGGCGACGGCTTGCATTATGGAACCCGGCAACCGGAGACCTTTTACAGGCCGGGCCGGATTTGACCACCCACGATTTTGCGGGGCTGCTCGGCCCGGTCCCGGTGCATCATCGGGCAATACGGCGCCGGGCTTTCTGGGAGGCACGCGAACGGTTCTTCACATGGTCGATGAAGGCCCGCAGTTTCGGCATGATTTTCCGGTTGCCGGGATAATAAAGAAAAACGCCCGGCGCCATCGGCGCATATGATTCGAGCACCCGAACGAGGTTTCCCGATTTCACCGCGGCGGCGGCGATTGGACCGGGCACTTGGGCGAGCCCCAAACCTCCGAGGGCGGCGCCGAGGATGGTGGAAAAGTCGTTGGCGATGAAAGGTCCTGCGACGATCGCGTCAACGGTCTTATTGCCGGCGAGGAAGGTCCACGGCGCGATTGATCCATTCGAGCGGCGCAGACGCAGGCACGCGTGCCGGCGTAAATCGTCGATGCGTTCGGGGCGCTTGGCCCTGCGCAGATAGTCGGGGCTGCCGACGACCACAAACGGAAACGGCGGGGTCAGCCGAATCGCGACCATGTCGGCTGCGATGAACTGGCCAAGGCGGATGCCGGCGTCGAATCCTTCCGCGGCGATATCGACCAAACGCTCACTCGCCGCGATCTCCACCTCGACCTCGGGATACGCCCGGCAGAAGGATGCAATCAGCGGGTCCAGCAGGACCGGCGCCACTGCCGGCGGCACGGCAAGGCGCAGCAATCCGGCCGGCCTTTGTCCGAGGTCGCGCGCAGCCGCGCCTGCGGCGACAAGCTCCTCGAAGGCCGGCTTGGCCCGCGACAGGAAGCGCTCGCCGGCTTGCGTCAAGCCGACGCTGCGCGTCGTGCGGATGAACAGCGCCGCGCCGAGCCTTGCCTCAAGGGTGCGGATCGCCTGGCTGATCGCGGACGGCGTTACACCGAGTTCGGCGGCGGCGCGGCGAAAGCTGCGATGCTGCGCGACGCCGAGGAACGCCTCGACGCCGTCGAGCGCGCCCTGTCGGACTGTGAAGTTCTGCTTCATAGCCCATCAACATTATCGCCAATAGTGCGCCGGTGGAAGCGGCCCTATGTCTCCGGTCGTGATCCTGAAAGGAGCTTTCCCGATGAACGATCAATCGCCCGTCCAGACTCAGGCTTCCACGTCGACGATCGCAGGCGTCTTCGCGCTGCTGAAGGCAAAGCCCGGCGTCACGCGCGAGCAGGTCATGGCTGTCATGCCGGCGGAGATTCGCGCGACGGTCCAACTCTACATCGATGGCAAAATCCGCGAATGGTATTCGCGGGAGGACGGCAAGGGAGGGGTGTTCCTGCTGAACGTCTGGGACGTCGCGGAAGCGAAGTCCATCATGGACTCCTTGCCGCTCGCCAAAGCGAACCTGCTCGACCACGAATACATCCCGGTCGGGCCGCTGCTGCCGTTGCGTCTGTTGATGCGGAACGAGCCGCACAAGCCGTAACCCGGCACTTCGTGCCGTCGACGAGCGGCGCGCTTCATTCCACCCGCCCGCCGCCAACCCGAATCTGCAACTCATAGGAGCCGAAATGTCACCGGAAACGCTTTTCCGAATCCACCTCATCCTCGGCTATGTCGCCTGGCTGCTTTGTTTCAGCGTCTACATTTGGCCCTGGCTCAAGGCGATGGACAGGATCCAAGCACAGCGCGCCATCGCCACTTTGCACAGCTTCCGGTTCTTCGGGCTCGTCTTCATCCTTCCGGGCGTTGTCGGCAATCTGCCGGAGGGCTTCGCCACCGTCGCGGCCTATGGCGATTTCACGACCGGCCTTCTCGCCATCCTGGCACTTCTGGCCGTGAGAACGCGCCCGCTCTTTTGGCTGTTCGTTGTCGCCTTCAATGTCGTGGGCGTGGCCGATCTCCTTATCGATTATTACAACGCCACCAAACTCGGTCTTGCCGCCTTGGCGGGAGAGCTGGGTTCCGCCTACGTGATCCCGATCATTTACGTCCCGTTGCTGATGATTACGCACGCCGTCGCATTTTATTTCCTGGTGCGTCAGCAGCAGGCTGTGCATCGGCCGATCGCCGAGAATGTTGGGCTCTAACCGGCACCCGCAGCGTGGCCGAGGGGATGTCCGCTGAGCGATTGGCGGACATCCTCTGCCTTTGGGGCAGGAACGTTTCGCGAGGGCCTCGGCCTGCACCCGGGACTGGCCCCGCCGTGACGGTGTGGATCGCTGCATTGCGCCAAAATGCGCGCCGGCGCCGCGCGATGAAATTTCGTTGCAGCGCGCCGGCGCCGCGCGAAATAGTCGGCAGGGTCTTGCACGGCGTCACTTAATTCGCGGGGAAGCTGTTTCTTAGGCCGCGCTTCTGACTTATATAGGGGGCGCCGGCATTCCCCCTGGCCCCTCGCGGGCTCGCGCAAGGCCCAGCATGACCCTCCGCTCCGTCAGCCTCGACGACAAATACGACCTGCGCCAGGACCGCGTCCTGGTGACCGGCTTCCAGGCGCTGGTGCGGGCGCTGCTGATGCAGAAGGAGCGCGACCGCCGCGCAGGCTTGAACACCGCGGGCTACGTCACCGGCTATCGCGGCTCGCCGCTCGGCAATCTCGACCAGCAGATGATGCGCGCCGGCAGGTTCCTGGCGGCCGCCGACGTTAAGTTCCAGCCCGGCCTCAACGAGGAGCTTGCCGCGACCGCGCTCTGGGGCACGCAGCAGGCCGAATTGCGCGGCGAAGGCAAGTTCGATGGCGTGTTCGGCATGTGGTACGGCAAGGGGCCGGGCGTCGACCGCGCCGGCGACGCCTTCCGCCACGCCAACCTTGCCGGCACCTCCAAGCACGGCGGCGTCATCGCGCTGATGGGCGACGACCACACCGCGGAATCCTCGACCACCGCCCATCAGTCCGAATTCCACTTCGTCGACGTCATGATGCCGATCCTCAACCCGGCCGGGGTGCAGGAGATCATCGACTACGCGCTCTACGGCTGGGCGATGTCGCGCTTCACCGGCGCCTGGACCGCGCTCAAGTGCATGCACGAGACGGTGGAATCGACCGGCATCGCCGACGGCCGGCTCGAGCGCGTGCAGATCGTCACGCCCGACGATTTCCGCATGCCGGAAGGCGGCCTCAACATCCGCCTCACCGATACCTTTCTCGGCCAGGAGGCGCGCCTGCACGACTTCAAGCGCGACGCGATGCTCGCCTTCGTGCGCGCCAACAAGCTCAACAAGATCATCACCTCGGGCGGCCGCGCGCCGAAAATCGGCGTCATCACCACCGGCAAGGCCTATCTCGACGTGCGCCAGGCCTTCGACGAGCTCGGCATCGACGAGATCAAGTGCAACGACCTCGGCATCCGCCTGTTCAAGATCGCCTGCGTCTGGCCAATCGGACGCCAGGAATTGGCCGAGTTCGCTCAGGGGCTCGATCTCATCATCGTGGTCGAGGAAAAGCGCTCGCTGATCGAGGTGCAGGTGCGCGAGGAGCTCTACGGCACCGCCAATCAGCCGGCCTGCATCGGAAAGAAGGACGAGCAGGGCAATTGGCTGTTCCCGGTCAAGGGCGCGCTCGATCCCAACGACATCGCCATCTGCATCGGCGAACGGCTGCTGCGTTACGGCTCGAATGACGAACTCGCCGCCAACGTGGCGCGGCTGAAGTCGGCGCAGAAGGCGCTGGCCGAGACCGCCGACGTCGCCAATCGCATTCCCTATTTCTGCTCGGGCTGTCCGCACAACACCTCGACGCGCGTGCCGGATGGGTCGCGCGCCTATGCCGGCATCGGCTGCCACTACATGTCGCAATGGATGGAGCGCAAGACGCTCGGCTACACCCAGATGGGCGGCGAGGGCGCCAACTGGATCGGCGAGGCGCCGTTTTCCAATCGCGGCCACGTGTTCCAGAACCTCGGCGACGGCACCTACAACCACTCAGGCTATCTCGCCATCCGCGCCGCGATCGCTTCCGGCGTGACCATGACCTACAAGATCCTGTTCAACGACGCGGTCGCCATGACCGGCGGCCAGGCCAATGACGGCGGGCTCACGGTCGATCAGATCGCGCGCCAGGTCGCCGCCGAAGGCGCCAGGCGCGTCGTCCTGGTGACCGACGAGCCGTGGAAATACCCGAAGACGATCGAGTGGCCGCGCGGGCTGACCATCCATCACCGCGACGAGCTCGACGCCGTGCAGCGCGAGCTGACCACCGTGCCCGGCGTCAGCGTCCTGATCTACGACCAGACCTGCGCCGCCGAGAAGCGCCGCCGCAGGAAGCGCGGCGCCTTCCCCGATCCGCTCAAGCGCGTCGTCATCAACGACCTGGTCTGCGAGGGCTGCGGCGACTGCGGCGTCAAATCGAATTGCGTCTCGGTGCAGCCGCTGATGACCGAGTGGGGCCGCAAGCGCACCATCGACCAGTCGAGCTGCAACAAGGACTATTCCTGCCTCAAGGGCTTCTGCCCGTCCTTCGTCACCGTGCACGGCGCGAAACTGAAAAAGGGCGAGAGCGTCGCCGAGCCCGCCGAGTGGCCGGCGCTGCCGCAGCCCGGCCTGCCGCTGACCAACCATCCCTACAGCATCATCGTCACCGGCGTCGGCGGCACCGGCATCGTCACCGTCGGCGCCATCATCGGCATGGCCGCCAATCTCGAGGGCAAGGGCGCCGGCATCATCGACATGGCCGGCCTCGCCCAGAAGGGCGGCGCGGTCTACAGCCACATCCGCATCGCCAATGCGATGGAGGACATCCACGCCATCCGCGTCGCCGCCGGCGGCGCCGATCTCGTCATCGGCGGCGATATTGTCGTGCTCGGCACCAAGAAGGTGCTCGGCGCCATCAAGCAGGGCCACACCAAGGTCGTCGTCAACACCGCCGAATTCCTGCCCGGCGACTTCACCCGCAACGCCGACTTCTCGTTGCCGACCGAGCGCCTGAAGCGCGCGATCATCGGCCACGCCGGCCGCGAGCAGAGCCATTTCGTCGACGCCGGGCGTCTTGCCGTCGCGCTGCTCGGCAATTCGATCGGCGCCAACATGTTCATGCTCGGCTACGCCTACCAGCTCGGCGCGCTGCCGCTGTCGGCGGAAGCGATCGAGAAGGCGATCGAGATGAACGGCGAGGCGGTGCCGATGAACATCGCGGCGTTCCGTTTCGGCCGCCGCGCGGCGGTCGACCCGCGGGCGGTCGAGAGCCTGATCAAGCCGCAGCCGGGCCTGGAAAACGATTCGCTCAAGCTGTCGCAGTCCTTCGACGAGACGGTCGAGCGCCGTGTCGCGTTCCTCACCGCCTATCAGAACGCGCGCTATGCGCGGCGCTACCGCGGCTGGGTCGAGAAGGTCCGCGCCGCCGAGGCGGAGAAGGTGCCCGGCCAGTGCGGGCTCGCCGAGGCGGTGGCGCGCTATCTGTTCAAGCTGATGGCCTACAAGGACGAATACGAAGTGGCGCGGCTTTACACCGACACCTCGTTCCTCGAACGGGTCAGGTCATCCTTCGACGGCGAGGATCTGCGCTTCGAGTTCCATCTGGCGCCGCCGCTTCTGGCGCGGATCGACAAGGCGACCGGCGAGCCCAGGAAGATGTCGTTCGGGCCGTGGATGCTGAAGGTGTTCGGCGTCCTGGCGAAGTTCAGGTTTCTGCGCGGCACCCCGTTCGACCCGTTCGGCTATAGCCATGAGCGGCGGACCGAGCGGCAGTTGATCAAGGACTACGAGAAGCTGCTGTCGGCGGTCGTGGCCGAGCTCACCCCCGACAACCATCAAACCGCCGTGGCGCTGGCCGCCCTGCCGGAGAAGATCCGCGGTTTCGGCCCGGTCAAGCAGCGCCATCTTGCCGCTGCCAAAGCCGAGGAAGCGGTCCTGCGCGAGCAATTCCATGCCGGCGCAACCCCGTTTCTCAAGGCTGCCGAGTAGCTTAGGGCGGGCTTGCGACCTTTTTCCAAGGCTGCGGAGGCTTGACCGGCCAGCGGCGGTGTTTTCATATCATTACAACAACAAGTCCGCCGGCCAGGCGGCGAGGGGTGCGGCGCCGTGCCGAAAGCGGCGCGGCCAAGTGGGAGGATCAGGTTGTGGCAGCCAATGCCGCCGCCACGGCGGACACGTTTCCGAAACTTTTGATCCGCAATGCGCAGCTGTTCGGCTCGCGGCCGGCCATGCGGCACAAGGATCTCGGCATCTGGCAAACCTGGACCTGGGCCGAGGTCAATGACCTTGTGCGTGCCTATGCGGTCGGCCTGCACAAGTTGGGCGTCAAGCGCGGCGAGACGGTCGCCATCGTCGGCGCCAACCGCCCCCGCCTCTATTGGTCGGTGATGGCGGTACAGATGCTCGGTGCGGTGCCGGTACCGGTCTACGCCGACGCCGTCGCCGACGAATTGGCATTTGTCCTGTCGCACGCCGAGGTGCGCTTCGCCGCCGTCGAGGATCAGGAGCAGGTCGACAAGATCCAGTCCGTCAAAGACCGCCTGCCGAAGCTGCAGGAGATGTTCTACGACGAGCGCCGCGGCTTGCGCGACTACGATCACAGCCACCTGCATCCGATGGAGGACATCATCGCGGCGGGCCGCGAGGCGCTCGCCGATCCCAAGGTCTCGGCCTGGCTCGACGCCGAAATCGCGGCCGGAAAAGGCTCCGATCCCTCCATCATTCTCTACACATCCGGCACCACCGGCGCGTCCAAGGGCGTGGTGCTGACCGGCGAGCGTTCGATCAAGGCGGCCTCCGATACGGTTGCCTTCGATCACCTGACCGAGAAGGACGTCGCGCTCGCCTATCTGCCGCTGGCCTGGGTCGGCGATCATTACCTCAACTACGCGCAGGGGCTGGTGTCCGGCTTCTGCACCGCGTGTCCGGAGAATTCCGACACGGCGATGGCCGACCTGCGCGAGATCGGGCCGACGTTCTATTTCGCCCCGCCGCGCACGCTCGAGCTTTTGCTGACGCGCGTCATGATCCGCATGGAGGATGCCGGCTACCTCAAGCGCAAGATGTTCCACTATTTCATCGCCATCGCGCGCAAGTACGGCGAGCGCATTCTCAACCGGCAGCCGGTGCCGCTGCTCGGGCGCCTGCAATACTGGCTGGGCGAGCTGCTGGTCTATGGTCCGCTCAAGAACGTGCTCGGCTTTTCGAAGGTGCGCGTCGCCTATACCGCCGGCGAGGCGGTCGGCCCCGAGTTGTTCAACTTCTATCGGTCGATCGGGCTCAACCTGAAGCAGCTCTACGGGCAGACCGAGGCTTTCCTCTATCTCACCGCGCAGCCGGACGGCGAGATTTACTCCGACACGGTCGGCCGCACGTTCCCGAACGTCGACCTGCGCATCACGCCGGACGGCGAAGTGCTGTTCAAGTCGCCCGGCATGTTCGCTGGCTACTTCAAAGACGAGGCCAAGACCGCCGAAGTGATGACCGAAGACGGCTACGTCAAGACCGGTGATGCCGGCTTCTTCGACGAGAAGACCGGGCATCTCAAGATCATCGACCGTGCCAAGGACGTCGGCAAGCTCAACGACGGCACGCTGTTCCCGCCGAAATACATCGAGAACAAGCTGAAGTTCTATCCCAACATCCGCGAAGCGGTGGCCTATGGCGACAAGCGCGACTTCGTCGCGGTGATGCTGAACATCGATCTCACCGCGGTCGGCTCATGGGCCGAGCGCAACAACGTTGTCTATAGCTCTTATCAAGAGCTCGCCGGCCATCCGCTGGTCTATGACATGATCGAAAGGCACGTCGCCGAGGTGAACCGCTCGCTCGCCGCGGACAAGGTGATGGCGGGCGCGCAGATCAAGCGTTTCCTCATCTTGCACAAGGAGCTCGATGCCGACGATGGCGAGCTTACGCGCACCCAAAAGGTTCGCCGCGGCTTTATCGCCGACCGCTACGGGCCGCTGATCAAGGCGCTTTACGACGGCTCGACGGAAGCCGACATCGCCACCGAAGTGACCTTCGAGGACGGCCGCAAAGGTATGATCAAGGCGCGCGTGAAGATCCGCGACATGCAGACGGCGCCCGCCGCCGGGATCATGGGGAAGGCGGCATGAGCGCGAGGCGCTTGCAGCACACTCTTTTCACCCTCCCCCTCCAGGGGAGGGTCAGCGCCCCTCGTGGGGGGATCGCATGAGAGCTCCGAGCGGATCGGATGTTGCCGTCGGCGAGGTGCTGCTCTCGGTCGAGAATGTCTCGCTGTCGTTCGGCGGCGTGAAGGCGGTGAGCGACGTCTCCTTCAACATCAACAAGGGCGAAATTCGCGCCATCATCGGCCCCAACGGCGCCGGCAAGACGTCGATGCTCAATATCATCAACGGCTTCTACCATCCGCAGCAGGGCCGCATCACGTTCAAGGGCAAGACCCGCTCCGAGATGAAGCCGCATGAGGCCGCCTATGGCGGCATCGCGCGCACCTTCCAGAACGTCGCGCTGTTTCGCGGCATGACCGCGCTCGACAACATCATGGCCGGACGGTCGTTGAAGATGAAGTCGGCTTTCATCTGGCAGTTGTTGCGTCACGGTCCGGCGATGCGCGAGGAGGTCGAGCATCGCCAACGGGTCGAGGAAATCATCGACTTCCTCAAGATCCAGGAAATCCGCCGCACGCCGGTCGGCCGGCTACCCTACGGCTTGCAGAAACGCGTCGAGCTTGGCCGAGCGCTCGCCATGGAGCCGGATTTGCTGCTGCTCGACGAGCCGATGGCGGGGATGAACATCGAGGAAAAGGAAGACATGTCGCGCTTCATTCTCGATGTGAACGAGCATTACGGCACCACCATCGCCCTCATCGAGCACGACATGGGGTGGTGATGGACCTGTCCGACCGGGTGGTGGTGCTCGACCACGGCGTCAAGATCGCGGACGGCACCCCGGACGAGGTCAAGGCCAACCAGGCGGTGATCGACGCCTATCTCGGCGTCGCGCATTGAGGGCGGCAATGTCAGTTCGAGTCGCCCAATGTACTCCGGTCACCTCCCCCCTTGCGGGGGAGGTCGGCGCGCGGAGCGCGCCGGGAGGGGGGTATGCGGCCTGTTCCGGCGCCAGCCGCTTACCCCCCTCCCTAACCCTCCCCCACAAGGGGGGAGGGAATATGCCGTGCGTGCGGCGCGGCCAGCGATGCAGAGGGCGATAAATGCACCTGCTCTACCAGATCTTCATCGACCCCTTCGTGCAGATGGGCTCAGCGCCCGACCTGCTGGCGCAGACGCTGTGGGAGGGGCTCGTTGCCGGCGTGCTCTATTCGCTGATCGCGCTCGGCTTCGTGCTGATCTTCAAGGCTTCCGGTGTGTTCAATTTCGCCCAAGGCATCATGGTGGTGTTCGCGGCGCTGACGCTGGTCGGTCTTTATTCGCACGGCGTGCCGGCCTTTATCGCGCTTGCCCTCACCATCGGCGTCATGCTGCTGCTCGCGATCGCGATCGAGCGCTACGTGCTGCGGCCGCTGGTCAATCAGGCCGAAATCATCCTGTTCATGGCCACCTTCGGCCTGACCTACATCCTCATCGGCGCCGGAGAACTGATCTTCGGCGGCGATCCCAAGATCATGATTTCGGAACAACTGCTGCTGCCGAGCGGCGCCTACCGCATCCCGGCGTTCGGCGGCTTTGTGCAGATGCAGAAAATCGACATCGCGGCCGCCATCATCGCCTCGCTGATGGTCGTGGGCCTCGGCGTGTTCTTTCAGAAGACCCGCATCGGCCGCGCGCTGCGCGCCGTCGCCGACAGCCACCGCGCCGCGCTCTCGGTCGGCATCTCGCTTGAATATATCTGGGTCGTGGTGTGGTTTGCCGCAGGCATCGTCGCGCTGGCCACCGGCATCATGTGGGGTGCGCGGTCGAACGTTTCCTTTGCGCTCGAGATCATCGCGCTCAAGGCGCTGCCGGTTCTCATTCTCGGCGGCTTCACCTCGATCCCCGGCGCCATTATCGGCGGCGTCATCATCGGCATCGGCGAGAAGATCGGCGAATTCTACTGGGGGCCGTTGTTCGGCAGCGGCATCGAGGACTGGTTCGCCTATGTGATCGCGCTGGTCTTCCTGCTGTTCCGGCCGCAAGGCCTGTTCGGCGAACGCATTATCGAGCGGATCTAGCCATGTTCTACCGCGAGGCCGGCCAGTTCAAGACCAGCTACCGCGCCGACCAGGCGATGTTCCCGATTCTGCAGGACAGGATCGGGATCGCCTTGCTGCTCGCCGCGGCCTTCATCGTGGTGCCGCTGACGGCCTCGGACTTCGTGATCGATTCCTTCATCACGCCGATCCTGATCTATTCGCTCGCCGCCATCGGCCTCAATCTGCTCACCGGCTATACCGGTCTGTTGTCGCTCGGCACCGGCGCTTTCATGGGGGTCGGCGCCTTCAGCTGCTACAAGCTCACGACCTTCTTCCCCGGCGTGAACATCATTGTGCTGATCATCTGCTCCGGCTTTTTTGCAGCGGCTGCGGGCATCGTGTTCGGCCTGCCGAGCCTGCGCATCAAGGGGTTCTATCTCGCGGTGGCGACGCTTGCCGCGCAGTTCTTCTTGTCGTGGTGCTTCATTCGCGTGCCGTGGCTCTACAACCACAACATCTCCGCCTCGATCGAGGTGCCGGAACGGCTGATGTTCGGCATCCCGATCACCGGGCCGACCGCGGCGGTGGTGACGCGCTACCTGCTGGTGCTCACCATCGTGTCGTTGATGACCTGGTTTGCCTCGAACCTGATCCGCGGCCGCATCGGCCGGACCTGGATGGCGGTGCGCGACATGGATATCGCCGCCGAACTGATCGGCATCAAGCTCTATCCGACCAAGCTTCTGGCCTTCGCGGTGTCGTCGTTCTACTGCGGCGTCGCCGGGGCGATGCTGGTTTTCCTCTATCTCGGCAATGCGGAATCCGAGAGTTTCAGCATAAACCAGTCGTTCCTGGTGTTATTCATGGTGATTATCGGCGGTCTCGGCAGCCTGCTCGGCTCGTTTTTCGGCGCGGCCCTCATTTACGGCCTGCCGATCGTGCTGCGCATGATCAAGGCGCAATTCGGCCTGTCGGTCACCGCCGCCACGCTCGAACACATAAACTTTATCACCCTGGGGACGCTTATCATTTTGTTCCTGATCGCCGAGCCGAATGGGCTCGCCCGGCTTTGGCAGATCGGAAAGCAGAAACTGAGGGTGTGGCCTTTCCCCTATTGAAAGGGCACACTTGAGCCAATTCCCCTGTCCGCCAGGGCATGGCGGATCAGGGGGTACCCTCCGGGTCGAGGGGAAGAACGCAAAGCCGGGGTGAAAGCCACCGGCGGACGCACAAGGGAGAGACAAATGCGCCTGAAACATATCGTTATCGGCGCGGCCGTTGCGAGCCTGATCGGTGGTTCCGCTCTTATCTCGCAAGCAGCCGCGGATACCTTCATACCGCTGTTCACCTACCGGACCGGCGCCTTCGCCAACTCCGGCATTCCGATCGCCAACGGCCTGCATGACTACTTCGCCATGCTGAACGCGCGCGACGGCGGCATCGGCGGCTCCAAGATCGTCATCGAGGAGTGCGAGACCGGCTACAAAAACGAGAAGGGCGTCGAGTGCTACGAGTCGCTGAAGAGCAAGAAGCCGGCGGTCATCACGCCCTATTCGACCGGCATCACGCTGGCGCTCATCCCGAAGGCGGCGGTCGATCACATCCCGATTCTGTCGATGGCCTACGGCCTGTCGGCCTCGGCGGTCGGCACCGACTTCCCCTGGATCTTCAATCCGCCGTCGAGCTACTGGGACGGCATGTCGATCATCGTCAAGTACATCGCCGGCAAGGAAGGCGGCTTCGACAAGCTCAAGGGCAAGACCATCGGCTTCATCTATTTCGACGGCGGCTACGGCCTTGAGCCGATCCCGCTGCTCGATCAGCTCGGCAAGGACTACGGCTTCGATGTGAAGAAGTATCCGGTGCCGCCGGCCCAGATGCAGAACCAGTCCAGCCTGTGGCTGAGCGTTCGCCGCGATCGTCCCGACTACATGATCATGTGGGGCTGGGGCGCGATGAACCCGACGGCGGTGCAGGAAGCCGCCAAGACCGGCTATCCGCTCGACCACTTCATTGGCATTTGGTGGTCGGGTGCCGAAGACGACGCCCGTCCGGCCGGCGCCGGCGGCAAGGGCTATCTGTCGCTCAACTTCAACGCGGTGGGCGACAATTTCCCGGCCATCCAGGACATCAAGAAACTCGTGATCGGCAAGCCTGGCAGCCAGACCGACGCCAAGACGGTCGGCGAGAACTTCTATAACCGCGGCATCATGAACGCCGCGGTCATCGCCGAAGCCATCCGCAACGCGCAGAAGCTCACCGGCAAGAAAGACATCACCGGCGACGAAATGCGCCGCGGTCTGGAGACGCTGTCGATCTCGGCGGCGCGCTGGAAGGAGATGGGCCTCGACGGCTTTGCCGCGCCGTTCTCGGTGAACTGCACCGACCATAACGGCCACCACGCCGCCTATATGCAGCAGTGGGATGGCACCAAGTGGGTGAAGGTCTCCGACTGGATCGATCCCATGAAGGACAAGGTCATGCCGCTGATCGAAAAGGCGGCGGCCGACTACGTCAGCAAGGCCACCGGCTGGCCGAAGCGCACCGAGGCTTGCGACAAGTCGTCGTAACCCCACTCTGAGCAATTCCTCTCCCCGCCTCCGGGCGGGGAGAGGCTCGTCTCTGGAGCATCCATGTCGGCGGCGACCCGGACCGAAACCTCGGCCTCCGCGAAGACGGAGAACGTCCTTTCGGTCAACAACATCGAAGTGATCTACGATCACGTCATTCTGGTGCTCAAGGGCGTCTCCCTCGAAGTGCCGCGCGGCGGGATCGTGGCGCTGCTCGGCGCCAACGGCGCCGGCAAGACCACCACGCTCAAGGCCATCTCCAATCTGCTGCATGCCGAGCGCGGCGACGTCACCAAGGGCTCGATCATGTTCGACGGCGCCGAGGTGCAGGACCTCTCGCCCAACGAACTGGTGCGCCGCGGCTGCATCCAGGTGATGGAGGGCCGCCAGTGCTTCGCCCATCTCACCATCGAGGAAAACCTCTTGACCGGCGCCTTCACCCGCAAGGACGGCAAGGCGGCGATCCGCAAGGATCTCGAACTCGTCTACGCCTATTTTCCCAAGCTCGCCGAGCGCAAGGACTCGATCGCCGGCTATACCTCCGGCGGCGAGCAGCAGATGTGCGCCATCGGGCGCGCGCTGATGTCGCGGCCGAAGATGATCCTGCTCGACGAGCCGTCGATGGGGCTGGCGCCGCAGATCGTCGAGGAGATCTTCGATATCGTCAAAAGCCTCAACGACAAGGAAGGCGTGTCGTTTTTGCTGGCCGAGCAGAATACCAACATGGCGCTCAAGTTCGCGCGCTACGGCTACATCCTGGAGAACGGCCGCGTGGTGATGGACGGCGACGCCCGATCGCTCGCCGCCAACGAGGACGTCAAGGAATTCTACCTCGGCATCGCCGAGGGCAAGCGCAAGTCATTCCGCGAAGGCAAGCATTACCGCCGCCGCAAGCGCTGGCTGGCTTAGCTTGCACGGGCCAACAGTTCGCCATGGCCGGGCTTGTCCCGGCCATCCACGTCTTTACGGTGGAAGCGCTGGCAAGACGTGGATGCCCGGCGCAAGGCCGGGCATGACGATGGAGACGGGCATGGCCGACCACTACGACGCTCTGGAAATCCGCGCGCCGGAGCTGCGCGAAGGCGCGCAATTCGCGTTGCTGCCGGACGTGGTCGCACGCGCCATGACCGCGCCCGGCTGGGCGCGGCACCTCAAGGGCGTCGACCCGAAATCGATCGCCTCGCGCGCGGCGCTGGCGAAACTGCCGGTGCTGAGCAAGGCCGACCTCGCCGCCTTGCAGAAAGCCGCCCCGCCGTTCGGCGGCTTCAACGTCACGCCGCCCGGCAAGGCCAGGCGCCTGCAGATGTCGCCCGGGCCGATCTTCGAGCCGCAGGGCCAGGCGAAGGACTTCGGCAATTGCGCGCGCGCGCTGTTTGCCGCCGGGTTCCGCGCAGGCGATATCGTGCACAATTCGTTTTCCTATCATCTGACGCCGGGCGCCTACATTCTCGAAGAGGGCGCGGTTGCGCTGGGTTGCGCCGTCATTCCGGGCGGCGTCGGCAATACCGAGCAGCAGTTGGAGGCCATCGCCCACTACAAGCCGGTCGGCTATGTCGGCACGCCCGATTTCCTCAAGATCCTGCTCGATACCGCCGGGAAAACGGGAAAGGACGCCTCCTCGTTCAAGCGTGCGCTGGTCGGCGGCGCGGCGCTGCCGAATTCCCTGCGTGCGGAGCTCGGGCAACGCGGCGTCGCCGTGCTGCAGTGCTACGCCATCGCCGAAGTCGGCGTCATCGCCTATGAGAGCGAGGCCCGCGACGGCATGATCGTCAACGAAAACATCATCGTCGAGATCGTGCGGCCGGGCACCGGTGTCACCGTTGCCGAAGGCGAGGTCGGCGAGGTGGTGGTGACCTCCTTCAATCCCTATTATCCGATGATCCGGCTCGGCACCGAGGACTTGTCGGCGGTGCTGCCCGGTCGCTCGCCCTGCGGCCGCACCAACATGCGCCTCAAGGGCTGGATGGGCCGGGCCGATCAGACTGCCAAGATCAAGGGCATGTTCGTGCACCCCAGGCAGGTCGCCGAGGTCGCCGCGCGCCATCCCGAGCTCAAACGCCTGCGCCTCGTCATCGGCCGCGAGCGCGAGCAGGACACCATGACGCTGCTGGCCGAGAGCGTGAGCCGCGATGCTGCGCTCGCGGACGCGGTCGCGGCCACCTTGCAGTCGGTCACCAAGCTCAAGGGCGTCGTGAAGCTGGTCGCTCCGGGCGAACTGCCCAACGACGGCAAGGTGATCGCGGACGAGCGGCCGGTGGGGTGAGCGATATGGCATCTTGACCCCACCACCCGTTTCCCGCTCA
>Ga0209581_1002531_pt1 | contig 17263 bp, 11 predicted proteins | sample Coa_R2_FD_187160 | JGI IMG/M metagenome (GOLD analysis project Ga0209581, IMG submission 187160) | Surface soil microbial communities from Centralia Pennsylvania, which are recovering from an underground coalmine fire - Coalmine... | ecosystem: Environmental > Terrestrial > Soil > Unclassified ...
TGCCAGCTGCTCGCGCGCAGCACCTCCCAGATCTCCGCATGCGAGAACTCGTGGAAGAACTTCAGGCGGCGCAGCACCCCGAACTGCTCCTGCCGATCGATGCGCGCGTTCTGCTCCCTCAGCTTCTGATGAACCCGGGTGAGCTCGGCGGCGAAGTCGAGGCCGCTCTTGTAGCGCTTCGCGGGGTCCTTCTGCAGCGCCGTCGCGACCACGTTCTCGAGCTCCTCGGGCACTTCCTTGCGCAGCGTGTGAATCGGCGCCGGGGTCGCATACACGATCTGGTGCAGGAGCTTCTGCAGGTTGCCGGCCCGGAACGGGCGCGAGCCGGTGAGCAGCTCGTTCCTCAGCACTGACTGCTCCCACGTGGTCGTCGATACGGTCAAGCCTGCGGAGGATGGGCGTGGCCTGATCGTTCGCCTCTACGAAGCCCATAACCAGCGGGGCAAGGGTTCGCTAACCTTCGCCACCCCTCTGCTCTCCGCCGAGGAGTGCAATCTCCTGGAGGAACCGCTCGGCACGGTTGACTACCAGGGAAACACGCTCCGCTTCCAGGTCAGACCGTTCGAAATTAAGACGTTCCGCGTCCAGCCGGCCAGACTATGATCCGGCGGACCGGTCTATTGTGCCGGCCTCTCGCCCACGCTGAAAGCCGGGCGAGAGGCCGGCACAGCATATCGCTGGCTACGTAATCATTGCCGGCGACTCCTGCCGCAACTCCTCCCGAAGCGTATGCGGAACGCTGAGTTCGGGGGGATCGATAAACACGCGAAACCAGAGCTCCAGGCTGGCCAGCAGAAAAAGCTGCGCCTGATAGTTGCTGCGACCCTGCATATGATCGCGCAGCATCTGCTCTACGACCGTGTACTCGAAGAGTTCCCGGCTGTGCATGCGCTCCGAGAGCAGCAGATCTGTGAGAAAGGCTCGTTGTCCTCCGCGAAACCAGGTCCCAATCGGCACATTAAAACCCATCTTCTTGCGTTTGAGAATCGCTTCTGGCAAAAAATCGGCATATGCGCGTTTGAGGATGTACTTGGTTGTGCCGTGACGAACCTTGAGATGCGAGGGAATGCTGGCCGCGTAGGTGATAAGATGTTCATCCAGCAAGGGCAAACGACCCTCGATCGAGGCGGCCATCGTCATCTTGTCGTTTTTCATCAGCAAATTGTCAGGCAGCCATATTTTCGTATCGAGATAGAGCATACGTGAAAGATCATCGCGCTGCGGGTGCGCATCCAGCCAGCGCTGGAAGATACGCGCGGCATGCATGTCCACCTGGGCCTGCACAGCAGGGAGCAGCAGACGGTTTTTCAGAGGACCGTCGAAGATGCCGAACCAGCTTAACCAGCGCTGCGGAGCCGGCTCGGCCAGGGAACGCGAGGCGGCTTTGAATCTGCGCAGATCGTAGGGCAGATGCTCTATCAGCGGAACGATCAGCCGCCGCCGCACGCAGGCCGGCAACAGGTGATAATAGCGGGCCAAGCCATCCAGCGCATATTTGGGGTAGCCGGCAAACAGCTCATCGCCGCCCTCGCCGGAGAGTACAACCTTCACATAGCGGCGAGCCAGGCGCGAAACCAGGTACACGCCGAGATCGGACGATTCGCTCACCGGTTCATCGCGATGCCAGGTTAATAGAGGCCAGTGCGTTTCCAGGTCGCTGCCGGTCAACACAAGTTCGTGATGGTCCGTGCCGAAATGCTCAGCAACCTGACGGGCATAGGGCAATTCGCTGAAGCCGGGAACGTCAAAGCCGACGGTAAAGGTCTGTACTGGCTGATTGCTCAGTTCGCTCATCATCCCAACCACGATGCTTGAATCTACGCCCCCGCTCAGCAGCGCCCCAATTGGCACATCGCCGATCAGGCGCTCTTCCACCGCCCGACGCACGTGCCGACGGACGCCATCGAGATACACTCCTGTTGGATGCGGCTGGCGGCGCTCCAGCGGCTCGAAAGAAACATCCCAGTAGCATCCCTCGCGCACCCTGCCCTGCTCGAAGAGCAGCCAGTGGCCGGGCTGGACCTTATGAACGTCTTTGAAAAGCGTTGCGGGACCGGGCACATAGCGCACGCTGAGAAAGTCGGCCAGGGCCTGAAGGTCAGCCTGGCGAGGAACCTGCGGATGACAGAGCAGCGCTTTAATCTCAGAGGCAAACAGCACCTGCTCGCCGAGTCGGGTATAGTAGAGTGGTTTCTCTCCGGCCCGATCCCTGGCCAGCAGCAGGCGCCTGAACCTGCCATCCCAGATCGCCAGCCCGAACATCCCATGCAAGCGGGTAAGGCACGCCACGCCATCCTCCTCATAAGCATGAACAATTACCTCTGCATCGCCCTGGGTGCGAAAAAAGTGGCCACGCGCGCGCAATTCCTCGCGCAGGGAGCGATAGTTCCAGATCTCGCCGTTAAAAATCAGCCAGATATCCTCTGTTTCGTTACTGATCGGCTGCCGCCCGGTCGCCAGGTCGATGATGCTGAGGCGTCTGAAGCCAAGCCCGACCTCTTTGCCCATATATATACCCTGATCGTCGGGCCCCCGGTGCTCAAGCAAGCACGTCATGCGCTCAAGCAGGCTGGCAGTCCCAGGCTCTATGCCGCCCGGAATATAGATACCGCAAATGCCACACACTCCTCTGCCCTCCAATCTTTATCATTAGTATTGATTTTTCGGCTTACGTATGCTTCCAGCAGCTTTCAGCAAGCTCGGCATAGAGCTCAATGTGCCTGCGCATCACGCTGGAAAAGGCATAATGCTGCACAACGTGCCGGCGGGCCGCCTCTCCATAGCACCGAACAAGCTCAGAATCTCCGAGCAAGCGCAGCAGAGCAGCGGCCAGCCCCGCGCTATCCCCTGGCTCAACCAGCAGACCTCGTTCGTCCTGGCCCAGCAATTCTTCGCTCCCGCTTACACGCGTGGCGACGCAGGCCAGCCCTGCCGACATCGCTTCCAGCAGCACATTTGGCATGCCTTCCCAGCGCGAGGGAAGAACCGCAATGCGTGCGCGCCGCAGTTGCGCCGGCACGTCGGTGCATAATCCGGCAAATTCGACGCTGGCAGCAATGCCCAGATCGTCGGCTAACTCACGCAGCGAGGTATAGAGCGGTCCGTCGCCGACGATCACCAGCCGAGCCTCCGGCATCTGTTCCACCAGGGAGCGCCAGGCGAGCAGGAGAATGTCAATGCCTTTCTGGTGGCGCAGCTTTGCAATACAGAGAACGGTAGCGCCCCCTTTCTCCTGCTCAAGATCGGGAGAAAACCGTGTGGTATCTACCCCATTAGGAATCAGTCGGATCTTGCCACTGGCGAGACCATAGCGGCCCAGGCTCTCGCGCATCTGAGTGCTCAAAGTAATAATTTGTACATGGGGCCGCCGCAACTCGCGAGCAAGCAGGCGCAGACCAGGTTGACCCAGGCGCGCAAACCCATTCAGCCCGGCCCAGGACTTCACACGCCGATAGGGCTGCTCTTGCTCTAAACCGGGTGCATCGCAGCGCATCCCAATCACCAGCGGCTTACGTGCCAGACGGCAAACCGCGAGCGCGGGCAGGGTAAAGAGCGTCAACTGGAAGACATGGACGATATCGTACTTGTGGCGATGGCTCCAGAGTCGCCAGCCCAGCACCAGCAAAGCAAAGAGATAGCAAAAGCGTCTGAGAACGCCGGACAGGCGACTATGCCAGGTCAGTACACGCCCGGCCACTCGCCAGACCGGAAGGCCCTCCAAACACTCGTATCCCGGACAGCTTGCCTGAAAATGCATGGTAAGAATTGTGGCCTCAATTCCCTGGCCGCGCAAATACTTACCCTGCTGAAATGCCTGCTTTTCCGAGCCGCCGACCAGCGGGAAAAATGTCTCTATGGCGATATACACACGAAGATTGTTCATTCACTTTTCCTGCCTTCCTCAAAAAATCATTGGCCATAACGCTGCCACTCCTCGGGCGAGAGATCATCGCTCTGAAACGAGTCCGGCGAACTGCGCTGAGAGCCACCTCTGGCCAGCAGATACGCATAAAACGTCAGCAGGTTCTGGACGGCAGAGTCAAGCTGATAGTAGCGCAGAACCGTCTCATAGCCTCGCCTGCTCAACTGCCCGGCCAACTGGTGATCCTCAATCAGCAGTCGCAGCGCGTAGGCCAGTTGCTGAGGTTGATTCGGTTCGACCAGCAAGCCGTTGCTTCCCTGCTCAATCACATCCTCGCTGCCACTGACCCGCGTTGCCACGCAAGGGAGCGCACAGGCCATTGCCTCAAGCAGAGCGTTCGGCATGCCCTCCCAGCGGGACGGCAGGACAAAACCCCAGGAGTTCTGGAGGAGGCGCGGAATATCATGATACGTGCCTAAAAATTCCACGCTCTCGCGAACGTTCAGCGTATCGGCCAGCGTTTCCAGTTCGGCCCTGCACGTGCCATCTCCCGCCAGGCACAGCCTGAGCCGGAAACCGCGCCGCCAATCAGCCGGCATGGCCAGCATTTGCGCCCAGGCGTGCAAAAGCACATCAACGCCTTTGGCATACTCCAGACGTGCCACGCAGACAATATGCCGCTCCTCACTCTGCACCATCGCTTCGGGCCAGGCCCACCTGACCGGATAAAATTGCTGCATATCGACACCGGTGGGAATATAGAGAATCCGCTCCGGGCGGAAACCATGTTGCATCACATAGAGATAGCTGCGCGAGCTCAAAATCTGGTAATATGCATTTGATTTGCGCAGATAGTTGAGCATCCATTCTCCGCCCCAGGCGGTCTGACGCAACAGCGCGATATCCCCGCCGACCACCCCCTGGCTATCCGGCAACGATTGGGCAGCCGGCGTTTCCCTTTCTGGAACCTGGGGCATTTGTCCGTCCTGGGAAAGGCGATCCAGCTCGCACGGCCCGGTACTCTGAATCCCGATAATTACCGGTTTACGAGTAATCTTGCCAATCACCGTCGCAACAAAAGCCAGGGGTGAGAGCTGAAACAGGTGGATCAGATCATACGTGCGGCGCAGGCGCCAGAGGGTCAGAAACATGCGCACATCGATAAAAAGGTGTCCAACCTTTCCCGCCCGCAGCGTGCCGCCACGTCGATACCATCCACCGACCCGTCTTACAGGCACGCCTGCATAGACTTCTCTGGCCGGCCAGGTCTTCTGGTGGCGCAGCGTCACCACCATCACCTCCTGACCGGACTGACGCAGGCACCTGGCCTGTTTCTCCGCCTGGGTCTGAGCGCCGCCAATGCTCGGCCAGAATTGAAAAGCGACATAACAAATACGCATACCCTGCGTACACCTCCTTCCACGCGCAGTTATTTGGGCAAATAATAAGAAATTCCTGGTGACTTCGAGCGCTGCACATCCTTCCTTTCTGGCCCTGTGTCCACCGGCGACCCAGAAGAAGGCCAGCAACGGGCAAACGGCAGGGCCGTCACAAGCCAGAAAGAGGCACCCACAGACTGAATCCAGAGGTCGCGCGATCCCAGGGATTGCAGGAGCAGCGCGACCAGGGCGGCCAGCGCAGCCGCAAAGAGCATGCGCCGCTCGCCCCCATTTTTGCGCACTCCCTTAAGCAGGCGCACTCCCTGCGCGAGAAAAACGCCGGACAACAAAAGCAGTCCGGGCACCCCATGATCATAGAGCGTTCCCAGGAAAAGATTATGGGGCGCAGTCCCAATCACACCCGGCCCAAAACCGCCTACCCGCAGATAGGCCAGAAGCTGATCGGAGGACTGTAGTCCATTGCCGCGCCACTGAGTTACCTGGAAACGATCGAGCAGAGCCTGCCACAGATAGACGCGACCATTGAGCGTCGCCAGATCCCCATTGAAGAAGCGAGCGAGCAGCGGCAACCGCCCATCCCATGCCAGCAAAAGCACCGACCCCAGAGCCAGAGCCAATCCCCCGGCCATAAGGAGACGCATCCTGCGGCCCGATACACACAAAGCCATAATCGACACCTCCAGCATCACTGCCATAACAGCGGTTCGCGTAAACGTCAGCAAAAGCGCCAGCAGCAGGCAAAACGCCACCGCACACGCCACACATCTGCGTAGGCCACGAAGAAACAGGCAGCGATACAGCGCCAATGGGATGAGCAGGGAAAGATAAAAAGCAAAGGTCGTTGCCTGGGTAAAGAGCGAAGTAATGCGAAAAACCTGTGTCTGCACGTCCTCCTCGCCGTGCTGGTGGGTGACGTACCCATATAGACCATAGAGAGCGACCAGCAGAGCCGTCAGCAGCAGCATATCGATCAAAGTGAGCAGGCGCCGACGAGTAGTAACCAGTTCGCTTGCCAGGACGCTCACCGCCGCGCAGGCCAGCGTAGTCAGCCAGAATTTCAGAAAGGCCGCCGTGTCGAGCGGAGAAAGATCAATGCTCGCCAGCACCCAGGCAAAATAGAGTCCCAGCCAGGGCAAGCCGGGCACGCGCCGAACAAGCTCCTTCCAGGGGAGGGAACAGAACAACAGGAGTAGAGGCGCAATCAGCACCAGATCCAGATTGTTGCCATTGAAAAACGTCAGAGAGGAGCCGATGCACACATTCACGCTCGCCCAAGCGAGCAAAAGCAGGTAGGGATGGCGCAGAGAACCGAGAATCAGCAGGATTGCCAGGCTTACACGCACTGTGGTCAGAGCGTCATGTAGCGTGGCAACAACGCCGACGGCAAGGACAGGCAGCGTCACACCAACAACCAGCCCATATCGAAACCATTTGCTACCAAAAAAAACGGCCCTGAGCCACCCATACAGCGATCCATGAACAATTCTTCGCCTGAGAACTCTGGCAAACTGAAGCTCAGCGGGCACCTGCCAGAGGTGCAGCACCCCCAGGCGTCGACGCAAAAAAAGGAGGAAGAGCGCGCAAGTAATCAAAGAAACCAGCGAGGTAGCCAGGGCAATTCCCAGGCCCCGCCAGAGGTGCGCGAACAGAGCATCAAACACAGCGTTAGCTCCCACCCCTACAAACGCGATACCCATAGGCACACGCGTCTCCCCCAGGGCATTGCAGACCCTGGAGAGCAGAAAGCCAATGGCCGCCGGTACCAGGCCGGGGGCAAAACCCGACAAAACGAGCGCCGTATTGCGAGCATCAAGCGCCGAGAACGCCCCACGCTGGAAAAGCAATTGCACCAGGGGATGAGCGAGCAGGAGCAGCAGCAAGCTGAACACAAGTGTGCAGCCGCCAATGATCCATACATACAGGCGCAGCGTTCTCTTGAGCGCCAGATAGCGGGGATCGTCCAGCGCTGCCTGACGCGCCAGGGAGGGAAGGACCGCGCGCCCGACCGAGACCACAATCACCCCGATAAATACGCTGATGAGCTTGAGCGCATAGTTGACGGCGGAGATCGTGCCGGCAGGCAGAGTCGAGGCAAAGATCTGATCGACCAGCGGCCCGCCCTGCACGACCAGCGCGCCCAGCAGCACCGGCCAGGCCGCACGCAGAATGCGAACGAGCTCAGCATTGCGCACATCCATTACGAGTCGATAACGCAACCCGGCCTGCCTGGCGCGCACACAGATCACCACAAGTTGCAGAGCAGTTCCCAACAGGCCCCCAAGACAGAGGATCGAGATGCCCCAATGCCTTCCTCCCAGCCAGGTCAGAAGGGCCGTGGCCAGAGGAACCAGCAGACCGGCGTATGCGGGCCAGCCAAACTGGCCCTCAGCATTTAAGATGCACTCCAGCAGACCGACCACCAGGCTCAGCGGAACGACCAGGTAAAGCAACGGAGTCAACTCTACCGCCTGAGCAAAGCGAGTTGAGTCAAGGCCGGGCGCAGAGAAAAGCACCAGTGGCCGGCGCAGAGCAAAGAGTCCCAAAACCAGCGCAAGCGTCAGCAAAAGCAGGCAATGAAGCAGTGTACTAAACAGTCGGGAAATCTCTTCTTTGCCAGCACGCATGCGCACCTGTGCGTACACCGGAATAACCGAGGCTTCGACAGCGCTGCTCACCAGTTGCACCAGCAGGAGAGGAAACGCGGCAGCCACAAAGTACGCATCCATTGTCGCACCCGCACCAAAACTGGCCGAGACGATCACTTGATTGACCATCCCTCCCACGCGCAAAAGGAGCGCAGCCGAGACGAGATGCAACAGTGCGCGCAGAACGTGCGTGTTTGCAGCCTTCACCTGGAGAGCAACGCCACGATCGCTCTCCCGGGCAGCCTGGGAGAAAGACATGCTGGCCACTTTTCCCCTTCGTCATTAGAAAATCAGCAACAGGAGCCTACCCTGCAAGGCCGGTGCTCGCCTTTGGAACAGAGAATCCCTGTGAAGGGCCTCAAAGGATTTCATTGGACATCCTCTCCCCCGAATCGCGCAAAGACGGAGGGACAGGAGTTGCAGTGCCGGCCTCAAAAGTCCGCCCAAGCAGGCCGTTGGTAGACATTGTGAGGCTGCTCAGAGAAATCGGCGGACGAATGATACGCTCTGAGGATGCCTTGCTAACCTGTACAGTTTCTCCGGTATTGGGCAGGCGCACCTGCGCGGGTGCTGGCTCAGGGATCAAAAACCGCCGAGTAGGGACTGCCGAAAGCTCCAGAGTAACTTCTTCTATGCGCATTTGAGGATCGAGCTTCAGTCCAGGCGAGGTAAGCGTATAAGGATGTGTATCTCCATAGTCGCGCCAGGAACTTTGATTCACAACCACCCCAAGAATCCTGGTCGATTGCATACGCCAGAGGAGCTGGCGGGTCCTGGCCAGCACCCGCTGCGGCGTTTGAGAGCCATTGACTACCAGTACCAGCGCCTCAACCGACGAGGCCAGGATCTGCGTTTCGGCGACCGCAAAGAGCGGAGGGGTATCAAGCAGCACATAGTCAAACGGGGCCTGCTGCAAACGAGTAAAAAACTGAGCCGCCGTCAACGAGCGGAGGAACTCCAACGAACTCATCGGGCACGTGCCCGCCGCCAGCACATGGAGTCCTGCGAAAGCAGTGGCCTGGCTATACTGCTCAAGCGGCAGGTGCCTTGCCAGCAGATCGGTCAGACCAGGCTGGCTCTTGAGATGAAAACGCTGCGCGATGACAGGGCGATGCACATTCAGATCGACCAGCAAGACGCGCTTCCCCGCCTGTGCCAGGTGGATAGCAACACTGCTAACGAGCGTGCTTTTGCCCTCACCGGCCAGGGCGCTGGTGAACATCACCAATTTAAAGGGGCGGCTGAGCTGCGCCACATTTAAGCTGGCGCAAATCATCTGATATTTTTCTGAGGAGGCAAGCGGAATCTCGGTCCGCCGGGCCTGACGTGAGAGGCGAGGCACCAGCGTCAGAATCTCCATCCCCAGCAATTCCTGAATCTGTTCGACGCTGGTGGGACGGTTGCCTCCCCACTCAAAGAGCGTTGCCAAAAGCAGTGCCAGAATGAAGCCGACCAGCGCGCCGGCAGCGGCGTCTTGCAATGGACGCGGCTGCATGGGAAATGATGGCACCGTCGCGGGGATGAAGCTCACGGTACCCGGCGCGCTTGCATTGACATACTGCGCGAAACTCTGACTGACCTGGTTAGCCAGGTCGGCGGCCAGTTTTGGCTGAGCGGCCTGCACACTCAGTTCAATAATCTGCGTGTTCGTCTGCGGTCTGACGGAGATTGCCGCCAGCAAATCCTGGGCACTCAAGCCGGGATGCTGCTCGGCCACGGGATCGAGCACGGCGGGAATCGTGATCAACTGCGCGAACGTCGGCACAGCCTGCAAACTTTCCGTCACGCTAGGGTGAGTTGAGGCACCAACATCGATCAGTACATAGGCCGTCGCTTGATAGATCGGACGCAGAAACGTGCTGATCAAATAGGTTGCACCGCCGCTCACAAGTACACACACAACCAGCAACCAGAGCCAGCGTTTGGCAAGGAGAAGATAATACCTGAAGATATTTCCCATCACTACGACCATCCTTTTATAAAGCACATCCAACAAACAGCAAATCTCTATTCGATGATTGATATCGATTTGCACTTTTGGATACCACCGCTAAAATTCATTATACTGATGCATCCAAATTTCCCCTGACGGTTGTATCCTCTATCCCGTCATCAACGGGCAGTTCAACGAAAAAGGTTGAACCGGTGCCGACGACGGATTCGCACCAGATGCGGCCCTGGTGCTGCTCAACAATATGTTTGCAGATCGCCAGGCCAAGCCCGGTGCCATCGGCGCTGGAGGCGCGCGCCTCGGTTGTGCGATAAAAGGGTTTGAAGATGTTTGCCAGTTGTTCGGGAGGAATACCCTTCCCGGCGTCCTGCACAGATAGACGGACCGTGTGCGGCTCACGCACGACCTTTACCCCCACAGGGCCTTCAGCGGGCGAATATTTTAGCGCGTTGTTGACCAGGTTAGTGACGACCTGACCAAGCCGCCGGGCATCTCCTTGGAGTTGAATGGCCGGGGCAGGCAGAAGTAGTTCGATGATCCGCCCGCTCTGCGACCCCTGTTCCTCTACCGCTCTGGCGCAGATCTCGTTGAAGTTGCACGGCTTGCGTTCTACAGTCAGTTTGCCAGAACGCAGGGCGCTGATGTCCAGCAAATCATTGATAAGATTGGTGACACGTTTCGTCTGCTCCTCCACGCTGGTAAACACCTCGCGCAATCCCTCGGCCTCAGGGAAGGTGGCTTTGCGTTTGGCAAGGCGGCGCAAAGCGAGCTGCGCCTGCCCGCGAATGGTCGTGATGGGCGTTTTCAGTTCATGCGAGGCTACGGAGAGAAAGAAATCCTTGAGCCGATTGGCCTGTTGGAGATCTTCATTCAGGTCTGACAGGCGCGCGGCCTGGTCCCTGGCAAGCTGCATCGCCTGCAATGCGTGAAGGCGAGCGGTTTCGCGCTGGCTGGTAATGATGGTGACGACCAGGCCGGCAAGGACAAAGGGGAGCATCTGGAAAAGCAGTTCCCAGTTGAGCGGCGTGAGGCTTAGACCACCAAATGGCGCAAGGTAAAAGTAGGCCAGCGAGGCGCAGCTTAACGCCAGCGCCAGCAGGCCCGGCCCGACTCCCCAGAACAGCGACGCGAGCAGAATCGCGACCAGCAACAGGACACTGGGAAAGTAGAAACGCGGCAGAAGGACCTCTCCGAGCAATGTCAGGCCAGCCCCTGCCGCCACCAGCAAAATTGCGCAGAGGTAGCCAACAACCTTCCTGCGCCACCATGCCCTTTCGACCCTCGACGGCTGAAGCGTCTCCATAGATTGTATCTCTTTCCCCTCGAAAGGAGCATTCCCGTCATCGCGCGAACTCATGAAGACCTCTCTTTTGCTTTTTCCAGCTCACCTTCTCTCCGCTGACTCCAACATATTCCATCTTATTTCAAAAGAGGAATCTTAGCACGCAGATGGATGACAACGGTTCAGCAGAAATACGTATATCCTTCTGACTTCATATATCGGCAAAGACGGGAATAAAAATTCCCCGCTTTACCCTCTTGCAAAGCGGGGAATTTCGTCTGTTATCTTCAGGCGGGCTGGCTCACCGCCTGAGCCTGGAGCGCGACCTGACCATCGTGCAGGACCAGATGGGCGACCTGACCAGAAGTTACCTCGCCGGCCAGCACGGCGTCGGCCAGGGTGTCGTCAACGTAGGTCTGGATGGTGCGGCGCAGGGGACGCGCTCCATACTCCTCGTCGAAGCCTTCGCGCAGGAGCAGCTCACGTACCTCGTCGCTGATCTCCAGGGTGATTCCCTGCTCGCTCAAGCGCGCGCGCACCTGGGAGAGCAACAGGTCGAGGATCTGGTTGAGATCCTCCTTGCTCAGCGCGCGGAAGACCACCACCTGGTCGATACGGTTGATGAACTCAGGACGGAACATGCGCTTCAGTCCCTCCATCGCTTTGGAGCGCATCGCCTCATGCTGCTCATCACGCTCGTTCTCGCCTTTGGGCTGCAAGAAGCCGATCCGCGCGGCTCGCCTGAGATCGCCGGTGCCCGCGTTACTGGTCATGATCACAACGGTATTCTTGAAGTCAACCGTGCGGCCCTGACCATCCGTCAGGCGACCGTCGTCCATGATTTGCAGCAGCGAGTTAAAGACCTCTGGATGAGCCTTCTCAACCTCGTCCAGCAGGATCACGCTGTAGGGACGGCGGCGCACCTGTTCGGTCAACTGACCGCCCTCGTCGTGTCCAACATAACCCGGAGGGCTACCGAAGAGACGCGAGACGGTATGCGGCTCCATGTACTCCGACATATCCAGGCGGATCATGTGGTCCTCGCCGCCAAAGAGTTCCGCTGCCAGCGCCTTCGCCAGTTCGGTTTTCCCTACGCCGGTCGGTCCCAGGAAGAGGAACGAACCGATTGGACGCTTCGGATCTTTCAGGCCAGCGCGCGAGCGGCGAATGGCGCGCGCAACCGCCGCGATGGCCTCGTCCTGACCGATGACCCGCTTGCGCAGATCCTCCTCCAGGTTCAGCAGATTCTGACGCTCGCTTTCGAGCATCTGGCTCACCGGCACGCCGGTCCAGTTTTCCACTACCTTCGCAATCAGTTCAGGCGTGACCAGCAGCGTCATGGAGGCCCCGGACTCGGCGCGCGCTTTGTCCAGTTTGGCCTGCGTCAGCAGTTCTTGCTGGCGCAGCTTTGCGGCTCGCTCGTAATCTTCAGCGTTGGCCGCGGCCTCCTTTTTGGCCTGGATATCAGCGATCTCTTTCTCCAGGTCGGCGATCAAGGTCGGGCTGACAATGCCCTTCTCGGTGGCCTCCAGGCGCAGAGCAGAGGCGGCCTCGTCCATGACATCGATGGCTTTGTCGGGCAGGAAGCGATCGTTGATGTAACGCTCAGAGAGCTTGACTGCGGCCTCGATGGCCTCGTCGGTGATGCCCACTCCGTGATGCAGTTCGTAGTTTGGACGTACCGCGCGCAGCATTTCAATCGCCTCTTCAACCGAGGGCTCGTCTACCAGCACCGGCTGGAAACGACGCTCCAGCGCGGCATCTTTCTCAATATGCTTGCGATATTCGTCAAGCGTGGTGGCGCCAATGCAGCGCAGTTCGCCACGCGCTAAGGCCGGCTTGAGCATGTCGGCGGCTCCAACCGCTCCCTCAGCCGCGCCCGCACCTACAACGGTGTGCAACTCGTCGATAAAAACGATCACATCCGGCGCTTCGCGCAGTTCTTCGAGAATGGATTTGATGCGTTGCTCAAACTGACCCCGGAACATGGCCCCGGCCACCATTCCGCCAATGTTGAGCGAGACAATGCGCTTGCCGCGCAGATTCGCGGGCACGTTGCCCTCTTGAATACGCCGGGCCAGGCCCTCGACAATCGCGGTCTTGCCGACACCCGGCTCGCCAATCAAGACCGGGTTGTTCTTCTGTCGGCGCCCCAGCACGGTAATCAGCCGGCGCAACTCGCGCTCACGGCCGGAGGCGGGATCGAGTTTGCCGTCCGCAGCCTCGCTCGTCAGATCGCGTCCATATTGATCCAGGGTCGGTGTCTTGCTATATTTTGCACGCTGCTGCGCCGTGGCAGTGCCCGCTGCATTCGCCCCGCCTGCAAACGCCGCAGCTCTGTTATTCAGAAAACCAAAAGGAGCGTTTCCTGAAAAGACATCACCCGGCAGTTCCCCCATACCCATCGCATTCATGAGTTCAGCAATGCACGATCGGCAGAGCTGGTGTGTCTCCTGGCGCCCGTTAATGATCTGGTTGATGCGCACCTCGGCAGGATTTTTTCCACAACGTTCGCATTTCATACCTTGTTTTTCAGCTCCTTCGTTTGCGATTAGCACTCGGATTGCTAGATTGCTAAAATTCTACCATACTTTTGCCTGGCTGTCTAGCACTCTTGCTATCTGATTGCTAGCCACCTATGAAAACACGTTGAGCAGTCCCGTTATTCCAGTGCGTGGGAGGGGAAAGGCGGGCCGGTCCCTTGTCAAAGCCAGGTAGAGGAGCGTAGGATGAGGATGCCTTTCTTGGCACATTGCTTTTTTCTGTAAATGAGAATATCAATCATATAAGATGCAAAGGATAGATGCATGGATGACCCGTTTTTGCTGCGGCGCGACGGCGTTGCGGAACTCTTTCTGATCCGTCACGCCGACGCCATTCCCGAAGCGGACGAGATTATTCCTAGTGGAATTTACGATGATCTTCCCCTCAGTCGGTTGGGGCGCAAGCAGGCGCTGGCGCTGGCCGAGCGCCTGAGGTCCCTGAGTTTTCACGCGGCGTATAGCAGTCCCTTGCGCCGATGCCAGGAGACGGCAGCTCCGCTTCTGGAGCATCTGCGGCTGTCGCTCACCATCGTGCCGGACATCAAGGAGATTCATCTGGGCGATCTCTCCCCCCTGCCGACTGATGAACACGATCTGGAAGGACTGACCAGGGCCTTGCAGGCGCGGCAGGCGGAGATTGTGCGCCTGGCCGGTGGGGCCGGGAATTGGGATGCGATCCCGGGCAGCGAGTCCTCGAAGGAGTTTCGCCGTCGCGTGGTTGCAGCTATTGACGAGATTGCCCGCCGGCACCGGGGGGAGCGTGTGCTCATCTTTGCTCATGGGGGCGTCATTAACGCATATACCGCCGAGGTGCTGGGCCTGGAGAAAGATTTCTTCTTCCCGGCAGCCAACACCTCCATCAGCGTGATCCGTGCAAATGGCGAGCGACGCGTGCTCTATGTCTTGAACGACCTCGCCCATCTGCCCCGGCGCAGCGAGAGCGAGAGTTAATTCATAAATGGGCGCTTGGCATAGATGCTCTGCGAAACCAACTCGGCGGGCTGAATGCTCTTGTTATCCTGGCGGTGCAGCGGCTTGCGCGCCCGTGCCAGCGGGTAGGCGGGGCGTCTGCTGCGCTCCAGGTGCGCCCGATAGGCAGCGTGCAGGATATACTCAGCCACACTGGCAACCTTGCGAGGCACGCCGTAAAAGCTGGGGAAGTCGTTGATATCTACGATCACCAGTCCTTGAGGCGTCTCCAGCACATCGACTCCGTAGAGATCCAGCCCAAAGAGCTGCCCCACGCGCCGGGCGATCTTGAGCATCTCGCGCGTGACCGGAATCTCAACCTCTTCAACCTCTCCGTGCAGCGGTGAGCTTTTCATGACGGCATGTACCTCCTGGCCGGTGACGTAGAGCTTGATATCATAGCCGGTGTTCTCTACATAGCGCATGGCCAGGTAATACGAGTGTTCGTCCACCTTGAGATGCTCCATCTCCGCAGGCGTTCGCACCAGATGGATGTCCTGTAGCGAGGTCCCGTTGCTCGGCTTTACCACGACAGGATAGACCTCCTCCGGCACTTTCAGCAGGGCGCGTGGATGGCCTACAAAGTATGTTTTGGGAATCGGCAAGCCCCGCGCCTGCGCAAAAGCAACGGCCACCGCCTTATCACGTACCAGGCGAATGGCTCGCGAGTTGTTGATGGTGGGAATCCCTACGGCCTCGGCGGCCTCCAGAATAGTCAGGCCCGGCCCCTCAGAGACGGTCTTCAGCACATAGGCGTCGTATTTCGTCAGCGAAAGATCGGTCAGGCTGGTGACTGCAGCATAGGGCTGGAGTACCTCGATTTGGTGCCCCCACTGCGCCAGTTGGTCCGCCACCACCATAGGCATAGGCTTGCGAGCGTATCTCTCCTCTAAGATAAAGCAGAAGCGCATAGAATCAGCCTCCAAAGCATGTCTGCCTGTCAGATCTCTCTGGCAGCTATCGTATCCTTAGTATATCGCCTCTTTCCCCCTCAGGAAAGTGCTTGCTTCACAAAATCAAGGCTTCCCACTTCTCACAGTTCTGCGCGTCTCAGACGCATCCCCACCCTTCCCCAAAGATATTTTGGAGAAGCCCCGCTCACAACATTCTCTCCTGGCAGCAGTTCTCAAAAAAATGGTATACTATCCTTATGCAGAGATTGAGTGACATTCACACAAGCACCATCCGCACATCCCTTTTGAAGAAGCTTTATCGTCGGCGTGCGACCGTTGAACGCTACCTGCTGGCCGCCGGGTAGCGAGGTCCCCCGTTTTCCCTGCGAACACGCTCCACACACAGGGCTATCCACACGTTGATCAATATTCACAACACTGTATCCATACCGGCCTGCCTGAAAATATGGTACGATGGTCTGAGAGGCCGCGAACGCAGGCAGTTCTAGCACGCCGGAAGATTGAAGAGGGGAACCTATATGGATCTGATGAAGAAGCTTGCCAGTCTGGCAGAACGCTATGAAGAATTAAATCAGTTGATGGCACAACCCGAGGTCGTCGCGGATATTCCGCTGCTCCAGCGCTATGGACGCGAACACGCTGAGCTTGAGGAGGTTGTCCAGAAATATCGCGAGATTCAGGAGGCCGAGCGCCAGCTCGCTGAGGCCCAGGAGATGTACGAGGGCGATGATCTCGAGATGCGCGATCTGGCCTACGAGGAGATTGCGCGTCTGAAAGAACTCAAAGAGCGTCTGCTGCAAGAGGTCCAGATTGCTCTGCTGCCGAAGGATATTATGGACGAGAAGAACGCCATCGTGACCATCCAGGGCGGCGCGGGAGGCGACGAGGCCGCGCTGTTCGCAGGCGATCTCTTTCGCATGTATACGCGCTATGCCGATAACCGGCGCTGGAAGATAGAGATCCTGGATATCAACGAGACGGGGCAGGGCGGCATTAAGGATGTGACCTTTGTCGTGAAAGGCAAGGGCGCCTATAGCCGCATGAAGTACGAGGGCGGAACGCATCGCGTGCAGCGCGTCCCGGTGACGGAAGCGAACGGGCGTATCCATACATCTACCGCAAAGGTCATCGTGCTGCCCGAAGCCGACGATGAGATCGAGATCGAGATCAAAGATACCGATATCCGCGTGGATGTCTATCGCTCGACCGGCCACGGCGGCCAGAGCGTCAATACCACCGATTCGGCGGTGCGCATCACTCATCTGCCCACCGGCCTGGTCGTTACCTGCCAGGACGAGAAGTCGCAGTTGAAAAATAAGCAGAAGGCCCTCTCGGTCCTGAAAGCGCGTTTGTGGGACCTAGAAGAGTCCCGCAGACAGGAGGAGCTGAGCAAGTCGCGTCGTTCGCAGGTGCAAACCGGCGACCGCAGCGAAAAGATTCGCACGTATAACTTTCCGCAGGATCGCGTCACCGATCACCGCATCGGTTATACCCGGCATAATCTTCCCGGCGTCCTCAATGGCGAGCTTGACGAGTTCATTGACAATCTGATCACCGTCGATCAGGCGGACAAACTACAACACCTGTTTGAGGCTGAGGCAGCGGTCTGAAGACTCGCCGGCCTGGCGGGATACCTGGCGCACGCGCCGGGTATTCCCTCGCTCCGTCTGCACAGGTGAACAGAGATATTCCCGACA
>Ga0209581_1002535_pt1 | contig 17233 bp, 13 predicted proteins | sample Coa_R2_FD_187160 | JGI IMG/M metagenome (GOLD analysis project Ga0209581, IMG submission 187160) | Surface soil microbial communities from Centralia Pennsylvania, which are recovering from an underground coalmine fire - Coalmine... | ecosystem: Environmental > Terrestrial > Soil > Unclassified ...
TAAGACCCTTCCGAACCAGAGGACATTATCCGTTATAAAAAGCCCCCCACGCCTTAGCCTCTTATAAGCCCTATCCACGACCAGGGGGTAGTATTCTTTATCAATATCGTTGAAAATAATATCAAACTCTCCATCGGTTTCCTCCAGGACTCCGAGCGCATCCCCAACATGGATTTGTACGATTTTATCAATTCCACCACTCCTGAAGAAATCCCGTGCTAATTGAGCATTCCTCTGTGAAATCTCCGTAAAGACTACCTCTCCGCCGTCTCCTACGGCCTTGGCAAACCAGTAAGCCGAGTAACCAAACCCTGAGCCCATCTCGAAGACCCGCTTCGCCCCTATCATTATTGCAATCTGATAAAGGAGTCTCCCGACAATAGGCCCGATTATTGGAAATCCCCTTTCATCCCCCAGTTTTTCCATCTCTTTTAGAACCCCATCCTCAACCGGGGTGAGATTTTTTAGATATTCTTCAATGTCGGGGTTTACGATATATGTCTCGGTTTCAATTTTTTTCATTTATTAAACCTGACGTATGTCTCTTCAAAACCCCCGCGCTTGTTCTCTATCCTTGCCATGACAAAGAGGAGGTCTGAGAGGCGGTTTATGTATGCAAGGACATTTTCATTCACCTCTGACTCCTCCATGAGTTTCACGATTCTCCTCTCAGCCCTTCTTGAGACGGCCCTTGCAAGGTGGAGATAAGGCCCTCCGCCCCGCCCGCTTGGGAGTATAAATTCCCTTAGCGGCTCAAGCTCTCCAAGGAATTTGTCTATTATTTTTTCAATCTCCCTTATCCTCTCCTTACTAATTCTCGGAACCTGAATCTCAGGCGGGCTTGCAAGGTCTGCTCCTATTATAAAGAGGTCATTCTGGATCTCGGTTATTATTTCCTTAATTTCGTTATCCTGAGCCTCTAGGCGGACGATTCCAAGCGCCGAATTAAGCTCATCCACATCCCCATAAGCCTCTACACGAGCTGAGGCTTTACTAACCCTCTTGCCTCCGACAAGCGATGTCTGCCCTTTATCCCCGGTTCTTGTATAGACCTTTGTTATCCTTTTTCTTGACATCTTGAAATTCTAACTCAATAGAGAAAGGGGTTCAAATCTCGGCTGGACTCTTATACTAAAATTCTGTGTCCATGATTTCAAATCTGATAAACCATAGACTGAGATATAACGCCCGGCATCACCCGCCGCGACAAACCTTTGAATTGCGGGCGTCTTGCGCACGAAGGCAACGCTATTCGCGGTCGGGCGCATGCCGTTGTTAGGCGGCGGGGCAATCGTAAGACACGGCATTTGCACAGCTTACACGGGGCGTCCCATGTCAAAGACGATCTCACGGGAGATTTTCCCCTCTCGCATTTCAAAGATGTGAACCAGCCGCATCTCAATCTTACTGCCGACTGGGAAATGCCAATACCCATCTTTCGCCACCTCGAACGTGACGATACTGTCATCCACAACGCGATCTTCAGTAGCGAATCGCTGAAGGAATTGGAACTTCACATCACGCATGGACGCAAAGAGTTCTCTGTAATTCTTGGCAGCCGCTTCCTTCCCCGAGAAGGATCGGTTAAGGCCATTCGGAGCAGGCGCTTCCCAAACGATATCGTCGGTAAACGTTTCGAGCGCTGCTTCGACCTCATTGAGAGCTTCACTGTGGAAGTGTCTCTCCACAGCCGCCAGATTTTGGGCTATGCGATCCTTGTTCATGTCCGTCTCCTTTCTTGGTTCATATGACGCCTAACGACCAAGCTCACTGGCGGGGATGCAGCGCAGCGGAATCCCCGTCCAGTGCAGCGCCTTGTTAGGCGCTATGGCACAGCATATTTTATCAGTCGTGTTCACGAATCTTGTCGATGAGTGTGGCGCCGTCTTCGATACGCACTTCTATAGTTTTTTCATAGCTTTTTACATTGCCATGCGGGATCGGAAAGAGCTGTAATTTGATAGTGCCGACTGGTGTATATGAAATGTCAATATAGAATGGATTGCCATGATCTGTCTTAAATACCAAGTTCACAAAATGCTTTCCTTCCTTCATCTCCACGTAGTTCGGGTTGTCTCTTATCTGGCATTCTTGGATAGATACTATCTTCATCATTTCCTCCTGCGCCTAACTATATATTAGACAGCGCAGATTTATACTGATGATTTTGCTGTCTAATTACCCCTACAGGGTGTATTATACAGCAAATAAGCTGTATAATTACCAATGAAACCAATATAGGCTAAACAGAGTGAAGTGTCAAATGCCATGAATTCATTTCCGAATACGGAAAAGAAACCTAAAAAGCTCCTAGACCAGGTTCGAGATGCTATACGACTGAAACATTATTCTGACCGCACCGGCAAGAGTTACGTTCGCTGGATCAGACGCTACATCCTTTTTCATAACAAACGTCATCCGAAGGATATGGGCGTCCCTGAAATCGAGGCTTTTCTGACCCATCTGGCGGTTAAAGAAAATGTCGCTGCCTCTACCCAAAACCAAGCTCTAAGTGCCTTGCTATTCCTCTATAGAGAGGTGCTCAAGCAAGACATGGCGTTCGTACCCAACTCTATACGTGCACAAAGGCCCAAGCGTTTGCCAACTGTGCTGACCAAAGAAGAAGTTCAAAAGGTGATCGGGTTGATGAGAGGCACACATCAGTTAATGGCGAAACTGCTTTACGGTAGCGGCTTGCGTCTGATGGAGTGTGTGCAACTGCGCGTGAAGGATATTGACTTTGGTCAACGCCAAATTGTGGTGCGAGGATGGCAAAGGTATGACAGACCGCGTAACTATGCTGCCTAACACTTTTACCGAACCCCTGCAGGAACATCTAAGGCATGTGAAGCGCTTACACGAGGAGGATTTGGCAAAAGGTTATGGCTTGGTTTACCTGCCTTTTGCTCTAGGGCGCAAGTATCCAAACGCCGACCGTGAGTGGGGCTGGCAATATGTATTTACTTCCGACATCTTATCTAAAGACCCGCGCACTGGTATTATGCGCCGTCATTACTTGCATGAGACAAGCTTACAACGAGCAGTTAAAACAGCGGCTAAACGTGCGGGCATTAACAAGCGCGTCAGTTGCCATACCTTCCGTCATAGTTTTGCAACGCATCTGCTTCAAAACGGTTATGACATTCGGACTGTACAGGAGTTGCTGGGACATAAGGATGTGAAAACCACGATGGTTTACACACACGTTCTCAATCGAGGAGGGCTGGCAGTGAGCAGTCCTATTGATATGCCTTGACCACGATGGTGGAATGGGTAACCGCAAGGGTTACCTCTATTCGATCTTTAAAATCACGAATTCTCTTATTCCCCCAGGAGCCTGGACTCGGACTTCATCGTCCACCCGCTTTCCAAGAAGTGCGCGTCCTATAGGAGATGTTACCGAAATAAGCCCCTTTTCAGGCTCCGATTCGTCAGGACCGACGAGTTGATACACTACCTTATCGCCCGATTCTATCTCCTCAAGCGTTACACGGACGCCGAACATAACACGGTCTTTGTTGGGGAGTTTTGACGGATCAATGATCTCGGCTCTTGCAATTTTACTCTCTAATTCCTTAATTCTTGCCTCAATAAACCCCTGTCTGTCTTTTGCGGTCTCATACTCGGCGTTCTCTGAGAGGTCGCCAAATGCCCTTGCGCGCTCAATTGCCTTTATAATCTCAGGACGCTCTATAGTTTTGAGCCTCTTTAGCTCTTCTTGAAGCTTCTTATATCCCTCAGGTGTAACAGGAACCCTTTCGGTTGACATCTTCTCTCCATGCTTTTATTTTCTTTAATGTATTCTTCTTTGCACTTTCATCCATATCCATTTGTGTTGTCATCAACTCACTTTATAATAATCCTGAATAGCCCTCACGTCCAATCCCTCTTTTTTTAGAACCTCGATTGCCCCTACGGCTGCCCTTGCACCGGAGATCGTCGTGTAATAGGGCACGTTTTGCACGAGTGTTGTTCTCCTGAGCAGGTAAGACTGAGCGATTTCCTTCTCTCCCAATGTGGTATTTATTACGAGCTGCACCTCGCCGTTCTTTATATGGTCAGCAATGTTTGGTCTTCCCTCGACAACCTTATTCACCGTTTTGCAACTGATTTTTAAATTTTCGAGATAAGCAGCCGTCCCGCGAGTCGCCATAATGCTAAAACCGAGTTCCTGGAGTTTCCTTGCAATGCCGACAACACGGGGTTTATCCTCGTCTTTTACGCTTATAAAAGCCGTTCCTGAAAGGGGCAGATTCGTTCCAGCGGCAATCTGAGCCTTGGCAAATGCGCGCCTCGGCTCAACGTCAATCCCCATTACCTCTCCGGTGGATTTCATCTCAGGCCCCAAGATTGTATCCACGCCGGGAAACCGTACAAATGGAAACACGGACTCTTTTACACAGACGTGCTTTGGAACTATCTCCTTTGTGAAATTTAGTTCTTCCAAACTCCTTCCAGCCATAACCTTCGCCCCTATTTTCGCAAGGGGAACCCCGATTGCCTTGCTTACAAACGGAACCGTTCGACTCGCCCTTGGATTCACCTCAAGCACATAAACGTCCCTGCTTTTTACGGCAAATTGAACATTCACCAAACCGATAACATGAAGAGCCAGGGCAAGATCGCATGTCTGTCTCTTTATTTCATCAACTATGTAATCCCCAATTGAGAATGGAGGAAGAACCATTGCGCTGTCGCCGGAATGCACCCCCGCCTCTTCAATATGCTCAAGAATCCCGCCAATAACAACCGTTTTCCCATCTGAGACGGCATCAACGTCAACCTCAATCGCATCCTTTAGAAACTCATCAATCAGAACAGGATGGTTTTGGGAGACCTTTACTGCCTCTTTAATATAACGTTTGAGAGCCGCTTCGGTATAGACAATCTCCATCGCACGACCGCCCAGCACATAAGAGGGTCTTACTACAACTGGATAGCCGATTTGAGACGCAACCCGAAGGGCTTCGTCCTCACTTCTCGCAATCCCGCTCCTCGGCTGTGTAAGCCCAAGCCTCTGTATCAAGTCCCGAAACCTCTCTCTATCCTCCGCAAGATCAATGCTCTCAGGCGATGTGCCTATAATCTTCACTCCTTTTTTCTCAAGGGGGATTGCGAGCTTAAGCGGTGTCTGACCTCCGAGTTGAACTATCACACCGTCCGGCTTTTCCCTTTCGATTATTGAGAGTGCATCCTCCCGCGTAAGCGGCCCAAAGTAGAGCCTGTCCGATGTATCGTAGTCCGTACTCACGGTTTCGGGGTTGCAATTTACCATAATCGTTTCGAATCCCTCTTCTTTCAGGGCAAATGAGGCGTGGACACAGCAGTAGTCAAACTCTATCCCCTGCCCTATTCTATTCGGCCCGCCGCCAAGAACAACTATCTTCTTCTTGTCTGTTGGAAGCGCCTCATCTTCCCTTCCGTAGGTTGAATAGAGATAGGGTGTGTAGGCTTCAAACTCTGCGGCGCATGTATCCACCATTTTGTATATGGATTTAATCCCGGTGGATCTCCTTTTATCCTCCATTTCTTCTTCCGAGATTCCGAGAAGCTCGGCCAATCTCACATCCGAGAATCCAAACTCCTTTGCCCTCCTGAGAATACCGTTTGACATTGATGCCCCGTTGTGCGCTGCTCTTTTTATCTCTTCTTCCATGTCCACAATCTGCCTTATGTTCATAATAAACCAGGGGTCAATCTGTGTGAGCTGATAAATCTCGTCAACGCTTATTCCACACCTCAAAGCATCGGCCAGATACCATAGCCTTTCATGGTTCGGGGTTCTTAGCTTTCTGCGTATTGTGTCTAAATCCTGAGATTTGGTTTCGAAACCGTATGAGTCAATCTCAAGGGAGCGTATGGCCTTCTGAAGAGACTCTTTAAACGTCCCTCCGATTGCCATTACCTCTCCAACGGATTTCATCTGAGTGGTAAGCGTAGGCTCGGTCTGAGGAAACTTCTCGAAATTGAACCTTGGGATTTTTACGACGACATAATCAATCGTAGGCTCAAATGACGCCGGGGTGTACCGGGTAATATCGTTTGGAATCTCGTCAAGGGTGTAGCCGACAGCCAGTTTTGCCGCGATCTTTGCAATCGGAAAACCCGTGGCTTTAGAGGCAAGGGCGGAGCTGCGTGAAACCCTGGGATTCATCTCGATTACCACCATACGCCCGTCATTCGGATTGATTGCGAACTGAATATTCGATCCGCCCGTATCAACTCCTATCTCCCGAATCACACGGATTGCCGCATCACGCATTCTCTGGTATTCCTTATCCGTAAGGGTCTGGGCGGGAGCAACCGTAATGCTGTCCCCTGTGTGTACCCCCATTGGGTCAAGGTTCTCGATTGAGCAGATGATGACGACGTTGTCCCTTCCGTCTCTCATCACCTCAAGCTCAAACTCCTTCCATCCGAGAACCGATTCTTCCACTAGAATCTCCCTTACAGGGCTTGCATCGAGTCCGGATTTGGCAAACTCCTCAAATTCTTCTCTGTTATAGGCGACGCTTCCGCCAGTCCCACCGAGTGTAAAAGAAGGGCGGATTATCACGGGGAAGCCAATTCTTCCAACCACTTCCCAGGCCTCTTTCATTGAATGGGCCGTTCCGCTCTGTGGAACCTCGAGTCCAATCTCCATCATGGCTTTTTTAAAAAGCTCCCGATTCTCCGCCTTCTCTATTGCATGGAGTTTTGCCCCGATGAGTTCAACCCCGAACCTATCAAGAACCCCTGACTTGGCGAGTTCTACCGCAATATTGAGCGCAGTTTGACCGCCCAGCGTGGGAAGAAGGGCCTGAGGGCGCTCCTTCCCGATTATCTTACCAACGATTTCAGGGACAAGAGGCTCTATGTATGTTCTATCGGCAAGCCCCGGGTCGGTCATAATGGTTGCTGGATTGCTGTTTACAAGGATAATCTCATAGCCTTCTTCTCTCAGGGCTTTACAGGCTTGAGCACCCGAATAATCAAACTCACACGCCTGCCCTATTATGATTGGGCCTGAACCTATGATAAGTATCTTTTTTATGTCAGTCCGTTTAGGCATTAATTCAGTCCATAGGGGCGGGTTTCAAACCCGCCCTACTTATGTTGTCGAGCTTTCCTCATCCTCGTATATGTTTTCTCTGCCGTAGTCCTTCAAATTTCCCTTAAACCCCGGAAGCGTCTCAAATCTGTAAAGGGCGGAGCGATACCAGTTTTTCTTTGGCCTCACCTTTACCGGAGATAGCCTCCATGCACGTGTCTCTTCTTCATAGCCCCAGTTTACGTATTCGTTGAAGTTGTGAATTATGTCAGTAAAAACGATCCCGTATTTAAGGAGCATCTTTTGGACGCTGTGCCACTTTGTAAGAGACGCCTCCCGCCTCGTAAATCCAAAATACCCCGCAGAGCCGGGTGCCCTGAGCGCAGAGATCCCCCGACCTATAAAGGCATCCGCCGCTTTTAAGGTTTCAGGCGGGTCTGTAAAAAAGGTGTCGTATCTCTTTATATGCTCTTTAGGAAGCGGATGCCGGAGATCGAATCCCTGAACCTCAACCTGGAAACCCTCTTTCTTTGCGGTGCTCTCTATAAAATCCGTAAGCCTCTCATCAATTTCCACAACGGTAATCCTTTTTGGAAGACCGCTCAATCCCAAAACTATGCTCATTAAATCGTCATCGCCGAGAACTATTATCTCCTTTCCCGCAATGTCCCCTCTCTCATAAGAGATGGCAAGGCGGGAAAGTGTTGTTTTAGGCGTTACATATCCCTGATCGAACCTTCGGATTGCCTGGGGACGGAGCCTCTGGATTCTTAGAAATCTCTTTCCGATCTCTGAGAATTTCCCTAAATCAATTCCCCTCCCCTCACAGAAAGAGCATGAAATATCCTCCACGGGATGCACATGATTTGTAACCTCTCTTCCCTTCGGCGTGAGCTTAAACCCGCCATCCGAGATTGATACAAGACCATTCTCAGAGAGAACCTTCATAGATTCAAAAACGGCAGGAACCGGAAAGTCCGAGAAGTCCGCCAATTCCCAGGGCAGCCCCGTTTTTCCAAGAGCGCCAAAAAGCCTCTCCACATCCTTGGGAGTAACCGTAATTTTAGACCTGTCTGAAACCTCTTTTGCAATGTGCGTAAAATTCATAGAATAAAACTCTCCTTTATATAAAAAAGAAGTTTATACCCAAAAATCGGCGGGGTTGCAAATTTATGGTGTGCCGGAGATCAACACCTGAGGTAAGTAGAGGGGAAGCCTCAATAGCGTCTGACATTGAAAGATAAATAGAGTCAGTGGCGAGTCCCACGTCTCCATAATGCATTTTTAAATGCAGCTCTACGGCGCGCCTTGACCTCGAATACGCGCTGCGGTATTTTTTCTCTTTATTAAATCTTTCCAATATCAGCTTGAAATAATGGGAGACAGCCTTGATGGATATACGGATGTTATGGCGGCGGCTGGAGATGGCAGTCATGCAGAGGGTAGGCTATACGCAGCGGGCTTTACACTGGATATGGGAGGGTGGAGAATTTTCAAAACACTGGCAGGAAAGGGTTCGCGAGTACAAGTGGATTTTCGTGCTCGGCTGCAACAACTCCGGGACAACGTTGACGTCTAATGTGCTCGGCTTACATCCCGCGATTAGCACACTGCCACGAGAAGGGCAAAAGATGACCAAGGTAATGCCCCAACCCAAGGAACTCGGCTGCCCCCGCCTCTGGACAGAACGCCTGGATGCGTTCCGCTTAACTGAGAGCGATAACGGCTATAACAAAGCCAGGCTGGTTTATGACTGGATAAACTACAAGAAGAGCGATTCAACCGAATTTATTTTGGAAAAGTCGCCTCCAGACACACTCCGCTCGCGCTGGCTCCAGGGGGTGTTTGACCACTGCTACTTCATCGGTCTGGTGCGCAACGGGTATGCCGTTTGTGAGGGCATGCGGCGCCGCAATGGCCATTCTCTTGAGCGCTGCGCTCGCCATTGGAATCTAGTTAACAAGATCATGATCGAAGACTCACGGTTTTTGAATCGCTTTAAGCTGATGAGATATGAAGAACTCACCCGTGATCCTGCAGCTGCCTTTGATTCCCTGTCTGACTTTCTCGGAATTGACAAGACACCGTTTCGTTCCATCGCCGAGAAGAAGTTTGTGGTGCATAATATTGATGGCAGGCAGTCTCAAATCAGGGATTTCAATGCCAGTAGCCTTTCCAGATTGTCCCCCGAAGATAGGGAGGTAATTACCCTTCATGCAAGAGAGATGCTTGATTACTTCGGGTATCTCACTGCCTAATTAAGGAATGAAAATACTATGGTATTTCGTATAAGTGCCGTTAAAATACTAGTCAGCCAGACCCGCTCGAATTGCTGAAAGCACGTTGCATATAATATTCATCTGTGTAAGTCCGTGCTGATTTGTGAGTAATTATGTTTAAATTAGCCATTGCAGTCCTTTTTCTGCTCATAATCGGCATGGTAAAAGCCCAGGGGGATGACATTGGCAATGATGCTACGTCCAATCTCAAGGCCCTTCATCAGGGCAAATCGGGCATTTATGTCCACCTAAATAAGGGAACAAGGAAGAGGCATAAGGCATTAGACCTCATCATGAGTCACCCCCTTGTGGATGCAGTGGTCATTTCAGCCTCATGGCAGGAGGTAGAACCAAGACCAGGGGTATACTCATTCGATTCACTCATGGATGAGGTAAATAAGTGGGGAAAGGCAGGAAAGGGGGTGGTCATCAACCTTCCCCTGTATGGTCAATCTGTTGATAATCCACAGACCCCTCAATGGATATACGATCAGCCTGGGGTTCGTGCAATATACTTCAAGGGGGGAGGCACAGCCAAGGGGCAGAGGATTCGGGTTCCGGCTGTCTGGGATGAGGGGTTTGTTCAGAGGTATGTAGAGCCTATGGTTGAGGCATTTGCAAAGAGATTCAATGGGAATCCATACGTGTGGTATATAATGCCCGGTCTAGGGCATATTGGGAATCTGACTGCCCAGCCTTCAGAGGATGGGGGACGGGCTTTCGTTGAGGCTGGGTTTAGTGCTGAGAAGTGGGAGAGTTACTGCAGGCGTATTATGGGTGTATATCGTAGGAATTTCACAAAGACTCCACTATTGTTGAAGGCTGCCGGGATATTCATAAAGGATTCCAATCATGACAACTACAGAAGGGAGGCAGGCCAATTGCTCACAGAATTCGGAAAGGAGGGCGTTGGCATACTCCACCTGCACCTAGAAGCGGATAGGACCGCCACCATGATGCGAGTCTACAGTAACCTGTCCGGAGTAGTTCCGTATGCCAGGGGTGGAATCACACGGATCGGCCTTGGAAACGGCTGGCCCCTCTGGGTCCCTGAAAAGAGGCGCAAGCATGAGGGGCCGACTAAGAATCGCGGCGAGCAATTCTTTAGCCAATCGCTAACCAATGCATTCGGCGGCATTGATAACATTCCCACCATCCCGACTACCATTCTTTACATACAAAAGCCTGAGATACTGGCGAGCCATCCCAGCAGCAAGGATTATAACCCTGAAGTGGCTGAGGCCCTCAAGAAGGCGCGAGACCAGTTGAAGAAAAATGATGTCGCTATATTTGGAAACAAATAGAGCACTTACTGTGCCATGGGTGCGGCAAGACATAGGTACTTTTAGGGTGTTATCCCCTGCCCTTCGGTAATTACCAGTATCTTATCAACACCTATGTTATTAAAATCCTGAACCTGACCCGAAGGCCATTCCACAGTTATCCGATCGACCTTAGTACTCGCGCCCAGCCCGAAGTGGAGTCGCGTATCGTTCTGCCCTATCAGGTTAAACCCTCCGTTCTGCTCACGAAACTGGATTTTCTTGCCTGTCTGCAGTGTAACCTTAGCCCCGATGGCGTCCCGATTGCTCTCCGTCCCCACCAGCTTTAGCGTCAGCCAATGATTCCCATTCCCATTGTTCTTATAGAGAACAAGGGGCTTACCATGATATGGGGGTGGGCCATCGTCATCGCATACGAACATATCCATAAAGCCATCGTTATTATAATCAAACAGGACCGCGGTTGTCCTCACATAAAACAACTCAGGGACAAATCCAGCCCGATCAGTCACATCGGTAAAGGTGCCATTGCCATTATTCTTATATAATATGATTGGTTTATTCGTTATCGTGTCATTGGTGACATCATAACCGGCATTGATAACAACGAGGTCAAGGTAGCCATCATTATCAAAATCCATCCAGGATGTAGAGGTGCCGTCGTGACAATCTCCGACGCCCGCTTTATCAGATACGTCGGTGAATGTACCATTCCCATTGTTTCGAAAGAGCTTATTGCACATATCGAATTTGCTCTTTTCCATTCCGACCGGAGTGACATTGGTGAATTGACCGTCCGTGGTGATAAAGCCTGAGGTATCTTTCCCAACAGCCCCGGTTCCCCTAAATGGAGTAATTTGCAGCACCCGTAGATGCCATGTGCCCGCATTATCCTGCCAGATATACACCCCTTCATCCGTCCCAGGGGTAAAGGACGGCTTGCCCGTGGGATTAATCGAGCCTCCCGTTTTTAATAATGTGAAGGGAATCGAGGTGGGATGCGCACCCGAGGCTCCAATAAAGACCTTATCGAGGCTCGGCAGCGGATTGTCCTGGTTTTTCCAGAAATCAAATGTAACACTGGTGCCACCATTGGGGACAAAATCGAGGCCATCTTCAAATTCGTCGAATTTGACAGAGCTTAACCACTCTATCTGATTCGGACTCCTAATGAAGACACCATCCTGAAAGACCGTTTCATCCCTCACTCCGCGAGAGACATAGAGGTCGAGATCGCCATCGTTGTCGTAATCTCCCCATGCAATTCCGCGCCCCAAAGTAAGCTCCCCAATGCCGGCTTGCTTGGCCACATCCTTAAACGTGCCATCGCTACTATGCTTTAATAATAAACTGAATTCCGTAAAGAGGTCATTTGGTTTTTTCTCCGATGTAAATGAAGAGGTTAAAAGGATATCCAGATCCCCATCCCCATCATAGTCAGCCAGTCCGACTCCGCCGTTTGAATAGATTATGGCGTTTGTCATACCAGTTTCAGCGCTGACATCGGTGAATGTATAGTCACCATTGTTTCTGAACAGGACTATTGAGTGATTTTCCTGTGTACCATCAACTACAAGAAGGAGGTCCAGGTCACCATCATTGTCGTAGTCGAGCCAAGCTGCAGTTCGCCCTCGTAATCCAACGGCGGCGACACCAGCAGCATCCGCGATATTGACAAAGACGCCGTTGCCATCATTACGCCACAGTTCTTTCTTTAGCACGTTTACCCTGTCCGGAGCCCCCACCGAAATGTAGACATCCTCGTCTCCATCATTATCGAAGTCACCCCAAGCGACGCCGTGGCGATCGTTCGTGAATGTGAATAGTTGATCTACAGTGAATGTGCCATCGCCGTTGTTTGTCGCCAAAAGAGGGAGCAGGGCCTGATGCCTGCTGATATACAGGTCAGGATAGCCGTCTCCATTGACATCCGCTGTGTAACACCCGTCATTGATGTGCATCTGGTTTCTAAGGCCCGCTTTTCCACCCACCTCCTTAAAAAAGGGCTTCTTTCCCTTACCAGCAAGAGCAGAAAATGGAATCAACAAACAGCAGATGAATACAACAAGCAAACTGGACACCCTTAATGTTGGCATCTCTCTACCCCCCTTCAATTAAAAGGAAACCCTCTTCAGTCCCCAAAGTATACTAATAACGGACTGTTTGTCCATCCTCAGTGAAGACTCACGATTTACTGATGGAGGCAAGCGTGAAAAAACGTTGTGCCATTTTTAATAAACGCGATTAAAATATCAATGGCAGCAAGAGAGGAATTCTGCTATCGGTAATCGGATTTTATACAATTCCTCAGTGTCTTTGTAATTAAGTAAATTAGCGGACGATCAAAAAACATGAGCCGATCAGTGATTGGAAGCGGTACTACTCATAAATTAGCCATTGCAGTCCTTTTTCTGCTCATAATCGGCATGGTAAAAGCCCAGGGGGATGACATTGGCAATGATGCTACGTCCAATCTCAAGGCCCTTCATCAGGGCAAATCGGGCATTTATGTCCACCTAAATAAGGGAACAAGGAAGAGGCATAAGGCATTAGACCTCATCATGAGTCACCCCCTTGTGGATGCAGTGGTCATTTCAGCCTCATGGCAGGAGGTAGAACCAAGACCAGGGGTATACTCATTCGATTCACTCATGGATGAGGTAAATAAGTGGGGAAAGGCAGGAAAGGGGGTGGTCATCAACCTTCCCCTGTATGGTCAATCTGTTGATAATCCACAGACCCCTCAATGGATATACGATCAGCCTGGGGTTCGTGCAATATACTTCAAGGGGGGAGGCACAGCCAAGGGGCAGAGGATTCGGGTTCCGGCTGTCTGGGATGAGGGGTTTGTTCAGAGGTATGTAGAGCCTATGGTTGAGGCATTTGCAAAGAGATTCAATGGGAATCCATACGTGTGGTATATAATGCCCGGTCTAGGGCATATTGGGAATCTGACTGCCCAGCCTTCAGAGGATGGGGGACGGGCTTTCGTTGAGGCTGGGTTTAGTGCTGAGAAGTGGGAGAGTTACTGCAGGCGTATTATGGGTGTATATCGTAGGAATTTCACAAAGACTCCACTATTGTTGAAGGCTGCCGGGATATTCATAAAGGATTCCAATCATGACAACTACAGAAGGGAGGCAGGCCAATTGCTCACAGAATTCGGAAAGGAGGGCGTTGGCATACTCCACCTGCACCTAGAAGCGGATAGGACCGCCACCATGATGCGAGTCTACAGTAACCTGTCCGGAGTAGTTCCGTATGCCAGGGGTGGAATCACACGGATCGGCCTTGGAAACGGTTGGCCCCTCTGGGTTCCTGAAAAGAGGCGCGGGAAGAAAGCCACGAGAAACCGGGATGAGCAATCCCTTGGCCAATCGCTAACCAACGCATTCGGCGGCACAGGCGGCATTCCTGAGATTCCAATTACTATCCTCTTCTCGCAAGTGCCCGAAATACTAGTCAGCAATCCCAAGAGCAAAAACTATCGCCCTGAGGTAGCCGAAACCCTTAAAAAGGTGCGGGAGCATCTGAAGAAGAATGACCTTGTCATATTTGGAGGTAGTTCAAATACACCGCAACATAAACCCTCCAGCTATGGCGCGCCGTAAAACAGGGGCGTATAAATCTGGTTTCTTCTCCGCGCCCCCAAAGGAAAATTTTTTCTACCGAATAACAATGAACATGCTCAGAATAACATGGTAATTTTTCAAGTCGAAATGGCATTGATCTAAAAACCAGTTGACACCGCTGTAAGCCTCTTATCGAGTTCTTCTAAAAATTGCCTGTTGTCCGGCTCTAATATGTCTACCTGATATATCTCAAAATACATCGCTCCAGCGAGTAGTCCTTTCTCAACAGACATATCGAGTGATCCCTGTCGGGATTCGTGTTTAGATGCACCTAACATCTGAAATCCAATATTCGCGCTATTATTCTTTTGAATGTCGAGTATCACCTTATATGGATAAAAGGAATTCGCCGTATGAGCACTCAACCAGTTTCCCTGAACACACAATCGCTTTCCCATTTTAGAGACGGCGTATTGCACCACCTCTTCTAATGCCCCATCCCTCCTGAAAGGAACGGCTATATTCAATGCGAGCGCCTTTTGAGGGAAGGCATTCGAGTAGGCATCTATTACCTCCCTCCATGCTTCAACAATCTTATCCCTTGAATAACCGGCCTCTTGAATAAGCGTTTTACCCTCGCCTTTTTTGGGTATGTGCATTTCTGCGGAACTGGCCGTTGGACCCGCCATATGAACCAGTACCAATGCATCATTAGAACCATACCTCTTCCCAAGTACATTGACGAATTTCGTCCACTCCTTGATATAGGACTCATCCCACGGCACAGGCATCCTAAGCAATTTGCCGTACGTTTTATGATGCGGATTGGCATCCTTAAACTCTATAGAGGCAATCCCCTTTTTGTATATCCATTCGGGAGAATGGATTCCAGGAAGGATTCTCACCATCGCTTTCTTATTGGCCTTTTCAACCTCATGCAACGCATTATCCAAATAGCTCCAGTCGAATCTCCCCTCTTCGGGTTCGATGTCATCCCAGTGGATTCTAATACTAACCCCTTCTACAAAAGGGAGTCTCAATACAGCAGGATTGACAGGCTCCATTCCTTTCATGAGGCTGTAAACGCCCTTTACAGCCGCCGGATCCGTTGTTGTGGCACCCTTCGACTCTAATGCCAATTGATCGGTTGCATCTGCCCTCCACGGGTGATTAAATGTATATTCAACCGATTTTTCCAGCCCTTGATTGCAAAGAGAAATGATAAAAAATAGAAGGATGAGCACTATCAGTCACCGCCTATTAAGTAAATACGGGTTATATACCTTTCAAAAACGACTCTCCTATTCTCATTAATAAACTCCTTGCTATCATTATCCAAACGATCAGGAGACCCTGGGGTCGCAACAAGCCACACCCTCCTCCTGCCGGCACCGATGACCCTCCTTAATTCGTTTAGCGAAAGAATAGCCGGGGTTCCAGTTACCCTGTGGACGAAAATAAAATCTGGTTTCCGAGGAACAATGTATACCGACTGACCGAGTATGCTTTCAAAAAAATAATTCACCCTATCTTTACCCAGATAGTATCCAAGCAAGTGAGGCTGAAACGATACGATTATATCCCCGGATTCCGCACTTGCCTTAATAAACTCCGATGCCTCGTCCGTTTGGGGAGAATATCTGAGGCTCTGATCAGTTTTTATATCCTCCGTGATTTGTGGAAAATTTTTGAGATTGAGAAACAGACCGGATGAGACAACTATTAACATAATGGAAGCAAAGACGGAGTTAATAGTACTTAGAGATTTATTCTCCTTAGTGTATCCCAGATAATCGAGGAAGACAAAGAAAACCCTACAAGCGCAGAGTATAAGAAAGGGAACCATGTAATACGCATACCTGTAGCTGGCAATTTCTAATATATTGGACATAATCAACGGGACTCCCAATGGAAGGATATATAGAAACAGGAGGTCTCTATAGCTCCTAAACTTTATAAAGACCAGAGGAATGCCGGCAAAAAACAGAATTGATAAAAATTGGTGTCCCTCTATAAAGAAAAAGTACTTTACATAAAAGAATGGATCGTAGACCGGGGATAGAAACATCAATGAAGGGGTAATTTCGGAAATACCGGGACCAAATAAAAAGCTCCCTATAGAGCTAGCCTGTAAGAATTTGATTACAAGCTGAGTGCCAATAACAGGGGTCACAATCAAAACGAAAATCAATATATCCTTAAAAATCCTCTCCTTCTTCCACATAGTAAGGCAAGACAACAATAGGGGAAGAACCATGAGAATAGATCCCTCCCAACTGAAATAGGTTAGCAAGAAGGACAGGGCGAAAAGATACGGGTATCTAGCCCTATCCGTTTTCAAATAGACGAAGGCTATAAAAGCAGTTAAAAATCCAAAGAAAGCCACCTGTGATGGGTACCTGCCAAAGTCGCTCATGCCTATGGCTGAAGGCAAAAGAGAACAAATGGCCGCAGACAGCAGGCCCACCCTCTCTCCGCCAATCATCCTACCAAAATAGTAGAGCAGGGGAATGGTTAAGACACCAAATAAAACCATTGGTAGCCTTAGAGAAAATTCACTCTTTCCAAATACTACAAACGATAAGGCTTGCAGATACAAAGCCAGTTCGCTTGTTGGAACATACCGAGTAGGAAGCTCTGGAGCGAGTTTAAGGCTGGGATAACCGTGATCTAAGACCCCTTGGGCTTTGAATGTCATTTGCGCCTCATCCCAATACAGGGGTTCCTGATCTACGCCTTTAAACCTTAAGAATGCTCCCATTGCGAGTATAAGGATGAATGTCAATGTATATACCCACTTCGGTATAGTCCTGATTTCAACCCTATTGATTAAAGGACTGACCAGCCAGAGTAAAAAGAGTAGGCACACAGAGATGATTAAGAACTTCCACTGAAATGGAAATGATAAGTAAAACCTCACATCATACCGTAGAATATATATGAATATCAGAAACAAAGAGGGTATAACATACGCCCTTGAGAGGGAATAAAACGATAGGGGAGTTATAATGCTAAAGACAACAGTAAGCCCTATAAATACCACCAGACTAATACAAAAAATAAGCACTA
>Ga0209581_1002536_pt1 | contig 17230 bp, 16 predicted proteins | sample Coa_R2_FD_187160 | JGI IMG/M metagenome (GOLD analysis project Ga0209581, IMG submission 187160) | Surface soil microbial communities from Centralia Pennsylvania, which are recovering from an underground coalmine fire - Coalmine... | ecosystem: Environmental > Terrestrial > Soil > Unclassified ...
ACGAACGCAACAAGATCGCTTTCGCCCAATATTACGTGGCAAGCCGCGCGTTTGCCGTGAACCAGGATTTGATTGCGGTGACGCGCCGCATGCGCGAGACCGCCGAGTCCCGCTATGTGGCGGGGGCAGGCGACCAAGCCTCGGCGATTCGGGGGCGCGGCGAAGAGACACCGGCAAACATCGGAACCGCCCGTCTCGAAGGCGACCGGGCGGCAGCGCAGAGCGTCCTCGACGCGCTTCTCTTGTGAACCAGTGATTGCGCAAAATGCGAGGCAGGAAATGGCCAAACGCGGTGGTGTCTCGGTGGTGTCCACCCCGCCATGACAAGAGGACCCGTACCATCGTCGCATGGGAAGCGATTGATCTTTCAGGAAATTTTCGAGCGGGCGAAGGGATTGGAACCCTCGGCCCCAATCTTGGCAAGGTTGCACGCTGAGCGACGCTAGTCTAATCAGTTACGCAGGGGTGTTATCACCTCAATTGGGGATCAATCGCAGGCCCGGAGTCGATAGCGTAGATTTGGGTGGTGTGGGGAAAGGCGGTAGCGGTCCTCCGCTACCAAACGCAACGGCGCGATGTTTCCCGGAGTAAATCGGGTTCTGCCCGGCCGCTACGCGGGCCTCGTCAGGGGATGGTGCCGGTGAGGCCTAAGATATGAGGAAGCACCTCCTCCAGAGGTGCCGGCGAGATACCCAAGGCGGCGAAGCTTGGCGCGTCCACTGCCGCGACGCTATCGCGTTGCAGGAGCTCAACCTGATTTCGCGTGATGAGCGGCCCGGGCATCAGCTCTCCTATTGAGGCGAGCGTCTGCCAAAGTGCAACCGGCACCGGAATCAGAAGCGGCTTTCGGCCGAGACTTTGCGCAATCGTTTCGAGCAGCGCTCGGGAGGTATAGATACGCGGCCCGCCGAGTTCATAAACTTCAGCATGGGGCCGTTCGACCGTCCGGGCAATTGCTTCTGCTACATCCTCGACATAGACCGGCTGCAGCCTTGTTTGGCCGCTTCCAAAGAGCGGGAAGGCGGGCAGGCGGCGCAGAACCGCCGCGATCGGGGTCACAAAGGCATCGCCTTTTCCGAACATCACAGAAGGCCGGACGAGCGTGGCCGCGGGAAACGCCCGGCGAACGGCCCTTTCCCCCTCCCCGCGGCTGCGAATGTAAGGCGAAGGGGAGCTGGCGTCGGAGCCAATACCTGAGACATGGATGAGCCGCTTGAGTCCGCCTTCCTCCGCGCGCTGCGCGACCCGGGCGGCTCCCGCGACATGAATGGAATGGAAGGTCAGCTGGCCTCTCTCCAAATAAAGGCTGACGGCATTCACGGCCGCTGCGGCCCCCGCCAGGGCATTGGCAACGGAGAGATCATCGTTAATGTCGGCATGGACCGGTTCAATGCCGGCGTGAACGGCGGGAAATAATGCCGCGGCGCGTTCTGGGTGCCGGGTTGCAATCCGAACGGAAAGGCCACGCTCAAGCAGATGCTGGACCACGCGCCGGCCGAGAAAGCCAGTCCCGCCGAATACAGTCACCTTGTCTCGTTCCATGATGCCTCATCTGACGAGAAATAATAGCCAGAAACGCAACATTCCGCGCAATCGCAGCTGGTTTGCTCATCTCTGGCAGGAATCCTTTGGCGAACCCGATCCGATTGCTCCCGCTTCAGCCCGGCCAAATCCGGCGCAGTGGAGCGACAGCCGGATTACCGCCGCATGGCTTGGGCATGCGACTGTGCTTATCAATTTTTTCGGCATACACGTTCTCACAGACCCGGCGCTTTTTCCGCGGATCGGCTTGCGCCTGCCTGGGCTTACTCTCGGCCCCAAACGGCTGACAGCCCCGGCCTTGACGGCTGAAGAGCTCCCCCGCATCGATCTCGTCCTCCTCTCGCATGCGCACTTCGATCATTTTGATATTCCGACGCTTGCCCGGCTTAACCGCTCGGCCATGGTAATCACCGCTTCACGGACAGCCGATCTGCTTCGTTGGCAACGTTTCCGCCAAGTAAGGGAGCTCTCTTGGAACGAGACAAAGCAGCTCATAACGCACGCCGGCGGCATCAAAGTTACTGCCTTCCGCGTCAGGCACTGGGGAGCCCGGATGCGGCGCGATGCTTACCGCGGCTATAATGGTTATCTCCTTGAGAGAGAAGACCGGCGCATCCTCTTCGGCGGCGATACGGCGCTGATCTCCTTTGCGGAATTGCAGGCTCACGGGCCGATCGATCTCGCGATCTTGCCGATCGGCGCTTACGACCCCTGGATTCACTCTCATTGCACTCCAGAGCAAGCCGTTTGCATGGCCGATGAAGCTCGCGCCCATTTCATCTTGCCTATACATCACCAAACATTCCGCCTCAGCTTCGAAGGGTTCTTTGAGCCGATCGAGCGCCTTCAGACAGCGCTCAAGAGCGCGCCGGAGCGGATTGCCGTTCGCGAAATCGGCGAAACTTTTGTCCTGCCTTAGCGGATGGCTGCTCCGATAAGCTTCGTTCAATGGCGCCGCTGCCGCGCAACATAGTTTTGTTCAAAAGAAGCGCCGCGGCGGTTGTCAAGGCCGCCGGGGCAGCTGATCCGTATGAACCTGTTCGCCTCTCGATAGCCGTGCTGCGATATCGGCTGTCTGCAGCCAGCCGCGCTCTGTTGGAGAGTGCGCCGCGAGGTAGCGGGCAACCGCGACGAGGATATGCTGCCCAGGCTCCGTGTTGCCCCATTCAGCGAATTGACGCACGCCAGCGTCGAACATTTGAAAGGCATGGAGGCCTGCATCCTCGCGCAACAGAGCACGCGCCAGGGCGGAGATGATTAAATCTGGCGGATAGCCCAAGGTGAGATGGCGCATCACAAGATTCGCCGCTGCGTCAATCTGGTGCTGGCGATCGAAGACATCGAGCAGAGCAGACCGGATTCCATCGATTGCCGACGGCATGGATTCGAGCTCGGCATCCCCTCTGGCTGGTAGCCGCGCCGGCGGCACGTTCAAATAGCGGATCAGGTAAACAGCAAGAGCGCCGTGCAGGAGGGCGCGCGATGCCTCGCTGCAATCCGCCACATGCTCTGGATCGCCGCTAATACGCTTTAGGACCTGATGCACCGCGTTGCAGTAAGTGAAAACGTGATGGGCCGCTTCCCAATCGCCGTGCTCATTCGCCGTGCCAAACCGCGCAACTCGCAGCGCCGCCGCATAGGAGAGCGAGCGGCTGAGATCGGCACATGAAGCTCCCTCAGAAGCCGCAGCGAGCAGCGCGGCCGCGATCGTGCCGGGATCATCACCCAGAAGATGCTGAGCTAATCGAGAATGCTCCAGCCACGGCCCGCGGTCACGGCCTGTTGCCAAGGCGGCTGCCAGATCTGTGGACGCGCCAGTGCAAAGCGCCACAAGGTCGATGGGCTGGCGCCATTCCGTCGATTCGTCCGCACCGCGTGCGGCGACCATTTGACCGGCAACCCTAGGCAGCAGATCGGCGGCATGCTGCCATCCGGTCAAGTCGAGGCATTCGAAACTCTTGTTGATGAAATCGAGCGAGTGTCCGCCATCGGCAAAGACACGGTCGGTTTCCGCCGCGATCAGAAGTCCGGCGAGCACGGCTGGCGGCGCTGCGCTGTCTATGGCGGTCAAAAGAGTGCGCTCGGCCGCCTCGCGATGCCGGACAGAACTCCAGCGCCGGAGCCAGCGCTTCAGCACCGCAGAAGGGGGACGGCTCGACAGGGGCGAGCGCGGCCTCGCGGGCGCTTGGCCGTCGCAGTCCATGGCCACCCGCCGGATGCCGTGAAACAACGCCAAATAGGTCTCTTCTTCAGGAAGTACCGCAAGGACATTACCGGCCGCGGTCAGGATCGTCATGCCCGCGCCCCAGCCGTCGCGATTGCGGGCCCCAAACAGCGCAGCTTGTCGCAGGATCTCAAGCGGGGGCACGCCCGCCGCCAATTGGCCCTCTATGGCCTTGGCAATGACGAGGCCGAGGTTATAGGCCATGCCTTCTTCCAGCCGCTGCCGCCAATAAGCGGCATCCGAGCGCCCGAATTCCGGCTCCACCCATATTTCTTCCCCGCGCTGTTCGACCGCGCAGGCCGGCACATCATCGGCCCAAAGATCAAAGGTGCAGCCACTCGCAAGATCAAATCGCGCGTGGTGCCAATGGCAAGTCAAAATGCCATCTTCGATGCTGCCGCGATCGAGCGGGAAGCCCATGTGGGGACACCGGTTGTCCAGCGCAAAAACCCGGCCCTCATGTTCGATCACCAGTATTGGCCGGTGCGGGCCGCGCACGACAAGGCGTCCCTTGCTTCTGAGCTCCTGAATTGTGCCTGCGCGTACGAATCCGGCCTTCACGGCATGCCTCCCGTCGTCTCCCTCGGCTGCGGCCGTGTTTTTGATGAGCCAGGCGAGGCTGGCGTTATACTTAGCGAAGCCCCGGGGGACCTTTGCCCGGCAACCCAGACCGCAAGGATGGTCAGATCTTGAGGATAGAACGCGACGATATCGGCCCGGCACCCCGGAGCGATCCGGCCGAGCACATGCCCGAGCCCCAAAAAGTTCGCGGGCTCAGCCGAGGCGAACGCCAATGCTTTCTCCAAGGGCAGATCCAAAAGCCGAACGCAATTGTGCACCGCGGCCGCCATAGTGATTGCTGACCCCGCGAGGGTGCCATCCGTTGCCGTGCAGCGGCCGTCGCGTACCGTGATCTGTTGTCCCTGGAGCACAAACTCCCGTTTACAACCGCCAGCCGGGGGCATTGCGTCGCTTACGAGCATCGCATGACCAGCGCCCGCGCGGAGGGCAAGCCGGAGCATAGCCGGGTCGGCGTGTATGCCATCGACGATCATTCCGTAATAGGCGCCGGGCGACTCGAGCGCAGCCGCGACCGGGCCAGGCTCGCGGCTGGTAAGCGGCCGCATGGCGTTAAAGAGGTGAGTAAAGCCGGTCAGTCCCTCCGCCATAGCGGCGAGGGTCTCGCGATAAGTGGCCATGGAATGACCGAGCGAGACTTTGATTCCCGCGCGAGCGAGCTCCGCTATAAAACCCGGAGGAACCGCTTCGGGAGCCAGCGTCACCAGCTCTACGAACTTACGAGGGCGGATGAGCATGCTGCGGTGGCGGAGTTCGGGGCGCCGGCAGAGATCGCGGCGGTGAACACCCGCTCTTTGCGGTGAGAGGAATGGGCCTTCGAAATGAATCCCAAGCACGCCTGGCTCAAGCGCAGCCATCATCTCGACGGCTTCTAACGCGGCAGCCATAACCTCATCGGTATCGGTGATCAATGCCGGCAGGAGTGCCGTCGTGCCAAACGCGCGATGGGCGCGGACAATTTTGGAAAGCCCATCCGGCGTCGGTTCGGCGTTGAACAGGGCGTCGCCTCCGCCATTCACTTGAATATCGATAAATCCCGGCGCGAGCCATGCGCCCGGGGGCAGTTCGGAAACGTCGCGTAGCGCGCTGATCTCGCTGCGCGGCATGAGTGCCACGATTCGGGATCCCTCGATAATGATGGCACTGGAGCGGTGTGTGACGGCGCCATCAAACACGAAGTCCGCCGTAATCGCACGCAGATCAGACCGGCTCATCGCGTGCGCGTAATTTTTCGTAAGTGGCGCGGCTGACCGGCATCCGTTCCGCGTACGCTAGCGAGACGGACAGCCATGATATAGAAGCTTTGGATCAGGCATATCGGATCGGTTTCCGGATGATCAGGAGGAAGCGTTGGAAGGCAGTCCGGATCGTCATCCCAATCGGTGGTAAACAAAGCGGCTCCTTTCGCCCTGAGATCCGTGGTCAGTTGCCTCACGCTTGCCGCAGCCGCATCGGTTGGGGTGAATATCAGAACCGGATACCCTGGCGACACAAGGGAGACCGGCCCGTGCAGGAACTCGGCCGAACTGAATGCTTCAGCATGCAGGACCGTCATTTCTTTCAATTTGAGGGCTGCCTCCCGGGCAATGGCCAGCGTGGGACCTCGCCCAACCGTCACCAAACTATCCGCTCCGCCAATGCGCTCCGGCAAATAGCTCCAGTCCAGCTTGGAAGCGGCGGCAAGGCGATCCGGCAAGCGCTGCAATGCGCGGGATAGCGCCTCATTGCCCGCCCAAAGTGACACCAAGCGGGCCAACGCCGAAAGCGATGCAACAAAAGTCTTGGTTGCGGGCACGCTAAGCTCGGGCCCGGCAGCCATCGGCAAAATGAACTCGCACTGCCGTGCGAGCTCGCTTTCAGCGTCGTTGGTGATGCATGCCGTGACCGCACCGGATGCGCGGGCTGCGGCAGCTTGCTCGATCAAATCGGTACTCATTCCAGATTGCGAGATTGCTATGAACAGCTGGCCCGGCAGGCGCAGGCGTTGGCCGTAAATGCTGACGATGTTCGGCGCCGCCGCCGCGACCGGAATCCCGAGATACCGTTCGATCAAATGCTTACCGAAAGCGGCAGCATGCGCGGAACTGCCGCGTGCACAAGTCACGGCAACAATGGGCGGCCTTTGCTGCAATCGAGCGGCGAGAGGCTTGAGCATCGCCGGCAAAAGCTGCTCCTGCCGCTTGACCGCTTCCGGAGCCGCCTCCATTTCCGCAATTATTTGAAAATCGGCGCTCGTCATCGGATGTTTTCACTCTGTGGCCGCTTCACGCGGCGCCAATCTTCGCCTAAGGGGCATGCGCGAGGCGAGTGGCTGCTCCATTGCCGCATCGCACCTCAAGTAGCAAACCCGAGTCGATCGAGCGCCTTCTTTATTGGCACTTTCACATGTGTCCAGCGGAAACAGAACGCCCAAGCCCCCGCTACACCAGGATTGACCTGTGGGAACCGGCCGAGATCCTGGAGGCAATGATTGAGAGCCAATTTTCGGCCGCGGCAGCTGTGCGCGCCTCGCGCAGCGCAATCGAGCATGCAGCGCTTGCGATAGCGCGGCGATTGATAGGGCCCGGCCGGCTCATATACGCAGGAGCTGGCACATCCGGCCGTTTAGCGGTGCAGGACGGGGCAGAGCTCATGCCGACGTTTAGCTGGCCCCAGGAACGGCTTCTGCTGCTTATTGCGGGCGGGAAGGCGGCTCTCTTACGATCGGTTGAAGGCGCCGAAGATGAGGCTGGGCACGCCGCCGAATTGGTGCGGCAGCATGGCGTGAACGAGGCCGATGTCGTCATTGCTGTAGCGGCGAGTGGCACGACGCCATTCACGGTGACGTGCTTGCGTGAAGCCAAACGGGCCGGCGCTCTAACCATTGGCCTTGCTAACAACCGGGATACCCCGCTTCTTGAGGAAGCCGATCATGCAATTTTGCTCGATACCGGCCCCGAGCCAATCGCAGGTTCGACCCGGATGAAAGCCGGAACGGCTCAGCGGATAGCACTGATCTTGCTCTCCTCGCTCGTGATGATTCTCCTGGGCCGGGTCTTCGAAGGACTCATGGTGGACGTTCAAGCCTCCAATAAGAAGTTAACCAGGCGGAGTGAAAAGATACTATCGCGTTTAACGGGGAGAAGCAGTGAGGAGATAAGGCGCGCCTTGGGCCGGACGGGCGGGAGGGTCAAGCTCGCATTTCTCCTTCTCCAAGGCTTTGGGCTGACCGAGGCCGAGGCGGCTCTCGATTTGGCCCACGGCCATTTGCGCCAAGCAATGGAGTTGGCCGCCGGGCGCCGCTATGCCGGACCTGAAATCCGTGATGCGCGTTCCATGAAGCCAGTGCAGACTGAGGAACGGAGCACCTCGAAATAGGAGCGGCTTCTCGCCAGAACCTAAGGCGGCGCGCGCGTGATCGATCGGGACCGCCGCACGCGAAAGCCGGTCTTGGAGCCGGCCGTATGCGGCGCCCGCCAAACGGGGTGCGGCGGCGATTCTCATCCGCAAGCGACTCTTTTGAATATCGCAGCCCGGCTCATGAGGTCTGCACCGCAGCCTCAGGTCTTGAAAAATGCGGCTCTTTGCATTGCCAAACTCATGGAGCAAAACCGGCCGGCTGAATTGGCGCGGCGGCGATTGCGCAAAGACTCTCGTCAGCCTCACCGGCGTGCTGTTGGGTTGCGAATTGGCAGCACCGCAACGGTAATCTGAATTCTGGCTTCGGGCCGTTTTCTGAAATGGATTCACAGCGACAACCGTCGCGGCCGAGAGTATAATTTTTTATGCTTTGAGTAGCCGGGTATCTAAAGCGTCGCAGTGGGCGCATGCCCGACTGCGCCCCGTTCGGAGGTGCGCCGATGCCGATTGGCCATGACCCTGCAGGGCTTGATCGTTGCGCTCATGCTGCGGGCGGAGATGCTGCTGGTAGGCGCGGCCCCCCCGGTCATCGTGCCGCTCGACACAATCGAGCTGGCACCTTTACCGCAGCATTGTGGATCACGTCTCGCGAGGGGAAGCCGCCCCGATTCTCAGATGTCAGCCATGGAATGGCCGTGGTCCGGTTAAGACGGCAGCGTAAAGTGCGCGATAATTCGCGGGTCTCGTGTGAATGCCCGTTAAATAGCAGATTCGCCGCGACATCATGACCGCGTGTTACCGTACGGAGAAACGCTAATGTCGAGATTTCGTGTGATCACCAGTCCGGCGCCGCGGCTGGTCCACCCGACAGTACGCAAGATCGGAAGGGGCGACCTTCGATATGCTCTTGCCAAGGGCATGGAGGACTTTTTGACCATGCCCTCGTCGCTCTTTTTTCTAGCTCTCATCTATCCGGCCGTAGGAATTTGGCTGATCACCGGAAGTTCGCCGCATTTGATCTTCCCGCTGATCTCGGGGTTCGCTCTCGTTGGGCCCTTCGCCGCTGTCGGCTTGTATGAGATTAGCCGGCGGCGGGAGCGCCGCCTCGATCCCTCCTGGAAAGATGCCTTTGCGGTGATGCACTCGCACTCGATTTTGTCGATCCTAGCCCTCGGATTCGTCCTGTTGGCGATTTTCATCTGCTGGCAATTCACCGCCCACTATCTGTACTTGGCGATTCTTGGCGCGGCCCGCCCGGAGACCTTTGGAGGATTTTTGAGCGAGGTGCTTACCACGCCACGCGGCTGGCTCTTCATAGGAGTGACCGTCGCGACAGGTCTCCTTTATGCTGCTTTGGTCCTAAGCATCAGCGCCGTCTCTTTTCCCTTGCTTCTCGACCGCAACGTTGGTGTCCCGGTTGCTGTTTGCACTTCGGTTAGAGCGGTGTTGAAGAATCCCGCGACGATGGCACTCTGGGGATTAACCGTCGCGGGAATTCTAGCGGCAGGATTCCTGCTGCTGCTCGTCGGGCTTGCTGTCGCCGTGCCAGTACTGGGGCACTCAAGCTGGCATCTTTACCGAAGGGCCGTGGATTGGACCACCGTCGATTGATCCGTCGCTGCATCCTGCTTGAGTTATCGCCGGAGCCACCCGGCGATTAGAACAGTGTCATTCTCCGGAGCCGCTGGGTTCGATTGTCATGTGCTCAGTGCTGGCTCCTTCCGTCCCAAAGAAGGTAACCCGGGAGAGGTGCGTATAGCCAGACTCAAAGGCCATGATGGCCACGAACAGCAAAACGGCCCCGGGGGGGACAAGAATCGCATAAATCAGGGCGAGGCGCTCCCAAGCCATATGCATAAACACGGCCACAATCAGGCCTGCCTTCACAATCATGAACAGCAGGATCAAGGACCATCTGAGATACCCCTGCAGGCCAAAATAGTCGACTAGATAAGAGCATGTGCTCAGAACAAAGAGCCAAAACCAGACCAAGAGATAGACCTTGATCGGGTGCTGCTGCCCCTCTGCGTGCGCGGTTTTCCGTGCCATCCTTTCCTCACCAAAGATAGAACAGCGCAAAGATGAACACCCATACAAGATCGACAAAGTGCCAATAAAGGCCCATGGTTTCGACGATCTCGTAGCGGCCTTTCCTGCTCGTAAAAAAGCCTCGCGCTCCGCGGTCAAAATCACCGCGCCAAACCTTGCGCGCGATGATGAGGAGGAAAATTACCCCAATCGTCACATGAGTGCCGTGGAAGCCGGTGATCATGAAGAAGCTCGATCCGAATTGAGCCGCGCCCCACGGGTTTGCCCAAGGCCGCACTCCCTCCATGATCAGCTTGGTCCACTCGAACGCCTGCATGCCGACGAAAGAGGCGCCCAGTGCCGCTGTTACCAGCATGAGAATCGTGGTCGTCACGCGATCGCGGCGGTAGCCGAAATTCACCGCCATCGCCATGGTGCCGCTGCTACTGATTAAGATGAAGGTCATGATCGCGATCAGGAGGAGCGGCGTTTCCACCCCGGCAACTGTCAGCGCGAAAACCTTCCCGGTGTTCGGCCACGGCACCGTCGTCGACATCCGCACCGTCATGTAAGACAGCAGAAAGCAGCTGAAGATAAAGGTGTCGCTTAAGAGGAAGATCCAGATCATGGCCTTCCCCCAAGTCGCGGTCTTGAATGCGGTCTGATCGGAAGCCCAGTCGGCCGCGAAGCCCTGCCAGCCCCCAGGATGCGAAGGCGCTTCCAACGACCTTGGAGAGGCAGGGCTCAGCACCTCGATCCCAGCGTCCCGCGAACTATATTCAGGCGCAGCCGACATGACGCCTCCTCACAACATACCGCAGATGAAGGAAATTAATCCGCTCCCTGGCCGGGACGGATCCGTGAACAACAAAAGACCGAAAAAGACAAGCCAGACCAGAAGCAAGAAATGCCAATAAATCGCGCAGAGCTCGATGCGCAGCTGGATTTCTTTCGCCGTAATGCCTTGCCATGCCTTTTCGGCAGCCGCGCCGAGTGCGGCGAGACCGCCCAACAGATGCACCCCGTGAATCCCGGTGATCAGATAAAAGAATGCGGCCGCGGGGTTGGCGGTTAGGTAATAACCCGCGGCATTGAGCTGTTGCCATGCGATCAGCTGGCCGGCAAGGAACGCGAGCGCAAACCCGGCTCCTACAACAAGCCCAGCCTTCACGCCCTCCACCCGCCGGCGGCGCGCCGCGGCCCGCGCCCATTGCAGCGCGCCGCTGCTGAAGACCAAGAGCCCCGTGTTGAACCATAGGATTGCCGGAGCCGGCACAGGCTTCCACTCCGGAGCGTTCAGTTCCGGCATGTTCATCCGCATCATGAAAGCGCTGAAGAAGAGCGCAAAGAGCGTGCCTGCGACGGCGAGGAACACGCCCAATCCAATTTTCGCGGCAGGCAGAGATGGTGCGCCCGCGTCGCCGATCGGGCCCGTCTCCAGCCAGGGCTTTGTTGTGATTCTTTGCTGCGCCAGCCACCAAGCGATTACGGCCATCACGGCAGCAAGGAAGAGAGCTAGGACACTCATACCGGCGCCGCCTGCCTTGAGGGTCCTTTCGAGGGCTGGTTTTGCGGCAGAAAATCTTGCTCAGCGCCTGGCACGCTATAATCGTAGGCCCAGCGGTACACGACCGGCAACTCCTTGCCCCAATTGCCATGTCCGGGCGGGGTTTCAGGCGTTTGCCACTCGAGGGTGGTCGCCCTCCACGGATTGGACCCCGCAAGCTTGCCTTTGTAGAAGCTCCAGACCAGATTGAAGAAAAAGATGATCTGTGCGGCTCCCACAATCAGCGCAGCAACGGTGATAAAGACGTTCAGGGCTGCCGCCGATGGCGGGACAAAAGCCGTCTCGCCGAGCTCATAATAGCGCCGCGGCACTCCAATGAACCCGAGGTAATGCATCGGGAAATAGATCGCATAAGCGCCGAGAAAGGTGATCCAAAAATGGATGCGGCCGAGCGTGTCGTTGAGCATGCGGCCGGTAATTTTAGGATACCAATGGTAGATGCCGCCGAAGACGACGAGAATGGGCGCGATGCCCATCACCATGTGAAAATGGGCAACGACGAACATTGTGGCGGAAAGCGGAACATCCACAATGACATTGCCAAGGAACAGGCCGGTGATTCCTCCATTCACAAACGTCACAATGAAGCCGATGGCGAACAGCATCGGGACGGTGAGGTGGATATTGCCCCGCCACAGGGTGAGCACCCAATTGTAGACCTTAATAGCGGTCGGGACGGCAATGATGAGAGTCGAGGTCGCAAAGAAAAATCCAAACATCGGATTCATACCGCTGATATACATATGATGCCCCCAGACAATGAAGCTGAGGACAGCGATCGCCACGATCGCCCACACCATCATCCGGTAGCCGAAAATGTTTTTCCTCGCATGCGTGCTGATGAGATCGGAAACGATTCCGAAGGCTGGCAGAGCCACGATATAGACCTCCGGATGGCCAAAAAACCAGAACAAGTGCTGGAATAAGATCGGGCTTCCGCCTTCATAACTTAAATGCTCTCCGGCCTGGACGATGGCAGGCATGAAAAAGCTCGAGCCCAGCAACCGGTCCAGAAGCATCATCACGCAAGCCACGAAGAGGGCAGGAAACGCGAGGAGCGCCAGCACGGTCGCAGAAAAAATGCCCCAGACGGTCAGCGGCAGGCGCATCATCGTCATCCCTCTTGTGCGCCCCTGCAGCACGGTGACGACGTAGTTCAATCCGCCCATCGTAAATCCGATAATGAACAGGATCAGGGAACTGAGCATAAGAATGATGCCCCAGTCACGCCCGGGTGTGCCCGCGAGGATTGCTTGCGGCGGGTAAAGGGTCCAGCCGGCGCCCGTGGGACCGCCTGGCACGAAATAGCTTGCGACGAGAATGAGCACTGCGAGAAGATAGACCCAGTAGCTCAGCATGTTGACATAGGGGAAAACCATATCCCTCGCGCCGACCATCAGCGGAATGAGGTAATTGCCAAACCCGCCAAGGAAGAGAGCCGTGAGCAAATAGATCACCATGATCATCCCGTGCATCGTGATGAACTGGTAGTAGGCCTCCGGGGAGATAAGGGAAAGAGTGCCTGGAAAAGCGAGTTGCAGCCGGATGAGCCACGACAAAACCAAGGCCACGAGGCCAATACCCATCGCCGTCAAGGAATATTGAATGGCGATGACCTTGGCATCTTGGCAGAAGACGTACTTCGTGATCCAGCTCTTGGCGTGATAGAGCTCGACGTCTGGGACTTCGGCAGCTGGAATGGCACCATCGACGCGAATCTCGACCATCGGTCCTCTCCTCATCCTCCTGGCAGGTTTACGAGATCTGTAATGCCTTCACGAGAATCATTCCTTTGCCGCAGCGAGTGCTCCAGAAGAGGGTAACCCATCGCGCAGATTTGCTTTTTGAGCATGGGCCGATAATTCAGCAAAGGTATGCTGCTTAGCCAGCCACGCCTGATAATCGTTCTCGTTCTCAACCACGATCGTGCCGCGCATCTGCGGGTGGCCCACCCCGCAGAAGGCGGCGCAGAGAATCTCGAATGTCCCAATCTTAGTCGGCGTGAACCAGAAATAGCTTTCAAGGCCTGGCATCAAATCCATTTTAGCGCGGAACTCAGGCACATAAAAATCGTGCACCACGTCTATCGAACGGAGCAAGACCTTGACGGGTTTGCCGGCCGGAAGATGCAATTCGTTCCCCTCGACAACGATATCATCCTGGCCGCCGGGGTCTTTGGGATTTAAGCCCAGAGGATTATCGGAACTGATGAAGCGCGGATCAGAGAGTCCCAGCCGGCCGTCCTTTCCGGGCAAGCGGAAACTCCACTGCCACTGCTGGCCAACCACCTCCATCACAGCCGCGTCCTCCGGGACAGTGATGAATTGGTACCATACAAAGAGACCCGGCCCCAGGAGGGCAATCACGGCCACGGTCGTCCCAATCGCCAGGGCCCACTCTAGTTTATTATTCTCGGGCTGATATTGCGCCCGCCTCCCCGCCCGGTGCCGGAAACGAAGGATGCAATAGGCCATAAACAAAATTATGGCGACATAGCCGGCGCCCGTGATCCAGAACGTGAGGATGACGGTGCCATCGATGTGGCCCCAGTTCGAGGCGATCGGCGTAAACCACCAGGGGCTCAGCAAATGGAACAAAACCGAGCCGACGACTATCAATACCAAGACGATCGCAAGGGCTATGGCCATTTTGTTTACCTACCATTGCCTCCAATAGAATGCGAGCCCGGGTTCGCACAGCTAAAGACCTTGCCTAGCCATAAGCTTTGCAATTGCCCTGGCCAGAAGCGGGCCTCTAGGGCCGCGCATAAATTTATCACGGGCGCTCCTCCGCCGCGACCAACTTTTCTCGACAAGGGAGAACTGGACTTGCCATGAAAAAGTGGAGAGCCATTCCCTACGGACAGTAGAGGAGGTGGCTATGAGCGGCAACAGCCGCGGCGCTCGCCGTGTGGACGGCTTCGCCAGAACTCGCCGCCGCGCCGTGGATGCGGCCGCGCATCACGGGCAAAGAGGGCCGGCCGGCTTGGCAAGACCGCAAGCTCTTGCCGTCGCCTGCCTCCTGGCCGGAAGCGCTCCGGCGCTTGCTCAGGAGGCGGCTGGCAATGCCGCAGCCGGCCGTCAGATAGAATGCCCTCGACGACTGAACTTGCGATCAAGGTCTTTTTGCGCACGAGCCGCGGCCTCATGCCCAATTACCGGGTAACCCGCGGAGAGATCGAGGGCGTCGCAGCATTCATTCTGAGTTTGAAGCATAAAGATTATCCGTAGCCAGCGGAGTTGCGGGCTGTCATTCAGGCGCTCCAGCGCTGCGCCATAAATGCGCGGCAGATCTTCGTGACGGACCTTGAACGCTTGCTCCGGAGGAACTGGCGGGGCAGTGCTTTGGAAGGATTATCTTGAGGAAGCTTACGAAGTCTGCTGCCGTTATCACGCTCGCGGCCGCCATCGCCGCCTCTCAGCCGCCCTCGGTTCCGGCTGCGAGCCGCAACGGGTTATGGGCTGTCGTCCATGACCTGTGCGTTCCACTCTATCGCGGCATTGGCGTCCCCTTCCCCTGTCGCGAGGTCAATCTCAATGGCGGCGCTGGCCGAGGCTTTGCCGTGCTTCGGACGGCTTCGAGCCCCTCCCATTTCATTCTCGTCCCGACGGCTCGCGTCTCAGGGATTGAAAGCCCCTTGTTGCAAAGCGAAGAGGCGCCGAATTATTGGCAGGCTGCCTGGGACGCCCGCCACCTTGTCGAAGAAGGGGCAGGGCGGCCATTGCCGCGCGATGCGATCGGGATGGCTGTCAATTCCGCCGCGGGCCGCAGCCAGGACCAGTTGCATATCCATGTCGCCTGCGTCCTGACCGCCTTGACAGGTTTCCTCCGGAGCCACGAGCTCGAAATCCACGGCTCATGGTCTCGACTGCGCTCAACCTTTGCAGGACACAAATTCCTGGCGATGAAAATTGAGGCCGAAGATTTGGGCAAAGCGGATCCGTTCAGGATTCTGCCACAGGCGCTTGGGCCCGGCGGGCTTCTGCCAAAGAACCAGACGCTCGCGGTGATCGGAGCGGTTTTCCGCGACGGCAGGCCGGGTTTTTATTTGCTTGCCAACGATGCCCGCGCTCACCCTCTAGAGGTGGTCAGCGCCGAGGGGCTGCTGGATGACAAATGCGCCAAGAGACAGCGATGACCAAGGGGAGCCTGGCTGGGGCGGGAGGATTCGAACCTCCGCATGGCGGAATCAAAATCCGAGCGCGCGCCTTTCCTGGCTATTCCCGGCTTTTTCCTATTGCAAGATAACCAGTTGATTTATCGGATCATCCCTTTCATGTAGTTTCCCGACTTTCCCCGGCTTATGATTCTCGTTGGTAGCCATTTGGTAGCCAGGATGAGTTTTCATGTCAACGATCGCGCTGACCAAGCGGAACATCGATTCCCTCAAGCCCGAGGCCACCCGGTACACCGCCTGGGACTCCGAAATTTCGGGCTTCGGCTTGCGTATTGCGCCAAATGGCCGACGGGTCTACATTCTCAAGTATCGCGTCAACGGCCGCCAAGGGTGGATTACGATTGGGCGGCACGGCTCGCCCTGGACGCCGAAGGAAGCCCGGATCGAAGCCCAAAGGCTGCTGGGGGAAATCGTGCGCGGCATTGATCCGGCCGAGAAACGCCGCGGTGATCGCAGGGCAATGAGTTTCGCCGACCTTTGCGATCTCTATCTAGCTGAGGGTGTTAGTCACAAGAAAGCGAGCACGCTTCGATCCGATCGAGGGCGCGTTGAGCTCCACTTGAAACCACTTCTCGGCGCGAAACGCGTTGATGCCATTGGCCGGGCGGACGTTGAACGGCTTCAAGCGAAAGTGCGGACCGGCAAAACAGCAGCTCCAGCAGGTTCAAAAAGACTAGGGGGGAGCTCCGCGACGGGCGGTCAAGGCGTCGCCGCGCAATGCGTTGCTTTGGTCTCGGTCATTCTTCAATTTGCCGTTGACCGCGGGCTTAGAGCCGACAATCCTGCACGAGGCGTAAAGAAACCGCCAGTGCGGAAGATGCAGCGCTTCCTTTCTAGTGATGAATTGGGGCGCCTCGGCGTTGCCTTGGCGCAAGAAGGAAGCAGCCCCTACTCTGTTGCAGCGGTAAAACTTCTGGCTTTGACGGGGTGTAGGCTTGGCGAAATACTTAATTTGCATTGGAGTGACGTCGATCTCGAACGCGGGGTGTTGAACCTGCGTGATAGCAAGACGCGCGAAAAGATCATTTATTTGAGCCCGCCCGCCGCTCGCATTCTGGCCGAGCTCCCTCGGATTGTTGGCAATCCCTTCGTCATCGCCGGGAATCGCGCCAGCGGAGCGCTCGGTGGGATAGACAAAATCTGGTCAAAGCTCCGTAAGCGCGTCGGCCTGAACGACGTCCGGCTTCACGATTTGCGGCATACCTACGCGAGCACCGGGGCGGCTAGTGGCCACGGCTTGCCTATCGTTGGCCGATTGCTGGGCCATACGCAGGCCAGCACCACGAGCCGTTATGCGCATCTTGCGGATGACCCTCTCAGGCGCGCAGCAAACCAAATCGCGGCTACTATAAGCGCCGCGATGGACCGCGCGCCGACCGCAGAAGTCATGCCACTCGAGAAACAGAACGAGGTATAACTGTTTGGGTGGCCGACACGGAAATCCATTTCATGTCATAGGCTTGGTCAATCGTCTGCTGAAAGCACGCGACCTGACTGCCAGCCTGGATTTGATCATCATGCACGCGGCCGATGAGATCAAAGACAAGAGCAGGGCCCCAATCAGCTCTGGCAAACCGACTTCACCTATGGGGACCATCGGTTTGGGGCCTGCCTCTCGACCGTTCTCGACGACTTCTCGCGCGGCATCCTAGCTGTGAGCTTTCATTAGGTTGTCCACCCGGTCCTGGCCGAGGAAGCTGGAGTTGCGACGCTTCAGCGATTCTCGGGAGGACCGGATGAACGTGCACAAGAATGCCCGGCTCACGCCGCGTGG
>Ga0209581_1002538_pt1 | contig 17215 bp, 11 predicted proteins | sample Coa_R2_FD_187160 | JGI IMG/M metagenome (GOLD analysis project Ga0209581, IMG submission 187160) | Surface soil microbial communities from Centralia Pennsylvania, which are recovering from an underground coalmine fire - Coalmine... | ecosystem: Environmental > Terrestrial > Soil > Unclassified ...
GCTCGCGAAAGGCGGGCGAAGTCCACGTCGCGGCATGAACGCCGTTGGTGATGGCCTCAACCGGGACCTGCGGAAACATTTTTCGGGAAGTTTCCCCGTGAATCTTTGCCACGCCGTTCACATACGTGCTCAGACTCAAGGCCAATTGCGTCATGTTGACGCTTGCTCCGCGCCGCACCGCTTCCTGCAAATCGGGAAAGTCGGTTTCTGCCTGCAAAACGCGCTTCAGCAAGTCGGCGGAAGTGGCATCCTTCAAGTCAAAAAAACTGTGCTGTTTCGGAAACGCGCGCGTCAAGAATTCCATCGGGAAGCGGTCGTGGCCCGCGGGCACGGGCGTGTGCGTCGTGAAAACGCACTTGCTGCGCACCCTTTCGATGTCATCGCCCCGAATCGAACTTCGTCCGGCTGCTGCCGCTTCCTCCCCGAGCAATTCCAGAGTAAGCAGAGCCGCATGACCTTCGTTCATGTGATATCGCTGCAGCTCGGTGTGTCCGAGCGCGCGCAGCATGCGAACTCCGCCGATTCCCAGCAGAACCTCCTGGCAGAGCCGGTAATACGCATCCCCTCCGTAGAGTTGCCCGGTCAAATTCCGGTCTTGCTCCTCGTTTGATGGCAGATCCGCATCCAGAAAATAGACCGGCACGACAAATCCGCGAACGCCTTTTACGTCGTAGCGCCAGGCGCGCAGCTCGACGCGGCGCGTTTCGAGCGACAGTTTTACACGGGCCGGCTCCTCCACCAGAAAATCTTCCACGCGCCACTCCACCGGCTCCTCGCTTTGCGTGCCGTCCTCCGCCAGGTGTTGCGTGAAGTATCCCTTCCGGTAGAGCAGCGAAACCGCCACCATCGGGACGCGTATATCCGCCGCGGCGCGAACCGTATCGCCGGCAAGAACACCCAATCCGCCCGAATAGGTCGGCATGGCGTTCTCCAAAGCAATTTCCATGGAAAAATAAGCAACCAGGCGTTTTGAATTCGTCAAGACTTTCCCCGTCTTACAGGCTGCTTCGCCGGGCGCGAAGCGCAGCGTTTGCTAGGCACCAATTTCATCCCCCGTTGAACAGGTTATTTTCAGGGTTTCTCGCCGCGCAATCAAGCGAAGCTCTTCAGTCTTATGCGCAACTCTCCGGAATGAGGAAACTCCGCGGGTCGGCGGCCGTTCGGCTTTCGTGCCGAAACTCTCAGTAACCCTTGGGATGAGGAAACCCATTCCTGCCTCACGAAAAGGCGCAATCACGGGTACTCTGAAATTCAGTAACATGGTCCGGCGGAGCCCCTCGAATGCCTGAACCGGTGAAGCGCTGGCGATTCGGCTTCTGGAGCCTGATCGCCACGCAATTTCAAGGCGCGTTTAACGAGAACGGCCTCAAGTACTTCGTCATCTACCTCATTCTCTCCCTTCATTTAGGGCAAAAACGCGAAGACGATTTGATCTTTCTGATCGGCGCCCTCTTCGCCGTGCCTTTCATCCTCTTTTCGATGACCGGCGGATATTTCGCGGACCGCTTCAGCAAGCGATCCGTTACGATCGGTACGAAATTTTTCGAGATCGCGGTCTTTCTCTTCACCATCGCCGCGTTGTTTCGATTCCATGGAGACTCGAAGTCCGCCATTCCACTTCTTCTTGCGGCGATTTTCCTCGCGAGCACGCAAGCAGCCATCTTCGGCCCGTCCAAATACGGCCTCTTGCCGGAGCTCCTGCCCGAGACGCATCTCTCCTGGGGCAACGGCATCATCGAGCTGGGGACGTTTCTTGCCATCATCGCCGGCACGGTGGCGGGCTCCCGCCTGCCAGAAATGTTTCCGAATCATGAAGCCCAGGGCGGACTGTTTTTCCTTGCTTGTTCTTTCCTGGGGCTTGCCACAGCTTATTTCATCTCACGAGTTCCGGCGGCGGATCCGCAGAAAAGTTTCCGTTTCAACGCATTTGGCGACCTTTTTGTTCATTTGAAGCGCGCTCGAACTGACCGCGCCCTCTGGCTCGCCATCGTCGGCAACACCTACTTCTGGTTTCTTGGGGCGCTTCTGCAGTTCAACGTTGTGCTGTACGGTGAGCGTGTCCTCCACTTTCCGGGCAGCAGGAGCTCCTATCTGCAGGCTGCGATCGCCATCGGCATTGGCTTGGGCAGTTTTGCGGCCGGCTATCTCTCCGGCGAACACATCGAATACGGACTCATTCCGCTAGGCGCGCTGGGCATCACTACGTTTGGCTTTTTTCTCTCGCTTCCTCACCTGACGTTGCACGAAATCCTGGGGCTCCTGGTCGCCATCGGCTTTTCCGGCGGCTTCTTTATTGTTCCGATCAACGCGCTCATTCAACACCGTCCTGAAGAGCAGCACAAAGGCGGGACCATCGCCGCCGCGAATCTATTGTCTTTCGCCGGTATCGCGGCGGCTGCGGGCGTTCCAAAGCTATTCTCCGATTACTTTCACCGCGGGCCGGAGGCAATTTTTTTCGCGGCTTCAGCGGCCACACTTGCAGCCACGGCCTACGTTCTTTGGCTTCTTCCCGATTCGCTGCTGCGGCTGCTGCTTTGGTTTGCGACGCATACTCTTTACAGGATTCGCGTGAAAGGCGCAGAGCACATTCCTGTCCGTGGAGGCGCTCTTCTCGTGCCGAATCATGCCTCCATGCTGGATGCCGTGCTTCTGCTTGCCACAACGGATCGCCCAATCCGCTTCCTCATGTTCAAGGGCTCGTACGAGCATTGGCTGGTCAAGCCTTTCGCCAAGGTCCTCGGAGTCATCCCGATCTCTTCGCAGCAGCGTCCGCGAGAGCTGATCCATTCTCTCCGGCAAGCCACCGAAGCCATTCGCAGCGGCGAACTGGTCTGCATTTTTCCCGAAGGCCAGATGACGCGCATCGGCCAGATGCTTCCCTTCCGGCGCGGCATGGAACGGATTATGAAAGGTGTTGACGCTCCCATTATCCCCGTGCACATCGACGGCGTCTGGGGCTCCATCTTCAGCTTCTCCGGCGGAAAATATATTTGGAAGTTCCCGCGTAAGATTCCCTATCCCGTCCACGTGACGTATGGTCCGGTACTTCCGCCAACCGCAACTTCCGTCGAGGCGCGCCAGGCCGTGCAGGAGCTCGGCGTCGAATCCTTCGAAGGCCGCAAGCCGCACATGCGTACGATACCGCGCGCTTTCGTGCACATGGCGCGGCGGCATCCCTTCCGCTTTGCAATGGCTGACGGCAAGACTCCGCGCCTTCGTTATCTCCCCGCACTTGCCAAGTGCATTTTCCTCGCGCGCCGCCTGCGCAAACATTGGCAGGAGCAATCCATGGTGGGTCTGTTTCTTCCGCCTTCCATCCCGGGCGCCCTGGCCAATTACGCCGCGCTGCTTGCGGGAAGGATTCCCGTTAACCTGAACTACACCGCCTCGCGCGAAACGCTCGAATCTTGCGCGCGCCAGTGCCAACTGAAAACCGCCCTCACTTCACGGCTCTTCCTCGAAAAAATCAGAATTGAGCCGCCCGGCGAGATCCTCTTCCTGGAAGACATCGCCGAAAATCCCCGCTTCGGGGAACGCATCTCGGCTCTGCTCACGGCGCTCTTTCTGCCGACGCGTTTTCTGGCGAGATTTTGCGGCGGCCGGCGGCCCGCGACGCTCGACGACACAGCCACAATCATTTTTTCAAGCGGCTCCACGGGAGACCCGAAAGGCGTTGTCCTCTCACATTACAACGTCGCCTCGAACGTCGAGCAGCTCATGCAAGTGTTTTCACTCCATTCCACGGACCGCATCCTCGGGATTCTTCCCTTCTTCCACTCTTTCGGCTTCACGGGAACTCTTTGCCTTCCTCCCGCGGCTGGCATGGGCGTCGTTTTTCATCCGAGCCCCATCGACGCGCGCGCCATCGGCGCACTGGTCAACCGGTATTCCGTCACCATGCTTCTCGCCACACCCACGTTTCTGAACACTTATCTTCGCCGCTGCCCGCCGGAGGATTTTGGCAGCCTGCGCATCGTCATGGCCGGCGCGGAAAAGCTGCCCGAACGCATCTCGATCGCCTTCGAGGACCATTTTGGCATTCGCCCGCTCGAAGGCTACGGCTGCACCGAATGTTCGCCCGTCGTCGCGGTCAATACCAATGACTTTCGCGCCGCGGATTTCCGCCAGGTCGGCGCAAAACGCGGCTCCATCGGCCATCCCCTTCCCGGCATCGGGGTGCGCATCGTCGATCCGGAAACCGGCCAGATCCTTGCACCCGGCCAGCCCGGCCTGCTTCTTGTCCGCGGTCCCAATGTGATGCAAGGCTATCTCCATCGTCCCGAAAAAACGGCCGAGGTCATGAAGGATGGCTGGTACAACACCGGCGATATCGCGGTTATGGATGAGGACGGATTCTTGCGGATCACCGATCGCCTCAGCCGCTTTAGCAAGATCGGCGGAGAGATGATCCCGCACATCAAGGTCGAAGAACTGCTCCACGACCTGGCCGAAATCGCGGAGCGCGTGTTTGCGGTGACCGCAGTTCCCGACGAGAAAAAAGGCGAGAGATTGGTCGTTCTCACCACGGTCACGGAGGAAAAGCTGGCGGATACGCTGGAGCGGCTCGCGAAAGCCGACCTGCCTGCTCTCTGGAAACCCCGCCCGGACCAATTCCTTCGCATTGAAAGCTTGCCCTATCTCGGAACAGGCAAGCTCGACCTCCGCCGCCTCCGCGAAATCGCTCTGGAATTTGCAGGTTTCGAGTCGCAGGCATGAATTCGGGCCCCGTGCGCTTCGCGCTCCGCCTCATCCTCACGATCGTCGCGCTGGCTTTCTGGTTTTGGAGCCAGTCGCTTCTTGGCGCGCGAACCGCGCAGGTCAACGGCATCGGCGACGGCCTGCACAACCTCACGGCACCGGCCAACGCGTACCTTCACGCGCATCCTCTCGCCGCCGATACTCTTCTGATCGCGAGTTCCGCAATCATCGATGCCCTTGGGCTCTTTCTTCTGGCGGGCTGGCTTTTCGGAAAGAGCGTGCGCCCTTTCCTCGGTTTGTTTCTGCTCATGATCCTGCGCCAGTTCATGCAGGCTCTTTGCCCCTTGCCGCCTCCGCCCGGAATGATCTGGCACCACCCGGGCGTGCCTTCGCTGCTGGTGACTTATAAGGTTGCCAGCGATTTCTTCTTTTCCGGGCACACCGCCATCGCCGTCTTCGCCGCCACGGAACTGGTTCGGCTCAAGAAGAATTGGCTCACTCTCTTTGGCATCGTTGTCGCTCTGTTCGAGATTTTCGCGGTGATCGTCCTGCGAGCCCATTACACGATGGACGTGTTCACCGGCATCCTCGCCGCTCTGTTCATCGCGGCTCATGTTGAGCGCCTTGCCGCGCCAATCGATCGTTTTCTCATGCCGCGTCAAGCCCACCGTGCGGACGTTTGAATGTGAGGCTTATAAGAAGGCGGCGTCAACCGTCGTGCCTGCCGCCGCGAAAACGTGGGGCATGTCGGCTTGCGCAAACGGAAGGAACGTCTGGACGACGCTGGGATCGAACTGGGTGCTGCTCGCTTCCCTCAAGCGGCGGGCGGCTTCCTCGAAAGGCAGTCCACGGCGGTAGGGGCGCGAAGAAACCATGGCGTCAAAGGCATCGATCACGGAAACGATTCTTGCACCGATAGGAATTTCCGAACCCTTGAGGCCCGCGGGGTAGCCAGTCCCGTCAAAGTTTTCGTGGTGATGCAAAACAAAGAGGCTGGTGCGCTCGAATCCGGGGAGATTTCGCAAGACGGTCCAGCCGTATTCGGGATGGAGCTTGACGCGCGCGTATTCCTCTTCGGTCAAGCGGCCAGGCTTGTTGAGAATGCTGTCGGGAACACCGACTTTACCGATGTCGTGGAGAAGCGCGCCCATCTCGAGATCGGGCAGGAAGCTTTCCGGGACTCCGAGTTGCCTCGCTACGCGCAGCGCCCACTCCGCAAGGCGCGTGCTGTGGACACCGGTATTCAAATCGCGCAAGTCCAGAAGCTGATTGAACGAGCAGACCAGCGCGTTCCGCAAGTCGCGCACGTTTGCTTCGAGCCTCTTGATGCGCAACTGCGAATGGCAGAGATCCGGGGAAAGACTCGACGAAAGCAGCTCGTGTGAAGCGGGCAGCGCGCTGGTCATGGCGCGGTTCCTACTGCAGGCCGGCAGCGCTTAGCGCGCGATATAGATCGATCCGTCCATAGCCCATGCCATAGGCGAGCAGGAGCTGCGCCTGAGCCATGTCAAACTCCGCCTGCATCTGCGAGATGCCGGACTGGCGGGACTGCAGCAAGCTGACGCCGCCGGAAACCATCGGCGCGCTGAAAGAGGTTCCCCATGCTGCGGCGTACGTTCCAAACGGATAGGTGGTGATGACTGCCTCGCCCGGCGCTGCCACCCAAACAATCTGATATCCGTAATTGGAGAAGGTCGAGCGCTGATCCTGGTAGTTCGTTGACGCGACGCCCATGACGTTGGGAAGACCCGCGGGATAGACCACGGTCATTTGGCCGTCATTTCCGGACGAGGCCACAAACACGATTCCCTGCTTTTGCGCGGAGTTGACGGCGTTGGCCAATTCCTGAGAGTACGTCGTGAGGTCGAAGCTCATGTTTACGATGTTGGCTCCATTTTGAGCCGCATAGTAAATCGCGTGGAGGATGTTCGAGAGATAGCCGCTGCCGTCAGGGCCAAAGGATTTCAAGGGCAGAATCCGCGCCGTGGGCGCAACCAGGTGCAGGACCCCGGCGACCATCGTGCCGTGACCAAAGGCTTCGTAGCCCGGGCCGTCCACCATGGCGATGCTGTGCTGATCCACCATGGCAATCGAATGCTGATTCACTTTGCCTGGGGTGCAGTTCAGGCAGGGTGATTCCGGCGCGGTGTAGCCGCTGGGCAGATCGTTCATTTCCGAGGCGCCCGGCTGATTGCGCGTGAAATCATAGCCCGGCAGCAAAACCGGCTGGAGTACGGGATGGTTGGGATCAACGCCCGTATCAATGTCCGCGATGATACCCGTGCCGCTGACGTTGAACTGCTGCTGCGTCCGGGCCAGCCGGATGACTTGCGCCGCCGGCTGATTCAGGTAACCTTCCCAGACCGTCGAGCCGTAATACGGCACCGGAGTCGTATCCACAAGTGACGGAGGAGGAGTGTCCGCCTGCGCGCTGTCGGACGCGATGTTGAGCACCTGATCCAACTCCACGTTCAATACGCCCGGAACATTGCGCAAGATGGACATGATAAGGTTGGGGTCCTGCGTGCTTGGTCCGCCCAGGAGGAAGAGCTGATTCAGATTGCCGTCCAGCGGCTGGAGAACTTGGCATAGCAGCAGCTTGCAAAGAATCGGGAGATTCAACAGCCCGCCGGTGGTCCGCACGATGTAACGATTCCCAAGAGGATTCGTTCCAGACGAGATAAGCGAAACGTTCAGAATGCCGTGAACTGTCTGGAGCACGCTCACAAAAAGGTTCGTATCGATGGAGCTTGAGACGGAGACCACGAAGAAATTGTTCGGTGAGGCGTAAATCGTCTGGGAGACCTGGCACCCTTTGAGGAAGCAAACCAGATTCATGCCGACGGTTCCGAGGCTGGACTGCACGAGGAACTGATTACTGGCTGCGGCAGCCGGCCTGGCACCAAAGAACGCCAGCAAAAGCGTTATGGAGAGGATCGCGCGTTTCATCGTCAGGGGCCTCATCTCTTTGAAATCACAAGCCTTAGTTGCGAACTCAGACGAAGGTACCGGTCTCCGTATAGAGATACCCGTGCGTAGTTTCGGGAATGTTCCCGAGATCGGCAATGGTACCCAAGTAATTCATCACCAGCACTTTCGTTTGCCCCCTTACTTTCCTCCTCCAAGCAGAATTCCTTGCCCGCCTCCATTCCCGGCGTCCCAATCGCGTTACGCGACCGGTTCGCCTTCTTGCACGTTGCCTGCGGCAATTCGCCCAAACTGCCGAGGCATCACCAAGCTCAATTCCTCAGAAAGATTCCCACCCCTTGTCCAATCAAAGGGATGGAAAGATCTTTACCCTTCCCGACTCTGAACCACACCTGCAAGCCCGCATCGGGCACAAAACTCACTTGAAACTCGCCGAAACGGTTCGTCTTGGTTTCGGCAATAACTTCCTTCCCTTTTGAGATGTGCACCAAGATTTCAGCCATTTCTGCACCCTGCCGGGCTACTTTGTGAACCTGGCCCGCGATATTCACGCGCTCCGAAAGTGGCTCGGGCTCAATCCTCATCTCAATCTCGACTTCCCCGGCCCGGAACAAAACCTGCCTCGGAGTAGTGGAAGCGGAGCGAACGCCGGAAACGGCCGGCTGCCATAGGCTGTCAAAGACCAGCCGCGGAATTTCGAAGCGACGCTTTTGCCGCCTGCTCTGCGCATGCACGCCAAACGCTGCTCGCACGTGCTGGATGGTGGATTCCGGAGCTTCATAGGCCGCTTCTCGCCGCGCGGCTTGTTTCACTTTCTTCCAAATGCGAACTGCCTCGGAGCAATTCTTGCATTTCGAATCCAAGTGCTCCTGCATTGCTTTCATTTGCTCCGTCGGTAGGTTTCCGTTCACGAAATCCACCCATTGCTCCGGGCGGTAATGCTTCCGGCCTTTCCCCGTCATTCGAGCATCCCTTTCCTACCCCGCGCTGCGGACTTCCCAGCTATGTATAGGGGTATCGAATCCACGCAAAAATTGCTTCGCCCTATGGGCTGCCACTTTCGGGAACTCTAACCGCTAAGTGCTTTGCCTACAAGGACAAAGGAGGCCCAAAAGTAAGGATGAGGGTAATCTTGGCGCAGCTTTTTCGTGGCCGTGGCAAAGGCCGTGGCTTTGTTTTGCCCTTGCACCAGACAGGAATAAAAGGACGTCATGAACTGTGCCGTGCTCCGATCGTTGACGTCCCATAAAGAAAGGAGGAGCGACCGCGCTCCCGCATACAGCGCCCCGCGGATCAGACCCAGCAGCTCATCTCCCGCCGCGATGACATTAAGGCCCGTCGCGCAGCCGCTCAAGGTCAAGAGGTCGGCGCGCAACCGCATCTGGTAAAGCTCATAGAGATAGAGATAACCGTCGCCCAGGCGAATCCCTGAAAACATCGGATTGTCCGGGCGGAAGCTTCCGTGAGTGGCGATGTGAATCAGCCGGCTCTTCGGCGCCAAGCGGAAGAGGAGCGCGTGGTTCACGCTGTTCCCGAGATGGAGCTCGGAGTCTCCAAGCACTTCGTGAACAGCCTCGACTTCCGCCTGGATGAGCGGCGCCTGCGCATCGGGAACTCCTAGGACGAGCGAACCTGCCTCGGTTCTTTCGCCCCGCGCGTGCGTTAAGGCATATACAGCCGCGCTTGGAGCATAGGAGACCGTGTTCGTGTCGATCAGGAAATCCTTTCCGTCATGCAACGCATGAAAGGGAAGGTAGTGCAGAATGCCGTGCGGCACGATCACCAGATGCCTCCCGTCAAGCCGCCGCCGAATCGGCGCTATGAGCTCATCGTAGAGTTCGCCGAGATGCGCCAGCGTAGCGCGGTACATGCTCTCCGCGGACGCTTCGGAAATCATGGGCGCCTGCAACTTGCCGAGCTGAAATCTGAGCAAACGCAAGGCCTCCGCTATCTGCGGCAGGGAAGTGAGCGGGACTATCTCGAGTTCTTCCTTGGAGAGGACGGCGCCTAAAATCTGCTCTCCAATGAAGAAATATTCGACAATCGCTTCATTTCCCTGAAGAACCCCTCTCACTTTTTCGAGAGGGAGCTGGCCTTGCCGTGGCAACTCGGCCGGAGCGGCCTCCGCTTCGGGAATCTCGCGAAGAACCTGCAAGAGCTGCTTTTCCTTTGCTTGCGCTTCGGCGTGGAGTTGTTCAATCTTCGTTTCGGAACCGGCGCCCGGGCGAAGCTGTTCCTGTTCAATCCGGTGTTGGTACCAATTCAGTTCCTCGCGAAGCTCGCGAATCTTGTGAACGAGGTCGCTTTGCCCCGTCTCCCCCTCCGGAAGCGAGTGACTCCGCTGAAAAAGCATCTCCGTGAGGCTTCGCGATTTGGCGAGCTCCATGTAGCCGAAAGCCTCTTCGCGCGATGCGCTTTGCAGCCCGCCGCTGAGGCACAGCTCGACGAGCCGTTCGTAAAGCTCCGTCCTGTTCTTCATGAACGAAATCTTGAGCTCGTCCCGGCCCAGGGAACTCCGCAAACTCTCCAGCTCTTTGCGGGCTTTCTGATAAGCAGCATAGGCTGCCGCCGGTTGACCCCTCCCTTGCTCCACAAGTCCCAAAAGGAAGAGCCCCTGATAGCGCAAGATGGGGGAATCCAGATTTTCCAGAAGTGCGAGCGCGCGACAACATTCCGCATGAGCTTCCTGCGCCTCGCCCGTGCGCATGGCCACTTGCGCAAGCAGCAAATGGCCGAGCGCAGCTTTGCTCTTCAAGAAAGAACGGTCAAAGAACTCCGTGGCGCCGGCTGCGAGCCGCCGGGCCTCGTAATGCCTTCCCTGGTGAAACAGAACGATCGCGCGATAGAGATCGATGAGCCACGGCCAGACCTCGTTTTTCTCCTGAACAAAGAGCGGCCTCGCCTCCGCAAAAAGCTCCAGTGCGCGGCGCGTCTTTCCTTCCTGGCCCAGCGCGATGGCCTGGTTCGCCAGCGTTTTCGCGGCTTCGTAGCCAATCTCCAGCTTTTTGAACAACGCATAGCCTTCTCTGGCCACGTCCTGCGCTTCCGAGCTCAAGTTCAATTCGACGTAAATATCGGAGAGATCGAGATAGCAGAGCGCCACAAGGTACTCGTATCCGATTTTTCCTCCCTCGAGCCGCGCGCTCTTGAGCATCTCGATCGCACGCCGATAATCGCCGCGAAGGTAATACAAATAAGCGATGTTGTAATCGGTGATGAGCCGGATCAACGGCAAATCCCGGCTCGCCAGAAGCTGCTTGGCGCGTTCGTACGTACCCAGAGCCTGAGCAAAGTCGTTCATGGCGATCAGGCACATGGACATGTTGTTCAGCGAAATGGTGAGCTCTTCCGAATCGCCATAAGGCAGCAGCCGGCGATACGCACGCTCATAATGAGTTAGCGCCTCCGCAAAGCGGTCCTGGCGGTGATAGATGTTGCCGATATTATTTTCGAGTCGTGCGAGTCTCCGTTCATCTTTTCGCTTCTCCAAGATTTGCTGTGCCCTGTTCGCGGCTTCGAATGCACGATCGTATTCCCCCAGCATGATGTACGGCTGAATCACGGCCGTAAGGGTCCGCGCAATGCCCTCCTCATCCTTTCGCTTCTCGAACAGCTTCAATGCGGAACCATACAGCTCTACGGAGGCCGGATAATCTCCCGCCGCCGCAACGACATTGGCTTTCACGCGGTAGCTGTGAGCAAGCAGGTCGCTGCTGCGAATGTTGCGGGCAACAGCGATGGCAGCTTCCGCAAGCGACAGTGCATGCGCCGTATTGACGCGAAACTCTTTTTGCGTGGCGGAATTCAGTTCAAGAACGGACTCGGCTCGCAGCAGCCTGTGGCGCCGAAGATAAGCCCTGCGCATCTTGTCGTCAGTAATTTGCGCCAGTTCGGCCAGGATTCTGGCCGAAAGCACCGGCTTCTGCACTTTTCCGGTCACGAGAAACCCAGGCCGTCCAGCCGCTCTCTCAGGCGGTCCAGGCATTTCTTGCGCAGAAGGCCGATCGTGCCGGTCGCAAGCCCGAGGCTTGCCGCCACTTCCGCGTAGGGCCGGCTGGGCTCTTCATAAAACAACATGTGTATCAAATCCCGGCATCGCGGAGGAAGCGCAGCTACGGCTTCGCGCAACATCTGTTCTTCTTCTACTTCGCGAAGATCAAGCTCCGCGCGGGCGGGTTCGCTGGCTTCCGGCAGAGCAGCCTCCTCGTCATCCTGCGAAACCATGCGGCTGCTTCGGCGTTTCCAGTGATAGCACTTGTGCGCGGTGACTTGAATCAGCCACTTCGGCAGCGCTTTTGGCTCGCGCAGTTTTGGCAATTCCTGGATGAGGTCGAGGCATACGGACTGAAAAACGTCCGCGGCCTCCTCGCGAGAGAGTCCGTAACGAATGGGAATCGAGAAGATGAGATTCTTGTATTTGTTTAGAAGAAGGTTCCAATCCTCTTCGCTGCCCCGCAGGCATCCGCGCACCAATTCGCGGTCGGACTTGAGTTTTTCCGCACTCTCGGACTTCGAGCGTCGCTGCTCGATCACGGGCATGCTGCTGCTCCAGGCGGGCGCAAATAAAGCTGGTCCACATTCCAGAGAGCGTACGGTTCGAGAATCGCAGGACGAAAATTGCCGACCGCTGCTTGCGCGCCGACAAGAATGTTCGGGCTCACAAGAAAAATGAAGGGGAGATTCGTAGAGACGATTTCCTGCACACGGTCATACAGCTTCTTGCGCGTCGCATAATCCCTGCTGACCATCTGCTCCTGCATCAGCCGGTCCAGTTCCGCTTCCCAGGCGGTAGCCGGTTTGCTTTCCCCCAGGTCCCATAGATGCGTCTCACCGCTCGAAAGCCACAGATTCATCTCCGGAGTAGGATCGGCATCGCCGTTCACCAGGTTCATCAACGCCGCTTCGTAGTCCTTGGTATTTAGAATGCGGCCAACCAGAGAACGAAATTCCATCGGCACCACTTGGACATCCATTCCGAGCTGCTTCAAATCATCCTGCGCTATCGTCGCCATCTTGGTTCTTTGCGAGTTGGACGAACTCACTAGAATCGAAAACGATACCTGATTTTTTTGCGAATCCAGCAGCCGACCCTCCGGGTCCCACGAAAATCCCGACGATTGAAGCAGGATCTTAGCCTGCTCCAAAGATCGCTCCGGGTGCGGCAGGCTTGAATTCATCCAAAACTTGTTTCCCGGCGTTACGTTTCCCCATATGGGCGTCGCTCTTCCCCCGTACACCAGGCGCGCCATGCCCTTCCGGTCCACGGCGAGCGACACTGCCTGCCGGAACTTTAGATTGCGAAACCAAGCCTGCTTCGCTGCAAGCAAAGGAGCTTTGGCGGGATCCACGGAGTTCAAATTGAAAAACAAAAATGTGAATTCGAGGCCTGGGCCAAGGTCCTCCATGCATTGACCCTTGCCCTTTCCTTCGCGTTGCAGAACCGCAAAGTTGTCGGAACTGATCCGCTCGAGAATCTGCGTTTCGCCGCTCTGAAATTTGATAGCTTGCGCATCTTCGTTGGGCACGAACACGAAGGTAAGCTCCGAAAGGTATGGCAGCCGGGTTCCCTTCGCGTCGGTCTTCCAGTAGTTCGGATTGCGCTGAAGAACCATGCGCTGGCCCGGAACATATTCCTTCAGGCGGAAGGGGCCTAATCCCACGATCTCGTTCGGCGATGAGTTGGTCGCCCACATCTGCGCCAGCCGGCCTTCGCGATACGGACCTTCCAGTATATGACGGGGCATCATGGCCAAACCGTCAAAGAGCCGCTCGGCCGGACCGTAAGGTTTTGGCAGGTCAAATTCCACGGTGTACGGGCCGAGCTTTCTCACGGCAATCGGCTTGTCATCCAGAATCAGCAGGTCGCGCTGCGGCGAATGCAGTTTCTCGTCGAGATAGAGCTGGAAGGAAAAGACCACGTCGTCGGCGGTGAACGCAGCCCCATCCGAAAACTTGATTCCTCTGCGTAGTTGCAGCACGTAGCGCCTTCCATCGGGAGAAATTGTCCAGGACTTTGCAAGCGCCGGCTCCGTGTGCTGCGTCTCCCGATTGATATGGAGCAAATCCGCGTTCATTGCGCCGATAACCTCTCGCGAAGTCGCATCGACGGAAAGGACCGGATTCAGCGTCTTCGGTTCGGTGCGAAGCGCAACGACGAGATTTCCGCCCGGCCGCCCCGGCTCCCCCTTCTCCATCGCATACTCTTGCGCCGCAGCTTTCGCGAAGGGGGCAAAACTGCTGGTCGTTGCAAGCAAAATTGCAGGAGCAAGAAACAGGCTCGATCGCAAACGCAATCTCATGCGCTCACCATGGACGTTCTCTTTTGCAACAAAGCAGAAAGCAGATGATAGGCGAGGAACAGCAAAACAAGCCCAACCGCAGGCAGATACATCCACCAATACGACGTCAGAACGCTATACTTTTGCAGTTCCGCCAGGAGATTTCCCCAACTCGGAATTGGTTCGCCGACACCCAACCCCAAAAACGAAAGCGTGACTTCCGCCAGGAGGAATTGCGGGATCATCAGCGCGGCCATCGTAAGGAGCGTGGGATAGGTCTGCGGAACGATGTGACGCCGGAGGATGTGTATGTCCGAAGCGCCCATTGCGCAAGCCGCGAGCACGAAGGTCCGCTCCTTGGCGCTCAGCACGATGCCACGGACAAGCCGCGCAGGCCTCGCCCAGCCCACCATTCCCATGACTCCAACCAGGAGGAGAAAGGCGTCAGTCGTTCGAATGTGTAAAGGCAAGACCGCCCGAACCGCAAAAAGAAGATAGAGCCACGGCAGCGCGAGAAACAATTCCAGACAGCGCATCAAAATGGCGTCAGTCCACTTCCCGTAGAATCCGGCAAGAATTCCCAGCACGGCGCCGAGCAGCAAGGCAATCGCGGCGCCAAGCACCCCCGCCAGAAGCGAGATCCTTCCGCCGAAGAGCATGCGGGAGAGTTCGTCTCTGCCAAAATCGTCCGTGCCAAACAAGAAGATGTGTCCCGGCGCGCTGACACCAAACAAATGCACACTTCCCTTCCAGCCGCCCAGAATGGAGTACGTCGAACCTGGGCAAAGAAACCGAACGGGATACGCAAGCACGCGATCTTCTTCGTAGGGAATTCCGTTCATTCCGCTGTCATCTCTCCAGGCATATACAAAAGGCCGCAGATGAAACCCACCCTGGGAATCCACAAAATGCAGTTGCGTGGGCGGCGCAAAAGGCAAATCGCGGTGCTGCTCCGCATAATCGTAAGGAGCGAAAAATCCCGGAAACAGCAGAAAGAGATGAAGCACCGCCAGAAATACCGACGACAACAGGAGAGTACGACGCCGGATCATGGGGATATCTCCCGGATTCGCGGGTCATTCCAATACAGCAACGCGTCGGCCAGAAGGTTTCCGGCGATCAGAAACACCGACGACAACATCACCGCGGCCATCACGACATAAATATCCCGCGCCAGCATCGCCTCGAGCACCAAAGGTCCCAGGCCCGGCCATCCCAGCACGATCTCCATCAACATGGACATGCTCAAGAGTCCGCCGATGGAAAAGCCGAACAGCGAAATCAGTGAGTTCATTGCGGCGGGAAGCGCATGACGGCAAATGACGCGAACTCGTGAAAATCCGTGCGCGCGCGCTGCAAGCACGAACGGCGATTCCAAAGCGACGATCATCGCCGATCGAACGTGGCGGGCAAGCAGCGGCAACGTCCCAAGCACAAGCGCCAGCACCGGCAGAAACAGGTGACGGCCGACGTCCCAGATCCTTGCTGGCAGCGCATCTCCTTCTGTCCCAACGCTTGCCATTCCTCCCGTCGGGAACCAGCCGGTCTTTGCCGCAAGAAGAAGTAGTAGAAGTCCGAGCAGCACATCAGGAATTGCAAGCAAGAGCGCGGTCAAAGCTCCGCCCGTGCGATCGATCCATCCGCCGCGATGCAGAGCCTCAAAAATTCCCCAAGGAAGCGCAACGGCCCAGGCAAGGAGCGTTGCAAGGCCCGTGAGCAGCAGCGTGTTGCGCGCTCTCGGCCATAGAAGAGAGCCCACGGTCCGCCGATAGAGAAGCGAGTAGCCGAACTCCCCTTTCCCGAGGGAAAGTATCCATCGCCAGTAACGAACCGGCATTGGACGGTCCATTCCGTATTGCGCCTTGACCGCAGCAACGGTTTCAGGCGAAATCTGCGGATTCAGCCGCAGCTCGTCGTAAAAATTCCCCGGCGCGAGAGAAAGCAGCACAAATGAAAACAGCGAAACTCCCACTAGAAGGAGCAGTCCGTGAAGGGTGCGGCGTCCAGCTCTCAACATCGGTGGCTTGTCCGGAAATCAGCGTACGGGAACAGTCTCGCTCGAAGACGAACCGAGCGGCAATCTCTTCGCGCCGCCGTGTAGATTGCCAGTTAACCCATTCAGTTTCAGTCCCGTCCCAATGATGCGGCCTTCGGCAATCTCCGCGAACTCATCGGCAAGAAGAACGGCCATGGAAACGTCGTGCGTAATATAGAGGTAAGCCAGACCTCGCTTCTCCTGCAACTCGAGCAGCAAATTGGCGATTTGTCCTTGCGTGGAAAGATCAAGCGCCGAAAGCGCTTCGTCCAATATCAGGATTTTCGGTTCGAGCGCCAACGCGCGCGCGATGGCAACCCGCTGGCGCTGGCCTCCGCTCAATTCGAGCGGCCGTCTTTTCAAGATTCCCTCAGATAGTTCGACTTGCCTCAGCAGTTCCCGCAATCCCCCCGCTTTCTCTACGGAGGAGCGAGCGATCCTGTGGACGACGAGCGGCTCGTCGAGAATCTCTTCAACGGTAAAGCCGGGATTCAAGGCCGCTGCGGAATCCTGAAAGACAATTTGGATTGCCCGCAGCGATTCCTTGCGCTCTTGCGCGTTTTGTTTGAGAAGGTCCTTCCCTTCATACCAAATCTCTCCGGAATCCGGCTGCTCCAGGAGGACAAGGCATCTCGCTAAACTCGACTTTCCCGAACCGGATGGACCAATCAGCGCCACCGTCTTGCCAGCAGAAAGATTCAGAGAAACGTCTTGCAGCGCGGTCACTTCGCTGGTTTGCCTGCCCAGCAGGCTTTTCCGGCGGTATCGCAGCGTCAGATTTCGCGCCGCGAGAATCGGCGTTGCGTGCGCTTGTCTGCCGTGGTCCTCACTGGTCATACAAAAAACACTCCACGAACCCTTTCTCTGCGGTTTCCTTCGGTTGAGGCACTTCCTGTTCGCACACCTCCAGTCGCGAACTGCATCGTGGGGCAAAGCTGCAACCACGCGGAATTGCCGCTTGATCCGGGCCGTTCCCCGGAATTGTGAACAGTCGTTGCCCTCGCGCTAGCCGGCCTTCGCCGCGTTCGGGTGGAACACAAGCGAGCAAAGCCTGTGCGTACGGGTGCAGCGGCGCTTTGAGGACGTTCTTTGCGCCCTGCTCCTCGACAATCCGGCCTGCGTACATGACTGCAATCCGGTCCGCCAGGTCAGTGAGGATTTTGGGATCGTGTGTAATGAAGAGAAGCGCCAGCTTGTGGCGCGCCTTCATCTCTCCAAGAAGTCGCAGAATCTCTTCTTCCGTGGCGGCATCCAGCGAAGCCGTCGGTTCATCCGC
>Ga0209581_1002542_pt1 | contig 17199 bp, 16 predicted proteins | sample Coa_R2_FD_187160 | JGI IMG/M metagenome (GOLD analysis project Ga0209581, IMG submission 187160) | Surface soil microbial communities from Centralia Pennsylvania, which are recovering from an underground coalmine fire - Coalmine... | ecosystem: Environmental > Terrestrial > Soil > Unclassified ...
CTCGACCGCGGTCCGGAGGGGCTGAAGGAGGTCGCCAAAGGCGACATCCAGATCGGCCTCGGCCAGATCAGTGAAATCCTGGCGAATAAGGATGTCGTGCTCGTCGGCCCATTGCCGCCTGCCATCCAAGGAGCGGTGACGTTCTCGGCGGGCGTGCACAGCGGTTCGCACCAAAGAGCCGCTGCGCAATCGCTTATCGATCTGCTGACATCGCCGGAGGCGAAAGCAAAATTCAAAGCGGTCGGATTCGTCGTCGACTAGCAACAGGAGGAAACAATGACGTTCACTCTTCCGCGGCGGCGCTTTCTGACACTCGGTGGCGGGCTGCTGGCTGCCGCAGCGGGAGGCCGGCGCACCCGCGCCGATATCCCCTCGCTGACATTCGGATACCAGACCACCTCCTGGGGCACCATCGGCATGCTGGTGGAAGCGGAAGGGCTGTTCAAAAAGGCAGGCGGAAACGTCACCATTCTGAAATTCGACGGCGGCAAGACCACGCGCAATGCGATGATCAGCGGGCGTGTCGATGTCGGCGTGCTCGGCTCGACGCCGTTCGTGGTCGGAGCGGCAAAGGGCGATCTCGTGGCCATCGGCATGTCGATGTATGCGGGAAAAACCGACTCCGTCGTGGTGGCGAAGAACAAAAGCATGAAAACAGTTGCCGACCTCAAAGGACGCAAGGTCGCCTCGCAGATCGGATCGACGACGGACCATGTCTTTCAAGAAAAGATTTTGCCGAAGTTTGGGTTGAGCAAAAAGGACATTCAGGTCGTCAACATCCCGCATCAGAACCACATTGCCGCAATGGTGGCCGGTTCGGTCGATGCTTTCGCGGGCGTCGAGCCGTTTCCCTCGATCGCGGAGGTGGACGGCATCGGCGATGTGGTGATCGACTATTCCGCCTTCGATATCCTGCCCGTTATCCTCGCGGCCAACCGGCCGGTGGTGGAGCAGAAGCGGGATGCTGTCGTGGCCTTGCTGCGTGGCTGGCTCGCCGGCGTGGCGCTGTTCAAGTCAGACCCGGAGAAGTCCGCACAGATCGTGCAGGCCTTCTTTCAGAAGCAGGGCTTCGAAGTAAACGCCGCCGTGGTCAAGCGCATGCTGTCCAAGCTCGACGTCGAGACGACGTTCAAGCCGGGTCTGCGCGGCTATCTCGAGGACGAGGCAAACACGCTGATCAAAAACAAAGCCATCGCGTCGATGCCGGATTGGGACAAGATCCTCGATCCCGGACTGCTGCAGCAGGCGATGAAAGGGAACGGATGAGCGCCATCAAAACGATTGCGTTCGCCGGGCTCGGCAATATGGGCGCGCCGATGGCGGCGCAGCTCGCCGCCAAGGGCTTTGCGCTTTCGCTCTACGACCGCCGTGCCGAGGCGGTGCGCGGTTTCGCCGCCGCGCATGGCGGTCGTGCTGCCTTCAGCGTGGCTGAGGCCGCGCGCGGTGCAGATGCCGCCATCTGCATGCTGCCCGACGACGCCGCGGTGCGCGAGGTGGTGCTCGGCGAAGGTGGGCTGGCGACCGCCATGGCGGCCGGCGCGGTGGTGATCGACATGGGCACGTCCGATCCGCGTTCCACCGTTGCCATTGGCGGCGAGCTTGCCGAGCGCGGAATCGGCTATGTCGATGCGCCGGTGATGGGCGGGGTGGTGTTCGCCAAAGACGCAAGCCTCGACGTGATGGCCGGCGGCCGTGAGGAGGATGTTGCGCGCTGCATGCCGATTTTCTCGGCGGTCGGCCGCCACGTGTTTCGCTGCGGCGCCCTCGGATCGGGACACGCGCTCAAAGCGTTGGCCAACTATGTCAATGCTGCCGCGCTGGTGACTTTGATCGAGGCGCTGGCCGTCGGCTGCAAGTTCGGGCTCGACAGCGCGATCATGGCGAAGGCGCTGACGCACATGTGCACCGGGCGCCAACATCCGCTGGAAAAAAAGGTGATCCCGCAGGTGCTTACGCGCAAGTTCGCCACCGGAATGGCGCTTGGCCTCATCGCGAAGGACGTCGCGATCGCCGCTGATTTGGGCCAGGACATCGGCGCCGTCGCCCCGCTTGCCGAGCGCGTGCGCGACATCTGGAAAGCAGCGGAGAGCAAGTTGGGACCCAAGGCCGACCAAACCGAAGTTGCCCGCCTATGGGAAGAAGGCAACGCGATCCTATTGTGAATGAACAAGCCGCACCAAGGGAGGACACAAATGACAAAGCTCGTTTTGCGACGGCGCGACTTTCTCAGCCTGACAGGCGCCACACTGGCGGCCGCGGCCGGCGGGCTGCGCGCGCAAGCGGCCGGCGCGCCGCTCAACTTCGGCTACCAGAACACATCGTGGGGCGCGATCGGAATGATCGCGCAATCGCAAGACATGTTCAAGAAGGCCGGGGCCGACGTCGCCGTGCACACCTTCGACAGCGGCAAGACCACGCGCGACGCCATGATCTCAGGCCGCATCGACATCGGCGTGATCGGCTCGACGCCGTTCGTCGTGGGCGCTGCCAAGGGGGAACTGGAGGCGATCGGGCTTGCGCTCTACGGCTCGAAGACGCTGGCCGTCGTGGTCGGCCTCAAATCCGGCATCAACTCGCTCAAGGATCTCAAAGGCAAGAGGGTGGGCTCGCAGCTCGGCTCGGCGACCGACGCTGTGTTTCAGAACAAAATTTTACCGAGCGTTGGGTTATCGAAGAACGACGTGCAGATCGTCAATGTCCGATTCCAGAACCACATCTCAGCGCTGGCCTCCGGCTCGATCGATGCCTTTGCCGGGGTCGAGCCGTTCCCGTCGGTGGCCGAGGTCGACAAGCTCGGCAAGGTGCTGACCGACTACAGCCCGTACGACCTGCAGCCGATCATCCTCGCGGCGAACAAGCCGGTAGTCGACAAGAACAAGGATGCCGTCATCGCTTTCATGCGCGGCTGGCTTGCAGCGGTGAAGGTCTACCAGGACAACCGCGACGAGGCGACCGCCATCGTGCTCAAGCATTTCAAGGACCAAGGCTTCTCGGTGACCGATAAGGTGATCAAGCTGATGCTGTCGAAGATCGACGTCACACCCGATTTCGGTCCACAGCTCAAAAGTTATCTGACCGACGAAGCCAAGACACTGCTGGCGCAGAACAAGATTGCAACGATGCCCAATTGGGACCAGCGGCTCAACGCCGGCATCCTGGCGGCGGCGCGCGGCAAAGCCTGACCGAGCTGCGGATGAGGCGGGCCCTCTCCATAGTCCTGCCGCTCGCGACTTGCGCGGTGGTCGCCGCCGCTTGGGAATTGCTCGCACTTTACGGCGGCTTTCCACCGAAGCTGGTACCCGGTCTCGGCACGATCGGGCAAGCCTTCGTTCGTCTGTCGGCAAACGGCGTCCTGCTCGCAGCAACCGTTGCGACACTCTACCGGCTTGCGGCGGGTTTTGCGCTCGCTGTCGTCATAGGCGTTGTCCTGGGAATTGCGATGGGCCGGCGGCAATGGGTGGAGGACACCTGTCTGCCGATCGTCAGCTTTCTCTATCCGATCCCGGGCTTGGCTTACGCGCCGCTGTTCGTGCTGTGGTTTGGGCTCGGCGACGTTCCAACCATTCTTCTGGTTGGGGTGGCGTCGAGCTTCACGATTATCATTAATACCTGGCGCGGCGTGAAATCGGTCAAGCCGGTGTGGCTACGCTCCGCGGAAGTCATGGGCGCGCGGGACCGTGACATGTTCCGCCGCATCGTGCTGCCGGCATCATTGCCTTACATCATGATCGGGCTGCGGCTCGGTTTGGCGCAGGCATGGCGCATCTTGATCGCTGTCGAAATGCTGATGTCGGTGCAGCGCGGACTGGGCTGGCTGATCTTCGGCGCGCAGACATTCCTCAACACCGATGTGATGCTGGCCACGATCGCGGTGATCGCGGCACTGGGGGTCTTGCTTGAGCGGCAAGTCTTTACGCGCATCGAACGCTATACGTTGGTGCGGTGGGGCATGGTGGCGGCATGACGAAAAGGTTTTCCTGGGTGGCGGTTGCTCGTGGAGCGGTGGGCGCTCTCGTGGTGCTCGCTGTTTGGCAAGCCTTTGCGCGGAGTGGAATGTTCTCGACGGCGATGACGCCGCCCCTTGAATCCGTGGGGCGGGTCATCTGGCGCATGCTGGCGGACGGGACTTTTGTCGAAAACGCGCTGGCGACGCTCGCCCGTGTATTCATCGGATTGGCGATCTCCTTTGCACTCGCCGTGCCGATCGGAGTGCTGATGGCTCGTTATTGGGCGGCCGAGCGTATTTTCCAGCCTGTGCTCAGCGCGCTATTGCCCATTCCCTCGCTTGCCTGGGTCCCTTTATTCATTTTGTGGTTTGGGATCGGCAACGTGGCGACGCTTCTGGTCGTGGTCTACGCCTCCTTGTTCCCGCTGGTGTATAGCGTCTGGACGGGCGTACGTACGGTCAACCCGCTCTGGGTGCGGGCCGCCACCGTGATGGGCGCCGATGAGGGCGTTCTTTTTCGAAAGGTTATTTGGCCGGGTGCCTTGCCATACATCATCACTGGGCTGCGTCTTGCTTTTGGCCGCGCCTGGATCGGCGTGATCGGCGGCGAATTGCTCGCCAGCCCGAAGCTTGGGCTGGGCGAGATCATCTTCAACGCCGCCGAGTTTCTCGACGCCGGCGTCATGCTCGCGACGCTAGTCGGCATCGGCGTCATCGGGGTTCTGTTCGAGCGATTTGTTTTCCAGGCTCTCGAACGTCTTACCGTGCGCCGATGGGGCATGGTGGCGGGCCCGGCTGCCTGACGCGCTCTGCCAGCTTTCCGCTGCTGCGCGGTTTCGGCCGCACCTCGCGCGCTACCGTTGCGCGCGGAGGGCTGCTTTCAGGCCGGCCGCACCGCGCGCCCGTACGAAAAGACCATCTCGGAGTGGTACTGATTATGGAACGCCGTATTTCGAGTCTGAGCGTCCCAAACCAGCAGAGCCAGACAGCCCAAGAGCAGCACCACGCCTATGACTTCGACCACGATGCCAAGCCCTTGCCTCATATTTGTTGCGCCGCGGCTCAGGTTAGACGACCGGTAGCGCAGCCTCCTCTGTCTCAGACTTCCTCGCCGCGTCTCGAACCGGCCGCTCAGTGGATGGGAGCTGCAAGACGGTGGCGCGTTGACCTTCGGCGAGCTGCGTCACCAGCACGACCTGTCCATCTGGAAACTCGAGCGCGTCGTGATGCGTGGTCGGCCGCTCCAGATCGATCTGACGGAAGCGCGCGAGGCGATATCCGATCTCATTGCCCTGCAGCGCGTCCCTCCTCACAGCATCTGCATCGAATGCGATTTCGGTGCCGGGAAGCAGGCACACGGCGACGCTCAACTCAGATTCGGAGGCGAAGCCGCGTGTGATTGAGCCGGGGAATTGAGTCGTGACCAGACGCTCGCCGACCCGCGCCGGTCGCGACGCTACGGCGTGAAGGCTATAGTCGCACATGGATGTGACTCCCTAAATGCGAGCACAAGCTGCTCAGGAAGGAAAGTCGCGCCTTGGCTTGTCAGGTGCGCCGGAACCCGATCAAAACGGCGTGACGGTGCGACCGCTACGCAGCATCGCGGGAAGGCCCGCAGCGCTTTTGAGCGCGATCATCGGGGACGCGGCCAGTCGCCAGAGCTTGGAACCCACAGGCATGACGAGGCGATACAAGCCGCCGCCTTCGCCTTCCTATAGAGCTTCTGGGCAGGTTGCCGGTGTCGGTGAGTTTCATCGTGGCTCCTCTAATATGTCAGGAGCCTTCCGCATTGTGCCGGCCGGGATACCAGCAAAGGTACCAACAAAATTTCTGGCTCATGGACAGGGAGAGACCGTTGCGGAGACGGGCGGGCGATAGCGTTGAATCGCGATCCTTCGTGCGTCGATGGCCATTCTTCTAATTTTGCGCGAGCAAGCAAGAAGCGCGTCCTTGTGCGTTGAGCAATCTTCCGATAGTTCGCTTCGAGTGCGCATTTACCACGCTTGAGCTTCTCCGACCGCATGTCCTCTTCACCAACGTCGTCATCCCCGCAATACCGCGGCCGCCGAGAGGATGTCCGCCTGCTCACTGGCCGCGGGCGCTACACCAATGACTGGAATTTCGACGGCCAGGTGCATGCCTGCTTTCGCCGCGCCGACCGCGCCCATGCCATCATCAAGGCGATCGACACCGGCGCGGCACAGAATTGCTCCGGCGTGCTGGCGGTGTTCACCGGGCGCGATCTTGCCGGCGCGCGTTTAGCCACGCTGCCGCCGATCGAGCCGCCGCCCGGCCGCGGCGGGCAGAAAATTCGGGTGCCGGAGCGTCCGATTCTTGCCCGCAACCGCGTGCGCTTTGTCGGCGAGGAGGTAGCTCTCGTCGTCGCCCAAACGGCTGCCGCCGCGCGCGACGCCGCCGAAGCCATCGTCATCGACTACGAGGACCTGCCGGTGCTGATCGGGCCGGAGCACGCTATGGCGCCCGGCGCCATGCAGATTCATGACAATGTCCCCGGCAACGTCTGTTTCGAGTTCGAATATGGAGACGCGGAACGCACCGCCGCGGTTTTTGCGCAGGCCGAGGGCGTAATTAGCGTCGCCGTTGAAAGCCCACGCGTGGCACCGACGCCGATGGAGGTTCGCGGCGCCGTCGTCGTTTACGATGCCGCGAGCGACAGTTACGACATCTATTCGCCCAACCAGGGCGGGCCGGCGTTCCGCGACGATCTCGCGCTTATGGCGGGCGTTCCAGCCGCAAATGTGCGGACGCGCATGGTGGATATTGGCGGCGCCTTTGGCGCGCGCACGGCGCCGTTTCCCGAATATCCGGCGCTGATGGTCGCAGCCAAACGCCTGCGCCGGCCGGTCAAGTTCGCCTCGACGCGCAGCGAAGATTTCCTCACCGACAATCACGGCCGCGCCGTGTCGCTGCGCGGCGAACTCGCCTACGGCAAAAACGGTAAATTTCTGGCGCTGCGCACCGAGTGGATTTGCGACTCAGGCGCTTACCTGGCGCCGGCCGGCATTCTCACCAACTGCATCAACGGCCGCGCCATTGGCGCCGGGCCATACCGCGTCGAGGCGCTTTACGGCCGCCATGTTCAGGTCATCACCAATACCTCGCCCACCAATGCGTATCGTGGGGCCGGACGTCCCGACGCCAATCTGGTTGTCGAGCGCCTCGTCGACGAGCTTGCCGCGAAATTGCAGGTCGACCCGATGGCGCTGCGCGCGCGCAACGTCATCAAAAAAGCGCAGATGCCTTATCGCACCCTGACGGGCACCGTCTTCGACAGCGGCAACTATCCGGCGCTGCTCGCGAAGGCAAAGGAGCGATCGGACTGGAGGGGTTTTGCCGCGCGCAGGCGTCAATCGAAGAGGCGCGGCAAGTTGCGCGGTATCGGCTGCGCATTGTTCGTCGAGCCCTCCGGTGGCGGTCACGCGAAGCAAGACGAGGTCGCGGTGCTGTTTGGCCGCGACGGGACCGTCGTCCTGCACAACGTGGCCGGATCGAGCGGGCAGGGGCATGAAACCGTATTTGCCGAACTGGTCGCACGATGGCTCGGCATTCCGGTCGAGGCGATCGCATCGCGATCGGGCGATCCCGACGGGCCGCCGCTGCACGGCAATCCGTCGATTGGTTCGCGCTCCGCCATGTCGCAAGGCAGCGCGTTCAAAGTTGCCGCCGACTTGGTAGTCGAAAAGGCCAAGCGTCTCGCCGCCGAAGTGCTGGAAGCACATGCCGACGATTTGGAGTTTGCCGACGGTGTTTTCACCATTGCCGGGACCGATCGGTCGATCTCGATGATGGAGATTGTTGCGCGGCATTCCACGCAATCGCCGCATCCTCTCGATACGGTCGCCGGGCGCGACGTGTCGCGCGCCTTTCCGAGCGGCGCGCATGTTGTTGAAGTTGAAATCGATCCGCAGACCGGCGCCGCCGCGGTGGCGCGCTACACGGCCGTCGACGACATTGGCAACGTCATCAACTCTACGCTCGCCGAAGGACAGTTGCACGGCGGCATTATGCAGGGCGCGGGGCAGGTCTTCGGCGAGCACTGCCAGTACGCCGAAGACGGTCAGCTTCTTACCGGTAGCTTCATGGACTACTGCATGCCGCGGGCGGATTTGCTGCCGGCCATCGACGCCGTGGATCAGGGCGTTCCCAGCCCCAGCAATCCGCTTGGCGCCAAGGGCGTCGGCGAAGCGGGAACGACAGGGGCCTTGCCCGCGTGCATGAATGCGGTGGTCGATGCGTTGCGCACCGCCGGCGTCTCGCATTTCAACATGCCGGCGACGCCCGCACGCATCTGGAGCGCCCTCGCTGCGGCAAATTTCGCGGATCGGCCGAGACGGCGTTAGCCGGCGGGACTTAAACTCGTGGGCACGGGCTCCGGTGTGCCGTCTGTTAGCGTGCCGGCGCCGGCGGCCTCGGTTTCGGGTCCGAGCAGGCGAGCGCTCCGCACCAGCGTTGCGCGGGCGGCACGGGCGTCAAGGGCCACCCGGAATATGGTGCGCAGATGCTTGGGCTCGCGCACGATTGAACGCAGCAGCGCCCCGATGTCCGTCGTGCCGTTCGCCCTGATTGAACGAATGACAAGCGGTGGCAGGCTGCGGGCGGCGGGATCGCAGACGACGCGAACGGCAGCCATCGGCAGGCCGTGGTCGGCCGCTATGCGCGCGACGATGTGCGACTCCGTGTCGACGGCGTCTGCGGCCGTCGCCGCATGCAGCGCGCGCTTCTCGTCTGCGCTCGCCACCGGAGCCGGCGCGCCCGCAAGTACTCCCGATATCGCCTTCGGCATCGCTTCGAGCAGTTTGCGAGACCAACGCAGATCCGTCGCGATACGGGACTGTCCGGCAACGACCGCCGAGGCGACGATGCAGGTGCCGGCGGTAAGATCGGGTCGCAGCCCGCCCGCTACGCCGAAGCTGATCAAGCCCCGGCAGCCGATCGCAGCCGCTTGCCGCAGAGCGGGCTCGAGGTGGTGCCCAGTGCCTGCACAGATGATTTGCCTTCCCGACGTCGCCGCAATGCGCGCTTCGAATGCCAATCCGACCACAACAATCATAGTACTGGCCTGGGCAAAAGCCGGTTGAATGAGCAATCCAAATTCAAAGAACTATCATAACATAGAACCTTCCGCCTCAATGAAGGTTCGCGACGTCTGTTGTGTTCGCGGACGGCATTATATCCCAACTTCGTTGGCACCGCGGAACCGGCGCCGCAGCGCGACGGTTTAATCCGATCGTCCACTTGCGCTTACGGCAGCGTTTCACGGTTAGGACATTGCTCCTTCAGCGCAGCGGTTGGGACGCTCGCTCGCCGCTGAAGATGCGCTCAGCGCCGGTTGACGACCATCGGCAGCCCATCCTTGGGACGTAAAGTGACCTTTTGCACCGGAATGACGGTATGTCCTGGGAGAAGCGCAAACCGGTACCGGCAGGTCAGTGTCGCCAGGATGATGGCTGCTTCCTGTAACGCGAATGTCATGCCGACACAGGTTCGCGGACCGGCGCCGAACGGCAGATAGGCGAAGCGGTCGGTTTTTTGCAGGCCGCCGTCGAGAAATCGCCGTGGGTCAAAGCGGTCGGGCGCGCGCCAGAGCGTCCGGTGCCGATGCAGCACATAGGGCGCGATGACCACCATGGTACCGCGGCGGATCGGATGGCCGACGAGCTCGTCATCGCCCAGCGCCGAACGGCTGATCGCCGCAATCGGCGGATAAAGCCGGTTGGCTTCGTCAATGACGGCGCGTGTGTTGACGAGACGGTCGGCGAGGGTCTGGGCGTCGCCCTCGAGTTCGCGTTCGGCCTCCGCGCGCACGCATTCGGCCCATTCCGGTGATTGCGACAGCAAGAACAGCGACCAGGTGACGCAATTGGCCGTGGTCTCATGGCCGGCCGCGATAAAGGTGAGGACATTGGCTGCGACTTCGCGCTCGCTCAATCCCTTGCCGGTTTCGGGATCGCGGGCGTTGAGCAAGTGCGCCAGCAAATCGTCGGGCGCGCGGTAGTCGGCCTGAGCTAATTGTCGTTTGCGCGAGACGACGATGCGGTCGACGGCTGTTTTGAAGAAGCGCTGTTCGGATTGCGCCTTGGTGCGCGGCAGCGGTATGCCGAGCACGTCGCTTGGATCGAGTCGTCCGACCGCTTCGAAATAGCTTTTCATGCCCTGGCGAATCGCCTCGCGATCGGTACCGAACCCGTCGGAAAAGATCGTGCGTTCCAGAACATCGAGCGTGACGCGTGTCACTTCGACGGCCATATCGACGGTCTTGCCGACCGACGCCTCAAGGCGGTCGGCGAGCGCGCATGCCGCTTCCACCATGCGGCCGGCGTAGTTCATGACGCTCTTGCGCGCGAACAACGGCGCCAGGGCGCGCCGTTGCATACGCCACTGCTGGCGCTCTGCGGTCAAAAGCCCATCGGTCAATCCTGCGGAAAGCACCCGGCGCTGCAGCCAATCCTTCTGGTAATTGTCAGTATTCTCGAGCAGCACTCTGCGGATGGCCGCCGGCTCGTTAATCACCGCCACGTGGGCAAAAGGCAGCCCGCCCATAACGATCGGCTCGCTGAAATGCGCTTGCGTCCATGCTTCCAGCGGATTGGTCGCGAGCACGCGAAGCAATGCGAGCGGACCGAGCGAATTCGCGCGAGGGATCGGAGCCGGCGGACGCAACAAAGCAACGCTGTCGAGCATGCGTTTTCCCGGCCGTTGATCGCTGTTATTGGCATACAACGGCCTGTATGCCGATAGAGTTCCAGCATGCTAGCGCACGGCTGCCGCCGTGAACATCCGATCGAGGAACGCGCCGATGGTCGCGACCGCCCATCGGGCCTCCGGCAGGACGGCGGCTAAAAGCTGCCACGTATGCGGCATGCGCCGCCAAATTTGCAACTCGACGTGACACCCGGCGCCCCGCATGTTTTCGGCCATCCTTGCCGCGTCGTCGCGCAGAATTTCATCGCTGCCGACCTGAATTAGGGTCGGCGGCAGTCCGCGCGGATCGCCGTACAGCGGCGATGCGTACGGATTTCGCGGATCGCTGCCAGCAAGATAATCGGCGGCAAATATCGGCAGATCGTCTGCGTTGAGCATGGGATCGCTGGCTGCATTGGCTTTGAGTGACGGCCCCGTGAGCGCGAGATCGGTCCACGGTGACAGAGCCACGGCCGCCGCCGGCAGCGGCAGCCCTGAATCGCGCAGCTTCATCAGCAGCGCGAGCGCAAGGCCGCCCCCGGCCGAGTCGCCCATGACGGCAAGACCGCGCGGGTCGTTGGAGCCGAGCAGCCAACGATAGGAGGCGAGCGCATCTTCTATGGCTGCCGGATAGGGACATTCGGGCGCCAGCCGGTAGTCAATCGCCAGTACGCGAGCGCGCGCAGCAGTGGCGATACGCCACGTGAAGTGCCGGTACGTCGATGGCGCGCCGACCCGGTAAGCTCCGCCGTGTAAAAACAGGACGCAGCGATCCGGGCGAGACATTTTGGTGGCGATGAGATCGGCGGGCACTCCGGCAGCGTCGACCGCGCTCGTGACGGTGCCGAGCGGCGGGTAGGGGATGAGCATTTCCATCGCGCGAAACGTTTGGCGTGCCTGCTCGATCGGCTGGCGGTGGCTTGGACGCTTGACGAACCAGCGCAGGCCGAGCCGGGCAAGCTCGGCGCGAAAGCTGATGCGCTGGCTCACAACGCGCTCAATGCTGGCCGGCGGCGGTCGTCTGCAGCGGCGTTCCGGCGCGCCCGCGCTCGTCACTCACCAGCCGGCCGTCCTCGATCGAGATGACACGATGGGCATAGGGCAGCAGGCGGGTATCGTGCGTCACCACAAGGACGCAGCGATCGCTATCCGCGGCGATCGCACTTAAAATGCGCATGATTGCCTGACCGTTGGTGCTGTCTACGGCCGCGGTCGGCTCGTCGGCCAGAATCGCGGAAGGGCCGGAAACGATTGCGCGCGCGATGGCCACCCGTTGCTGCTCGCCCCCGCTCAGCTCGTTTGGAAAGGACAAAAGCTTGTTCGCCAGGCCGACGCGCGCCAAGGCCTCGCAGGAGCGGATGCGCGCATCGCGGCCATATTCGCCGCGGACGTCCAACGCCAGCTGCACATTTTCCGCCGCCGTCAGCGTAGGGAACAGATGATAACTCTGAAAGATGAAGCCGACATGATCGCGTCGCAGCTGCGCGAGCGCTTGCGCGCCTGCACCTTCGGTTGAGGTGCCGCAGACGCGCACCTCCCCCGCCGTCGGCGTCAACATGCAGCCGAGGACCGACAGCAGGGTGGTCTTGCCGCTGCCGGAAGGGCCCATCAATACCGTCAGCTCGCCGCCCTGCAATACCAGGCTTACGTCCTTAAGCGCATCCACTTGCGCCGGTCCGGTGCCGAGCACCTTGCTCACCGAGCGCGCTTCGAGGATCGGTGTGCTCATCGCGTGAACACCATGACTGGGTCTATGCGCACGACGCGCATGATCGCGGCCATGGCGGAAATGATGCACATGGCAAGCGTCAGCCCAAAGACAATGCCCCAAAGGCCGGGGGTAATGACCACCGGCAACGCACCGCCGGCGGTGAACCAGACCACGCAGAAACCGATGACACTGGCCAGGCAGAAGCCGATCACCGCGTTGAACAACGCCTGATAGATAATCACCGTGTAGAGATAACCGTTCGACGAACCCATCGCGCGCAATGTGGCGAACTCGTCGAGATGGTCCTTGGTGCTGGAATAGAGCGTCTGCGCAACGATAACCGTGCCGACAATGACACCGAGCAGGGCTCCGCCAAACAGGGCGGCGCCGGCGCCGGTGTCGAACAGCCAGAACGTGCGGCTTCGCTCGGCGAATTGCGGAGTCGTGAGAACCTCGACATTCTTGACCTTCGCTTCGATATCATGCCGCACCTGCTCGACATTGGCGCCGGGCTTGAGGTCGACCAGGAAGTAGCTTGCCACCGTATTGGGAATACCGACATAGGCGTGCGCGCGCGATAGATCGGTGAAAACATATGGCGTTGTCGTGAACGAGCGAATGCCGCGCGTAAAGGCAGCGATCGAGACAGACCGGCCGCGAATATCGGCTTTGTCCCCCAATTTTGATACGCCGAGCCGCTGCTCGTAGCTGCGATCCACCGCGACCGTGTTCGCACCCGATAGCGCCTTCACTGATCCTTCGCTGATATTCCAGGGCTGTAACGTATTTGCATTCAGATCGGAGCCGACGATAAACACCGGCGTCATCTCTCCGCTCGGCAACCGCCAATCGGAAAAGCCGATGACCAGCATGGACGTGCGCGCTACCCCGTTCACCGTGTCGATCGTGCGCCGTGCATTGGCATCGAGCAGGGAAGGATCCTCGAAGCATTTGGTGCCTTTGCGCATGACCCACAAATCGGCGGAGGCGTGATCGATCATTTTGGTGACCATCTGCCCGAAGCCGAGATAGAGACCGAGCTGAACCAGGACCAGCACGACGGCAAAAACGATGCCGACAGCAGTCGCGACGAAACGCAGCCGATCATGAAAGAGGTTGCGAGAGGCGAGCGTCAGTCTGAGTGGCAATATCGCACCTCGCTTGTCGGAATGAAGCTAACGCGGCGCCGATGCGACCGTTCGCCTGACCGCAAAGACCTGAGTGGCCGCGAGCGCGCGTGCGAATACCACGCTGGTGCTCCAACTCAAGCTCAGCGCGCCCGCGAGCACGATGGCGAACTTGGTGGCAGCATTGAGGCCGGTCGGTAGCAGGAGATATTGAAGCCAGACGACGAAAGCATAGTGAATGAGGTACATGCCATAGGCATTCCCCGACAACGAATCGAGGGTTGCCAGACGCACGCTGCAGGTAAAGCGAAGGCAGGACGCAATCAGGAACAGACCCCCGCTCGCGCAGGCAAGCGGGAAGGTAAGGCTGGCGATGATCCGGAACGCAAGCGGCGCCGCGTTCCAGTCCGGCCGCGTCAACGACGTGAAGGCTGCCCAAACGAGGAACATGGTAACAGCGGCGGCGGTCACTGCGCGCCAGTTACGGACGAGCGGACCGTCGACGGAAAGTAGGCCGCGATCGATGCCGTAGCTTCCGAGCGCAACACCGCCAAAAAAGTACACCAGGTAAAGCAGCGGCCGGCACAACTGAAGGGAAAATGGTCCGGCTGCCGCCCAGCGCCAGGGTGTGAAGCCAAGCGCCAGCGGCGCATAAGCGAGCACGGAGGCCGCTGCAAACCATGCGCCGTATTTCAGCGGCTTGCGTGCAGCTTCCGCTGCAAAACGGGCAAACCAATCAATGCAGGCAGGCCAGATTGCGTACACAGCGCCGGCCAGCAAATTGAGCACCAAAAGCTGCCATAGAAACCATTCCGGGCCGGCGGGCCAGAATGGTAAGGCCAGCCATTCATGCCAATAATTGAGCACGCTGGGCTCCGCGGTGCGCGCGAGGTAAGCAGGATAGAATGAGAGCGGACTAAGAAAGAGAACGACCAGCGCGAATGGAATCCCGATCCGGGTGAGCCGGCCGGAACAGTAAGCGCGCGAACCCTTGCGGTTCAGGCTGCCGGCAGTGAGCAGGCCTGACAAAAAGAACATGAGTGCCATCAGGCTCACGTCCTGCCAGGCACAGAAGACATCAAAGCCGATCCAGCGATGCCCATCCACGATAGGAAACGCCTGCCAGCTGTAAGGCGGCTGCTCAAAACCGCTCTGTTGCGCCGGAGCCGATGCGAGATAAGCAAGCGCCGAATGAAAGGCGAGAACGATTACAATGACCACGGCGCGCAGATTGCTGAGGGCAAGGCTCGACTTGGTCATGCAACATCTCAGCCCTTGCTGGTTGTTCCCCTGGGGCGTAACGACTCAATCGGCGTCGAAGTTCCGGGGTGGTTTCGTGAAACGGCCACAGTTTGGGATAACTGAGGAAGCGAAAAGTGAGTTTGCCACGAAGCAGTACAGATATGAAGCGCCTGGCTATTGTTAGCATGATTGCGGTGGCGATGCTGGCGGCGCCTGCATCTCAGGGGCAGCCGGGACATCGCACCTATGAACAGGGCGGTTATGGCGCCTCGCAGCAGCCCAGTGTCGTGGGCCTCTGGGAAAAGAAGAGCGACGAAGGCAAGCCGATCAGCTGGTTCTTATTTGTGCAAGATCAGGATGGGACCTACGAAGGGGCTATCGCCAAGCTGTTTCCGCGACCGTCCGATCCACCGAATCCCGTTTGCGCCAATTGCCGCGACGACCGTCGGAATGCGCCGCTGCTCGGGCTTTCTTTTGTGCGCGGTATGAAGCGAGATGGGCTCCACTACGAGGATGGGACGATCCTCGATCCGCGCGACGGGAATGTCTACAACGCTCAGATGACGCTCAGTCCCGACGGGCAGCGCCTCACTTTGCGTGGCTACCTTGGCATTCCGCTGTTCGGCATGGACGAAGTATGGACGCGCCTCCCGGATCAGGACATGGCGAGTCTCGATCCCAGCGTTCTAACGAAATATCTGCCGCATCTCGCTCCCCAGTTAAATGCTGGGTCGGCGCCGCCTCGGCGTAAGCTGCGCTAGAGCTTCGCTAGTCGGATTCACGTTCGCGTCGGCCGTGGTGGTGCTTGCCGTAGTTAGCCATCACGGCGCGACATTGCCGGCTGACTTTGCTCCAGTGCGCGCGCAAGCAGGCCGTGATGCGGTCGGTATCCGGAATGGCTTCACCGCACAAAGCATACACGTCGGATTCGCAAGCTTGCTGTTCCTGCTCCATCCCCGGCGACGTCTGCTCGTTTTGCGTCTGAGCGTGCGCCAAGGAAGAAAAGGCGAAGATCGTACTTGCGATCGCCAAAATGCGTATTGCCTTCATGATCGATCTCCAAGTCCCCCTAATGCGTCGCAAGCGATCTAAGTTCCCGCGACTGGCGGAAGTCGCTTGCGTCGGCTGTCCCGCCGCCATATCGCCCGAATTGCCCGACATGAGCCTTGCCCCACGGCCCATATCGGGCTTAATCAGCGTCAGTTGAGTCGGGGCAACCAGGCGGCCCGGCCAGCGTTTACCCGCTATTGAACGAGCGAAAGATGACTACCGAAGACGTGCGCGCGACGGCTGAGCATAGCGACATTATCTACCCGTCGGCCATTCCCTTCATCGTGGTGCATCTTGTCTGTTTTGCGGCGCTCTGGACAGGGGTGACGTGGCAGGCGCTGGCCCTATGCGCCGCGCTCTACTGGGGCCGCATATTTGCTATTGGTGCGGGATACCATCGTTATTTCTCTCATCGGGCCTATTCGACCGGCCGGGTCTTTCAGTTCATTTTGGCCCTCGCCAGTCAAAGCACCTTCCAGAAAAGCGTGCTGTGGTGGGCGGCTAAACATCGTCACCATCACCTGCATTCCGACACCGAACAGGACGTTCACTCGCCGCGTCATACCGGTTTTTGGTACAGCCATTTGGGTTGGATATTCGCACGCCGGCATGACACCTGCGATCTGGTCAAGGTCGCCGATTTTGCCAAATACCCGGAGTTGATGTGGCTACATCGGCATGAGCGGGTGCCTGCCTACGCACTTGCTGCACTTTGTTACGTGATCGCCGGGCTGCCGGGATTGGTTGTCGGCTTCTTCTGGAGCACGTGCCTGGTGTTTCACGCAACTTTTTGCATCAATTCGCTCGCGCATGTGAGCGGCAGCAAGCGCTATGTCACGGGCGATGATTCTCGCAACAATTGGCTGCTTGCAATCTTCACCATGGGCGAGGGCTGGCACAACAATCACCATGCGTGTCAGAGCAGCGTGCGGCAGGGCTTCCGTTGGTGGGAGTATGATCCGACCTTCTATCTCCTGAAGCTGCTGTCCTTCGCCGGGCTGATCTGGGATCTCAAGCTGCCGCCTGCCGCAGTGCTGCGCAACGAACAACGGCTCGGCTCGCGCGTGATCGAACGGGCGGCGCGGCAGCTGGCCGCGAGCTTTAATTCCGAGCGCATTGCCGGCGCTGTCGCGTCGGCACTCGAAGGTGCCTCGTTGTCGGCCCTTCAGCAGCGATTGGCTGTTGCGCAGCATCAGGCGGTCGAGGTTCTCGCCAATGCGCACCTGCCACAACTGCCCACCCGCGAGCAGATTCTCGAGAAGGCCCGCGCCATGTTTGCACGCACGCCCAGCGTCGATGAGATCGTCGATCGAGCCTATGGCCTTCTGCTTGACGGTATTGGCGCTCGCCTGCGCGAAGCCCCGGCCAGGGGCTAATTCAGCGGCAAAATTGTTCCATCGGGCCTGAACCCCGCGCGGAGT
>Ga0209581_1002543_pt1 | contig 17195 bp, 18 predicted proteins | sample Coa_R2_FD_187160 | JGI IMG/M metagenome (GOLD analysis project Ga0209581, IMG submission 187160) | Surface soil microbial communities from Centralia Pennsylvania, which are recovering from an underground coalmine fire - Coalmine... | ecosystem: Environmental > Terrestrial > Soil > Unclassified ...
GAGATGAACCGGCGCGGCGCGGTATTGTTCGTGCACCCGGCGACCAACGGCGCGTGCTGCCCGTTCCTGACCGAATACGGCTTCACCGCCTCGGTCGGCACCTCGATCGAGGACGCCAGCTTTGTCCTGCACATGATCGCCAGGCAGATCCCCTGCCGCTATCCGAACATCCGGTTCATCGTGCCGCATCTCGGCGGGCCGATCCCGATGCTGCTCAACCGGCTCGACAAGCAGGGCCGGCGCGACCACCCGGACCTCGCCGAGGCGCCGAGCGCGACCGCCAAGCGGTTCTACTACGACACCGTGTGCTACGGCTCGAAGGCCGCGTTCCTGTGCGCCTACGAGGCGTTCGGCGCCGACCATCTGGTGACCGGGAGCGACTATCCGGTGCTGCAGGACTACGAAAGCTACGCCGAGACCTTTGCCTACATCCCGCGCCTCGGCCTGCCCGCGGCCGATTGCGACAAGATCCTGCACCACAACGCGCAGGCCCTGCTCGGCCTGCCGCATTGACGAGGACCGTGACGATGGCGAAAAGCTTCATCAAGCGCCCGCGCGCGCAGTCGCGCGGCTATTCCCAGGCGGTGACGACGACGGGCGGCCGCATCATCTGGCTCGCCGGGCAGGTCGCCGCCGCCGATGCGGCGGGCCGCTCGCTCGAAGGCGATTTCGACGGCCAGGTGCGCGAGGTGTTCCGCCTGCTCGGCGCGACCCTGGAAGAGGCCGGGTCGTCGCTTGCCGACATGGTGACAATGACGGTGTTCATCACCGACTCGCGCTACGGCGACCGGTTCTGCGAACTGCGCTGCGAAATTTTCGGCGACGATTTTCCGGCCAGCGCGCTGATCACCGTGGCGGCGCTGGCGCGGCCGGAATTCCTCGTCGAGGTGCAGGGCGTCGCGGTCGCCGGATAGGTCAGCGCGGGCGGTCGCCGGCCAGGGTGATGCGGTGCATGACCCGGCGGTAGCCGTGATAATCGTTGATCGGGTTGTGCTGGACGCAGCGGTTGTCCCACAGCGCCAGCGATCCCGGCTGCCAGCGGAAGCGGCAGGTGAACTCGGGCCGGGTCAGGTGATCGAACAGAAAGCGCAGCAGCGGCGCGCTTTCCTCCTCGCTCATGCCGTCGAAGCGGACGGTATGGCCGAGATTGACGTAGAGCGCCTTCCGGCCGGTCTCGGGATGGGTGCGGACCACCGGGTGGCGCGCCTCGAAATGCGCCGCATCGCCGCGGGCGCGGTCCTCGCGCGTCTTGCTGGCGTCGGCCTTGCGCGAGGAGTTGACGCCGACGAGCCCGTCGAGCAGGCGGCGCATCCCGGCGGACAGGGTCTCGTAGGCCAGGTACATGTTGGCGAACAGCGTGTCGCCGCCGGCCGGCGGCACCTCGCGCGCGAGCAGCAGCGTCGCCATCGGCGGGGTTTCGAGATAGGTCGTGTCGCTGTGCCAGATGCCGCCGAAATTGACCCGCTCGTGTTCGAGCTTGACCACCGGCGTGATGACCGGAAAGCCGTCGATGCCCTTGACGAACGGGTACTCGACCGGCTCGCCGAACTGCCGCGCCACTGCGAGAAACTCGGCCGGAGCCAAATCCTGATCGCGGAAGAAGACGACGAGATGGTCGAGCCAGGCGCGGCGCAGCGCCGCCGCCGTCTCCGCCGCCAGCGGACGCGACAGGTCGACGCCGGAAATCTCGGCGCCGAGCGCGCCGGCGAGCGGACGGACGGTCAAGGCCATAATCGCGGCGATCCTCTCGCCGGGCGAAAAAGCGCCCGGCACTGACCAGTGTATCGACGGAAATTCGCCAGGCAAGGCGGCCGCGGCGGTCGAATCGTCCGGCGATATTCGCCGGCCGAGCGGGAAGCGGATGGCGGGCGGGGCCGCCGCGCTCCGCCTCGCCGACCCGCGGCCCGGCATGAAATCGCATAATTTGCCAAGGCGATAGCTGCATCGCTGGGGCGGATCGTCGGAACCCGTCGCGGCGATCGCGGTCGAGGGGCGACCGCACGGGAAAATTCAACTATGAAGGGGGCGCCACTGTTGCGGATGCGCCATGCCCGATGCGGACCCTTCACCCGCCGCCGACACGGAGGCCCGCGCCGCCCGCTGGCTGACCGCCTGGGACGAGCACGACAGCCACCGCACCGGCACCGGCGGCGACGCCCAGGGCGCCGCCTGGCTCACCCGCGAGATCACCGCGCTGCGCGGCGCGCAGACCATCGAGGCCTTCACCTTCGACCGGCTCGATCCGGTCACCTGCTATCTCGACATCGACGGGACCAAGATTCCCGGCGTCCCGGTGTTCGACGCGCCGACGACCGATGCGCACGGCGTCTCCGGCCATCTCGGCGCGGTCGGCGGGGCGGGCGAGATTGCCGCCGCGGAGGTGTCGCCCGCCGCGGTCTATACCGGCGAGTTCCGCGAGCTGCGCCGCACCGCCCGGCATCGCGGCCTGGTCGTCGTCTGCGCCGGCGAGGCGCCCGGGCTGGCGCTGCTGAATGCCGAGCAGTTCCGCACCCCTTACGGCGCGCCGGCGATCCAGGTGGCGAGCGAGGACGGCCCGGCGGTGTTTGCCGCCGCCGCCAAGGGCATGCCGGCGCGGCTGGTCGCCGAAAGCGCCCGGCTGACCACGCGCGCCGCCAACACCGTCGTCACCGTGCGCGGGCGCGACCCGAAGCGGGCGCCGCTGGTGGTGCTGACGCCGCGCAGCTCGTGGTGGCAATCGACCGCCGAGCGCGGCGGCGGGCTGGTCTGCTGGCTGGAGGCGCTGCGCGCCGTGGTCATGGCAGCCCCGCGCCGGCAGGTTGTGTTTGCCGCCACCACCGGGCACGAGCTCGGCCATCTCGGCCTCGACCACTTTCTCGCCCGCCGCCCCGGCTGGGACAAGCCGGCGGGCAAGGGCGGCGCGATCTGGGTGCATTTCGGCGCCAATCTCGGCGCCGCCGGCGGCCGCCTGACGGTCATGTCGACGACCGACGCGCTGCGCACGCTCGCCGCCGATCAGCTTGAAAAAGCAGGGCATTCGGCCGTCCACACGGCCGAGAAGACGGTGGTGCCGAGCGGCGAGACCCGCGACATCCACCGCGCCGGCGGCACCTATCTGACCCTGGTCGGCAGCAACCGGCTGTTCCACCTGCCGCAGGACCGCTGGCCCGATGCGGTCGATCTGCCGGCGGTGGCGAGGATCGCGGCGGCCGGTGCGCGCATCGTCGCCGCGCTCGCCGCCTGACCCGCACGCTGCGGCGCTGCGCCGCAGCACCCGCCCTTGCGTATCCTCGCGCCCTCCCTCATCTGGCCCGTGTTGCACTGCAATATCAAAACCAACGAGGTGTGTTCATGACAAGCCTGTTCCGCGCCGCGGCCGCCGCTCTGGCGGTTGCCGGCATCGCCGCCGCCCCGGCCTTTGCCCAGGGCCCCAAGGCGTCCTCAGAGAATACCATCCCCGCCGAGCCCGCCGTCCAGGCGCCGGGCCCGAGCGGCGCGCTGCTCGGCCCGCGGGCGTCCTCGTCGAACTACATTCCGCCGCAGACCGCGATGACCGGGACACCGCATTACGAGTGGGTCATGGGCTACGAGAACGGCGGCAAGTGGCGCGGCCACTGGGAGCTGGTGCGCTAGCCGCCTACACCGTTTCGGGCAGCGGCTTGCCCCTGGTTTCGGGCAGAAAGGGCGCGGCGATCACGCCGAGGACGAACAACAGGCCGACGATCGTCGCCGCCCTGCCGTAGCCGCCCAGCCCGACGATCAGGGTGCCCGCGATCAGCGGGCCGATGCACGAGATGAAGCGCGGCGCATTGAAGGTGAAGGCGATGGCGGTGCCGCGCATGCGCGTCGGGAACAGTTCCGGCAGCCACACCGGCGCCCAGGCCCAGATGCCGACGGTGAAGAAGCCGAACACGGCGACGCAGACCAAGAGCACCCGCATGTCCTGAGCCCACAGATAGACCACCGGCGTCAGCACCAGGCAGGCGGCGTACCACAGCATCGCGGTCGGCTTGCGGCCGATCGCGTCGGCGAGAAAGCCGAGGCTGATAAAGCCGAGCGTTCCGAAAATGTTGGTCAGGAGCCCGGCCCAGGCGGCGAAATAGGGCGCCGAGCCGCCGGCCTTGGCGGCGACCGAGCCGACATAAGTCGGGATGAAGGTGGCGACGCCCCAGAACGCGAAAGTCACCGACAGCATCATGACGAAGGCGGCGATGAGGGGCCGCCGCACCGCCTTTTCGGCGAACAGGTCGGTGACGGTAAAGCGGTTGAGCGCCGCGGCCTCGCCCTCGACCGGCACGCCGGTCCGGCGCGCGGCGCGGGCGGCGCGGCGGCGCTCGTTCGAGCGCTCCCAGCGCGGCGATTCCGGGATGGTCCGGCGAATCCACAGGGTCAGCAGCGCCGGCAAGACGCCGATCAGATACATCCAGCGCCAGGCGTTGGGTCCGGCGCTGCCGATCAGCAGCCACACCCCGGAAGCGAGGATGCCACCGAGCCCGGCGCCGCATTGCAGCAGGCCGCCGCCCTTGCCGCGGGCGTGATCGGGCCACAATTCGGAGACGATCGAGGCGCCGGTCGCCCATTCCGAGCCGATCCCGACGCCGACGAGAAAGCGCAGGACGGCGAACGATTCCCAGTTCCAGGCAAAGGCGCTGAGCCCGGTGGTCAGCGAATAGGTCAGGATCGACAGCATCATCGCCCGCTTGCGGCCGATGTAATCGGCCAGGATGCCGCCAAGGACCCCGCCGGTGGCCCAGCCGAACACCGTCGTCGCCAGGATGTAGCCGGCATATCGGGGGATCGCCGCGTATTGCGACGGATCGAGGAGCTGGTGCAGGGCGAAGCCGACGGTGATGAACAGGGCGAAAATCTCGAACCCGTCGAACAGCCAGCCGAGGTTCGAGGCGAGCAGCACCCTCCACTGCTCGCCGTTCAGCGTGCGGTACCAGCGCGGCGACGCGACGACGGCGTTGGCGTCCATCGGTGTCCCTCCCTGTCAGAGCGTCCGGCCTGGCCGCCGGTTCTTGTTGACGGGGAGGATACACCGCCGCGGGCGGCGGAGGCTACCGCCCGGCGAACGCCGGCATCACATCGCGGGCGAACCGGCGCAACTGCTCGATGAACTCGCCCGGCGGCAGGCCCTCGGCCCAGTGGATCATGAAATCCTCCAGCCCCGGGTAGAGCGCCTCGACCGACTTGATGCCGTCGATGACCTGCGCCGGGGTGCCGCAGAACCACGCCTTCTGCTCGACCCCGTCGCGCAGGGTCGGGATATGCGCTGGCGCGCCGGGCGTGCCCCAGGTGCGGCCTTCGGCATCGGCGTAGCGGACAAAGCCGAACGGGGCAAACCATTTGAACCGCTCGTCATGAGCCGGTTCGAGCCGGCGCATCGCCTCCTCCTGGCTGTCGGCGAGATAGATGCCGGCGCCCCACACCACGTCCTCGCCGAGCCGCTTCGGCCGGCCGTGGCGATGGCAGGCGTCGTGATAGGCGCGGATCACGTCGTCGAGAATCTTGGCGCCGTTCAGCGTCACCATCGCTTTGAGCCCCTTCTGCGCCATCAGGTCGATGGTGCGGCCGCTGGCGATCGGCATGTAGATCTCGACCGGCAGATGCTTCGGCCGCGGCACCATCGTGATGTCTTCGAGGGTGTAGCCGCGATAGGGCACCCGCGGCGGACAGGTGAAGTACTTGCCGTCGTGGCGGAAGCTGTCCTCGTTGAAGCATTTGAGCAGAAGGTCGAGCCCTTCCTCGAAAATCTCGCGGTTGGCGACGGTGTCGAGCAGCGGGCCGCCCAGCGTCTCGACCTCGCGGGTGTGATAGCCGCGCCCGACCCCCATGACGACGCGCCCGTCGGTAACGATGTCGGCCATCGCGTAATCCTCGGCCAGGCGGATCGGGTGCCACATCGGCAGGATGTTGAAGCCGCAGCCGAATTTGAGCCGCCGCGTCTGCGTCGCCAGCCACAGCCCCCACTGGATCAGGTTGGGGATGCACTCGTAGCCTTCGCGCTGGAAATGATGCTCGGCCGCCCACAGGCAGTAATACCCGAGCTCGTCCATCACCTGCGCCACCCGGCGCGAGGTCTCGAACACCTCGGCCAGCCGCTCGCGCGAATAGCGCCGGTCGTTCGCCGGGGTGCCGTCGAGGCCGATATTGTCGAGCTCGATCTGACCGACATAGATCGCATGGAAGCGCTTGATCATCGCCTTTCCCGCCGCTGCGAAGGTGCGGCCAGCATAATCCCGATGCCGCACGCCGCAAGAGATGCCGCGCGCGGCGAGGCAGGCGTCAATGCGCGCGAGCTCGTTCCTGCGCCCGGCCCGCCGCGAACCGCAAACCGGCGGCAAGTTCGCGCATCGGGCGGTGCGGCATGCCCTTGAGGCAGTCGCGCGCGATACTGCGCAGCCAGGCCTTGAGGTAGGACCGCCGCGTCGCCGGCTGGCCGATGTACTTGGCGTAGTAGGCGCCGCGCCCGGCATCGTAACGTCGCATCAGCCTGCGGACCTCCCGGGGGGTCCTGCGGCCGTGGTGGTGATAGACCAGCGGCCGCGGGTCATAGACGCCGTGCGCGCCCGACCACAGCGCGGCGGCGGCGGCATCGATGTCTTCGCTCGGAAACGGCGTGCCGGCGCCGAGCCGCTCGTCAAATCCGCCGATCCGCTCGAGAATGTTCCTGCGAAATGCCAGGTTGGCGCCCTGCACCGCGCCCGCCGCGATGAAGCGGAACGGCGAAAACTCGCGTCGCTGCTCCGATTGGTTTATCGTGATCGGGTAGTCGCCGCTGTCGAACAGCAGGATGCGGCCGCTCAAGAACCCGAGGCGGGCATCTTCATCGAACACCTGGACAATCGAATCCAGGTAATCGGCCGCTACGTAGCAGTCGTCGTCGGTAAAGGCGACGATTTCGCCCGCGGCGCTGCGCCAGCCGGCGTTGCGTGCGGCGGCCAGCCCCACCCTGGGCTCCGCCACCGCAAGGATGCGGGGGCGATTAAGTTGCTTGAGACGGAGCCATTCGAGATAGGCGCCGGTGCCGTCCGCCGACGCGTTGTCGACGATGACGAGTTCCCAATCGTGCGACGCGGTCGCCGCGAGCAACGCGGCCACACAGCGTTGCAGCTTATCGAGCCGATTGCGGGTGCAAACGACGACCGACAGCGGTAACGGAGACCGCATACTCGAATTATCGGAACCCATCGCTGCTCCGGCGGGCGGAAGGCCGGTCAAACCTATTCTGACGGTCGAAGCGCGCCGCGTAAACATTGCACCGGCCCGCGGAGCCGATCGCCGACCCGCGCGGCGCCGCCGCCGGCGCGTCATCCTCAATGCGCATAGGGGGTAACGGCGAAAAGGAGCACTCTCATGGATGCTTTTCGCAAAGCCGGAATTGCTTTCGACCTGCTGAAAAGAGGGGAGCTGTCATCGCTTGCCGGAGCCGTGCTGTTGAGGCTCGCGCCGCGCCTGCCCCTGTGGCGCAAGCTCAAATGGAAAGGCGGAACCCGGTCGGAGATCCGGTTCTGGGACGACTACATCCGCACCGGAGGGCTGGATTGGCCGGACGATTTCCGCGCCAGGCTCGACCCCGACCTGCCGCTCCAGGCGCGGCCGGCCGCGCTGCTTCCCCCGGAAGGTGCGGTGCGGCTGCTCGATGTCGGCGCCGGGCCGCTGACCTGTTTGGGCAAGCGGCTGCCCGGACGGGAACTGAGCATCACCGCGGTCGACGCGCTGGCCGACAAATACGATCGAATTCTCGAAAAATACGGCGTCGTACCGGTCGTGCGCACCGAAAAGCTCGACGCCGAGCGCATCGGATCGCGGTTTCCCAACAACACCTTCGATCTCTGTTTCGCGCGAAATTGCCTCGATCACGCCTATGACCCGGAGCGCGCGATCCTCCAGCTCATCGACGTGGTAAAGCCGGGCTGCTACGTGCTGCTGGAGCATCACCCCAACGAGGCGGAGCACGCCGGCTACGACGGGCTTCACCAGTGGAATTTCGGCCTGTCGGACGCGGCCGAGTTCCTCATCGGGTCGCGCTCGCGCACCGTCAACATGACAAGGAAATACGCGCACCGCGGCACGATATCGTGCGAGCTGGTCGAGGAGGGCGACGGAGCAATGCTCGTCACCCGCGTGCTGAAGCGCGCGTAAAACAAAGACGGGATCGGGACCGGCTGGTACACTCGCGCCCGGCAACTCCTGGAGGACATGATACCCGACGCGCTCGAAGCCGCCAGCAAGATCACCATCGAGGATGTCGAGTACCAGAAGGGAATGCTCGCCCGGCTGTACCGGCCGCAGGGACCCGGGCCGTTTCCCGCGGCGTTGCAGGTGCATGGCGGCGCCTGGACCAGCAAGGACCGCACCGACAACGACTTCATCGCCAAGGCGCTGGCCGAAAGCGGCATTTTCGTCGCCTCGATCGACTTCCGCATGCCGCCCGAGGCGCCGCATCCGGGCTCGATCCAGGACATCAATCTCGGCATCCGCTGGCTCAAGGGGCGGGCGCGCGACTTCGGCATCCGCGCCGAGACCGTGGGTTCGTTCGGCACATCGAGCGGCGGCCACCAGGTCTTGCTCGCGGCGATGCGGCCGACCGACCCGCGCTACACGGTGCTGCCGGGACCGGCGGGCGTCGATGCGCGCCAGGCCTGGGTCATCTCGGGCTGGGGCGTGCTCGATCCGCTGCTGCGCTACAACCTGGCCAAGGCCGCCGGCAACACCGAGCTCGTCCGGCTGCACGACAGCTTCTGGCTGACCGAGGAGGCGCACGCCGAGGCCTCGCCGCCGCTGATGCTGAAGCGCGGCGAGAGGTGCGACCTGCCGCCGGCCCTGGTGTTCGGCGGCGACCGGGACGAGTGGGTGCCGGTCGACCTGATGCGCAGCTTTGTCGAGGATTACCGCAAGGCCGGCGGCATCTGCGAACTGCAGCTCTACGAAGGGGCCAATCACGGTTTCATGACCGGCAAGCCGGACGCGCCCTACGCGGCCAAAGCGATCGAGCGGATGAAGGACTTCATCCGCCGGCACACGGCCTGAGCCATGCAGCCGAACCGGGTCAAGAAAATCCTGCGCGAGGGCGGGCTGGCGCTGGGCACGCATGTCGGCGGCATCGCCGACCCGCAGATCGTCGAGCTGATCGGCCTGGCCGGGTTCGACGCCGCCTTTATCGACATGGAGCACACCGCCTTCGACCTGCACGACGTGCAGGCGATGGTGATGGCGGCCGAGCGCGCCGGGGTGACGCCGATCGTGCGCACCCCGGGCTTCGATCCGGCCTTTATCCTGCGCCTGCTGGACATGGGGGTGCAGGGCATCCAGGTGCCGCACGTGTCGAGCGCGGCGGCGGCGCGCGCGGCGGTGGCCGCGGTGCGCTACCCCCCGGAAGGCGAGCGCGGCATGGCGGCGGGCAGCCGCGCCGCCGATTTCGGCAAGACGCCGCTGTTGGAGCACATGGCGCAGTCGAACCGCGAGATATTGCTCGCCTGCATGATCGAGGACATGGCGGCGGTCGAGCGGATCGACGAGATCGCCGCGGTCGAGGGCGTCGATCTGCTGGCGGTCGGCCCTTCCGACCTGTCGCGTTCGCTCGGCGTCAGCGGCCATCCCGACCACCCGAAGCTGGTCGCCGCGATCGAGCGGGTGCGCGCGGCGGTCGGCAACGGCGGCCGGGTGCGCCTGGCGATCCCGCTCAACCACGCCGCCTTCCCGCGCAACGCGGCGCAGCTCAAGGCGTTGGGCGTCGGCTATACCAACTGCGCGCCGACGCCGGAGGCGCGCCTGCTGCGCTCGCTCAGCGACCAGGCGGCGGAGGCGCGCCGGCTCCTGGGGTAGCGCCGATCCCGTCGAGCGTGTAGGCGTGGTCGTGGACGACGATGCGGCGGGAGAACCGCCACGCGCCGTCCTCCTTGACCAGATCGCATTCGTAGCGGCCGGGCGGCAGGGTGCGGTGGCCACCCTTCTCGCTGACCAGCACCAGCAGATAGGCGGTGGCGCGCGCTCGCTCGCCGTCGATCGTGACGGCGATGTTGGTCACCATGTGGCGGAACTGGGTGCCGGCGGCGCGCCGAGCCGCGAAGCGCCCGGCGAAGGCGCGGATCGCCTCGCACCCCGCGAGGTCGATGACCGGGCTCTTCAGCACCGCGCCGGCAGTGAAGCAATCGACGACCGTCTCGACCTCGCCGTTGTCGAGCGCGCAGCAATAGCGCGTGAACAGATCGGCGATCGCGAGCCGATCGTCGACCGCCATCGCCTACTCGACCGGGATGAAGATCGAGTGGCGGATCTTGCCTTCGAGGTGATCGGAGAGATGGCCCTTGCCGGTGGTGTCCTCGACCAGGATCACCTCGCCGGCGCGGATGAAGCGGCTTTCGCCGTCGCTGGCGGTGATCTTCACCCCGGCGTCGAGATTGACGATGTATTGCCGGCGCGGCGCCGGATGCCAGTCGATATTGTGCTCGGCCTGGGTCTCGCGAAAGATGATGCCGGTCGCCGGCAGGCGCTTCGACAATTTGCTGCCGCGGCGTTCTTCGACCCACTCGATCTCGATGTCGCGGAAATGCGACTCGCCGTCGGCGTCGGTATAGAGGTTGTGGATTTTCACGGCATGCCCCCTCTGCGGTGCGCTATTCGGCGGCGCGGCGCGGCGCCTCGCGGATAAAGTGCGGCATCACCTCGCGGGCGAAGCGGCGCAGGCTGGCGCGGCCGCGCGCCCCGCCGCCCGAGCCGCCGCCGTTGATCAGCACATAGCCGACCCCGGCGGCGCGCAGCTCGTCGAGCCGGGCGGCGATCTCGTCGGGCGTGCCGTACATCGCGCTGTTGCGGTTGACCGCATCGGGGTCGCCGGTGGCGCGGTCGGGCCCGCCATGCACGGTGCCGTCGGGCCGCGTCGCCAGCTTGAGCTGGCGCACCCGGTTGGCGAGGCGGCGTTGCAGCGCGGCCTCCTTCTCCTCGGCGTCGTCGGTGACGAAGAAGGCGCGGGTGACGCCGACCTGCATCGGGTCGAAGCGCCGCCCCTGCGCCTCGACCGCGGCCCGGTAGGCGGCGATCGATCGGCCGACATCGGCGGGCGAGGCGTATTGCCCGAGCAGCAGGTTGAAGCCGCGCTCGGCGACCCGGCGCACCGAGGATTCGCCGCCCGCCCCCATCCAGATCGCCGGGTGCGGGCGCTGCGCCGGCGGCGGCTCGACAACGATGTCGTCGAACGACCAGTAGCGGCCGCGATGCGAGAATTTCTCGTCCGAAGTCCAGGCCTTGAGGATCACCGCGAGGCATTCGTCGAAGCGCGCGTCGGCCTCGTCCATGTCGACGCGGAAACCGGCGAACTCGTTGTAGCGGTAGCCCTTGCCGATGCCGAAATCGAGCCGCCCGCCGGACAGCAGGTCGAGGGTCGCCGCCTGCTCGGCCAGGAGGACGGGGTTGTGCCACGGCAGCACGATGACCGCGGTGCCGAGCCGGAGCGTCGTGGTGCGGGCGCCGAGCCAGGTCAGCAGGTTCAGCGTCGCCGAGACCTGGCCGTAGCCGGTGAAATGGTGCTCGACGACGAAGGTCGAGCGGAAGCCGAGCGCCTCGGCCTCGATATTGTACTCGATGAAGTCGCGAAACCCCTCGGCGCTGTCGAACTCGCCCGCCTCCGCCGCCGAAGGGCGCCGCGCCGCCGCACTGCCGAACAGACCGAACTGCATGAACCCGCTCCCTCTGCCGCCCCGCGAAGGTAGGCGCAGCCGCGGCGATGTTCAAAATGCCGGTTGCTTATCGTGTCCATCGCAATTCGGTATGGCGATGGCCTTCCCGTACTCGTCACCCGCCGGCCGCCCGGCGCAGCCGGCGGGGCGGCGCCGCGGCGAGGGCGAGGCGGCCCTCGGCGTCGAGCTCGGCGACCGCCTCGGCGATGCTGCGCGCCACCGCCTCGCGCGCCTGCGAGGCGCTGCGGCTGGCGCGGACGCCGAGCGCGAGGGTGCGGAAAATGCCGGATTCGGTGATGCGGTGCGCTTCGAGCAGGCCGCGCAGGCTCGGCTTCGTCACCGAGGAATAGGGCAGGATCGACGCGCCGACCCCCTGCTGGACCATCAGCAGCATCGTTTCGTGGTCGTTGATCTCGATCTCGACCTTGAGTTCGATGCCGAGCCCGGCGAGCAGCGCATCCATCGCCGCCCGCAGCCCGTCGCCGAGGATCAGCCCGGTCTGGCGCAGCTCGGCGGCGGCGACCGGCCCCGGCGGCCGCGCCCCGGGCCGGGTCACCAGCACCATCTCCTCGGCGCCGAGCCGGGTCGACAGGATCAGCCGGTTGCGCGACAGCTCGGACATCAAGGCGATGTCGGCGCGCCCGTCGATGATGAATTCTTCGAGCCGCACCATGCCGGCATGCATCACCTTCAATTCGATCATCGGGTAGTCGCGGCGCATCCGCGCGAACAGCCCGGGCACCAGCACCGGGCACAGCGTCGGGGTGATGCCGAGCACGATCTTGCCGCTGGGATGCGCGTCCTGGGCGCGGATCTCGTCGCCGGTGCGTTCGAGGTCGCGCAGGATGCGCGAGGCGCCGTCGAGCAGCTTCTGCCCGGCCTCGGTCAGCCGCACGCCGCGATTGGCGCGGGTGAACAGCGCCACCGACAGCTCGTCTTCGAGGCGCTGGATGTGGCGGGTCAGCGCCGGCTGGGCGACATGGAGATGCGCCGCCGCCCGGGTGATGCTGCCGAGCTCGGCGATGCGGACAAAGTAGTGCAGGCTGCGCAGTTCCATCGCCACCCCTCCCGTCGGTCCTTTCAGCATACACCGCGTCATGCCGCGCCGTTATAGGCGGGATCAAACTTCGGCATTTGATGAATGACGGCGAGGCGCCTAGGCTGGCGGGCGCAGCGGGGAAGGAAACTCCCATGGAATTCGGCTGGTACCACGAGTTCCACCGGCAGGTGGCAGGGCAATCCGACGCCGATGCGTTCGCCCAGGGGTTCGAGCAGGTCGAGGCCGCCGATCGCTGGGGGCTCGACGTGTTCTGGCTTGCCGAGATCCACCAGCAGGCGAGCCGCAGCGTGCTCAGCGCGCCGATGAACGTGGCCGGGCAGATCGCCGCCCGCACCAAGCGCATCAAGATCGGCACCGCGGTGCACGTCTTGCCGCTGACCCATCCGCTGCGCCTGGCCGAGGAGACCGCGACGGTGGACCAGGCGAGCCGCGGCCGCTTCATCCTCGGCGCCGGGCGCAGCGGCAACCCGCGCGGCTACGCCGCCTACGGCATCCCCTATTCGGAAAGCCGCGAGCGCTTTTACGAGACCCTGGAAATCCTCAAGAAGGCGTGGACCCAGCCGTCGTTCTCCTACGACGGCAAGTACCACAGCTTCAACGAGGCGCGCGCGGTGCCGCGGCCCTACCAGCAGCCGCACCCGCCGATCCGCATCGCCGGGGCGAGCGAGGACACCTTCCCCACCCTCGGCCGGCTCGGCTATCCGCTGTTCGTTTCGGTGCGCAGCGGCTCGCTGATGGGCCTCAAGCCCGATCTCAAGGCCTATCGCGACGCCTTTTACGAGGCCGGCCATCCCGGCAGGCCGGAGGTCTATCTGCGCCTGTCGATGCATGTCGGCGAGACCGACCGGCAGGCCCGCGAGGAAGGCGAGCCGAGCATCATGGCCGGCTACAAATCGCTGATCAGCCGGCTCGAAGGTTCGCCCAATGCGCGGCGCCGCGCCGAGGTGGAAGAGGTCAAGCGCGCCACCTATGACGACGTGATCCGCGACAAGGTGGTGGTCGGCAGCCCCGAGACGGTCGTCGACCGGCTCAAGGAGCTGGAAGACGAGCTCGGCATCGACGGCATCCTGTTCGAGCTCAATTTCGGCGCCGCGATCCCGGCCGAGCTGATGATGCGGTCGCTGCAGCTGATCTGCGACAAGGTGATGCCGCACTTCAAGTGACGGCGGCAGGCGGCCGCTCACCACCCCCCGTCGACACCGATCGCCTGGCCGGTGACGAAGGCGGCCTCGTCGGAGGCGAGATAGGCGATCATCGAGGCGACCTCGTCGGGTTCGCCGAAGCGGCCGACCGGGATCGCCTTGGCGCGTTCGCGGAAGCCGATTTCGAGATCGTCGCCGTATTCGCGGCGGTTGGTGCTGATCGCGCGCGAGGTGCGGATCGGGCCGGGGCAGACCGCGTTGACGGTGATCCCGTAAGGCGCGAGGTCGAGCGCCAGCGAGCGGGTGAAGCCGAGGATCGCCGCCTTGGAGGCGGCATAGGTGGCGCGGTTGCGTCCGGGACGCAGCGCCGCCTTCGACGAGACGCTGACGATGCGGCCGAAGCGCGCCTTGCGCATATGCGGCACCGCGGCGCGCGACATCAGAAAGGCGCCCTTGGCGTTGACCCCCATCGTCAGATCCCAGGCCGACACCGGCACGTTTTCGATCTCGTTGCGGTCGGCGCCCTGCGGCGCCCCGGCATTGTTGACGAGAATGTCGAGGCGGCCGTAGCGGCTCATCACCTCGGCGACCATGCGGTTGGCGTCGGCCTCCTGGCTCACGTCGCCGAGCACCGACGAGGCGGTGCCGCCCGCCTTGACGATCTGTTCGACGAGGCTGTCGACGCCGCCCCAGTTCGCGTCGGTATCCTCCGGCGCGTTGAATTCGTTGGCGACGCCGGCCGGCCGGAGGTCGGAAACGACGACCGCGACGCCCCTGGCGGCCAGGGCGCGCGCGGTCGAATTGCCGATGCCGACCGGCTTGCCGCAGCCGGTGATCAGGGCGACGCGGGTGGGATGGGGCATGGGGGCCTCGCTGGCTAGACCGGCCGGGTGCCCTTCAACTGGGTGCGGTGCATCAGCCGGCGGGCGGCGGGATCGAAGGCGTCGCGGCGGTGCATCGCGCAGCGGTTGTCCCACCAGACGAGGTCGCCGACCTGCCAGTCCTGGCGCCAGGTGTATTTCTGCTGCGTCGTGTGCGCCCACAGCTCGTCGAGCAGCGCCTCGCTTTCCGGCACCGGCAGGCCGATGACGTAGGCGTTGATGCGGCGGCCGAGAAACAGCGCCTTGCGCCCGGTCTCGGGATGGGTGCGCACCATCGGCTGGCGCGCCCCCGGCACTTTCGAGACATCCTCGACATGCTCGAACCCGGCATGCGCCTTGCCGCCCGAGGAGTGGGTGGCGGCGTGGATCATGCGCAGCCCGTCGATGCGCGCCTTGGTCGCCGCCGGCAGGTCGTCGTAGGCGGCGTAGCAGTTGAGGAAATAGGTCGAGCCGCCGGCAGCGGGCGGCGGGCATTCGATCGCGCGCAGCAGGCTCGCCGCCGGCGGGATGTCGACGAACGAGGAATCGGTGTGCCAGAACGCCTCGCCGTCGCCGAGCCCGCCGATCGGCTTGCCGTCTTCGACGATGTTGGAAATCACCGAGATTTCCGGCGGCACCTCGCGGCGGCGGCCGGACTGCCCGGTCTCGACCCCGTATTGCTTGGCGATCAGCGCGGCGGGGTTGAATTCCAGCTCGCCGAACTGGCGGGTGAAGGCCATGTGCTGCGCGTCGCTCATCGGCACGCCGCGGAAGCGCAGCACGAGATGGTCGAGCCAGGCCCGGCGGATCGCGTCGCGGTCGGCGGGGCTGAGCGGCTCGCGGATATCGACGCCGGCAATATCGGCGCCGCAGCCGGCGGCGAAGGGACGGACCTCGACCGTCATCGCCGCTACTCCGCCGCCTGTCTGGCTTCCTCCGGCGCCTCGACCCCGTAATCGTTGATCGAGACGCGCCAGTGGATGCGGTCTTCCTCGGGCGGATAGTCGCCGGCCGCCTTGTGGTAGGAGCAGCGGTTGTCCCAGATCACCACATCGCCCTTCTGCCAGACGTGATGGTACTCGGCGCCGGGAACGATCATCCGCTCGCTCAGCTCGGCGATCAGCGCGTCGCCCTCGGCGCGGTCGATGCCGACGAAATCGACGATCTTGCCGGGGTCGAAATAGAGCGATTTGCGCCCGGTCTCGGGATGGGTGCGGACGATCGGGTGGTAGACCGGGGTCCAGTCCTGATCCTCGGGGTTGAGCAGCCGCGCCTTGCCGCGCCGGCCGCCATAGGCGAAGGCGCCGACGACGCCCTCGAGCCGCTGCTTGAGCCGGTCGGGCAGGGCGTCGTAGGCGGCATAGGCATTGGCGAACAGGGTGTTGCCGCCGCGGCTCGGCACCGCCAGGGCGTAAAGCTGGGTCGCCTTGAACGGCGCCTGGTTGTAGGCGCCGTCGGTGTGCCAGCCCTCGGCGCCGCGGCGGTAGATCTCGTCGCGCAGCCGGCCCTCGGCGTCGAACTTGTTGACCCCGAGCATGGTGATCTTCGGATAGTCGGGATGGCGGGTCGATTTCGACGGATGCGGCACCACCGGGCCGAAGCGCTCGCTGTAGCGGATGAAGTCCGGGATGGTCAGCTCCTGGCCGCGCACGCACAGGACGTTATGGTCGAGCCAGGCCCGGTAGATCTGCCGCCATTCGGCCTCGGACATGGTCTTGACGTCGATGCCGGTCACCTCGACGCCGATCTGCGGACCCAGTTTGCGAATTTGCAGCACCGCGCGGTCCTCCCTTAAAGCCGGAGGTATTGTCGCGCCGGGCGCGCGAGACCTGTCAACAGACAGTTCGGGCTGGCTGCGATCCGCTTATGCAAAGAACGGACCTGGAACGGCGGCAGGGCGCCGTTGCCGCCGCGCAGGAACGCGATCGCATGACGCGGCAAAGCTCGGGCGCGGGTGCGGTCCCCCGGGAGAAAACGCTTTAACGCGGAGGACGCAGAGGATACGCGAAGGGCGCGGAGGAAGCTCGGCGCCTTCGCGTCCTCTGCGCCTTCTTCGCGTTCTCTGCGTTGAATTTTCTTTCAGACCGGCCGCGCCGATCGCATGACGCGGAAAAGGTCTCGCGCGGGTTCGGTCCCCCGGGAGAAAACGCTTTAACGCGGAGGACGCAGAGGATACGCGAAGGGCGCGGAGGAAGCTCGGCGCCTTCGCGGCCTTTGCGCCTTCTTCGCGTTCTCTGCGTTGAATGTTTCTTTCAGACCGGCCGCGCCGATCGCATGACGCGGAAAAGGTCTCGCGCGGGTTCGGTTCCCGGGAGAAAACGCTTTGACGCGGAGGACGCAAAGGATACGCGAAGGGCGCGGAGGAAGCGCTAGTCGTACCGGATCTCGACCACCTCAATGCGTTCGGTGCCGGAGGGGGTGCGCAGTTCGACCACGTCGCCCTCGCGCGCCTTGGTCAGGGCGCGGGCGATCG
>Ga0209581_1002546_pt1 | contig 17178 bp, 17 predicted proteins | sample Coa_R2_FD_187160 | JGI IMG/M metagenome (GOLD analysis project Ga0209581, IMG submission 187160) | Surface soil microbial communities from Centralia Pennsylvania, which are recovering from an underground coalmine fire - Coalmine... | ecosystem: Environmental > Terrestrial > Soil > Unclassified ...
CGTAATCCTCGCACGCCTGCATATCCTCATCGAAGCCGCCCGTCCGCTCGAGCAGCTCGCGCCTCACGATGACGGCCGAGGGGCTGATGAGACAGGTTCGCAGCGAGTCGATAAAGATATCGCCGGCGCGCTTGCGATGGCGGCGGCCGGGATTTACGCGCCGACCGTTGCGCATCCATGTCTCGGTGCTTTGCGAAATCGCGCAGGCGGGATGCTCGCGCATGAAGCGGGCCTGGCGGGAGAGCTTGGCCGGCATCCACAAATCATCGGAATCGAGAAAGGCGATCAGGCCGCCGCGGGCGAGCGCAAGGCCACGATTGCGCGCGGCGGCGGGGCCGCGATGCTCGATCCTGATGGCGCGCACAGCACCCTCCGCCGCGGCCAGGTCGTTCCAGGTGCGGTCGGTCGAGCCGTCATCGACGACAATCACCTCGAAGCTCGCGTCATGTTGCGCGCGGACCGAGGCCAACGCCTCGGACAGCATCGCGCGCCGATTGTAGGTCGGTATGATTACGCTTATCTCCGGCGTCATCGCAGGTCGTCGCGCTCCGGGGTCTTTTCGACTGCGTCAACAGCGCGACGCGAGCTGCGTGCGCAGCCGACGATCCGCCGGCGGAGCTCGTCGATACCCTCACCGTCCACGCTCGAGCACAGGACCGGCGCGACACCCATCGCTTTGAACCGGGCCAGTGCGTCGGCGCGTTCCGCGCGGCGCAACTTGTCGCACTTGGTCGCCACCGCGATCACCGGCGTGCCGCGCTCACGCATGCGGGCGGCGAGTTCGAGCTCTTCGCACCCGGGCCCGCGCCGCGCATCAACCAGCAGCACCAGCGCGGTCAGGCGCTCAGACCGGTCGAGATATTGATTCATGATCGCCGCGACGCGGGCGGCTTCGCTCCGCGGCATCCGCGCGTATCCATAGCCGGGGAGATCGACGATAGCCAGGTGGTCCCCCACAGCAAAAAAGTTGAGTGCGCGCGTGCGGCCCGGCGTGCGTGAGGTACGGGCCAGATTTTTTGCTCCTGCCAGCGCGTTCAGCATCGAGCTCTTGCCGACGTTCGAACGTCCGGCGAGAGCGACTTCCGCTCGGTCCCATAGCGGGTAGCCGCCTGGCTCGAACGCGGAAGTCACAAATCTGGCGTCCAGACGCATCGCTACCCGAGGATCGCGGCTCGCAAATGCTAGCGAGAAAAGGTTCCGATAAGCTCGCCGCTGGCTATGACGTGACCCCTGGCTGCTTCCTTTACTTCGGCTGCGCTCGCACCCGGCTTGAGGTCCAGCGCGCGGTCGAGCGCCATCAGCTCGAAGTGGTAGTGATGAGGCCCGCTGCCCGGCGGAGGACAAGGACCCTTATACCCCGGCTCACCTGTTCCATTGACACCCTGGAGCGCGCCGTTGGGAAGCTCGCCACTCGTGGGTACGCTCGAATCGAGGCCTTTCGCGCTGGCAGGCAGATTATAGACAACCCAGTGAATGAAATTCCCGTTCGGAGCGTCAGGATCGCGCACGATCAGAGCAAGCGTTTTGGCCGCAGCCGGAACTCCTGACCAGGCCAGCGGGGGTGACTGAGCGTTGGCGCTGCTGCAGCTGTAGCGCGCCGGAATCGCCGTACCAGGACCAAAGGCGGAGCTGGTAACGATCAGTTTGGAAGCGCTTCGGGCCGGCGTGGCGCTCGCGACGACGGCCAGCGATGCCAGTGTAAAGAGTATGCAGACAAGCTTGACATGGCTCACCATGATGTAGTCGCCTCTTATTGGGAGTCACGCGCCGCAAGGCGATCTATACGCAAGATGAATCGGTTTGCGAACAGTATTCCGTCCAGAAGCGACGTGTACAGCCGCAACTGTGGACAAGGTTATCGGTGTCCCTTGTGGACGTTCTTGACCCGCGCAGACAGTTCTGCGAATGTCGCTTGCAGTCAAGGCGGGTTTAAGGTAGCATCCGGTACAGCAGGATATTAAAAGCTCAGTGATTCTCGACCGTAAGGGGGCGGTGTCGAGCGCGCTGGCGTGGGAGACAAAATGGCAACAGAAGCGAAATACAATCTGCCCCGTGTGATGACCGTGAAGGAGCTCTCTGCCTATCTTCGCGTGCATCCGTCAACCATTTACAAGCTGCTACGGCGTGGCGAACTGCCGGGCTTCCGTATCGGTACTGACTGGCGTTTTAACGCGGAAGTGATCGATCGCTGGTGTCTTGAGCGCAATATGCGCCCCAGCGAGATCGGCGAAAGCCTCCGCGGCAACTAGTTTCAATCCCATCACCAGCCGGTATGCGATGAAACCACCGGCTGGTGATGGACCATTCTGAGCAAACAAACGCCCGCTTGGGCGAAGGACGGATGGCTTCGCCCATGTCAGGCTGCTTTCAGAGCCTTGATGAGCAAGGATGAGACTCCGCGCTCGCAAAGCTACCTTTGCGCCCGCTCAGGCCCATGCGGCAGACCCGGGACATCAACCAGGCGAGCCTGAGAGGGCCTGACTTCGAGCGCACGCCCGAACAGCGTATCGTCCTGAATCAGGCGCACCACGCCGTCGGCAATTTGTTCCGGCTTTAGAATCCGCTTGGGCAGGCTGACTTCATGTCCGTCGCGCTGCTGTAACTCTACCGCCTTTCTCACCAACGGCGTATCGACAACTCCCGGACAGATGCAATTGACCCGGATCTTCAAACGTTGCGCCCACGACGCGAGCGAATAAGTCAGATTGACCACGCCCGCCTTAGCCGCCGCATAGACCGGATCCTCGACGTATGGATACAGCCCCGCCATCGACGCCGTGTTGACGATCACGCCGCCACCACCGCGCTGCATGACCGGACCGGCGAGATAGCAGCCCAGAATCACCGCCTGCAGGTCGATATCGAGCACGCGCCGCCATCGCTCCAGATCGGATTGCGGAAACGGCGGCGTGCCGACCGCGATACCGGCGTTGTTGTGCAGGACGTCGAAGCGCCCGAAGGTGTTCAGCGCAACGTCCATCATATGCCGCGCCTGTTCCGCATCGGTCACGTCAACCTGGACCGGCGCGGCGCGGCCGCCGGCGGCTTCAATCGCACGCGCCGTCTCGCGCGCCGCCGCCTCATCAACATCGGCGGCAATCACCGCCGCGCCCTCGGTCGCGAGGCGCATGGCGGTGGCGCGGCCGATTCCCGAGCCCGCACCGGTAATGACCGCGGTCTTGCCCTTGATATCCATCTCTGATGTTCTCCGCTGCGATACTCTGCGCTTCAAAATGACCGATTGATGTGCGTATTTCCAAGCTGCCACCGCCGCCGCCCGGATTGCAAAACCACCATGTCGGCCCGCTTCAGTACGGCATCCATATCGGCGCCGACGCAAAGAGCCTGTCAACCACGCTTATTCGGTAAGCGAGAAACAGTCCGAAGCCGAAGCTCAACAGGCCCGAACCGGTGACCAGTTGCTGATGAAGCGTGGCCATCCGCTTCGACGCCAGGATGAGCGGCGTCGCAATCGCCGTCGTGATCAAACTCATTCCGATCACCGTACCGACGCAGAAAACCGCAAGGTAAAGCGTCGCCCACAGCGGGCGCGGAATTGCGCTCAGCACGAGCAGCGCGATCGCGGCGCTGCCCGCCAGGCCATGCACCAGGCCGACGCCAAAGGACCATAGCAGGGGATGGCGCGCAGAGGCCCGCCCCCGTGATGCGCTGGTAAGCAAATGCTCGTGATGCGATTCGCCGATGACGTGCCCGCGCGATGACCCGCCTTCGCCTTGCTCGTCGGGGGTCGCGCGATAATGCGCATGGACATGGCGATGGAGCGCTCCGCGGTGGGCGTGGGCATGCGAATGAACCACCACTTTTGTGGAATCGCCCGGCACGCTCGGCATCAGGCTCGAGGCGATGGCGCGCAGCAGCCGGCCGACTCCGCCCAGGCCGAGCGCTACCAGCACCAGCGCGACCGCCAATTCCATCGCCAATCCCAGCCGCGTGGGAATCTCGAGCTTGAAAACGATAATCGCCGCGCCCACCGCCAGCACCGTGAGGCTATGTCCGAGGCCCCACACGATGCCGATTCGGGTCGCAATGGCGAGCCTGCGCTCGCGGCTCAGGATGGTCGTGACCGCGATCACATGATCGGGGTCGGTCGCGTGGCGCATGCCAAGCAGCAGTCCCAGCAGCGCGATTCCCACCGGTGCGGAGTTCGACAGGTCCATGTTTGCGTACAGCGTCTGGCCTCCCGGCAGAGCGAAGCTCGCTTGCGCTAGCCCACGCGGCCCAGGATGACTCCAACCACCAGGCCGATCAGAACGTATGCCGTCAGCATAACGTAGATGCCGTCACGTTCCCTGAGAAAGAGCAGAAAACAGAACGCCACCCGCACCAGCGGCACCAGCGTCAGCACCATCAGGCCAAGCGTCATGATGGAGCGCGAGTTGCCGCCGATCGCGGTCGACGCCAGATAGGCCAGGCTCTGGCGGTTCTCGTAACGGGTGTGGCTCTGCAATCGATGAAAGCGGGCGACGTACTGACCCGGATTATGCCAGGCCATGACGATCAGGCCCGCGAGCAGGAGCACGATAGCGGCAACCAGGATCGTGCGCAAAAGGATCGGCGTCCAAACCCGCAGGATCCGCTCCTCTTCGGCTATCGAATTATCCATGCTGCAGACACTCGATCATCGCTAAAAACCGCTGAGCGCACGCCAACCCATCTCGACCGCGATCAGCACCAGGATTACCACGAACAGATAGCGCAGCGCCTGTACGTTGACGTGCGGCAGGAGCCGGCTGCCGACCAGGGCGCCGGCAGTGACCCCCAATGCGACCGGCGCCGCGATCACCGTTGCGACATCGCCGCGCGCGAGAAAGACCAACGCACCCGCGCCCGCTGTGACCCCGATCATGAAATTGCTGGTGGCGCTCGAGACCTTGAGCGGCAGGTGCATGATGTAGTCCATCGCCATAACCTTGAGCGCGCCCGAGCCAATCCCCAGCAGCCCGGACATCAGCCCCGCAACCACCATCATGGCAGCGCCGCCGGGCAGATGAACCACACCGTAGTCGACCTCGGCGTTACCGCTTTCGGCTGGGATGCGGCCGCCGAGCCGCAGGCGCTCAGCCAGTGCGTCGCTGTGCGGCACGATCGAATCTCCGGCCTTGGTCACGGTGAAATACGCCGACTGCAGCATCATGACCGCGAACAGCAGCTCGAGCACCCAACTAGGCACGATCCCGGCGAGGTAAGCGCCGGTCACCGCGCCGGTGACCGTCGCGCATTCGAGCACCATCGCGACGCGCAGATTGGTCCAGCCGTCGCGCACGAACGCGACGCTGGCGCCGGCGCTGGTCGCGACCACCGAAATCAGGCTCGCGCCCACCGCGATGCTCATCGGCACGTGCGCAAAAATCAGCAACGCGGGTACGATGAAGACGCCGCCGCCCAATCCCGAGAGCGAACCGATAAAACCCGCTCCGATTGCGAGCGCCAGCAGCCCCAGCAGAATCAGCATCCGCTATCCGGTCTCACAGCGGACGGGAAGGACGAAGCTCGAGGGCCATGCGCGGATTGGCACGCAGCCCGCGCTCCATTTCGTCGGTGATCTCGCGCACCGCGCGCAGCGGTTCGCTGGCGCGCCAGATGGGATTGCTGACGACAAGGTAATCGGCGCCCGCGCGCACGGCGTCGGCCGCGCCGAACGGATACTCGCTGGCCTCCCATCCGCGGCTGAGACCCATGCCCGAGCTGATGACCGTGAAGCGGCGCCCGCAGGCCGCGCGCACCCGCGCCGTCTCGTGCGGCGAAGTCAGCACGCCGTCAAGCGCGGCGTCGGCCGCCTGCTTGGCCATCAGCACGACCCGTCGCGGCGCCCATCCGCCGTCCGCGGCCTGACGCTCGGTCTCTTCGCGGTTGAGCGCCGCGAGCATCGCCACCGCGATGATCTGCGGGCGGCGCAGCCCCTCCGCGCGGCAGACGCGCGTCACCTCGCTGCGCACGCGATCCATCATTTCGAAACTGCCGTGGGGATAGAGATCGAACATGCGCACGCCCAGCCGCGTGGCTTCGACCGCCGCCTTGCACACGGCCGGCGCAGTGTCATGAAACTTGAGGTCGAGAAATACATCGCCGCCGCGCCGGCGGACTTCGCGCACGAACTCGGGTCCCGCATTCAGATAGAGCGGTTTGCCGACCTTGAACATCCCGACCACGCGCGCCAGCTCGTCGACCAGGCGCAGGGCCTCGCCGGGCGCGCCCAGATCGAGCGAGACGATCAGCCGCTCGCGCAGGGCGCCATGCCGTATCAGGCTGGAAAATGGCCAGTACTGCTGCATGCCATCTCTGAGTCGGCCCGGCGGTTATAAACGCCGCCCGCTCCCTGGGCCGCCGACATCCATTCCAATGATGCGAATACGCGGCGATGTCAAGCAGCGGTTCACGAATGCCCGGGACGAGAGAGCGCTGGCACGCGCCGTGAGGGCAACGATGCCGACTTCGCGCATATCCAGAGCGTCGGGGTCAGCGGCGGAACAGCGTTGACTCGCCAATCGGCAATCCCAGCGCGTAGCGGCGCAGCCAGTCGAGCGCGACCTGACCGGTGAGAGTCTTGATCCAATCGCGATTGCCTCGCAGTTGATAGCGACGCGCGCTCTTGATTCCGTCACCCGCGACCAGCCCGACGCATACAGTGCCCACCGGATGCTCGGGTGTGCCGCCGTCGGGCCCGGCGACGCCCGAGGTGGCGATCGCGACGTCGGCGCCCGAGCGCTCACGCGCGCCGGCAGCCATCTCGAGCACGCACTGCTCGCTGACCGCGCCGTATTGGCGAAGCGTGTCCGCGCGCACGCCAAGCAGGTTCTGCTTGAGTTCGTTGGAGTAGGTCACGAAATCGCCGACGAAGAATTTCGAGCTGCCGGCGACGTTGGTGATGCGATGGCCGATGAGGCCACCGGTGCACGATTCCGCGACGGCCAGTCTGAGCCCGCGTCCGCTGAACAGTTGCGCCACCACCTCCTCCATCGAGGCGTCGCCTTCAGCGTAAACAAAGTTCGCGATTTTCTCGCGCACGCGCCCGCTGAGCTCCTCCAATTTGCGTTCGGCTTCGCCGGGCCGGCCTTCGACCGTGATGCGCAACGAGATCTGGGGAAAAGCGGCGCGGAACGCCACGCGCGCCTCGTCCGCCCGGATGAGGCCAGCCACCGCCTCGTCGAGTCCGGATTCGCTGATGCCGAAGGTCTGGAACACGCGCACCGCGTAGATGGTATCGCTGCCGCGGTTTTGCCTGAGCCACGGAATGACCGTGTCTTCCATCATCGGCTTCATCTCGCGCGGCACGCCGGGCAGGACCACCAGCTGGCACACGCGGCCGCCGGGCTGCGGCACGGCCATCCGGAAACCCGGCGCAGTGCCCAGCGGATTGCGCACCACTTCGGAGGTCTCGGGAAGGTCAGCCTGCTTGAGGTTGTTCTCGGGCATCACGCGATTGATCGAGGCGAAGATGCGCTTCATGTGATCGACGCTTTCCTGATCGCGCACCAGCTTCTTACCCGTGATTCGCGCGACCGTCTCGTTGGTCAGGTCGTCGGCGGTCGGACCGATACCGCCGGTCGAGACGACGACGTCGGCCATCGCCATCGCGCTCTTCCACGCCCACTCCAGGCGCTCCGGCACGTCGCCCACGGTGAGCACGGCGACCACGTCCAGGCCAATTTCGGTCAACTTGTCGGCGAGATAATTGGAGTTGGTATCGACAATCCGGCCGGTGGTGATTTCGTCGCCGGTGGAAAGAATGGCCGCCTTTTGAATCATAAAACCAGCTCCCCTGCCCGCTTCATGCGGGCAACCCGGCCGCGCGCGCCCGGCTACAGCGGTACGATCCGCGCGAGCGCGTGCAGCACGAGGTTCGCATATATGGCCGCCGCCACATCGTCAAGCATAACTCCCGCGCCGCCGTGGATCCGTCGATCCAGAGTCCGCGCCGGCTCGGGCTTGAGCACGTCGAACAGGCGGAACAGCGCGAATCCCACCGCGAACGCCATCCAATCCGCCGCCGGCGCCAGGTACATGGTCAGCGCCATCCCGACGATCTCGTCAATTACGATATGCGAGCTGTCGGGCTCGCGGAGCAATTGCTCGGCGCGGCCCGCCAGCCAGCATCCGAGCGCGAACAGCCCGGCGATGAGCGCGAGGGCCGCCGTCTGGGAACTCCGCCCGAGCGGCACCGTGACCCACCACGCCAGCAGCAGTCCGACGATCGAGCCGGCAGTGCCCGGCGCGACCGGCGCGTAGCCGGTGTAGAAGCCGGTGGCGAGAAACAGTATCAGGCCGCGCACGAATCGGGAGGCCGCATTCGGGATGGGCCTAATCCGGACGCACCGGCGTCGGAGTCTCGTCGGCTTCCACAGCCACCGAGCGCACACCCTCGATCTTGCTCGCGACCTCGCGCGCGAGGTCGTCCCATGGCGGCACCAGCCCCGGCCCGCGGATCTGGACCGCGCCCGCCGCGGACTCGACCTCCAGCGGCGCATCGCCGAGCTTGGGATGCGCATGGCAGGCGGCGCGCACCTGGGCCGCGGTCGCCGCGTCGCGCATGCGCTGCCACTGCTCGGCCGTGGCGCGCGCGTCAATCTGCTCGGCGCAGGCGGCGAGCGCCGCCGCGCTCACTTCCAGCGAGGCGCCGTAGCCGTTGACCACCACGTCGTAGGAAGCGGGATCCTCGATGTCGACCCCGAGCAGGGTCTGGATCCGCGCGCGCAGCTCGCGATCGTGGTCGCGCACGCGGCGCTGCGCGGCGACCTGGTTGAGGCCCTCCAGCTCGCCCACGAGCCTGACCCGGTCATCGAACGGCCCGATCACGCGCACCTTCAGACCGCATCCGTAAGGCGGCATGAAAACGGCCGCAGTATGGCTGATCGCGACCAGCCGGTCCCGCGCCATCTCGTGCAGCAGATTGGCGCGAAAAAAGGACACGAAGCGGGTGCTTTCCGTCTTGAGACGCGACCAGAAATGGGGCTGGCGTTCGTCGAGGATGACCAGTTGTTCCGGGGTGACATTGTAGATGCGCGCGACCTGGGCGAACAAATCCTCGCGGCTCATGAAGCGATAACCGAGACGCTGGGCCAGCAGACGCGCCAGGTCGATGCCGCGTGAGCCAAGCTGCTGACTGATCGCAATTATCGCCATCGGCGCGTCTCCTCGAGCGCGCGAGGCAGGCTCGCGCCCGAGTGGTCCCCGCGGCGCAATCTTAAATGCTCGTCCATCGCGTGGCAAATAGGCCGCGATAGATTTGCTTGTCGCGGACCGCTAGGATTTTGCGCCGTCGGGCCGACGCCGCGCCGCCCGGCCCCTCGACCAAACCCGCGACCGCCGCTCACCGGGCGGCGTTCCGGAAATTTTCGCGGCGAACCACGAACAAACCGCGACAAGGACTGGCGATGGCTCAGCGTAAACCACGAATCGGCGGCGCCCAGATCAATCCGGCCGCAGTGCGCGGCGACATGACGGCCGCCGAGCTGATCGACACCGCCTTCCTCGCGTACAACGGCCGGCGCTTGCGCGAGGCCTGCCGCCTGTTCGCGGAAAAGATGCTCGAACCGGACGTGATCGTCGGCATGAGCGTGACCGGCGCACTCACTCCAGCCGGGCTCGGCATGTCCTGCCTCATCCCGCTCATCGAGAACGGTTTCGTCGACTGGATGGTCTCGACCGGCGCCAATCTCTATCACGACACGCACTTCGCGCTCGGGCTCAAGATGTTCCAGGGCTCAGCCGAAGCCGACGATGTCGCGTTGCGCGCGGCGGGCGTGGTTCGCATCTACGATATTTTCTTCGACTACAAGGTGCTGCTCTCGACCGACGCGTTCTTTCGCCAGCTCGCCCGCCAGGAGGAGTTCCAGCATCCGATGAGCAGCGCCGAGTTCCATCATCGCGCCGGCCGCTACGTCGCCGAGCGCGAACGCGTGCTCAAGCTCGATCGCCGCTCGATGCTGGCGGCGGCGTACGCCTGCGCGGTGCCGGTCTACACCTCTTCGCCGGGCGATTCGTCGATCGGGATGAATCTGGCACTGCTCGAGGTCGAGGGTTACGGCCTGCGCCTCGATCCGCTGGCCGACGTCAACGAGACCGCCGCGATCGTATACGCGGCCAAGGCAGCGGGCATGAAGAGCGCCGTATTCATCCTGGGCGGCGGCTCGCCCAAGAATTTCGTGCTCCAGACCGAGCCGCAGATCCAGGAGGTGATGGGCGTGGCGGAAAAGGGTCACGACTATTTCCTCCAGGTGACCGATGCGCGGCCCGACACCGGCGGGCTCAGCGGCGCGACGCCCTCGGAGGCGGTGAGCTGGGGCAAAATCGATCCCAACCGCCTGCCCGATTCGGTGGTCTGCTATGTCGATTCGACCGTCGCCCTGCCACTCATCACCGCCTACGCGCTCGCGCGGCGCAAGCGGCGTCCGCTGCGCAGGCTGTACGAGGAGCGCGAGGCAATGATGACGCGGCTGCGGACCGCCTACGAGCGCGTGCGGCGCAAGCGCCTGCGCCGCGGCGAGTCATGAGCGGAGCGGGCAATCGCGGATGAAAAAACGGAGCGGCGAGGAGGCGCGAGGCGCGCTCGGGCGCGCCCTCCGCGAGGCGCGCGCGGCGGCTCTGGAGGCGGGCGAGATTCTGCGCGGCCATTTCCGCAACCGCGGCTACGAAGTCGGCTCAAAGGGCCGCGACAACCCCGTCACTTCGGCCGATCTCGAAGCCGACGCCGCCATCCGCGAGCGCCTGTGCGGCGCGTTTCCCGATTACGGATGGCTTTCCGAGGAGACCGCGGACAATCCCGAGCGCCTCGCGCGCGAACGCGTATGGATCGTCGATCCGCTCGACGGCACCAAGGAATTCATCAAGGGAATTCCCGAATTCGTGGTCGCGATAGCGCTCGCCGAGAACGGCACGGCGATTCTCGGCGTGACCTACAACCCGATCGCGCACGAGATGTTCTGGTCGGTGCGCGGCGCGGGTTGCCATCTCGGCGACGAGCGCGTGAGCGTAACCGATGCCGCAGGACTGAGTGGAGCGGTGGTGCTGGCCAGCCGCAGCGAGACCGCGCGCGGCGAATGGGCGGCGTTCAAGGATCAGTTCCTCGCCCGTCCCATCGGCAGCGTCGCCTACAAGCTGGCGCTGGTCGCCGCCGGCAAGGCCGATGCGACCTTCACCGCCAGTCCCAAGAGCGAATGGGATATCGCGTCGGGCGCGGCGCTGATCGCCGAGGCCGGCGGCGTGATGACCGATATCCACGGCGATCCGATTCGCTTCAATCGCAGGCACGTCCGCCTCGACGGATTTGTCGCCGCCGGTCCCGCCCTGCACGCGGCGCTGGGCAAGCTGGTGCTGAGAAAATAGATTTCCGTTGCGATCGCGCGCGAGCGCCGGCGCGGTCCGTTTGAAGCGTCTCGACGACTAGAGCTTGCGCTCGCCACTTCCCCAGGTGTCGAAGGAAACCAGGCCGACCAGGTAAATCGCGGCGGCAAGGTAGAACACGTCGGCGAACGATCCGGTCGCCTGCACCACAAAGCCGGTCAACGCGACCCCGACGATCCCGGGCAGCGTGGCGAAGGTGTTCGAGATGCCCATCAGGATGCCCGCGTAGCGCGGCGCCACGTCCAGATGGTTGACTCCCCATCCGCCGAGCCCGATCGACGTGCTGCCGATGGTCACCGCGGCCAGGATCGCGGCCTGCGCCGCCGTGCGCGCCACGGGCATCAGGCACATCGCGGCCGCGCCGAGCGCAAAGCCCGCCGTTACCAGCGTCTTGCGCACCGCCGTCATCCGCATCCCGCGCCGCTGCAGGCCGTCGGCCACCCATCCGCTGCAGTTGGAGACGACGAACGCGGCCAGGTACGGCATCACCGCGAGCAGACCCAGGCTGCGCAGCGGCACGTGAAAAATCCGGTCGAGATAACTCGGCAGCCAGAGCAGCACGATGTAAAAGCCAAAGTTGTTGCACAAATGGGCCATCACGATCGCCCATACCGCCCGCTCGCGGCAGATCGCGCGCCATGGAATTTCGGCGGCGGCGGCGACCTCCTCGCGGCCGACTCGAATCTCGGCCATCTCGTTTGCGCTGACGCCGCTCGAGCGTTCGGGCGTGTCCGCGGCCTTCCACCACCACAACGCGAGCCACGCGAGCCCGAGCAATCCGGAGACGTAAAACACCGCCTGCCATCCGAAAAAGATGATTATCGGCGGGCTTCCGAGCAACGCGACAATCGTGCCGAGCGCGGTGCCGCTCAGATGAAGCGAAATCGCGCGGGCGCGCTCGGAGGCCGGCGTCCAGCGCGCCGCGATCGAATGAATCGCGGGAAAGTTGACCGCCTCGCCCGCGCCCAGCGCCGCGCGCATGAAGAGCAGCAGCGCGAACGATACGGTCGCGGCCGGGGTGAAGAACGTCGCGATCGACCACACGGCAACGCCCGCCCCCAGCACGCGCTTGCCCCCGAAGCGATCGGCGAGCAATCCGCCCGGCAACTGGAGCCACAGGTAACCCCAGAAAAACGAGGACAGGATGAGCCCGCGCTCGACGTCGTTGTAGCCCTTCGCCTGCGCGAGCGGGATGATCGCGATCGAGATGTTGACGCGGTCGATGTAGCAGAGCACGGTCGACAGCGCGAACAGGACTATGACCGTGTAACGCCGCGGCCATCCCTCGGCTGTCGCAATCGCCGCTTCGGCTGTGAATGAATCGGCCATCGCAGGTTCGCGCCGAGCTTAGTCGGGCGCCGCGGGCTTTGCCATCGCCTCGCGCCCGCCGCGTCTGGTTGCGCGAATGCCGCGTCGCACGCGCCGCTTAATTTCCGTACGGATTGCGGCCCTGGTTGAGGTAGAGCGTGAAACTATAGACCGAACCCCGGGCATGCGCCGGGCCGCGAAAGTGCTGCTCGGCGCCGGCCGCCAGCGGCCCCACTTCGATCGTGTCCGCGCCGAGCGGGCGTCCCGCGCGGTCGAAATAATGAATCTCGAGATTGAGCCTGGCGGGAGTCCTGCCGGTGTTGCGCAGGTCGCCCGAGACGAGCACGGCCTCGCCGGCGCGCTCGAAATGGCTGTCGATCACCTTGACCGGCTGCGCGCGCCCGAGCAGGACGGCCACAATCGCCGCGAACGCCATTGCTCCCAGCACGAGCAAGAGCCGGTCACGGCGCACCGCGCGTCTGCCAGCATCCGCCATACCTCAGTACGATCGCGGCAGGTGCAGCACGTGCTCGCTTATCGTATTGAGCACCATCTCCTGCGACACCGGCGCGATCTTGAGCATCCGGCATTCGCGAAAATACCGCTCGACGTCGTACTCGCGCATGTAGCCATAGCCGCCGAGCGTCTGCACCGCGCGATCGCACGCCTCGAAACCGGCTTCGGCCGCGCGCAGCTTCGCGATATTCGCCTCGGGGCCGCACGGCTTGCGATGGTCGAACAGCCACGCCGCCTTCAACGTCATCAACTCCGCGACCTCCAGCTTCGCGTAGGCGTCGGCGAGCGGATGCGCGATCGCCTGGTTCTGGCCGATTGGACGCCCGAAGACGACGCGCTCTTTCGCGTAACGCACGGCCTTGTCCACTGCCGCGCGCCCGATACCGATGGCTTCGGCCGCGATCAGGATGCGCTCCGGGTTGAGTCCGTCGAGCAGATAGCGGAAGCCCTTGCCCTCCTCGCCAATCAGGTCGGCGGCCGAAACCTTGAGGTTGTCGATGAAGAGCATGTTGGTGTCGACCGCGTGGCGCCCGAGCTTCAGCAACTCCCGCACCTCGACCGCATCGCGATCCAGGTCGGCGAAGAACAGGCTCATCCCCTCGGTCTTCTTCCCCGCCTGCTCGAAGGGCGTGGTGCGCGTCAGCAGCAGCATCTTGTGCGCTTCCTGCGCCTTGGTGGTGAAGACCTTGCGGCCGTTGATCACGTAATTGTCGCCCTCGCGCCGCGCGAAGGTCTTGATGTGCGTGATGTCGTTGCCGGCGTCGGGCTCGGTCACGGCGAAGGCGGCATGCAGCTCGCCGCTGACGATACGCGGCAGGTGACGCCGCTTCATCTCCTCGCTCCCGTGCAGGACGATCGGCGCCAGCCCGAAGATCGACAGATGAATCGAGCTGGCAGCGTTCATCGCGCCCGCGTACGCGACCTCGCGCATCACCAGCGCCGCCTCGGTGATGCCGAGCCCGCTGCCGCCGAACTCCTCGGGAATCGCGATACCCAGGTATCCGGCGCGCGCGACCGCCTGGTAGAAATCGTGCGGAAACTCGTGCGCGGCGTCCTTGCTGCGCCAGTACTCGTCATCGAAGCGCGCGCACAAGGCGCGCACACCCTCCACGATCTCCTGCTGCGCCCCGGTCAAATCGAAATCCATGTCATCATCCGTGTGAAAGGGATTTTTGTCCCGGCCAACAATCGCGCCGGACGCCTGCCCGGTCGCCGCCGGCGCCATCGGCATCTTAACCGCCGACCCTATTATTACAACCGGGCGCGATCCGATCGAACGCGCCAGGGCGGGTCGCATTCGACCGCCGCCGCTCCATCGTTTATAAAGGCGCAATGCGTTCGCGGCTGCGCACGGCGCTTTGCGCGCGATGAACCCGATCCTCGGCGCCGCGCTCATCGCGCTGCTGCTCTTCGGCCCCGTGCTAGCGCGCACAATCGAAGAACACATCGAGCTTTTCTTCCTCGCCATCGGCCTGCTTGCGATGACCATCGCCGGCGCCTGGAAATGGGAGGTCGCCGCCCGCGCGGCCGCGGTGCCGCTGCCAATCACCCTGGCCGTGATCGTGGCCGACGTTGTCTTCGGCCGTATCCGTACCCGCATCGACCGCGCGCTCGACTGGATGCAAAGGCGAGTATCGCGCGCGTGGCTGAGCGGCGCCGCCGTGCTGCTCATCGCAATGCTCTCGGCGATCGTCACGGCCGTCGTCGCGGCCTTGATGCTGGCCGAGGTGATCGGATCGATGCGTTTTGCGGAGCGCGCGCGCGTCAGGGTCGCGGTCGCCGGATGCTTCGCGATCGGCCTCGGTTCGAGCCTGACGCCGCTCGGCGGACCGCTTTCCACGCTCGCCGCAAGCGGGCTGCACATGGGCTTCGGCGGCCTGTTCCGGATACTCACGCCGTACGTGCTGCCGGGAATGGTCGCCTGCTCGATCGCTGCCGGCATGTTCGCGTCCCGCCACGCCGAGTTCGAAGCATCCGATGGGCCGCCGGCCGCCGTGTTCGTCCGCGAAGCGCTGGCGCGCGCGCTCGTTCGTGGAGTCGAGATCTACGTCTTCATCGCCGGTCTGGTCCTGGTGGGTGAAGCATTTTCGCCGATCGCCGCCCGCTATGTGCCGACGATCGGACATTCCGCACTGTTCTGGGCAAATACGATCTCGGCTGCGATGGACAACGCGACGCTGGTCGCGATCGAGATCCACGGCATGCAACTGGCGCGCGCGCGCGAAGCCATAATCGCATTGCTGGTGGCGGGCGGGATGCTTATACCGGGCAACATTCCGAATATCGTCGCCGCCGCGGTGCTGCGCATCGGCGCCGGCGCCTGGGCCAGGATTGGAATCCCGATGGGGCTCGTGCTGCTTGGCATCTACTTTGCGTTTCTGAGGTTCGCACAGTGACGGATCGGACACGACTCGCGCATAAGGCCGATTTTGCTTTGCAAATGGAGGCAGCTCTGAGTTGCGAGCCCCGGCGCGGAGGGCGCCGAAGCCTGCGCATTCAGCATCGTGCTGCCCAAATGAGCGGCAGTCGGAACGACGTCTTTTCGCTGGCGGTCGGTCGTTGCGTTGAGCCAATTTTCGTGACACAAAGCGTGAGACATGGTCGCGCCCGGGTTGCACAGGGCCCGCTCGCCGGGCGGCGCGCGTCCCGCAACTTCGCTCCCACGCAACGCACGCGGGCAAAGTTCAGCTTTGGAAATACGGGCTTGCCGCCCCTAATGCGGCCAGGAGGGTTACGCGTTCGATGACTCCCAAACAAGTTCTCCAGATGATCAAGGACAAGGGCGCCACGTCCGTGGACCTGAAGTTCATCGACCTGCTGGGGCAGTGGCAACACTTCAGCGCGCCGATCAGCGAATTCCAGGACGAATCGCCGTTTGACGAGGGGCTGGGCTTCGACGGCTCGTCGATCCGCGGATGGCAGTCGATCGACAACAGCGACATGCTGGTCATCCCCGATCCCGCCACCGCGGTCATGGAGCCCTTCACCAAAGAGCCGACCCTCACCATGATCTGCGACATCTCGGATCCGATCACGCGCGCCAACTACTCGCGCGATCCGCGCAACGTCGCGCGCAAGGCCGAGGCCTATCTCAAGTCGACCGGCATCGGCGACACCGCCTTCTTCGGCCCTGAGCCGGAATTCTTCATCTTCAACAGCATCCGCTACGACACCAATCAGCACTCGAGCTATTTCTTCATCGGCTCGGACGAGGGCTTCTGGAACAGCGGACGCGAGGGCGCCAACCTCGGCTACAAGCCGCGCTACAAGGAAGGCTACTTTCCGGTGCCGCCCAACGACAGCCTGCAGGACGTCCGCGCCGAGATGGTGCGCGAGATGGAGCGCGTGGGCATCCGCGTCGAGAAGCAGCACCATGAAGTCGCCACCGCCGGCCAGGCCGAGATCGACATGCGCTTCCAGTCGCTGGTCAAGATGGCCGACTGGCTCACCTGGTACAAATACATCTGCAAGAACGTCGCGATTCGCCACGGCATGACGGTGACTTTCATGCCCAAGCCGATCTTCGGCGACAACGGCTCCGGTATGCACACCCATCAGAGCATCTGGAAGGGCGAGACGCCGCTGTTCGCCGGCTCGGGCTATGCCGGGATGTCCGAACTGGCCCTGCACTACATCGCCGGCATCCTGCATCACGCGCCGACCATCGCCGCCTTCACCAATCCGGGCACCAATTCGTACCGGCGCCTGGTGCCGGGCTTCGAGGCGCCCATCAACCTCGCCTACTCCAGCCGCAACCGCTCGGCCGCGGTTCGCATTCCGATGTACTCGCCGTCGCCTAAGGCCAAGCGGATCGAGGTGCGCTTCCCCGACCCGACCTGCAATCCGTACCTCGCGTTCTCGGCGATGCTGATGGCGGGGCTCGACGGTATCCAGCGCCGGCTCGATCCCGGCCAGCCCCTGGACAAGGACATTTATGCGCTGACGCCGGCAGAGTTGGCCGAGGTGCCCAACATGCCGGCGTCGTTGGAGGCG
>Ga0209581_1002547_pt1 | contig 17169 bp, 15 predicted proteins | sample Coa_R2_FD_187160 | JGI IMG/M metagenome (GOLD analysis project Ga0209581, IMG submission 187160) | Surface soil microbial communities from Centralia Pennsylvania, which are recovering from an underground coalmine fire - Coalmine... | ecosystem: Environmental > Terrestrial > Soil > Unclassified ...
CGGCAGGCAGGCGCCGAACAGGAACGCGCCGAACACCGCGTGCACCTGAAGCGCCTGCGTCGCCGCCGCGAACGCGAAGGTGCAGATCAGCAGCATGGCCAGCGCCGCGCCGTGCGGTTGTCCATCGACCGCCCAGCGTTGAAGGAACCGTGCGATCAGCGGCCGCATCGCGCCGAACGCGAACGCCGCCAGTACGACCAGTCCGCCGAGCGTCAGCGCAAGGCCGCTCCAGCCGCCATGCGCGGCGATCAGCGCCGCCACGATCGCCAGCATGATCCATGCGAACACGTCGGCGATCGCGGCGGAAGCCAGCGAAAGCTGGCCGACCGGCGTGTGCGTCATCGTGCGTTCTTTCAGGATGCGCGCCATCACCGGAAAGGCGGTGATCGCCATCGACGCCGCCATGAACAGCGCGAACGTCCAGAAGCCCACCCCCGCGGGCGCGAAGCGCGCGTACAGCGCCGGCGCGATCGCCATGCCCAGCGCCATCGGCAGCAGCACGCTGCACGTGCCGACCAGGCTCGCCGTCGCGATCTGCCTGCGCGCGCCCTGCGGCATGCGCAATTCCGCACCGACGATGAACATGAAGAGCACCAGGCCGATCTGCGACAGACCGTCCAGCGCGCCGAGGCTGGCCTTCGGAAACACCAGCACGTGCAGGTGCGGCGCGAGCGCGCCGAACACCACCGGACCGAGCACGATGCCGGCGATCATCTCGCCGATCACCGGCGGCTGGCCCAGCCAGCGCAGCAGCATCGCGAGTATCCGCGCGGTGCCGAGGATCACCACCAGTTGCAGCAACAGCGGAGAGTGCGCCATGGGATTGCCCGATCGGAGACGTGCACCGCCGCCGCGATCACAGCAGCTTTGTCATCGGTGCGCAAAAAGTTCGGTGTTGCGCGGCTTCCTGCTTAGCGCGCGCTCCCAGGATTCGACCGGCCCCGGCACGATTCTGAAAATCGGATGCACCGCGACCGGCTCGTTTTTACGTGGCAGCGATTTCAGACGCGCGGGATCGCGTACGCGCAGTTTCGCTCGCAGATGCTTCAGTTCGAATTCGATCTGTCCCTGCGTGACGCGCAAGCGTTTGCGAAACGAGACGCCGCGCAGTTTGTTTGAATCGAAGGCGTAGCCGCGCGCGCAGGCTTCGTCATGCAAGGCGTGCAGGTAGAACTCGATCGCATCGTTCGGCACTTCGCACGCGGCGAACCGCACGAGCTGCGGATGCGCGCGATAGCCGCGCGTCTGCCCCGCGAGCACCGCGCGCGCCAGCAGCGCCTCGCGCCACGCGGCGGTCAGGCCTTTCGCATCGAGATAACGCGGATGCAGGCTCCACAATCGCATCGGCTTCCCCTCGCTTCGCGCAATTACCAGCACCCTTCATCAAGGCAATAGCTCAACTTCAACCATGCCGTGCGGCTGTTGAGCAGATAGAACGACTCGCTGCCGAATTCACTGGCCGTCACCGGCGGCCGGCGATCGGTAAGATTGGTCCCTTCGAAGGCCACCGCGTAACGTCTGAAACGGTAGCCGACGGTCGCGGCCAAGGTCGCATAGCCTCCGACGGGCGCGGTGTTTTCTTCATCGAGGTAGCGTCGGCCGATGAAGTTGCCGACGACGGTCGTGTAGAAACCCGACTTCGGCGTGTAGAGAATCCCGGCGGAAGCCAGCACGTGGGGCGAAAGAGGCAAGGCTCGTCCGGCCACATCGACGTCTTCGCCGGTGTTGGGATCGGAAAACAGATATTGCGTGAAATGCGCATCGTGGTAGGCAAGACTGCCGGCCAGCGAGAGGTCGGGAGCAACTTGCAAACGCGCTTCCAACTCGGCGCCCTTTAACTGTTCCCCGACCGCGTTGACCAGCACGCCTTCATTGTCGGGGACGACGAGGTTCCTGAAGTTCTGAAGAAATAATTCCGTCTGCCAAGTGAGTCGCCCATTGATGGCGGTTCCCTTGAGGCCGGCTTCATAGCTTTTTGCGGTTTCCGGCAGCAGCACCGCGGGCTGATAGTCCGGCCCGAAGTCGAGCGCCGCCGGTTTGAAGGCATTGCGGAAATCGGCGTACAGAACGGTTTCGTCGGCGCCGCTCTGCCAGAAGCGATAGCTGGCACCCAGTGTTTCGGTTGGCTTGACGACATTCCTGCGATCGGATTCGGAAACCAGCGGGTCGGGATCGGCCAGGTCGGACGAGAACTTGTCCTCGCGCGTCTCATTCACACGCAGGCCCACAAGGATGTCCCAACGGTCGTCGGGTTTCCAATCGATCTGCGCGTACTGGCCGAAGAAATTGCGGCGATCGTCGATCGTGCCGATTTCGTTGACGGGGAGCGCCGTCGTGGGTGGCGGAAGTACCGACCCGTCCAGCGGCACGGTATAGGCGCTGTTGCCGTTCAAAGTGGTTTGCGTGCCGTGTCCGTAAAGCGCGTCGGCGCCGACAACGAACGTGATGTCGTTGTCGAAGCGGTGGGTCAGGTGCGTATCGAAGTAGTCGTCGTCAATGTGGCGGCTCTGGTTCTGGGTGTCGGCCGCGCCGCTCAGATCCGGGTGCAGGAACGCGCGGATGTCGGTGATGTTGGAATGGGTGAACGAGACCAGCGTGCTCCACTCGCCCCATCCCACATTTTGCGTATACCCCAGCGCAAGGTGGGATTGGTCCTGATCGATCCGCGCGTCCGCCGGATTGAAATTGGCATCGATCGGCGTTGCGGGAGTGAGCGCCGTGCCGACTCGAATGACCGGGCTCGGCGGTACATCACGAACGATCGACAGGTTGGCATCGACGGTGAGCGTGCCGTTCTCGAGTTGCAGCGCACCGCGGTACAGCGCCTGTCCGTTCTTCACGACTTCGCGCGGATAGGAGAATCCGAGATTCTGCCCGTCGATGGCGAATGACTGCTTGTAGTTGCCGGACTGCGGCAGTGCGAGCGCTGCCGAACCGCTCCACGATGCGTGGTTGCCATAGGCCAGATCGATTTCATTGGAAGCCTGGCCTGCCGGATAGTGCAGCGCCTGCACGACGCCCACGAAGGAGGTCGCGCCGAACATCACCGGTGCGGCTCCCTTCAGCACTTCGATGCGCTGCACGTCGTTCAAGTCGAAGGTGGTGATCATCGGGTTGAACGCGCCGCCCCAGGGCACGCCATCGACGACCAGCAGGAATGCATCGAATTCGTGCAGGCCCCAGAACGAAGGTACCGCGCTCGATGGTCCGGCGTCGCCGCCCGCCGGCGCTTCGACGCCCGGCACCAGAGCCAAGGCGGTGGCCATGTTCGATGCGCCGGTGCCGTTCAATTCGTCGCCGTTGACGATGCTGATCGATGCAGGCGTTTGAGCAACGGGCTCGGGCGTCTTGGTCGCCGTGATCTGGATCGCCGGCAGCGTTGTTGCGGATTCCTGTGCGTGCACCAGGGTAGCGAGACCCGCCAGCACCGCCGCGGCTACTGGAAAAAAGCGCATGGCGAAACTTCTCCCCAAGAAAAACCAACATCATGACGATGACCGGCGTCGCGAAAGCGCGAGCTGATGAATCAAAAGCGCGCTGGTGCTTGAGATTGCCTGGAATAATTGGATGGTGGGCGGAAGGCTATCTAACTACTGCTGGTAAGCGAAAGTGCAAAGCCATTTCGCTTAGCTCGATTCTTGCGGATGCCCCCAAAGATGCCCCCTTTACAATTTTGGATGAACGGGCGATCGTCGCCCGAACAACAAGGCGGTGCGGAAGAATCGCCAATACCAGGCAAGAGAGGATTGGAACAATACGACATCGAAGCCATCGCTGAGTCGCCCTTCCTGGGCGTCTCTGGAAGCCAGAACATTAGCTATTCGCACTAGCCTGCTCGACCAGCCGCTGCGCAAAAGCGCGATAAACCGGCGTGTGACAGAACAGCGCGGAGCTGGCTCGTGCCAGTAGGCATACTGCAAGGATCGGAATGATCATGGCCTGGTTGGCGGTCAGTTCCATCGAAATGATCGCCGAGGTCAGCGGCGCCTGCGTCACGCCTGCAAGATACGCGGCCATCCCAAGCAGCACGACCGCCGCCGGCGGCGAACCGGGAAGGAAGTGCGCGATGTTGTGGCCCAGTCCGGCGCCGACCGCCAGCGCGGGCGAAAAAATCCCGCCCGGAATGCCCGCCCAGTACGAGACGATGTTGGCGAGAAACTTGTAGCCGCCGAAACCCGCGCCGGGCGCGGCAGCCTGCTGCAGGATCGCGCGCGCCTGGTCGTAGCCCGTGCCGTACACGCTGCCGGCGCTGATGACGCCGATGATGGCGAGCGCCAGGCCGCACGCGGCGGCAAATGCAATCGGCCAACGCGCGCGAATCGCCGCGATGCGGGACAGCACGCGATTTCCTTCGAGCAGGATCAGTCGGGCGAACAGGCCGCCTGCCAAACCGCACAGCACGCCGCACAGCAGCACCGCCATCCAGCTCTGGCCCAGCGGCAGCGCGGTGGTGACCGTGCCGAAGTAGGCGTAGTTGCCGAGCAGGCCGAGTGACACGATGCCGGCGATGATCACCGCCGTCAGGATGATGCCGCTCATGCGGTGCTCGAACGCTCCGGCCATTTCCTCGATCGCGAATACCACGCCGGCCAGCGGCGTGTTGAAGGCCGCAGCCAATCCGGCCGCGGCGCCGGCCAGCACGAAACGGCCCGCGGCAGCCGGATCGGCGAACCCGAAGCGTCGCCCGAGCGAATACATCAGGCCCGCGCCGATGTGCACGGTCGGTCCTTCGCGGCCGACCGACGCACCTGCGAGCAATGCCGCGAGCGTGAGCGCCATCTTGCCCAGCGCCACCCGCAGCGAAAGCAGGCGGTGGCGGAACGCATCGTCTTCGACCTGCAAGGCGGCGATCGCCTGCGGGATGCCGGAACCGCGAGCGGCCCGCAATGCTCCCGACGTAAACCACGCGAGCAACGCGAACACGATCGGCGTGATCAGCAGAGGCAGCCATGCACGACCCGCGGTCATGCGCACGAAGACGGCATAGGCGTACGTGCTGAGTTTCGCGAACAGGATCGCGACCGCCGCGACGACGACTGCACCTGTCCAGAAAAGCAGTCGCCGCCGCCACTGCACAGGCGACAGCCATTCGTGTCGAAACAGATTCCGCCAGCGCGACGACCCGGATATATCGCTCATTCCGGTTCCGCATTTCGGGCGGGTGGGAGGCGTCTGGAAGAAGCGTTCACGGGCGTTCGCTCAAAGTTCCCATGCCGAACACGAAAAAAAGGATTTTCATCATGGCCGTCTGGCTCATCGTGCTCGCCTGGATTTCGCTCGCGCTTGCGTTTGCCTCCGCCATCGTGATTGTGATCGATTTGATTGGTCATCGCCAGCAGATGTGGATCATGAACCTGGTGTGGCCAATCACCGCGTTGTACGCCGGTCCGTTGGCGCTGTGGGCGTATGTCAGGGTGGGGCGGTTGTCGTCGCGGCGGAACGTACGTGCAGCGAAGGCGCGCGGCCAATCCCCGCCGCGCAAGCCGTTCTGGCAATCGACCGCGCTGGCCGCGACACACTGTGGCAGCGGATGCACGCTCGGCGACATCGTCGCGGAAAGCGCGCTGCTGCTGGCACCACTGAGCTTGTTCGGTCACAAGATCTTCGCGGCGTGGGTGCTCGACTTCCTCCTGGCATTCCTGTTCGGGATCGCCTTCCAGTACTTCACCCGCAAGCCGATGCGGGATATCGCTCCCGCGAAGGCACTGATCGAGGCACTGAAAGCGGACACGCTTTCCCTTAGCGCGTGGCAGCTCGGCATGTACGGATGGATGGCCATCGCCACGTTCGCGATTTTCGGGCACGAGCTCGACAAGACCGGCCCGGTGTTCTGGCTCATGATGCAGCTCGCGATGATGGTAGGTTTCGTGACCGCCTACCCGGTCAACGCTTGGCTGTTGAAGGCCGGCATCAAGGAGACGATGTAAGCGACACGAGCGGGCCGATCATTCCGGGCTCGCGGCGTGGCCGGCTTCGCCGACGATCCAGTCCGGAAATTGCGCTCAGATCCAGCGCAAGGCCCTCGCGATGATTTCGGTTGCTCCGGTTTGCGCGCACATCCCGTGCGCGATCAGCAACCGCTCCGGATTCCATCCCAGCACTTTCCGCAGTGCGACGCGCGTACAGCCGTGTCGCAGGAAGCTGGAGCGCCAGTCGAACGGTGTGCCTCCGCGTTCGCCGACAAGGCCGCTGAAGCGCATTAGCGCCTTCTTCCAGCCGGACAGACTTTCTTCGGAGAAGCGCTGGATTAGATCCCCGATGATCGCAGTGCGCGAGGCGCGGTGGAAAAAAGCCACCTCGTCCATCGCGAACGATCCACGGAACACGGCTTGGTCGATGTCCGCCTGCCATGCCGGGTCCGGCTCGTCGCCCAGTTCGGCATGGAAATGCAACGCGGACTTCCTGCGGGCGAGCCCCGGCGGCGCATAGAGCCGCGCATCGGGCCAGCGTTCGGCCCACTGTTGCAGGAAAAGATGATGAAGCTTGTTAGGCGAGACGATATAGCGCACCGCCCCGATGGATTGCACTTCGTCCGCCAGTTCCGGCGTGAGCGCTATGGGCGACCACACCCAGACGCTGCCGTCGGAGAGGCGCGCCACCGCCATGCGCGTGGGATATGGAAAGCCGGCGAACGAAACCATCGGCCCATCCGCGACGTAGAGTGAAGGGCCGAAGGGTTCGAGCATCGCGGAAGACTACCAATCTTCCCGCTTCTGGTCGATGTAGGTCGACTTCGCCTGCCCGCAGCCAATGCGCGCCACCAGATGGATCATGACCTGACCGGCAATGCGATTGGATTGGCAGGAACCTGAACGTTTCGGGCACTCCTCGGTGATTGACAGCGCCCGCCATCAACGCCTCAGATCCGGCGTTGCTGCACGCACAACGAAAGATCATCTGCTCCGCCTGCCATCGCGCACCTGCTTCTTGTGGATCTGCTTTTCGAGCAGCTTCTTGGCCTGCACAACAAAGTGTTCGCGCTCGGTCTGCGCTGCCGGCATGGCGTTCACGAGCTGCTTTATTTCTTGCGCGAGCTTCGACTGTCCCGCTTGCTCGAATGCTGCGGCCAATGTATTCCATGCCCGGCGAATCTTTCGCTGCTTTTCCTTTGCCGCCCTTCCCCACGGTGTTGCAGTGACATCGTTACCCGCCGATGCGGTTTTGACCGCTTGCTCAAGTTTCCAGCGGGTGACGCGAGCCGCTTTCCGCTTATCCATGTGTCGGATCGCTTGCCGCTGACCTTTGCGAGTGATGCCGCGTACGCGCCGCGGTGTGGCTTCGGCAACAACACCGCGCTGGCGCAGTTCGAGCGCGAACGCTTCGCGCCAAGCCTGCAGGTCTCGTTTCCTCGGATCGAGTCTTTGGCCGTCTTTCCCGCGGCTACAAATCGTCAGGTGCGCGTGCGGATTCTCCGGGCGCTTGGGGTCGGACTCCTTGTTGTGGTGCGCCAACAGATAGTCGTATCGCTCGCCAAAGGTTTTCTGCGCGAAGGCTCTCGCCGCGTCAGCCACGGCTTCGGGATCGGTGCCGACCGGCATGGACAGGATCAGATTGATGCTGTCGCGGGCTCGTGCAGGACGATCCACACCGCTCTTGTCCCACCACTCCTCGGCCAAGCTGCGTACATTGCTCGCGCCTTCGATCAAGGCGCCGTCTTCGCGTTCGCCAGTCAGCTTGCCGTTGCGGGTGATATAGGCAAGGTGTTCTTTCAGACTGCGGAATCCGTGGGCGCTTCCTGTCACTTTCACTATCACCTCCGGGCGGCAGCGTGAAACCCGGCCGATCCGGCCCAAGGCAGCAGTCATCTGCATCGCGCTCGGCTTACTCGTCGGCGGCCGAGATCGTTTGGCTCGCACGGGGGTCTGAAAGACAAATCCCGCAGAGTCCAATAGCGAATCCCCTTCGGGCTTAGCCATCGGCGCGATGCGCTCGATGCGAGGCGCGGGTCGTGGTCGCGGTCATCTCGCGGCGTAGGCGCTCAACTGACTTGGCGAGGCTCTGAAGTTCCACCAAGCCGGCTTCGAACTGGCCACTGCGCAACAACCGGTGCGTGAGCATGTTGAGGTTACGCCCGACTGCTGACAACTCACGAATGGCATCGTGCTGTGCGGCGAGCTCTTCCTTCGCGAACGGCACCGCGCCTTCTAATCGATGGCGCAACTGGCGCACGATCCAGGCTTGGGCGGAATAGCCTTCCGGTTCGGCCAAGGCGCGGATGGCCTGAATCTCTGCAGGGCGCAATCGCAACATCACTCGGCTGCCTTTGCCGCCTTGCCCGCCACGCATTTCAGAGGCCGGCGGTCCGGCACCAGCACCTTCCTGCTTGGCGATGAACGTCACCGCCATGCGCCGCAGCAGCGTGGATTCGGTCAGGCCGTTGGACTTGGCCAACGCGCGAAACTTGGCCTTGGTCGCGTCACTGCAATGGGCTTTCAGCGTCGGCATGGCTGATCCACCGAGAGGAATGAGAAGGCCAAAGCGGGCCATACGCTGCCGGCATCCCTATCCTGCACTAGCTCATTCCTCCTCGAGAAATGTCAGCCTGCTGACATTGCGAAGAGTTACTTGGATGGAATCGCGTTTTGCGGAATTCATGAAAGTCTTCCATCTGCGCCGAAGTTTTCACGCACGGAAAAAGTACAGCGTGCTGTACGTCTTGGAACGAGGTTCGGAGAAGTGACTCTGCGCGAGAGAGTGAACTCTCTCCCCAATGCAGCGCGTCGCAGCAGGGCAGGGGCATCGCGTGTTCCTTGCGCACTCACGCGAAATTGCGCGAGCGGCCTTTGAACGGGCGATGCTTACTATCTACATCGGGAAGCGGAATACAAGCATTGTTTCGCTCAGCGGAATTTTGTGATCCCAAGCAGTTCCAAGAAGATCAGCATTCGCTTCCGCGGAGTCGCCTCGCAGATCTCAACCAGCGCGTTTGCGAATGGGGACGACGTTGCCGCCTTGCTTCAACATGTCCAGATAGTCTGCCCACTGCTGCATCATTGCGCGTCGTTCGGGCAGGTGCGCAGTGCGGTTGTACGCACGACCATTCGGGTCGCGTACGGCGTGCGCGAGCTGATGTTCGATGTAGTCCGGACGAATGTGCAGCACTTCATCCATGATCGTGCGGGCCATGGCGCGGAAGCCGTGGCCGCTCATTTGATCCTTCGAGTAACCCATGCGGCGCAACGCGAACAGGATCGCATTGCTGCTCATGGGACGGCGCGGGTCGCGGGCACCGGGGAAAACATTACGCCCGCGTCCAGTGAGTGCGTGCAAGTCCCGCAAGATCGACACGGCTTGTGTAGAGAGTGGCACGAGGTGCGGTTCTCGCATCTTCATTCGTACTGCGGGAATATTCCATTGCGCCCTGTCCAGATCCATTTCGCTCCATTCCGCGTGACGTAGCTCTCCGGGGCGGACAAAAACGAGCGGGGCGAGCCTCAAGGCGGACTTCACGATCGTCCCGGCGCGAAAACCCTCGATTGTGCGCAATAACTCGCCGACCTTCTCAGGTTCCGTGATGCTTGCCAGATGCACTGGTTTCCATGGCGCGAGGGCGCCTTGCAAATCGGTGGCTGGGTTGCGCTCGGCGCGGCCGGTGGCGATCGCATAACGAAATACCTGCCCTGAATTCTGCAAGGCACGATGTGCTGTCTCCAACGCCTGACGATTTTCGATCCGGCGTAAGACCATCAAAAGTTCCGGCGCGGTGATCTTTGCCATGGGTCGGTCGCCAAGCCATGGAAAAAGATCGCGTTCCAATCGGCGGATGATCTTGTTCGCGTGGCCCGGCGCCCACTGAGGCGAATGCTTGGCGAACCATTCGCGGGCCACGACTTCAAAACTGTTGGCGACGCGATTCTCGCCAGCGACCTTCTCCGCCTTGCGGTGTTCACTGGGATCGACACCGGCGGCCAACAATTTGCGCGCCGCATCGCGCTTCTCGCGAGCAAGGGCTAGAGTGGTGTCGGGGTAAGCGCCCAACGCCAGCCGCTTCTCCTTGCCTTCGAATCGATACTTCAATCGCCAGAGTTTGCCGCCCGCCGGCGATAGCTCAAGGTATAAACCCTTTTCATCAAAAAGGCGGCGTGGTTTGGCGTCAGGTTTTGCTTTGCGGATCGCGGCGTCAGTCAACGACATTTTTGGGGGCATCGCTTGTGCGCGGGACGGTGCGTGCCCCCAATCATGCCCCCGCCTGGGGGCAGATTACAATGGATCGGGCGAGACAATAGCGGACAAGAAAAAGGCCAGAACCCTTTATTATGCTTGGGTTTCTTGGCCTTTATGGGATCGCTCGGGATGCTTGGATGGTGGAGCGGAAGGGGATCGAACCCTCGACCTCTGCATTGCGAACGCAGCGCTCTCCCAGCTGAGCTACCGCCCCACGTCGATGCGCATCCACTCGGCTGACCGGCGAGGGCGCGAACCGCATATGGTAGCGGGCCGCGGGGCGTGCGCCAAGCCGTGCATCTCGCGCCGCGACGGGTGGCTACGAGTCGGTCATGCGGCCAATTTCAGAACAGGGTGCAGGCCCGCGCGCGCGGCCAGACGTACCAGCAAATCGAGACTGAACTTGTCGATCTTGCCGCGTTTGATGTCCGAAATGCGTGCCTGGGTGACCCCGAGCCTGGATGCAGCCTGAGTCTGCGTACCCGCGTCGCTCGCCCACTCCTGCAAGCCGCGCAGCAGTTCGGCGCGCATGGTCAGTTCAGCCGCTTCATCCGCATCGAAAAGGTCGAAGAACACGCCGCGCGGATTTCCGCGCGTTCCGCCAGAAGTGCGTTTGCGGGGCATTCGATTCACCTCTTGATCTGCTTCAATCTTTGTCCTGCAAGGCGCAGGTCGTGCAAGCCGGTCTTCGCGGTTTTCTTCTGAAAAGCGTGAAGTACGTATACCGCGTTACCGATATTTGCCACGAACAACACGCGGAAGGCACCTTCATCATCGCGGATGCGGATTTCCCGCACGCCCGCGCCAATGGTGGACATGGGCTTCCAATCGTCCGGATCGGCACCGCGCTGCACCTTGTCGAGCTGATATCCGGCGTTGCGCCGTACCGAAGCCGGAAACGCGATCAGATCTTGCAGGCTGCTGCCCATCCAGACGATCCCTTTCATGGCCTACTATGCACGTTTCTGTATAATATGCAAGTGCTGGCATATTGCGTTCATGCCAGCAGCGGCTTCAGTTCGGGTTCCAGCACTTCGCGGCGCCAGCCTTGCAAACCTTCCGGCCATTCGCGCGTCACGGCGTATTCCTCTAGCAGCCGGCGCGGGCAGAGCAGACCGGAAGGGATGTCCAATTTCATCGCGATCGCGTCGGCGGTCTGTTTCATCGCGTTCACCGCGGCCTTGGCATCACCGGACGGCGAGGCCAGGATCGGCGCGGTTTCCGTGATCTCCGCCTCGGTTACCGGCGCGCGCAGCACTTCGAACAACTCCGCGCGTGGTGCCGAACGCAACGCGCGCAAGCCGCGTGTGCGCTCGAACAGTTCATTCGGCGATGCCGGCGGCGACGACGCCAGCGACAACGCATTCGCATCGTCCAGCAACCACGGACGCGGTTTGTCCAGCGCGCGCGCGCTGCGTTCTCGCCAGCGCAGCACGCGCCGCAACAACGCCTGTCGCGCACGTGGCCACGCGGCCGCGTTGCGGAATGCGCGCTGCGGCTGCGGATCGGCGTCGATCCGGCGCAGACGCAGGCTCAACCGCGCGCAATCCTCCGCGTGCCACGCCGTACGTCCGCGCTGCTGCAATTGCGCTTCCAGCAACGCATGCAACTCGTGCAGGTGCGCGATGTCCTGTTCGGCGTAATCGATCTGCGCATCGCTCAACGGCCGGCGCAACCAATCCGAACGCGTTTCGTCCTTGGGGATCTCCACGCCGAGCAGCGTGGAAACCAGATTGCGGTAGCTCAGTCCGAAGCCCAGTCCGCACAAGGCCGCGGCGATCTGGGTGTCGAATAATCTCAAATTCGCGCCGTCCAGCAGGGGTGCCAGCGCTTCCATGTCCTCGCTGGCGCTGTGCATGATCCACGTGCGTCGATCCACCAACCGCCGCATGCCCGGCGCGGCGTCGAAGGCGACCGGATCGATCAGCGCGCACTTGCCGCCGGCCGCGATCTGGATCAGCGCGAGCCTGGGATAGAACGTGTCGCGGCGCATGAACTCCGTGTCGAGCGCGATCGCCTGAGCACCGATGCGTTCGATCCATTGCGCGAACGCGGATGCGTCCGCGATCCAGGCGGCACTCATGCAGGAATTCCGGTGGCGCGGATGCGTTTCATCGCCGGGAGTTGCCGATTCGTGCGGCTTTGCTATGGTGAGCCGGTCAAGATAGCAGCAAATCATCGCGACACACCATGCCTGCGCCGCAAACATTCACCCGCCAGCACGCCATCGGCGGTGCGATCGGCGTGTCGTTGCTGCTGTTCGCGCTGGTCTATCGCTTCTTTCCGCAGGCCTTGAACGTGCCCGCCACGCACACCACGAATGCGCCGGCGGCGACGCAGACCAGCACGCGCAGACCGGTCGCGGCGCGCACCAGCCTGACGTCGGCTGAGTCGGAATTGCAGGCGGGGCCGCCGATTTCGCTGGCGCCATCGAGCGTGATCGCCGCGCGCGCGCGCGGGCGTGCGCTTTCCACGCGCGGCGGCAACGAGGAAATCGGCGCGCTGCTCGACAAGGCCGATGCTGCCGCAGCGCAGGGCAAGCTCACTGGACAGGGCGACGACACCGCAACCGCGCTGGTGTTGCAGGCGGCGGCGATCGATCCGAAGGACGCGCACGTGCGCGCGGCGCTGTCCAACCTGCACGCGCGACTGTTCGCCGACGCGCAGCAGGCGCTGGCCGCCAACGACACCGACACGGCGCGCACCGACCTCGCTGCGCTGAAACGTCTGCCGGAGTCGAGCGACGACGCCAAGAGTTTGGCCGCGCGCATCAACGCGGCCGACGAAGTGCGGCCGCTGCTGGAGCAGGCGGCGACGCTGATGCAATCCGGGAAGATGGAAGGCACGGGCGAGGACAACGCGCTCGCGGTTTACCGCAAGGTGCTGGCGCTGGACCCCGAAAACGCGGTGGCGAGGCAGGGCATGGAACAGGTGCAGCGCGCCGCGCTGGATCGCGCGTTGACCGCGGCCGCGCAGAACCAGGACGCGAAAGCCGACGCGGCGCTGGAAGAAGCCGCTTCGATCCTGCCTTCGTCTTCCGCGCTGGCAGACACGCGCGCGCGCATCGAGGCGATGCGCGGACAGCGGGGCGCCAGTCTGTTGACGCAGGCGCAGTCGGCACTGGATGCGGGCAATCTGGATCTGGCGGAGAAACTGGCGCAGCAGGCGCAATCACTGGGCGACACCGCGCAGGTGCAGGCGTTTCTGAAACACCTGCAGGATGCGCGCACGTATTCCAGTTATCGCCCGGGCCAGGTGATTTCCGATCACTATCTCGACATCGTCGGCAGCGCGCCGGCGATGGTGGTGATCCCGCTCGGCAGTTTCGAGATGGGCGCATCGCAGAACGAACGCGGTCATGCCAGTTCCGAACAGCCGCAGCATGAAGTCGATATCGCGCATGGTCTCGCGATGGCGCGCAGCGAAACGACGGTGGCGCAGTTCCGCGAATTCGTGCGCGCCTCGGGTTATACGCCCGATTCGGACCGGCTGGGCGGCGCGTCGGTGTACGACGAGGCCAGCGGCCGCATGCAGTTGCAATCCGATGCCGACTGGCGCGACGGCTACGACGGCAAGCGCGCGCGCGACAACGATCCCGTGGTGAACGTCTCCTGGAACGATGCGCGCGCCTATGCGCAGTGGTTGTCGCAGCGCACCGGCAAGCATTACCGGCTGCCGACCGAAGCGGAATTCGAATACGCCGAGCGCGGCGGTACCACCACGCCGTACTGGTGGGGCGACGGCACGCCAAAGAAGCCGCTGGAGAACCTCACCGGCGGCGGCGACCGTTCGCCTTCGCACCGCAGTTGGTCCAACGCGTTCAACGATTACGACGACGGCTGGTGGGGACCTGCGCCGGTGATGAGTTTCGCCGCCAATCCGTTCGGACTGTATGACATCGACGGCAATGTTTCGGAATGGGTCGAGGACTGCTGGCACGACAACTACACGCGCGCGCCGCACGACGGCACCGCGTGGGTGAATCCGGGCTGCGCGCTGCGGGTGATCCGCGGCGGCTCATGGGGCAGCGCGCCGGATCAGGACCGTTCGGCTTTCCGTCAGGCGGCGCCCGCGGATGCGCGCAGCGGACGCGTGGGCTTCCGCGTCGTTCGCGAGTTGTGATCGCACTATCCGTGCGGCGTTGACAGGCCATTCACCGGGTGTGCGCAAGAGTTTTCCTCCGCGCGGGCTTTGCGTCACGTGGCGCGCGATCCCATGTTCAGGAGGAACGATTATGAAATGCGCAACGATCCTCGCGGCTGTCACGATGACGGCTTCGCTTGCAGCTTGCAGCACCACGCCGAGTAGTCCGCAGAGCGGCATGGCCGGCCAGAACACCACCGAAAGCATGGCGCCGGCTGACAATCAGGCCAGCAAACCCGGCAACTCCGGAAACGGCCTCGGCTACGGCATGACGCCCGCGGACGCCGATCGCGTGTTCGACTTCCTCGATACCAATCACGACGGATTCGTCGATCGCTCCGAATTCATGGTCAACGGCGACAGCGGCCAGCGTTTTCCCGGCTGCGATGTGGATGGCGACGGCAAGCTGACGCGCATGGAACTGGAGCGTTGCGCGGCGCAGCCGGCGACGAACAGCCAGTAATTTATTGCGGCTTTGGCGCGAGTAACTTGCAGGATCACGCGAGATCACAATGCGCAGCAATCAGGGACGATTGCACAAAACCATGGTGCGGTGGAGGGACTCGAACCCACACGCTCAAGGGCGGCGGGTTGAGCGCTGCGTCTACCAATCGGACGCGAAGCGCGTGGTGCCGAAGGTGGGACTCGAACCCACACGCTTTTAAGGGCGGCGGATTTTGAGTCCGCTGCGTCTACCAATTCCGCCACTTCGGCAGTGAATCGCGAAGTATGAGGGACTTCAAGCTGGAAGCCAAGAGCGAATACGAAGCGCGATTTTGTGAAGTGCGGGCATGGACAGCCCGCTTTCACACGCAGGGTCGAATCTCGCGCGCTTGCGATCTGCGTCGGATCGCAGATCGCAAGCGAGATTCGGATGAGTCAGGATGACGAATGGACAACGCGCCATGGACGGCTGCATGGCGGATCAGTTGTGTTGTCCTGAGGCAGCGTGCGTTCGCCCCGCGCATACCATTCGTCGCCGAGCGGTTCGAACACCGAGCAGCAGGTCATGCGGTCCTGATACACGTGCAGGCTGACGGTGACATCGTCGTCGCTGGGATTGCGGATGGTGTGGTACTCGTGCGGCGGAATCAGACTGCCGGCGGAGCCGGGTCCGGCCTGGATCGCGCCGGCGGGCCGGAAGCGGTAGCGGCGCTCGTCGTGTTCCAGCAGCTCGTACTGCACCACTTCGAGTTCGCCGCGCCAGACGCCTTCCACGCACCACATGCCGTGATGATCGTGGATCGGCGTTCCCTGGCCGGGGCTCCACGTCATCGCCACCACGCAGTAGCCATGTTCGTCGCTGTGGTACAACTCACGGCGCGCGTAGTGATCCACGCAGCATTCGAAAACGCATGAGGGCAATTCGACATCGGTCGCACGGATCATGCGGCAGAGCGCGTCGCGCAGAGCGCGCGTCACCTGCGCGGTGTCGGGCTGCGTCACCGCCGAATCGAGCGCGTCGATCAGCTTGCGGTGGCCGGGAAAGTCGATGGCGAGCATGGCATGAGCTTGCGCGTCGGATTGTGGTCATTGTAGGAGCCAGCCTCGCCGGCGACAAATCGCCACCGATCGCGCGCCAAGAAAAGACGGCGCTCGCGCCGGCGCGCCCTTACAGCGTCGCCATGAACTTCCCGATCGCGGCACCAAACCGCACCGTATCCACCAGAAACGCGTCGTGCCCCTGCGGCGAATCCAGCCCGACGAAATCGACTTCGGCACCACCAGCCCGAAGACCTTCAGCGATTTCCTGCTGCTGTTCCAATGGAAACAGGATGTCGGTTTCCACGCCTATTACCAGCGCGCGCTCCAGCTTGATGCGTGCCAGTCCTGCGCGCACAGCTGCACCGGGTTCCTTGCCGGCATCGGGGCCGGCGTATTCGGCGATGTCGAACCAGTCCGCTGAGCGCGACAGATAAAGGTAGCTGTTGGGATCGAACGCGCGCACGAAACGTCGCGCGTGCGCGTTGAGATACGACTCGACCTGGAACTCCGCGCCGAAAGGATCTTCCTCGCGCTGCTCGGGATCGAGGCGGATGCGGCCGAAGCGCCCGCTCCATTCGATTGCCGAGCGATAGGTAATCACGCCCAGCTTGCGCGCCAGGCTCATTCCGGTCTCCGGATAGTGTTCGTCGTCGTAGTTGCCTTCGTTCCAGTCGGGGTCGAGGCGGATCGCTTCGCGCTGCAGCGAGCGGATCGCGATCGCGAACGGACGCGCCTGCGGGGCGGTGGAAACCGAGATGTGCGCTCGCGCCGAACCGGGATGATTGATCAGACAGCCCAGCGCCGACATACCGCCGATCGAGCAGCCGACGATCGCGGCCAATCGTTCGATGCCCAAGCCAAATACCAGTTCGAACGCGCTGTTACCGACGTCTTCCAAGGTCAATTCGGGGAAATCCAGGCGGTAGGGTTGGCCGGTTTCCGGATCGATCGAGGCCGGTCCAGTCGAACCCTTGCAACTGCCCAGCGAATTCACGCAGATCACGAACCAGCGGTTAGTGTCGATCGCTTTGCCCGGACCAACGATGTCTTCCCACCAGCCCGGCGAATCGTCGATGTCGTTGCGCGCCGCGTGGGCGCTCGGCGAGAGGCCGGTGAGGATCAGCACCGCGTTGTCGTGCGCCGCGTTCAATTCGCCCCACGTCTCGTAACTCAGCCGCGCGCCGGTCAGCGCGCCGCCGCGTTTCATGCGGAACGGCGAGGGCAGGGCGAAATACCGGCGGGCGTCGGCCATGTGGCGTGTGCGGACTACAAGGAATCGCGCACTTTAGCGGCCGTGCAACGCCGGGCCAAGTGACGCATCGGCCCACGAGCGCAGTCTGCAAGCGGCTTGCCGATGCGTCACCCCGGCCAGGGATT
>Ga0209581_1002549_pt1 | contig 17167 bp, 14 predicted proteins | sample Coa_R2_FD_187160 | JGI IMG/M metagenome (GOLD analysis project Ga0209581, IMG submission 187160) | Surface soil microbial communities from Centralia Pennsylvania, which are recovering from an underground coalmine fire - Coalmine... | ecosystem: Environmental > Terrestrial > Soil > Unclassified ...
TCTTATCATGAGCCAGGTCGAGGCAGGCCAGCACGGCGTCATGGCGGCCTATCGCAACGGCGCCTTCATCGTCACCGACATTCCCGGCAAGAACTACCCTGCCCGCCGCGTCGATCCCGCCGACTACCATCCCACCCGCTATCGCCCGCGCTTCGAGCGCATTACCGGCCCCTATTTGCCTCAACCGTAAGAAGGAGGGCGGGAACGCCTCCCGCCCCCTTGTCTTTTTCCCTGGATATCTGTATAGTTTTATACATCGAGGCAGAAGTTTCTTCCTCCAGTTGGAGCAGAACGAGTGTATTGTATCGTATGGCGGAGAGCCACCGGGAGGACGATGGAGTGACCCGGCCATTTCGACGACGGTTGTATCGCTATGCACTGGCAAGCCTGACCTGCTGGCTCATGGGTATCCTTGCCTTTGACATAGAAGATGTCGGTATCGATCCAGTACAGTTTTCCTGGACCAGCTACCTGCTGACCTTTTCTGGCGTCGTCCTGGCTTTTAAGACGCTGGATATCTGGAGTTCCTGGCTGGAGGATAGCAGTGAAGAGCAGGATGAAGATCGACCGTCGCGCAACCTCTATCCTCTTCTCTTCACCCTGGAAGGCGGAGCGGTTCTCCTGCTGGCAATCTTCTTACTCCTCGTTGCCATAGCCAGAGACTGGCCCACCGGGCAGGAAGGTCTTATCTGTGCCTGGAGCCTGATTGTGGCCGGTGGTTGCCTGCTTACCAGTCGACTTTCCGAGGGGCTGGGTTAGTCGGGTATGCTGGCCGGGTCTCCTGCCGACAGGTGCCGTGCGAGCCGCGTTTGTGGCGCGTTCCAGCGAGGAAAGGCGGATAAATGCCTCTCGCGCCGAATGGCCACACATCTCCTCCGAAGGCCGCAACCGGCTGCATACAGTCGGGCGCTCTGGCCTGCCAAAAAGGCTGCACCGGTTATTCCATGTCAGGTGAATGCAGCGCACGCCCGCCGGTTTCCCAGATGGCATTCCCGGCAAAGGCGATGAAATGGACGGAGCGATACAACAGGCCCCACAGCCTACTCTGCACTCCATACACCTTTCTCCTTTCGCAATTCAGTCCCTGACAGTATACCATGCTATAGAAAATCGGCGCGTCCCTGTCATGCTGAGGGCGAGCGAAGCATCTAAAAAAACACGCCCCGGCAAGCTGTTGCCTTAGATGCTTCACTCGCCCTCAGTATGACAGGGACGCGCTATGGAAGAAACCTGATATCCAAATTCTCTATCTGTACAGGTTGATTTGTCTTAAAGGGCTACGTATTCTTCCACTATCTGGCCTTGAAAACCGCCTTATGATATAGTTAAACTGAACAATTTGTTACTTTTTAGTATGGAAACCGTCTAATTAGCAAGCTCGTACAAGGCGAGGAGGCGGGCAAGAACCGTTCACAAAGGAGGGCATTTCATGTCTGATCCGGCAGTTGCGCTGGTGTGCTTGAGCGGCGCGGCGCAACGTAGTATGGCGGGCCACACACGGTGCTGGTGCGGTTGGTTGTCCTGGACTGAATGTGCAACGTTGTCCCCACGCGGCGAACACTGTACCGGCACACGGTGCTGGTGCGGTTGGTTGTCCTGGACTGAAGGCTCACCTGTCGCATCAAACGGAACTGATCATGAGTGTAGCACGTGTGCATATGTCTCCATTACAGCATAATTCCCAACCATCGCTCCTGGATGGCAGGCGCATTGCCCAGGTAGTAGCCGCGTATTATCATCTCTCCTTTGAGCAGATGTGCGGCAAGCAGCGCGATAAACATATCGTCCTGCCGCGCCAGATAGCGATGTATTTGATTCGCCAGGAGACGCAGGTCTCTCTCACCGAAATCGGCCAGCTTTTCGGCGGGCGCGACCATACCACCGTTCTCCATGCCTGGCAAAAAATCGACCGCGCCCTCCCAACGAATCCCACGCTACAGAGCGATATCGCGGCTATTCGCGAACGACTGCACCACTCCTCGAACCATTGAAGGGGAATGTTCAGGCGCAAACTCTCTCGCAAAAATCTGGCGGATACACCTCATCGTTTTGCGGTATACTATAAGGCATAGTTATGCAATTGCCTGATAGGAGAAGCGCATGAAGCTTGAGGAAGAAACCATTGCCGTTCGCCCCGGGGAAGAGTTTGATCTGGAAAAGATAGAGGCGTATCTGCGTGAGCATATAGAGGGTCTCGGCGATGGGAAGTTAGTTGTGCGGCAGTTCCCGTCGGGGGCCTCGAACCTCACATATCTATTACAGATTGGGAACTGGGAAGGCGTTTTGCGCCGCCCGCCGTTTGGTCCGCTGCCGCCCAGGGCGCACGATATGCAGCGTGAATCGGGCCTGTTGCAGAAGATTTCCCCCGTCTTTCCGCTGGCCCCCAGGCCATACGTCTTCTGCGATGACCTCTCGCTGTTGGGCGTGCCTTTCTACGTCATGGAGCGGCGCAAAGGCATCGTCCTCAACGATACCTTCCCGCCCGGCGTCACTGTGGACGATACCCTCTGCCGACGTATCTCTGAAACGGTCGTCGATACGCTGGCGCAGATTCACGCCATCGACTGGCAGGCAGCCGGACTCGGCGAGTTTGGCCATCCGGTGGGCTTCCTCGAACGTCAGGTGAAATCGTGGATCGAACGCTACTATCGCGCGCAGACCGATGATATTCCCCAGGTCGAACCGCTCACACGCTGGCTGGTTGCGCACATTCCCGCCAGCCCCGCTCCCACGCTCATTCACAATGATTTCAAGCTCAACAACATGTTGCTGGCCGAACATGATCTCGGCCAGGCCGTTGCCGTGCTGGACTGGGAAATGGCGACCATCGGCGATCCTCTCTTCGACTTTGCCATCTCTCTCAGCTACTGGGTGACGCGCGACGACCCCGAAGTATTGCGCAGTGTTTTGCCCGTTGTTACCCACCATCCCGGCTTCATCAGTCGCGAGCAATTTATGGAACGCTACGCCCGGAAGAGCGGACGCGACCTCTCATCCATGCACTTCTACATGACCTTTGCCTACTTCAAACTGGCCGTCATTTTGCAACAAATCTATGTTCGCTGGAAGCGCGGCCAGACACAGGACTCGCGTTTCTCCGTCTTTGGCACCCGCGTGCGCAACCTCATTCTTCACGCTGCCGCCCTCGCTGAGAGGGGGAAGATGTAAGCAGAACTCTCTGAGAAGGTGAGAAACGTGGTGACTTCTCTTCGCTCTCTGGCGCATAATGCTCGTTAAGAATTGATCTGTAAAATAGCAACGGAATGAGCGTCTAATTACTGACATGCCTTTTTGTGTACAGGCATAGATCGACAGTATTGTTTCTTCATGCAGCTTGCCGTCCTCTTTTGAGGAGACAAGACAGGAGTGAAACTCATGGCTGTAGGAGACGCTCATATTGGCCCGGCGGCCCCGCCTCTATCTCCCTTGCCTGCTGTCGCTAACACGGATGCTGCGCAGCGCCGCTTTTTGCAGGGTAACCCTTTGCTGGCCAATGACAACACCTATCTGACGGCCCTTGTCGCGACCTCAGCAGCGGTACCTGTTGTCGCCGCAATGGTCACGGTCGCGTCCTATGTGGCTCCGTTTCCTGCTACCTGGCATGAGTGGATCGCCGTCCCTCTGGGCGCGATTATCACGCTGCTTGCCTGGCTGCTCAGCGCGCTGCCGTGTCGCCGCTTCGCCTCCGCCGTCTATGCCAATCGCTGTAGCTATGGTAGCCTTTTTAACCAGTTGCGCGATGTACAGTCCAGGCTCTGCACGCTGGACGATAAGCGGCGCAAAGACCCGGAAAACCCTCTGGTCAAGAGCGATGCATATAACATTGCTTTTACCGAAATAGCCACCTGGTGCGAGGATATCGAAAGGGAGTTGAAGTGCAGGGGCCTCTCCTGGCTGCTGGCGACCGGCTATATTAATATGTGGAGGGGCTTGCATCACGCAGAGGAGGCAATGATTGAGATTGAGCCTGCCGAGGCCGTTCTCAATAAAGCCATTCATGACGAGCTGTGCCTGCAAGGCTCGAACATGAATAACAGCGAAGAGCTGCTCGACAAGTTGAGAATCGCCGTCAAAGTGCTGAGCGTGACCGGCACGCGCTACCTGATCAAACAGCCTCGCGAGCAAGAAGCAGACGATGATACAGAGAGTGATAGCAGCCAGGGACAACCTGCTCAATCAGTGCAGTTTGCCCCATCCCGGCGAACTGTCATCGAGATGGAGGCGCGTGTAATCCTGCGCGAGATTCGCCATACTGTCAATGAGTATCGCGATAATCGCTGGGAGGGCTTGATTCACACCCGTAACCGACTGATGATGATGGTGATTGTGACCAGCTTTCTGGCTTACGTTCTGCTCTGTCTGCCCGTCGTCAATGAGGTGAACCCCTCCTATGTGATTACCGCTACCGTCTTTTTCCTGGTTGGCGCGATTGTCGGCCTCTTTAACCGGTTGCATCTTGAGACGCAAACCAGTAACGCCATCAATGATTACGGCCTTTCGATGGCGCGTGTGATTGCCACGCCTGTGCTTTCTGGCCTGGCCGCTGTCGGCAGCGTCCTGGTGTTTGTCCTGCTGGCGAATGCCATCCAGAGCGGGCTGAACATCACCGATAAGATCACCGACATTTATAGCATCAGCCCCTTACATATCATCCTGGCCGCCGTTTTTGGTCTGACCCCTAACCTGCTGATTGGCCTGCTTCAGCAAAAGGCCGAGAGCTACAAGAGCGATATCCAGAGTAGCAAGGCGTCATGAGATGCCATAAGAAAAACGCTCGCGGCCATGACATGCTGCCGCTCAGTATGCCATGAAAAAGGCCCTCTGGCGTGTCATGCGGAGCGCAGCGAAGCAACCAGGGTGACCAACCGGGCGGCCTGGCCGAGGCGGATACTTCGCTGCGCTCCGCATGACACGTTGGGAGCTATTTTCAAGAGCAGGCTGATGGCTGTTTCAGCACGATGGCGGTCTGGGGCCGAGATCGCCGCCGTAGCTGATGATCTTCCAGTCGCCATAGGTGTCTTGCTGGAGGGTGAGCTGGAGCTGGTAAGGCTTCGAGAGCTTGCTGCGCGTAATGTTGTAGCGGTAGACCTGCGTGTTGTTTTGCACCGCCGCGCTGTTGGGAATCTCGGTGTAGCCCGTTACCTGCCCGAAGCACTTATCGTCGAGCTGGGCGGCGTGCGTAAACTCGTCCTGTGTGGTTGTGACGGTAATGTTCGCGCCAAGATCGTCGTATGCCTGCTCGTAGTTACGGGTAGAGAGTTGCTGCAAAAAATCCGCGCTGGTGGCGGCTGCCCCGGATGCAGCATTGCTGGCCGAGATGAGATTGAATGCGGCATAACCGATGCCGCAGGCCAGCGCGGCACAGATCACAAAGAGGCAGCCCAGGATGGTCAGGCGCCGCCGCCAGTTGACCGGCCCCGGCTCCCTGCGCTGAGGGCGCGCCACACGAGGGGTAGCCGGGGGATGCTCGATATCAACTCTGGCCATCCCCGGCGGGCGTTGTGGCACTGCGCGACGTTTTCCCGTTCCGTTGGTTGGAGCGAGTCGCGAGGTGTAAGGGCGATCCGACTCATTCTCATTGCCTCGTGGTCCCGGCATACCGTTCATCCCTCCTCATCTCATCTCATCTCTTTCTGGTTGTTGCTCTCGCTATCGATATCTGTCTCTATAGCTATATATCAAGCAGGATCACCCCTGCCAGATGGGCGTGTACTCGTTCCAGTTGGTCCTGCGCCTGTTTTGCCTGCACTCGCGTCGTGCGATTTTTGCCGATGACCAGCAGCGTCTGATCGACCAGGGCGGCGATAATTGAGGCGTCGGCGCCGACCTGCACAGCCGGGCTATGAAAAAGAACGATGCTCGGAGTCGTTTCTTCCGCCAGCAGAGCGTGAATGCTGGCAAAAACTGCTTCGAGCTTTGTCAGTTGCAAAAGTGTTGTTGGCCCGCTCCTGCTTCCCGCGCCGAGCAGACGCAGGCAGGGAATGAAGGTGGGTTGCAGGCAGGCAGCCACTTTCTGCGGCGTGATCTCCGCCTCTTCCAGCAGATCAGAAAGCCCCATGTGCGGCCCAACGCCAAAACGTTGCTCAAGGCCGGCGTTGCGTACATCGGCGTCGACCAGAATAGTCGGTGTTCCGCTCTGCGCCGCCGCAATGGCGACGTTTGCCGCGATAGTTGCCTGGCCCGCGAAAGGGGTTGGCGTCGTAATCAGCAGCTTCAGATGTCTCTGCTGTTCAGTGTTCCAGTTGAAGCGAATATTGGCGTAAAGTGTATAAAATGCCTCGCTGTAGGCGGAACTTGCGTCATAATCTGTGAGCAGGGCAACCTGCTCGTGCGAACGAATACTCAAGGTAATCAGCTCCTCTCCCCTCTACACAGAAAACGAGCGGAGATGATACCGGGAGTATCTCCGCCGTTGATAGAGCTACGCTTTACGAAGGACCAGCCAGATTGCATGCCCGGTTTTCCTGTCCTAGATCACCGGGGATGACGAGCGGCGCGTCGGCTCGCTCTTGCCTATAGCCGGAGGACGCGGTATCTCACCATAGATGGGTAAGTGCAGCAGTTGTCTCACTTCATCCTTCGTATGCAGGCGATCATCCAGATAATCGGCCAGGAAGGCCAGGGCGATGCCGATAATCAGGCCCACCAGCAACAGTAAGACCAGCAGGTTGAGCTTATTACTCGCTGAACCCGGCCCGGAAGCGGGGCTGGTCGCGCTGCTAATGACCTGCGCCGAAACAGCAGGCTCGCTTTTACCCGGCGTGCCGGTCGCATTCTGGCCGATGACGTAATTGATATAATGGCCAATATGATTGGCGCTGACCTCGCCGACAGCGTTGGCGATGGCCCATGCCCCTGCGGGTGTGGCCCATGTCACGCTGATGGTGACAAGATTGTGCAGGGCTACGGCAGAGAGCGCGCTTCCAATAGCTCCGCTATCCTGCCAGTTGCCCAGATCGGCATTAGCTCCAAATCGCTGCGCAATCTCATCTGTATCTTTACCGATTTGCTGAGAGACATCGCTATCAAATTCGTGCGAGGTCAGAATTGGCCCGTTTGCCAGCGCATCGGCTAAATCCGTTGAAATCGTTAAATTATCCGCATAACTGGTATCCTGGTTATTGGTGGACTGCAAGGCGATCTCTAAGGTTACATTGGAGTGATACGCGGTCAGCGCACCGGGAGTTTTGCGCAGGTGATAGTATTGATAGCCCACATAGAGAGCTACCACGATGAAAACGAGGGCGACGAGCCAGAGACGCCGCCAGATAATGGCCCAGTATGTCCGTAATTCCACGTTCTATGCCTTTCTCTCCGTGATGTTGTTTCGATATGAGAAATTACCGCAAGAGGTCACTGGTTGGCGTGCGCAGGGAGCCTGCTTTACGGTCGCTCATCTTTGCCTCGATAAACTGCAAAATACGGCGATGGAAACGGGGCAGATCAAACTCTAAGGCATGATTGCGAATTGCCTGTGGATCAAACTGCCGCTCATCGAAGGCCGCCAGGGCTGCGGCCAGGCTCTCTGCTGTCTGCTCGCGGAAGAAGAGGCCGGTCACGCCCTCAACAACTGAGGCCAGCGCCCCGCCCGCCCCGTAAGCGATGACGGGACGACCGGCGGCCTGCGCCTCAAGCGGCGTGATGCCGAAGTCTTCCTCGCCGGGGAAGAGAAAAGCGCGGCAGTGCGTGTAATAGTGAAGCACTTCTTCGTCGGAGAGTCGCCCCGTGAAGCGGATGGTCGGCCCGGCCAGCTTGCGCAGGCGCGCTTCGTCGCGGCCACTGCCGATGATGACCAGCGGCAATTGCAGCCGGTTGCATGCCTCGATAGCAAGGTCAATGCGCTTGTAGGGGATCAGGCGGCTGACAATCAGGAAATAGTCTTCCGGCTGCGTTGCCGGGTCGAAGGGGAAGCGTTGAGCCTCCACCGGCGGCGGAATCACCACCGCCTCACGCCGGTAATATTTGGCGATGCGTTCGGCCACAACCGGCGAATTGGCGATAAAATGATCGACACGCATGGCGCTGGTCTGATCCCAGATGCGCAGACCGGTAATCAGAAACGGCAAGACGCGCCGCGCCAGGCCGCCCAGTTGCTCGCGCTCAACATACTCTCTGTAGTTCCAGCACCAGCGCATCGGCGTATGACAGTAGCAGATATGCATGGTTTCCGGCCTGGTAATGACGCCCTTGCCGAAGGCGCTGGAGCTGCTCAGAACGAGATCGTAGCCGCGCAGGTCCAGGCTTTCCATCGCGAAAGGATAGAATGGCAGGTAGGGCTGGTGATGCTTCGTGACCAGCGGCAATTTCTGCATGAAGGTTGTGCGAATATCCATCTGGCGGAAGACCGGGTCAACCCGCTCAGGGTCATAGATCGAGGTGTAGATGGGCGCGTCGGGAAAAATCTCGTGCAGCGCAATGACCACTCGTTCCGCGCCGCCCATCTGGTTCAGGTAATCATGAACGAGCGCAACTTTCATCAATAAGCCCCCCTTCTGCGCAGCACAGCCGGGATGGTGCGCAGCAATATCTGGAAATACAGGCGCAGTGACCAGTTGGAGATGTAATAGAGGTCCATCAGCACGCCTTCGTCGAAGCTCAAATCGCTGCGTCCGCGTACCTGCCACAGCCCTGTCAGCCCCGGCATGATGGTCAGGCGTCCTTTCTGCCAGTCCTCGTACTGCGCCACCTCCTGCGGCAAGGGTGGGCGCGGCCCGACCAGGCTCATTTCACCCCTGAGGACGTTGATCAACTGTGGAAATTCATCAAGGCTGGTGCGCCGCAGGAATTTGCCCACCGGCGTGATGCGCGGGTCGTCTCTCATCTTGAACAGCGGCCCCTGTGCCTCGTTATAGCGCATGAGATTCGCCAGAATCTGGTCGGCATTCTGATACATCGAGCGGAACTTGTAGACTTTGAACGGTTTCCCATTCAAGCCAATGCGCGTCTGTTTGTAAATGATCGGCCCCGGCGAGTCCATCCGAATGGCGATGGCAACACACACCCACAGGGGAATGCCCAGCGCCAGGATGAGGAGCGAGATAGACACATCCACGAAGCGCGTAATTGCCTGCTGCCAGCGATTGAGCGAATTTTGCTTGATGCTCAGCAGAGGGATACCTTCGATAGCCTCCATATCGATTCGTGACAGGCTCAATTCGTGCAAATCAGGGATAAGTTTGAATGATGCGCCCAGCCGCTCGCAGAGCTTCACGCTTTTAATGGTTTGCTCGTGCAGGTGCGACGGCAGGGCAATAATCACCTCATCAACCTGCATGGAGCGGATAACCAGGTCGAGATCTTCAAGCGTACCGAGCATCTTAAAGCGTCCGAAATCGCTGGGTGGCTCGTTCATATCGTGCAGGAAGCCGACAATGGAGTAGCCGAGGCTGGGGTTGGCGGCGATATGCTGCATCACCATCTTGCCCAGTCGCCCGGAGCCGACGACGAGCAGGCGCGTCTCTCCCAGCCCCAGCCGGTAGAGCATGCCCATGCCAACGCCGACGATGAGCCGACCCAGGGAGAGCAGGACGATGGCGGCGATCCAGACAAACGGCACCAGCAGGCGAGAGCTGGCCATTGGCTGCACTACAAAATAGTAGGTAATCAAAAAGGCAAGGCCGATGGTCGCGGAACTGGCGATTGTCCACATCTGGCGAAACCATGTCCCGGTCAGACGATATTTGTAGAGCCCGCGTAGCGCAAAAATGACGATCAACCCGATAACAATGCCGATTTGCAGCGATTGAAAATTGCTGAGCGGGGCGAGAACTGCTTTGCCGTGTGGCTCGTTATCGATCACACTATCGCGAATGTTGTTGAGTAATCGGGTAAGGAAATTATTCTCTGAGATGAGATACAGGCGCAGGTAGTAAGCCAGCTGGAAGGAGACGTAGACCAGCCATGCATCCAGAATGAGCATAATGACGCACTCGAAGGCCCGCCACTGGCGTCGGTGAGAACGCCGTCTGGAAATGGCCTCCATAATTGGACCGGTCGCTCCTCTCGTGATATCCAGAGAGCCTGTCCGGTCGGTATCTGTTGGCAGGCTGGCTCTGGTGCTGGCCAGTCTGGAAAACTCGCTTCTATTCACAGTCCCACTCTCATGTGTAGCATCTGGTCAATTGTACATATTTTAATGAACGTATGAAACACGTTGAAAATTGTTATTTGCCGCGTGGATTTGTGCCGCCCGTTCATAGACGGCAACCGTTTGTTCCACCATGCGCTGCGCTGAGAACTGCCTGGCCACCTCGCCTGCCATCGTGCGGCACTTTTGTCGGTACTCCTCATCGGTCAGCGCCCGGTAAAGCGCCTGTGCCATTCCCTCAACGTCCTGTGGCTCTATGCAAAGGGCAACGCCCGCCCCCGCTTCCGGCAGGCTTGAAACGGTTGAGGTGACGACCGGCGTGCCAGCAGCCAGCGCCTCCGCAACAGGCAGGCCGAAGCCCTCGTACAGCGAGGGATAAACAAAGGCCCCGGCGGCATGATACCAGAGCGCCTGTTCCTCGTCGGCTACATAGCCGGGAAAAACCACTTCTGATTCTAACCCCAGTTGCCGCACTCTGTCAAAGATTGCTTCATATAACCAGCCCTTTCCGCCTACCAGCGCCAGCTTTTCCCTGCGCTGATACACTTCCCGCAGGCGCGCATACGCCTCGATAAGGGTGGTAATGTTTTTACGTGGTTCCAGCGTTCCAAGATACAGCAAGAAGCCGTTTTCCAATCCGTATTTCTGCCGGAAATGACTGATAGTTTCTTCATCTATATCGGTGGCGAACCGCTGATCGATACACGGGTAGACCGTATGCAGGCGTTCGGCGGCCACGCCTGCCAGTTCGATGGCATCTTGCCGCGTGCTATCTGAGACGGAAATAATCATGGTTGCCTGGCGCAGGCTGCGCATCGTAAATGTTCGATGATACAGTCGCTTCGGGCGCGTCAGTACATGCGGAAAGCGCAAGAATGCCAGGTCGTGCAGGGTAATCACCCCGGCACATACGCGCGGCAAGAAGGTTGGCAGCACATTGACCGGTGAATGAAGCACATCAATGCGTTTTTGCCGGATCAGCGAGGGCAGCGTCAACTGCTCCCAGGCCACGCGCGCGGCTGGACGCTCTTCCGGCCATGGAACAGGCACATAGGTAATGCGGGGATGGTAGGCGGCGAGGCGTTCTACCACCTCCTCTCCATTCACGAAAACGGTATATTCATGCTCTCCCGGTTGCCGCGCAAGCTCCGTGAGCAGGAACCGGATGTACCGGCTCACACCTCCATTGCGATAATTCTGACTGTAGGAGAGCAACTGCGCATTTATGCCGACGTGCATTGTTCTTCACTCCTCAATGCCATATAACGGCCCGGAAATTCCGCAGGTAACAGGCTGGCCTTTTTAGTTCAGTCAGGCGAAAAATGCTTGCATGCCTTACGGATAAGGAGTATACTCAACTGTAACAGTTTCGCGAATGGCCGACGGGCAAGTTGGCAAAGAAACAGGTCATATGCCAGAGAGAAAATACATTGCGTTTTTCTCTATGTCGGTGTATTATAGCCTAAAGTTGGCGCAACTGTTGATATGTAAACTACGTCATCTGGCGTACCTGGTTGGCGTAGGCAGGGGCGTAAGCGACTAAAAAACGGGAGAGAATCGCGTTGGCCAAACAACTCCGTCTCGATGTTGCACAGCTAACAGATGTTGGGCGCAAGCGTGAACACAACGAAGACAACATGGCCTATGTCATCCCGAAAGACCCACAGGTGATGACGAAGAAGGGCGCGTTGTTCATCGTGGCCGATGGTATGGGTGGCCATGCAGCCGGCGAGGTGGCAAGCGAAATAGCTGTTGACACGGTAAGCAATACCTATTACCAGGATGACAGTGAAGATGTCGCTGCCTCTCTGTTGCAGGCCATCAAGCGTGCGAATGCGTTGATCCATCAACGGGCGGCAGAGAATATGCTGCGTAGCGGTATGGGAACGACCTGCGTGGCGGCGGTCTTGCGCGGCAATATGGCCTACATCGCCAACGTCGGCGATAGCCGTGCCTATTTTATGCGTAATGGTCAGGTGAAGCAGGTATCGCAGGACCACTCCTGGGTGGCAGAGCAGGTGCGCGCCGGTCTGCTGACCGACGATCAGGCCCGCACGCACGCGCAGCGCAATGTAATCACGCGCTGTCTGGGTACGCAGGCCGATGTCGATATTGATATCTTCACCGAAGAGCTGCGAGAAGGCGATTCACTCGTCCTTTGCACCGATGGCCTCTCCGGCCTGGTCAGCGATGACGAAATACAGCGCATCGTGGAGCAATACGTGCCGCAGGAGAGTGTCTATCACCTGATCGAGCGGGCCAATAGCAACGGTGGCCCGGATAACATTACAGCCATTGTGCTGCGTGTGCTGGAGGTCGGCGTAGAACCGCCCGGTGTGCGCCGCCCGGTCGCTGTAGGCGGTCGTGAGACGGGTGAGGATACGGCTATCCTGGGCATGTTACCCGGCACGGCTCCACGCCCGCTCGATGGGCGCATTCCCAGCGCCCCTCTGCGCTATGCCAGCGGCCCCCTCTCGCCTCTTGCCGATAGCGTTACCGCTCCCCAGCCAACGCTGCGCGCTTCGGCCAGGCGCACGCGCCTGTTATATCCCACCCTTGCCGTCTGCCTCCTTTTAGTCGTCGCTCTCGTTGCTACCGGCGCTTACTATTTCCTGCGCCCCCATAGCGATGCTAGCACACAATCTATTCAGAAAGCTCAGGGCTTGATTGCTCAGGCAAAGCAGGAAAAGAATGCCGCCACTGCCTTACAGGACCTGTCACAGGCCCAGAATATCTTGCGCGGCCTGCAAGCGGGCGCACTCAGCAGCGATCAACAGGCAACCGTCAACACCTTGCTGCAAAAAGACCTGACCGGTGCAGTGAAGAACGCCATTACACAGTACGACCTGCAATCGTCTATCTCGGTTTTCCCCTGTTCCGGCCTTCCTTCTGCCAGCCCGGTCAACACCGGCAGCACGAATACCACGCCGCAGACCCTTATCGCGGTGCAGAATGGCAAAAATACACAGTTCTATACCCTTGCCGCCGATAACAACCTGTATCAGGTGAACAGCCAGTCCGGCCAGTTCGGTCTGGTTAATCGCCTGAGTTTGCAGTCGGGTATGCGCGTCCTCGGGGTCGCGGGCGATAATACTCGTTTGTTCCTGCTCACCGACCTGCCAAGCGCAAATACCCATGGCTACAGAATCGGTCTCCTTTTGCCCGGTCAGAGCAGCCCGAAATTGCAACCGCTTGCCAGTGTCACCAGCCAGAATCAGCAGTTGTTACCCACGCTGATGACGGCCTGGGGAAATGATGTCTACGTCATGCTGACCTCGCCCCCTACCGTTTCTAACAATGCCGCCAACAGCGTCATTCTGGATTATACGGTTGGCTCCAATAACACGCTCAGTACAAGCCCTACTCGCGTTTCTATCGGAACCTCGACTACCGTGACCAGTATCACCGCTTTTCCCGGCCATCTGTTGTTTCTGCTGCTCCAGGATGGCACCATCCAGAGTTTGCAACTGGATGCCCCGAATCCTGCTGCCACCAGTGTCCTGATCCAGCATCCTCTGGCCGCTCCTTTGAGCGTAACTGCCAGCGCCTATCGTGCCAGCATGGCCGTGCCTACGGCGACGGTCTCGACCTCTACCGGGAGCGGCAATGTCCCGCTCAACGTCGTTGGAGCCTCTCAATTGACGGCGGGCATGGTCGGGAACGGGAGCCAGCCCCATCTCTATGTCGTTGACCCCGGAAATCATCGTATGCTGGATCTGCAGATGAGCGTCCCTTCTTCTGCCACACCAACGCCGACGACATCCAGCAACGGCAATGGTGGTTCGCCGGCAAAGCAGTCCGGCAGCGTCACCATGCAACTTCAGCAGCAATATGTCTCGGCCAGCCTCTTCAATCAACTGGGAAGCGTGGTCACAGATCCAAAAGGCTTGCCCATCTATGCCCTGACGAAAAGCCAGGTCGCGAATAGTGCTTCTCCTGTCCTGAGCCTGGTTGCACTCGACCCCACCGCTTTCAAAACCGGCAGTTGTGCATAAGCCCGATTCATAGTAATATTATCTGGCACAGTGAAATGCAAATACCGGGGAAGCGGTTGGCCTGAACGGGCCTGCCTTCCCATCTGGGATTGAAACTCATAACCAGTTCCCCGGACATTTGCATCTTGTTTCCCTTTGCCTCTGAGCTTATCTTTTGCAATAAAGGAGTTAATGATAGGTGAGTTATGAAGTACATTACCGTACCCATACCTGCGGCGAACTGACGGCGGAAAACGTCGGGCAGCAGGTAAAGCTGGCAGGCTGGGTCAATCGCCGCCGCGATCATGGCGGACTTATCTTTTTTGACATTCGTGACCGTTATGGCATGACACAGGTGATCTGCGATCCCGAACGCTCGCCGGAGGCGCACCGAATCGCTTCCACGCTGCGTTCTGAATATGTGGTGCAGGTGAGCGGAACGGTCGTTCATCGCCTGCCCGGCACAGAAAATCCCAATCTGAGTACCGGCGCTATCGAGGTTGCCGCCGACGAGATCGAGATTCTCAACCCGGCCCGCACCACGCCGTTTCCTATCGCCGATAACATCCCGGTTGACGAATCGCTCCGGCTCAAATATCGCTATCTGGATCTGCGCCGTCCCACCATGCGCAACAACATGATTCTGCGCCACCGTGTGGTCAAGGCTATTCGCGACTATCTCGATGAGCGTGGCTTCCTTGAAATTGAGACCCCCATCTTGATGAAAAGCACGCCTGAAGGGGCGCGTGACTACCTCGTGCCAAGTCGCCTCTATCCCGGCGAGTTCTACGCCCTGCCGCAGTCGCCGCAGCAGCTCAAACAGTTACTGATGGTAGCCGGACTGGACCGCTACTTCCAGATCGCCCGCTGTTTCCGCGACGAGGACCAGCGTTCCGACCGCCAGCCGGAATTTACGCAGCTGGACCTGGAAATGTCCTTCGTGGCCGAGGAAGATGTCATGTCGCTCATCGAGGGCCTGCTGATCTTCCTGATCGAAAAGACCACGAAGAAGCATATCAAGCAGGTGCCATTCCCGCGCCTGAGCTACCAGTACGTGATGGAACGCTACGGCACCGACCATCCTGACCTGCGCTTCGATCTGCCGCTTGTCACCGTCTCCGATCTGGCGGCGGCAGGCAATTTCGGCGTCTTCAAAAACGCGCTCGCCGCCAGTGGCATAGTCAAGGGCATTCGCGTCCCCGGCGCCGGCGGTTACAGCCGCAAGGAGATCGAGGAACTGACCGAATTCGCGCGCATGCTCGGCGCGAAAGGTCTGGTCTCGCTGGCGATCGGCCCGTCGGGCGAGGTGAAGTCCCCGCTGACAAAATTCATGGCTGCCGAAGAGGTGCAGGCCATTATTGACCGCCTGCAGGGCGAGCCGGGCGACCTCTTGCTCTTCGTCGCCGATAGCGCCAAAGTGGTCAACGATGTCCTCTACCGCCTGCGCATCAAGCTGGCGGAGCGGCTGAACCTGATTGACCCGAACGAGATGGCGCTGTGCTGGGTCGTCGATTTCCCCCTGCTGCACTACAACGAGGAAGAGCAGCGGTACGAAGCCGAACACAACCCCTTCTCCGGCATGGACGAAGCCCATATCGAGCGACTGGATACCAACCCGCTGAATATTCGCGCGAAGCAATACGACATCATCTGCAACGGCTACGAAGTTGGCGGCGGCAGCGTGCGCATCAACGTCTCCGAACTACAGCGCAAAGTCTTCTCGCTTATGAACATGAACGATGAGCAGATCAAGGAGCAGTTCGGTCACATGCTCGAAGCCTTCGAGTACGGCGCGCCCCCGCACGGCGGCATCGCCCTGGGTATCGACCGCCTGGTCATGCTGCTGGCCGATGAGGAGAATATTCGCGAAGTTATTGCCTTCCCCAAAACGCAGGCCGCCATCGACCTGCTCATGAACGCTCCCTCACCCGTCGATGAAAAGCAACTGGAAGAACTCCATTTGCAGGTGCGTCCGCTTGAAAAGAAGTAGTCTCACCTCTGGTAATGGACGGGCAAAGGGACCACTGCCCGTCCATTACCATATATGAGACTATGGTACCGGTCTCCTGTAAATTTGGATACCTGAGTATAATGGATGTAGGTTCACCCCCAGAAACACAAAAAAGAAATCGTATAGAGCATCCGGTTGGGAGGATGGAAGGAGAAGAAATGGTATCGATGAATCATATGAATGTGGATCGCAATGGAACCAGTGGGCCATCAACGACGGTGGGCGTCTTGAATCGTCAGACAGCTCTTACCCCGATAGGCCCGAAGTTTGCCCCTGCTCTGACTGAGGACGAAGCTGTCGCTCAGGCTCGTTTACTCAAGGCACTGGCCGACCCTACACGCCTGCGCATCCTGAGCCTGTTGAGCCGTCACGAAGGGGAAGTGTGCGTGTTTGAGATCGTGGAGAGCTTTACGCTGGAACAGCCGACAATCTCGCATCACCTGCGCATCCTGCGCGATGCCGGCCTGGTCGACTGCCGCAAAAAAGGCCTCTGGGCCTACTACTATGTGCGCCGCGAAGCCCTGAACCGCGCGCAAGAGATCATCAACGCCCTGGCATAAATCGGCCAGCCGTGATAAGAGACTCCCACAAAGGCGTGGGAGTCTTTTTTTGTTCCCGCATTGCCGCTCATCTCACAACGGCTCTCTATCCTTCAGGGGGAACCTGTAGGGACAGGTCCCAGAAGCGGTACCTTCAGGCCGTGCGAGGGCGAAGCAGGCCAGCGACGCCGCGCCCCAGGCCACCCGCAAGGGGTGGCCCTACTCTACACGATCACTCAATTCGCCTGGCGCTGGTTGTGACGTCTAGAGTAGGGCCACCCCCATAAGCGTTAACTTAAGGCCGCCGCAGGCCACCCCTTGCGGGTGGCCCTACTCTAGATGCGGCGTTCGTGCCGCCTGTGGAGCCGCGTCTAGAGTAGGGCCACCCCTTGCGGGTGGCCTGCCCTGCGTTGGCACTGGCTTAAGTGAACGCCTATGGGGCCACCCCTTGCGGGTGGCCTGGGGCGCGGCGTCGCTGGCCTGGCTGGCGTTGGCACGGGCTTCAGGGAACGCTTCTGGGGACAGGCACAAGGCACCATCCCTACCGTTTCCCCCT
>Ga0209581_1002550_pt1 | contig 17154 bp, 18 predicted proteins | sample Coa_R2_FD_187160 | JGI IMG/M metagenome (GOLD analysis project Ga0209581, IMG submission 187160) | Surface soil microbial communities from Centralia Pennsylvania, which are recovering from an underground coalmine fire - Coalmine... | ecosystem: Environmental > Terrestrial > Soil > Unclassified ...
TGATAGTGCCTCCAATCTCGCCTCGTTCGGGCGCGGATTTGTCACCACGGCAATCAATAAGTTATGCTTGACTAACCACATATGCTGCGGAGAGGTGGCCGAGAGGCTGAAGGCGGCGGTTTGCTAATTCTACCTGCCCGTATCGTACGAACCGACCTTGTAGTATTTTGTTTGACTTAGCAGCTTCTGAGTTGCGCCAAAACAGCCCATTCGCAGCGTAGCGTTCAGCAAGTGTGCAGCAGTCTCCCGCCTCAAACCAGCGACAGAAGCCGACCGAATCGCTTCACGATTCATCGCTTGAATCTTCAACCTACTGACCTCGCATCAACACCCAAAAACAAAGGGTTTCAACGGCTTCCCGACAGTTTTCTTTATAAGAAATAGGCAGATTTGGGCAGCGTTGTTATGAGGTTTGTTACGAAGCCCTCTCAGACCATATTGTCTTCCGAAACTGCTCTGGGCCGGCGCAAGAGATCGATCCGGACTGGAACTCGACCCGGAAGTCGATTGGGTGGCTCCTCAGAGAAATGCTTCAAGCCGATGGTGTTGCGGCTGTGCCTTTGGCGGAACGAGAACGGATCTGGACAATTCTCAAACAACTAGCTGATGACCCGGTACTGCCAGAGCAGAACCGAAAATACATCAAAAGCATGTTTGTTGGCTCCGGCTCGCTAAATGTGACGAGGGGATGTCAGGGACTACTTCGTGAGTGTCGCGCATCATCAGATGCCCGATCCCAGCACAGAGGAATTTGACAGCCGTTTGATAGCACTGGAACGAATCTTGCTTCGAAAGCTGAATCCGCCAACATTCGCCGACTTTGACGCGCTAGACGCAATCATCCAGGCGGGAGAGGTCCAAGATGGTTAGTCCTGAACTGGTAGCGAAGGCGCTCGCCACCATCGGCTCCAGCCCCGCAAACCGAGAGTACTTTTTCGCCAATCTGCATTCACCGGACTGGCTTGAGCCGCTCAGGGCTGCGGGGCGATTCAGATCGCCCATTCACGCTGTTCCCGACGAGCGCGGAATCGCATTCCTACCATGGCCAGAGTCTGCATACCTCGCTCGGATGGCTGCGGAAAAGCCCGAGCTTTTGCGCGACATCATTCTGGAGTCCCAGGAGCCTAGAACTTCGCGAGCTACAACAGAATCGTCAACTCAGGTAGCGAGTCGAGCTTCCTCTCTTTGGCTATCGCGCCGTGCTTGTCCAGCCAGCGTGCATAGTCCAGCATCGCATCGAGTGCGATTCCCCAGCCATTCCTCGATTGCCAATTTCTCGATGTCAGCCGGAATCGCACGCCCCGGGCCGTCTAATGCCTCATGGTGCTTGCAATTTCCTGCCTACGCTTCGGCATGTTGGCCGCCTTCCAGTCGAAGAATTTCTTCGTCCGCTCCAAGAAATCCTTGACGGGACCGTCAGCTTGGCCGTCCCAGTCGGGCGACCTTAACTGACTGTTGGCTCGAACTCTCTCATATGCCTTCTCCAATTCAGCGACCTTTGCGCCAAGCCGCTCCGATGAGCAGGGGTACTGACCGCGACGATCTCAAGAACCTTTTCCATTAATTCGCGGATGCAGTGCGCCGCCAATACAAATCGCTCAGGATTGAGACCGTCCCGCAGAGCGTGATGGGCACCGAGGTACATTCGAGCGATCCTCTCGCTACGCCGACAGAGCGCCTCATAGAGCGAGAGGCGCTCTCCGCTGAGTTCGACTTGAATCGGGGCTTCGGCCAACAAGGACGCTCCAAGTTGCGTAGTCAGGGGCATCTGGAAGTTCTCTATTTGCGTTTACGCCAAGGCGTGAGCGCCTGCCAAAAATCCTTGTGCCGTTGTCCTCTGAGTTTTTCGGTCGGTCGTTTCCGTTCTTCGCCAATATGCTCGGAGTACGCGGAGCGTTCGTCGGCGCGGGCGGCTTCGATCTCGTGCTTGGTCCAGCGCCGGGCTAAAACGACCTTGTTGCGACGAATCCAGTAATGGGATTGACACGGGAAGCTCCAGTTTCCGATGGATGGATCGAGCGAAACCGTCTCGCCGTCGAAAATCAGTTTCCAGTCCCTCGGGGAGATCGGCGTGACGACTTCATTGCCGCAACCGCAGCAACACTTGTGAAGCGCGGTCGCAAATCGAATGGAGATGTACAACGTGCCGTCGTGCAGCACGTCGGGGATGTACTCGACGAATTCATGCGTTAGCGCTGCTTGCTTCATCTTTGTGGTCGTCGCTCGTGAGCATGTTGCAGTCGATCGTATAAGTGCTGTGGTACTCCTTCTCGTGGTCAAGATAAAAACCACAAAGCTTTTTCCATTTCGTGACCGCGAGTGCGGCATTCAGGCAGTTGAGGTCCGCGACTTGGATGTTGCGGTCGTACTCGTCATCGACACCTGGGTCGGCAAGGGACACCCTGTTACGAAGGTGGTCCCGTTTTTCCGCACTGCTGGTGGTCACGCGCAAGATACCTCCAAGAGAGGAGTCCACCAGATCAATGCCCATACCGACGTCAATGAAGGAAACACCGAAACGTTCGAGGGCTTCCACGATCAAGCGCTTCCCCTCGCCGCCATCTATGCACAGGAACACAAAGTCCATGCCTTGCAGCTCGCCCACGGTTTCCTCATTGATGTGGTATGGATGGGCGATTATCCCTCGGCGCATCTTCGAGTAAATTGCTTTGAAATAGAAAACCTTTTTCGGTCTTGCCTGCAACTCATCGCAAGAGGCGGCACCGGGCGCCCGAAACGCATTGTGCGAGAGCATAACGTCATCATCGAAGAGGTGAATCTCCTTCGGCGGCGTCTTTGCAACGAGGTCAAGCACGTAAGACCCCGTGCCACCGACCCCGATGATCGCCACTTTGGCGACCTCCAGCTTCTTCGTGGCAATCGTGATCTGGGCTCGGCTGGACGCCGTATCGAGGTACTCGAAGACAGACTCCTCTTCCGTTGCTCTGACTACCGGATATGTCTGCGCGGTGACATTCGGATCGATGGTTTGCGCGTGACTTAGAAAAATGGCGATGTATGCGGTGACCTTGTCGTAATAGTCGGAATATCTGCCGCTCGGCGTGGGTTTGCTAGAAAATGAGCAATCAACAGTCAAGTCCGGGGCGAGTTGCTGGCGTCCTCCGTGGCTGATCTTCTGCAGGACAGCACCGGTCCTGTCGCATGGGTGCTCCCCGACCCACATCGCGACATGCGTGTCCGGCGATGTGGTCTGGTTTCCCGCAGTGGTCAGCGTCGAGACGAGAACTCCCCGCTTCACCTGCTGCCGGCTGTTAACGTAGGGGACGTCTTTGACAAGCAGATACCCTGAGCGAATCTCCAAGTCGTAACCTTCGTCCTCCAGCCGCTGCAGGTCGGGGCTACGACTTATCAGTTGCCTTGACATTGAAGATCATCCCGTTCTGGATTGCGACCGACTGACCTGGCAACAGCGAACCCTCCTTGCCACGGCTCTTGTAGGTGACAGTGATCACCACGTTCGGGCCCGAGGGCGGGTTCTCGAAGGCCAGGGCTACGATTTGCTCGAAAGTCAAGTTGTCTTGACTGACCTTTTTCTCGCGACCGTTCACAATAATCGTGTACTCGCCGCTATGGCCGTGTCCTCCAGTGCTTACCGTTTGAGTGTTACCCATTTTTTCATCTCCTCTTAGTGTTGCCGCTCGCCTTTCTCCCTACGCCAGAAAACCTCGAATCAAGTTCTCTGCAATGTGTTCTTGCAGGTGCTGCAACTGCGTCTGGCACCCACGATCACATCGCGGGTTTGAGCGAAGCCATCCCAGAAGCACGAGGACAGCGACGCTGCCGACGACAAGCCGGAACACTTGCTGGTCCGATCTGCTCATTTGGGTCACTCCTTTTGGCTCGAAACAGCCTTAGCACTTGATTTTTCAGACGTGAGCATTTATGATCACATCTGCAACACTAGCTTAGCCCAGGTTTTGGCTGCTGTCAAACTGAAACTCATTTGTGAAACAGGAGGCGAGCAATGACCCTTCTTCGTCTTGGCGCTCTGCTGAGGGAACGAAGAGGCGGCCGTGGGATACGCGAGGTGGCAAAGGAGATCGGCGTTAGCCCAGCGACGCTTACGCGTATTGAAGCGGGCCGTTTGCCGGATCTACTCACTTTTCGAAAAATCTGCGCTTGGTTGAAAATCAATCCCGCCGATATTCTTGGCATTCCCACTCAGCAAGGCAGCGATAACGTGGTTGTCGAAGAAGCTCCGTCGCAAGCGGCGGTCCATCTTCGTGCCGACCAAGCCCTGCCTCCGGCAGCGGCGTCCGACTTGGCTCAACTGATCGTCTTCGCTCATCGCGAGTTGGCACGGCGGATTCGAGAGGGTTTGGCCGATGTTTCGACGGGGATTTAAGACGTGGGCTGAAGAGATTGCTCTTCGGGTACGCCATAAGCTCAAGCTGCCGCCGAATGCGCCGCTTGATCCGCTGAAGCTGGCCGAATTGCTGTCCGTGGTGGTGGTCAGTCCAAGCGACCTCCGGGAATTCCCGGATGAATGCAAACGCAGACTCGTCAATGACCATTCAGAAAATTGGTCAGCAATCACTGTTGCTAACGGCAAGCACCACCTGATCGTCATTAACACGTCACACGCGCCAACGCGCCGCAACAGCGACCTAGCACACGAACTTGCGCATTTGATACTTGGTCACGAGCCATCAATGATGTTCGCGAGCCCTGGCTCCAGCATTGCTCTCCGAACTCACAACAAGGAGCAGGAGGACGAAGCCAATTGGCTGGCTGGGTGCCTTTTGCTGCCCCGCGACGCTTTGCTCTCGATTCGCAGGCGTAGGTTGGCGGACGATGAGGCTTGTAGCGAATACGGCGTGAGTCCTGCCATGTTTCGTTTTCGGCTGAATGCGTCCGGGGTAGATATTCAGCTGCGTCGAGCCGGCAACTGGCGAAGATAGGGCTGATTGCAGACCCGCCACCCTCGCGAGTTCGGCTGACGCTGCCGTGGTGTGAAATGGCCGTCACGATATCAAAATCCCGCTTCGTATCTGGCTGCCAATGCCTTAAGCGGCTCTATTTTCAGGTGTATCAGCCTGAACTGGCGTCGCCTGAAGGAGACGCCTCTGATGAAGCGACCATGGAACAGGGGCGGAAAGTCGGGCGGCTTGCGCACAGGCTGTTCCCTGGCGGTATCAAGGTCGATGGCTCGGGCATTGCGGAGGCAATTCAGATTACGAAAGAGCTTGTCTCTAATCCCGAAGTCCCCGCCATCTTCGAGGGTGCGTTCCACTACCAAGGCGTGGTCGTCAAGACCGACGTTCTCCGCCGCAAGGAAAACCGCTGGCGTCTGATAGAGGTGAAGTCCACCACCGACTTGAAGGAACACCACACCGAAGACGTTGCAATACAGGCCTACGCAGTCTCGCGCTCAGGGCTACGTCTTTGCTGGAGGCGAGATCGATCCTCGCCAGTTCTTTCTGTTTCGCAATCTGACGCGGAGAGCGCAGAGCCTGCAACCGACAGTTGCTTCGCAGCTTCGGGCGCAATTTCGCGTTCTCGAACTAACTAACCCTCCCGACGTGGCTCCGGGACCTCATTGCACCGATCCGGTGGTGTGCGAGTTCTTCAGCTATTGCAATCCGCCGAAGCCGGAAGACTACATTGGGTACATTCCGCGGATTCACGCCAGCGCGATGGAACGACTTGAAGAAATGGGGGTCGAGTCAATCCACGACATCCCCGCCGATTTCGAATTGAGTGACTTCCAGCGGCGCGTCTGCACGGCGATGCAAACAGGAAAACCGTGGTTTGGCGAGGAATTGCGGACCGAGTTCGAGGCGCTCAAGTATCCCCTTTATTTCATGGATTTCGAAACGGTAAATCCAGCGATCCCACGTTTTCCGGGTATGCGCCCTTACGATCCTCTCCCATTCCAGTGGTCAGTGCATGTGCTAAGCGAGCCGGCAGGGCCGTCCGAGCATTATGAGTTCTTGGCTGGAGACGACAACGACCCGCGACAGGCGTTTATTGCTTCGCTGTGCCAGGTTTTGGGCGAGAAGGGCAACATCGTCGTGTACAACCAGCAGTTCGAATCTCAGCGGCTATGGGAGCTTGCGGAGTGGGTGCCCGAATACGCTGAACGAATTCGAGGTATTCAGCGCCGCCTCTGGGATCTGCTGCCGGTTGTACGAAATCACGTTTACCACCCAGCCTTCGGCGGCTCATTCTCGCTGAAAGCAGTGCTTCCCGCCCTCGTGCCCGAAATGAGCTATGAAGGGATGGAAGTGGGAAACGGTCAGGCCGCTGGACTGGCTTGGGAAGCCATGATCGCCGCAAATGACGACGGTGAGCGCGACGCGAAACGGAAGGCCTTGCTGGCCTACTGTGGACAGGACACGCTAGCGCTGGTGAGACTACTGGAAATGCTTCGCAGTGCTGGGCGTTAATCCTTCAACAACGACGCCCATCCCCCGAATTCCTTACCAGACAATCCAGTGAAGAAGTAGCTTACCTGAGAACGCAAGATGTCGCAGACCTCTTTTGCAAGGGCAAACTTCGTTGCCTCCAGTTGATTCTCGGCAATCGACTGCACTTCATCGAGACGCGCTATGCTGTCGAGGCTGAGCGGCCCGCCTTTGGGCAAGAACAAGAACTGACGGTATTCGAGCCGTCGTACTCGTTCGATGAATTCTGGATCAAACTTGCTATTCCCAGCGTCATCTTCTGCGCTGTAAACGAGAACCACTGGGCAGAGATGCCGAACGACTTTTCCTGAGTATCCGGCCTTCTTAATCGCAAGCAACGACGGGTCTGGCGGCTGAATGAGTATGACGGGCCTCGATTTCGCCTTCAGTGCGATGAATTCCTCGTCCGTTTTCAGCGGTGGGCTTGAGAAAGGCAATGAACGACGGAAGGCATCGGCAACGCCCGCCGTAATGTTGAAGTCACTGGCAATTCCAAGCTTCACATCAACGTTCTTTGGACGCCAAATGTCCAGCTTTTGATGAGGATAGTAGGCAGGCGCTCGGAAAAACTGCCCAAAAGCGTAGTCGGCCACATTGACGGATGCTGCGGTATAAAAGGGATCGAATACCTCATCCAGGAATGCCGCCAAATGCGTTATTGCTCCTCTCGTTCGAACTCAGCCAACGCTGCCAGGTACTTTTCGTCGAATTGCGCTGGCGTGTGGCTGATAGGTTCCCACGCTCCCTGACCCGCCGTCTCTTTGCCCAGACTCGCGAACTTGTTCCGCAATGAGCGCAGTGTGCCAGAATCAGCCCCGCTCTTCGTGCGTCGGTACAGACGAGGCGGTTCCTTTGACACCTTCCCGAAATCGAGGCGTTCCATTTTTGCTGCGCCCTGCATCGGCTCTGTCTCGAAGTAGACGTAGTCAAGTAATCGCGGCACCCCCCGGTCAGCCCATGTGTCAATCTGGCGACGGGCACGAAAGAACACGTCCGCAGAAGCGATGACTCGCTCCAGCGGCAAACGTTCGGACGGCACAATTCGCTCCCCCTCGATCCCGCCTGCTGCCCATGCTTCGAGTCGAATCGCTCCTTCCGCTTCTAACTGTTTCAGCAAGCCATCGTATTCACCAGACCACGGGCCATAGAGGTAATAAATCCAGTCAAAGCCCGTGAGCGTGTCGCCAGTAGCGCGGAAAAATTCGATGTCTGTCAGGTACAGTAATTTGAGGAGTTTTGTCTTGTTGGCTGTCCCCTCGACTTCCTCGATGCGGGTGAGGGTTGCCAATAACAAATCTCGCGCCTGCTGTTTCATCGATTTACCGTGAAAGAACCTTTTCTCATTTCGATGAGGTGGCTGCGTTGTCCCGCTGCCAACGCTACCGCAGATTAGGTCGTTTTTAAGCCACGCCTGCGACCTTGAGCGCCTTCAGCGTATATGCGGCCGCGAGTCCCTGAATCGTCTTCGCCTCCGTAACAGCGTCGTGCGGGATCAGCAGGTATGCCCAAGGTTTACCACCAATCTGCTTCTCATGCGCGGTCGCATGCTCACACCAATTCACCGCAGCCTTGGCCTTCTCCTGCACTTCCGCCGTCTTCATGTCCTTCGCTGCCTTGGTTTCGCAAATCAGCTTCGAGGTCTTGGTCTCAACGACAAAATCTGGCTCGTAGGGAACGTCACCGCCCTCGCCCTTGTAGTAGATACGGATCGCTTCCTTGTCGGGCTTGAACCACTTCACCACGTCTGGATCGTTCTCAAGCAGTACGGCGAAACGGCGTTCTGTATCGGAATGGAATCTCTGAGCCGAGTACAGGCATTTCGAGAATCCTCCGAAGAGCATGCCCCGAATCATCAACTTGTCTTCAACCGGAGTGCGGAAATCTCGTGGCTCCTCACCGACTGGGATCGAATAGCTGCTGGGCCGCAGCGTCGTAAACCCCTTGGTCACACCTGCCTCGTAGTCAGCCGCCTTCTCCTCATAGTGATCCTGCATCTGCGAGTGGACGATGTTCACAAGTTGTGCTTGGTGATATTGCAGAACGTTCCGGACATCATCTTCGTTCGGCAGATACGACTGAAGATGCTTCACCATCTGCCCGGCCAGCTTGTAGAGCAGATCGGCGTGATCGTCGTAGCTCACGTCATCGAAATCAATCAGACCCCGAACGAGATAATCCTCCAGCCGCTCCTCGGGGACGATTCCGTCACCGCTGATCAGGCGATACCGGGCATGATCGTTTAGATGGGCAATGAGGATGTCTTTGGCGACGGGCTGGAGATGCACGCCCTTGAGGTCGAGATCGAAGTCTCGGAATCCTGCCGTCACCTCGCCCTTCGGCAGAACGACGATTTTCGGAATGTCGATGGTGCTCTCAACGTAAAAATCGACCGTCTTCGCCACCACATCCGCCACGTTAACCTGCTCGGTCACGCCTGCGAGTTCGCCTTGTACCGGGGCAACTGTGAGTTGGACTTTCTCGACAAGCTTCTGGAGGTTTTCGGGCGATTTCAGGTCGCCGGAACGGGCGAGTCTTTCGAACTGCTTAATGACGGTCAGAGTCGCCTTTGCGACCGTCTGCTCCCGCTCCGTGTTGAAGAGCGGCTTCTGCTCGGGGCGAGTCGTGTCACCGGAGACCTTGCTCAGGATGACGGGCGCAACCTCCACGACTTTCTGGTCTCGGTCGGGGATGTCCCGGCCGATCACCACGCCCGTGCGGATGATCGAATCGGGTTTGTTCGCTTCATCAATGATCTCCTGAAAACGATCATGCGAGACGATGGTCAGGCGATCCACAGCCGGAACGCCGACCCGCTTGCCATAAGGCAACCGCAACCCACGTCCAATCGACTGCTCGACAAGCGTCTTCGAATTGGCTGCCCGCAGCGGAACAATCGTGTAGAGATTGGTCACGTCCCAGCCCTCTTTCAGCATGTTCACGTGAATCACAATCTCGGTCGGATTGTCGCGGTCCTCTACTGAAAGAAGCTGCTGAATTGTCTCGTCCCGCTCATCGCCCCGGAGGTTCGAATGAACCGTGATTACCTTGCCCTTGTAACGTCCTTCAAAGAACGAGTCGTCTTCGATTCGCTTCAACAAGTCGTTGGCGTGATCGGTGTTTTCGGCCACGACGAGCATGAAGGGTTTAACGATGGGTTTGCCGTTGTCCCGGGCAAAGACTTCCAGTTCGACTTTCGTGTTCTCGTGGACTCGGACGCCGTCTTCAAGCTTTAGCTTCTCCAACCCCGCCTTGTCGTAATTCTTCACGTCGAAGTTCTCGCGCGTCGCCACCGCCGGTTCTTTGACGAAGCCGTCCTTCAGCGCCGCCGACAGCGGATAGCTGTAAATCACATTCTTGAACGGCTCAGCCTTTCCGCCTGCCTCGATTTGTGGCGTGGCCGTGAGCTCCAGTCCTATAATCGGCTTCAGTTCGTTAATGGCCTTCACGCCGGCGGTCGCACGGTAACGATGGGACTCGTCCATCAAGAGCACGAGATCGTGCAGGCCGGCCAGGTAATCGAAATAGCTCTGCCCGATGTATTCGCTGAGCCGCTTGATCCGGGGTGCCTTGTCGCCACGAACCTCGCTATTAATCTTGGAGATGTTGAAGATGTTGATGTGGATAGGGCTGGTGTCGAACATTCGGGCCTGCAGCGCCTCTTCGGCGCGGACGCCGCGACCAGTTTCGTAATTGTCGCCGGTAATGATTTCCGGCGGATTTGTTGCGAACTCGGCGATTCCTTCAAAGACGTACTTCGACGTGTTCGGGGTAAAGTCGGTGATCAGCTTGTTGTAGATCGTCAGGTTGGGTGCGAGAACGAAGAAATGACGGCTTATTCTCTGCCGGTACAGGTAGCTAATGAAGGCACCCATCAGTCGCGTCTTGCCGACACCGGTCGCGAGTGCAAAACACAGTGACGGGAATTCGCGTTCGAAGTCGGTGACTGATGCGAAGCTCGCTTGAATCGTTTTGAGAGCGTCCGTAACGTTAAGCTCGGCTGCGCCGGAAACCACTCGATCCAAAGCGAGCAACTCTGTGACTTTATCCAGGATCTCAAGAGACTCCCGCTGCGGTTGGCGCAGGCTGAGCCGGTTCGCAATAGCATTCACGAGGGGATTCATTTGCGCGCTCCCGTCTCCGCAGCGGCGGCAAACAACTCCATCGAACCATTGCCGCGTTTAGCGCGTCCGTTCTTCGGCGGCTCTGGCGGCGGTTCGGGTTGTGGTGGCGCGGTGGGCAGATTCTTGATTTCGAGGCTGTAGTCGTCGCGGCCCCACTCGCAGCGATTTAGAACTATCTTGGGTATCTTCTTGATCGTGAGGTGTGGGAATTGCGACGTGTCCTTCACGCGAAATGCCGAGCAGCACACGAGCAGCGACCGTTTCTCGCCAACCTCGTCACTCAGCTTGTGTAGCATTTCGCGCGTAAGCGTTTGAGTCGTAACGTAGATGAAGTCTCGCTCTGTTGAGTGGCCGTGAATCCAGTACTCGGTATCGCTTGGGGCATATGTAAAGCCCTCAAACTTGCACATTGCCTCCGCAAGCATCGCGGCGTTGTACTGCTTGCTGATGACCCAGTTCCCGAATTTGTCCCTTTCTAACAGCGAGGGAGCGAGGCGGTAGTAGCGAAACCCACCGCCGCCCTTCCAACCAACAGAGTCGGTGATTCCGGTGTTATCCCGGCCGTCTATGACCGACTGTAACCTCGGAACAATATGTGTGTGGCAATGATCTTCAAGTTCGACCATGATCCAGCGTCGTCGCATCTTGTGAGCGACCGCTCCCGTGGTTCCAGAGCCCGCAAACGAGTCGAGCACCAGATCACCCGGTTTCGTCGAGAGCTCAAGCAACTGCTTAATGAGGATCTCCGGTTTCTTGCCGCTGCGGAACTCGACTCCCCCCTCGTGCCGACAGTTACCAAACGCATCGGCCATATCCATGAAGTTAGAGATCGTCACCTTTCGCTCAGCTTGACCGGCCGTGACCCGACTGGGAATTCCTTGGTAATACTTGCCTTTTGTCGCATTTGCCCTCTTCGGCCCTGTAAAGTACCGGTAAGCGAGGCCGTCTTCGCCGATGCCATAAACCTTATATAGAACGCCAAGTCCGTCCTCCGCAGCTCGTCCCTGCAAATAATCCCGAAAGAAACGACCCGAGGAATTACCATCCAGGATTGCGCCGGTCGCCCAAATTTCCTTTAGTCCGGAGGTGGACGGTTCATCCTGACGAAGGCGGTATGACTCGGGCGCAAACACTTCGACTCTCTTGCCGCCGAGGGTGATCTCCCTAGGAGACCCTGTTTCTTCCACATACCACGAGAATTTACGGATGTCGTAGTCTTCAACTGGCTGGAAGATGACGGGAGTGTCTCGGCCCACGTAGCAGTGCACCTGCTCAATGACTTTATTAAACAGCATGTCCTGCTTGAGAGTCTTTTCGGGATAACGAACTTGGATGTAAAAGGTAACTAGATATTTGTCCCGTCCGAACACCTCGTCCATGAGCACTTTCAGGTAAGCGCCTTCACTGTCATCGATGTGTACAAAAATGACGCCATCCGGTCGTAGAAGACGAGAAAGTAATGCGAGTCTTTCGCGCATGAGCGAAAGCCAGATAGAGTGCTCAACGCCGTCATCATAATGCTCGAGTGCCGCCCCGGTGTTGTACGGCGGATCAATGTAGATGCATTTGACCTGTCCGGAAAACCTCTGTTCTAGCGCCTTGAGCGCAAGCAGGTTGTCGCCATGAATCAGAATGTTGTCGAAGATGTCGTCATCCGATAACCGAGTCTTGGCATGGTAGGACTTGCTTGCATCCTCCAGCAGGATCCGCGGTTCAAGGAGCGGGCGGCTCTCCTTGCCGATCCACGTCAGCTCTAACTTCGTCGTTTTACCCATCTCGTGTGCTCTGCCTCAAGCGAGTGACCAGCGCATCGTGAACACTGGCGTCACCTTGCAATCTTGCCGCAATTTCTGCTCAATCGTCTCGATCAATTCTTCCCGCTGCTGATCAATCCTATCCTGGGCGTCAAAAAGTTCCCGGCGCTTGCGATTCCGCTGCGCCTCCAGCTCCCGAACTTGCTTCTGGATCTCCAGCTTTTCGGCCAAAGATACCGCAGTTTGCGCGGATCGCCGAGCCTCCCGAATTTGCCTGTCCAGCTCTTTCAGTTCCTGCTCTAGTCCGACCTTGAGATCGTCCGACCAGCGGTCGAGCTTGTCCAGTTCAGTCTCGAAAAACTTTGCGTTCCGCTCTGTCAGCTTCGCCAGCACCTCATTCTGCTGCCGCTCTAATCCTTCGCCCAGTTGGGCCTCAAGATTTCCGGGCACGCAGGCACATGCTGATTCCCCTTGCGAAGCGGCGAGCGAAAAAAACCGCCGGCACTGTTCGGCATCGACCTGGGTTCCGTCGTCGCAAACCCCGCAGAGGAGAACGAAATCCTCAGTTTCAAGCGCGGTTACCGTCTGGCAGACCACCCGCATGAATCCGCTCTTTCCGACCAGGGGCTCGAGAATCGAGATTTTCTTGCCGGAATTCGAGTAATCAAAGACCAGCGACTTCGAATCGGGAATGAAGGCTTTACATTGCTCGATGATCTTCTGGGCGAGGGGATGGCCCACGCGGTAGAGGTTCGCGTCCTCAACGGTTTTCCCGCTGCGATACGGCCCAGGGTGAATCTGCTCTTCGGGAAAAGGGTTTTTGATGAGCGTGAACCCGTTTTGCCCATCTTCGAACTTGGCATAGGGCTGGAGATAGAACCGGGTCAGTTGCCACAGCCAGTTGTCATATTTGTTCAGGACTTCGCTGCTTTCACGCAGGTTCACCCGCAGCTTCTCGTGAACCTCTTCGTCGAAGTTCTCCAGCAGCTTTTGACGAGTCTGCTTGATCCGTTCATCGATCTGCAGCTCCAGTTCCTGCTGCAGTTGATCGAAGTTGAACTGGATTTGCTGTTCGGTGCGGCAGCTCTGATAGATGTCCGCAATCCGCTTCTCAAAGTCGATTCCAGAGCCGATGGTGCCCAACACTTCGTCACTCGCTCCGAACACGCCGCTGAACAGTTTGAATTTTTCATCCAGCAGTTGGTAAACCCGCTGGTCGGCGGCGTTCTTCTTGTTTAGAAAATTCACGACCACCACGTCGTGTTTCTGCCCATATCGGTGGCAGCGGCCGATCCTCTGCTCGATGCGCTGCGGGTTCCACGGCAGGTCGTAATTGATCACCAGCGAACAGAACTGGAGATTGATGCCCTCGGCAGCGGCTTCGGTAGCGACCATGATGCTCGCCTCGTCCCGGAAGTAATCCACCAGTGCAGCACGCATGTCTGCCGTCTTCGAGCCCGTGATCCGGTCGGTGCCTTCGTGTTTCTGTAGCCAGTTCTGGTAAATTTCCTTCGACTTGGCGTCATTGTTGGAGCCGTTGAAGAGGACGATTTTGCCCTTGTAGTGCGGTATGGCTTCGAGGATCGAGCGGACGTACTCCTGGGTCCGAGTGGACTCGGTGAAGATGATCGCCTTCTCGGCACCGCCCTTTTTCTTGGCCTCAGCAAGGCCCCGCTTCAGTGCGGTCTGGAGCCTTTCGCCCTTGGAGTTCTTAACGATGGAGTTCGCCAGCTCGGTAAAGAGCCGCAGGGATTGAATCTCGGCCGTCATTTGTTCGATCTCTTCCGGCGTGAATCGACGCTCCTGCGCCTCGGCGCTCGTTTCCTTCTCGCCCTCTTCCAGTTCTTCCCATTCGTCTTCAAGTTCTTCGAAGGACTCGAATGTCTGAGCGACTTCTTCGGGTGCCTCGATGACAGGCTCGTTTGCTGCTTTGGCCTTTTCCAGCTTCTTCGCCAATCCCTCCAACGTGCCGGCAATCGCGAACGTGGACGAGGCCAGGAGTCGCCGGAGAATAAGCGTCATCAGTTGGCGCTGACTTGCTGGAAGGGCGTAGAGGTGTTGCCGTTGCAGGTAGTCGGATACGAGGTTGTAGAGCTTTTGTTCGGCTTCGCTGGGAATGAACTCTTCGACCAATGCGATCCGGTTGGTGAACGGAATGTATTCGAGCACCTGGCGCCGCAGCGTGCGCTGGCATATTGGTTTTAGCCGGTCACGCAGAGATCGGAAATCGGTCTCCGTTTCAAGGCGGGAGAATTGGCTACGGAAACTCTTGATGTCGCCGAAAATGTGCTCGTCAATGATGCTGACCAAGCCGAACAGTTCGAGCAGCGAATTCTGTAGCGGCGTCGCGGTCAAGAGCAGCTTATCGAAAGGCGCAAGCGCGCCCTTTATGGCATTTCCGATCTTGTTGGAAGGCTTGTAGACGTTCCGGAGCCGGTGGGCTTCATCAATGACAGCAAGATTCCATGCGACCTGCCGGATGTACGGCTCCTTTGCGCGAGCGAACTGATACGAGCAGATCACAATCTCGGAGCGGTCGAACGGATTGAGGTTCCCCTCTCGAATCTGCTGATTGAACGTCTTGGTTTCCAGGATCACCGAGGGCAGGAAGAATTTTTCCGCCAATTCCTGATGCCATTGCTTGCGCAGGCTCGCAGGAACGATGATGAGAATCTTCCTCTTGCGCTCGGCCCAGCGCTGGGAAAGCAGGATTCCAGCTTCGATGGTCTTGCCAAGGCCCACCTCATCGGCCAGGATCGCCCCTTTCGACAATGGTGAACGGAAGGCAAAAAGGGCTGCTTCGACCTGGTGCGGGTTCAGATCGACCTGAGCGTCGGCAAGCGAAGCCGCCAGCTTTTCCATGCTGTCGGAAGCGCACCGTTTTGTGAGTTCGTACGCAAAATACTTTGCGTGATACGCAGTGCTCATGGCCGAGGCGAATAGCCGGGCGTGACCAAAGTGGGAACTAATGACGAAACCAGCTTGATTTTACAACAGCTTAGCGCAAGTCTGAGTCAGCAATTTCGCTTGGAGCGCACCCCGAGAAGGACCGAAAGGAGGACGTGTAAGCCCACGGAAACGGTGCCCCAAGGGCGTCATCTCTCTTGCTGGCCGAGTGCAGCGGCTTCAGCGGTCGGGGTTACTTTTGGGACCGTCTCTTTGGAGCTTATTGTTTCGACAAGGTCAGCGGCCCACTGTTTGTGACCGTGCCGAAGAGTCCCCTTGAGGTCATGTCCATTGTGCCGTTCAACGACCCATCCTTAACTGTGCCATGCACTGTAATCTCGGCAGAGCCGCCCAATGGGAACTGTTGTTGTCCAGAGAATGTGATGGCGTCCTTCGATACGACCCCCGAGGTGATCGGAACCTGGATACGCCCAGCCTGCGGATATGTAAACGACAAAGTGCCAGTCAGCGCATCCCCGTTCTGGTTCAATGTCAATTCGGCGGGGCCGTTCCATTTGTTCTTCCCGTTCTTTTCGCTGGCTTGGATTGACCCCTTCCACACGCCCGAAACATTGGGTCGGGTAAGCCGCTCGCAACCCACCGTCACGATCGTCGCAAAGGACAACAGGAGAATCAGGACCGAAGGCTTGTTGCGCATGTTTCCTCCGCTGCCGCGCACGTCACGAAACCGCGCGGCTGAGATCAAGAAGTGGCACGCGCCGGGAACCAGTTGAGACGGCTCCCGCAATGGAGCATAATACATCGATCCGGCAGCAACTTACGCCGGGTTTAGGTGTTTCAGGGCGTCAAGGGGACCGCCGCCACTCGTCTGAATATCCACAAAGATGTCGGAGGCTTCCGGCCTGTTCGTAAGTCCCGGTTGTATCCACAATGGCGGCTGAAGGTTCTCGCAATTTCTTCCGCCTCAACGCTGTTGACCGGCGCGGCAGGAAAATCGATCCAGCAGTGCTGGAGGCGGCTGAAGCAATCTATTCCAGGGCGCTTGACCATGGTGTGAGACTACTTGGCGATCCTGCCGTGGTCACGACGGCTTTGGAGGAAGTCGCGGCTACGGTTTCGATGGTAATCAAGACCAAAGATCCGCCCGGCGATCCACTCCCGATCCGTGACCTACGCCACTACTTGTTTCGGGCTTTCCTCCGGCAGATTGACCACCTGAAGCGCAAAGAACTGGCGGCTGTCGGCCTTACCGAAGTCGCCAAGCTGGCGAACCAGCCGTGGGCCAACCCGTTCGAGCAGTTCGAACACAAACTATTGCTGGACGAGTGCCTCGCAATATGCGATTCAGTTACGCAAGACATGGCTTCGCGGCGGATGCATGGGTTCACTTGGGAGGAGATCGGAAGGGCCTATGACCTGTCAGCGCACGCGGCCGAGTCAAGGTTCAGTCACGCACTACGCCAGGCGCGGAAGCGACTCAAGATTTGAAATAGCAACATGGGTCAGAATCGTGCAAGACTGGGGCGAACGCGGAGCCGACGTATTGAAGCCGGCAATGCGAGCCAATGGCCAAAAAGAAGCGAAGGGACATTAACGAGGAAGAATTCTTTGGCTTCGCCAAGAAGTATCTTTCCGAGGCCTTCCCCAACCCACGGCGCCTCGATTGTCCTCCCGATTCCGAGTTGGTTGGCTTGGCTGAGCATCCCAAGCAGGCTGATCCGTTTGTTCCTCAACACCTCACCTGTTGCTCGCCTTGCTTCAACCGCTACATGGAAATCTTGACCGATCTGAGGCACCGGAAGGCTGGATAATACCGGAACCTCAACCTTTGGTTCCCTATTAATCGGATGGTATGGCGCGAACGCCTCTCGGACTGACTTTCGTTTCACGTCAGAGCGAGGCGCTTGAACACTTTGGTGCCCTTGAACAGGCTGGTCGGACGTT
>Ga0209581_1002555_pt1 | contig 17126 bp, 13 predicted proteins | sample Coa_R2_FD_187160 | JGI IMG/M metagenome (GOLD analysis project Ga0209581, IMG submission 187160) | Surface soil microbial communities from Centralia Pennsylvania, which are recovering from an underground coalmine fire - Coalmine... | ecosystem: Environmental > Terrestrial > Soil > Unclassified ...
AGTCATTAATAAAAATATTTGCAATTTGCCTGTCGTAATCCGCCATTGACTCTAGCAGCGACTCTAGCCGTTCAGCCTCACTATGTGCTGCTGGAATCCGGGCAAGGCGTTGTGCCACATACCGGGTGGGTTGATCTGTGGTCAGGGGTGGGCGCAGATCGGTGAGCAAAAGCGTCTGTTCCCAGAGTTGAGCGAGCAGTTTTTCGACTTTTTCGGGCGTTGCGCCTGGCGTGGTTGCCAGCAGATGCTGCGCCAGTTCTCTGTATGGAACTGGCTGGTGAGCGAACGCAAGTGCTTTTCGCACCACGTTTGTGGCTCGTATAGAAACTGCCGGTATCGCGCCCGCATTGTCCATATGGAGCGGTGTCTGCTGTGTCATGAAGACGCGGTTGCCGCGAATGAAGGCGGCAGGATTGGTATACAGGTAGAGCTGCTGGCGAATTTCAGGACGTGCCTCCAGCGTGTGTACAAAGGTGAGCAGCCAGCCCATGTCCGGGCGCGTGCGTATGCGCGGCGATTCCGCTGCCAGCGAGAGACTGGTCTGCTCACTCTGGTGCGCCAGCGCCACACCGGCGAAGAGGCCGTAGGGCGTAGGGCGCGTCGACATGCGAATGAGGAAGCGCAGCAGCCTGGATTTGCGATGGCGCGCATCTTTGCCACTGCCTGGGGAGCGTTCCAGCTCATCCAGCAGCGCGCTACCTCCGACCGCCAGCGCGTTGCGCACCTGTGGGTTTTCTGCGTCTAATCCGTCTTGCAGCGACAGGTAGGTTTCGATGGGCAGAAGCGGCGCGCGCACCATAATACCATCGAGTGGCCGGTAGAGCGACAGTTCGGTTGAGGCGGGCTTTGCGGTTTGCTGCGCATGTGTCGCTTTTGTTTTCAACTGTTGCATCTTGTTCGAGCCTCCCTCAAGACAAAAGGAACAGGCGATCCCAGGTTGGTTCAATGCGGCTGGTCGCTGCCAGCAGGACCAGCACAACGCCCGGAACGCCGTCGAGCAGCCCCGGCTGGTCGACGCGCTTATTGCCCGGCTCAAGGCTGTAGTAGCCGAGCAAAGCATCGGGATCGTAGAGGGAAAGGAGTTGTTCAGTCAGTGTTTGCGCCACTTCAGTAAAGCAGGGCAGGCCGGTATCGTGCGCGAAGCGCAGGGTGATTTGCAGAAGTCCGGTGATCCCGTGGCAGAAGGTAGGGGAATCGATGCGCCGTACCGGCAGTGGACGACGATAGACCGCTTCCATTGCCGCAACTGCCACTTCGCGATACTCGTCACGATTAAGCGCCTCACCCGCGAACCAGAGGGCGCGAGCGATGCCCGGACTGCCATAGCACCAGGCGCTGCGGCTCGGCTCAAATGGCGCGGCCAGCTTAGCGGGCGCATGTGCCGGTACTGTACCATCCGCTGCTATAGCGATTGCTGTGGGCCAGTTGACACCCCACTGATCGTCCATGCGGTGTCGCAAAAGCCAGTCTGCGTTGCCGACAATGGCTGCTTCCATCCCATCTACCTTGACATCGGCGAGCCAGGCGAGAGAGAGCAGGCCGAGCGGGCCGGGAATGCCGTGCGCGAGTCCACAATTCAGGTTGCCGTAGGGGTAAAGTTGCCTCGTTGCCTCGTCCCATAGAAGGTGGGCAGGCGTATACCAGCGTGGCAAAGCAGTGTCGGCGGCTTCTGCCATTAAGCTGACAAGGCTGTGCAGGACAGTTTCCAGAGGCGAGCGCGCCCCGGTCACATCCTTGCGGCGCAACAGGTAGGCTCCCATGCCACTGAGGCCGGAGATCAGGTCGAACTGGCTTACCGCAATGTCATGGGTTTGCGCGCAGAGACGGGAAGCAAGGGTGATGATCCGGGGAAAGAGCGTTTCCTCGCAAGCTGCCAGGAGTTTGCGGTATCGTTTCCCGCCTTGAGAGAGATACTCGACGGCAAAGGTCAGGCCGCTGAGGCCGGAGAACAACCCTGCAGGCAGGTTTGAGTGTTGCTCTGCTGCCCGTACCGCGATCTCAAGGTAACGATGCCCGGTCACATCCCAGCCCTCTTCCGGGAAACAGGCATCCAGGTATCCACAGAGCAGCGCCAGCCCGGCATCTCCCTGCGCAAGCGCGTAGGGCTGCCAGGAGACAGAGCGTGGGAATGCCGTTTGCCTCTGCGCCGCCTCATACGCGGCCACGATGGTATCGCGTTCGCGCAGGCGAGCCGCGACTTCGCGCGCGATTTCCGTTGCTCTGACCTTCTGAACCTCTGTGAGTTGTGGCTGCCAGGGCCATGTCTGTATAGAGAGCATGTTCTTACGCACACATGCAGGTATCGCAGGCGGTATGCCCGCAGGTGATACAGGTCGGGTCGCAGGTGTCGCCGCAGGAATTGCCGCAGGTATCGCAGGTCATGCCGCAGGTGCCGACGCAGGTATCACACTGCGTCACGCAGCTATCATCCGTCTGAAACACCGTCTCGTCGCGCCGCGCAAAGGTGAGTCGCACATCCAGATCAAATTCGTCATCTTGCATCATCTCAAACCCCCGGAAAGCCAGATAGATACCATAAAAACGATGTACCCTCTTTAGACACGCTAAAGAGGGTACATCGTGGACTCACGCATGTCGTACCATGAAAAACATCCCCTCGGATGTCATTGTGAGCGCAGCGAAGTATCTGAGGCACCAGATTGTGGTGGTTCACCCCGGATGCTTCGCTGCGCTCACAATGACAGGCGTCAGTTCACCAGTAGCGTTCTTCCTGCCAGGGGTTGGCGTGGTTGTGATAGCCGCGCTGCTCCCAGAAGCCGGGGCGGTCGCGCTCCATAAATTCCAGCCCATCGAGCCATTTCGCGCTTTTGTAGGCGTACAACTTCGGCACGATTAAGCGTACCGGGCCGCCGTGTTCGGGTTCCAGGTCTTTGCCGTCATGCTTGATGGCGATCAATACATCATCGTCGTTGAGGTCGGCGAAGGGCATGTTGGTGGTGTAGCCGGTCCACGAGTGGGCCATAACGTACTGTGCCTGGGGTAAGGGCTTCGCGCGCTGCAAAATCTCGCGAATATGGACGCCTTCCCACGTGTTATCGTAGCGGCTCCACGTGGTCACACAGTGGAAATCAGCCGTCAGCACGGTGCGCGGCAAAGCGAGAAACTCTTCCCAGTTCAGTTCAAACGGCTGCTCCACCAGGCCAGAGATTTTCAATTTCCAGTTCGCCGGTAACTGCTTTGGCGTGGATTCATAGCTCAACACCGGCCACTTCTTCGTCAGGTATTGCCCCGGCGGCAAACGATCCTGCCCGTCAGCCCGCTTCTCAACCTCGGTCGCGGCCTTCTTACCGAATAATTGCATAGATGACTCCTTATAATCTCAACCAGCAGGGAAATACGAGCGATTCCCTTTTCCAGAGTATACGATATTGTTGCTTTTCACGATCAGAACCCGGACATGCCAGGGGTTCAGGCAACGGCCCGTTCTGTAGAGAAGAACAACGCCATAGTACGGGTTATTCCAGCAGGCACAGATGGTGCGGAACAAATCTGTTGTTGAGGTATTGACTTCCTCATATTATTATATTATAATATTATATATATCTGAAAGGGAGCTGCTGATGAATGTCAATCGCGATGACGAGATGATGGCGTCTTTCTATGAGGGCGGGCAGCATGGAGAGATGATGCCTGTGAACCGCGACGCGCCGGTTCCTCTGCACCTGCAGGTGCGCAATTATCTGCTTGGTTGTATTGAGCGAGGGGAGCTACAGCCGGGTCAGCAGTTGTTGCAGGAGCGCGAGTATGCGACTCGTTTTGGCATTAGCCTGGCGCCTGTGCGGCAGGCGATGCTGGACCTTGTCAAAGAAGGCTATCTCTACCGCGTTCCGGGTCGTGGGACATTCGTGCGCGAGCAGAAGGTGGAGGAGAAGATCAGCATTCTTTCCAGCTTCTCGGAGAGTATGCGGGCCAAAGGTCTGCAAGCCGATCTGCGTGTGGTCGAGCAGAGAATTGACGCGGTTCCGGCGGCCCTGCGCACCGTACTGGATGTGAAAGATCAGCCATTTTTCTTGCTCCAACGTGTGGCCCTGCTCGAAGGCAAGCCTGTTGCCCTGCTTTTGTCCTGCATCCCGGCGCACCTGGTTCCCGGGCTGGAGACGCTCGACCTCAACGGGCGCTCGCTTTACCGGATGCTGGAGGAGCGATATGGCATTGTGCTGGCGCGGGCCGAAAGCACGATTGAGGTCGTGCGCGCTCGTGGCAACCAGTCGAGGGTGCTTCGCATTGCGCCGGGAACGCCATTGTTGCAAGTGGAAGGGAAAACCTATGACGTAACAGGCAAGTTTGTGGAATTCTCACAGGTACTCTATCGAGCCGACCGTTTCCGTTTCACCATTGAAAGTTTCCGGCGCGATGATCGTGTCCTGCACCTGATCGGCACGCCGGGGATAGAGGAGGGCAAAAATCATGAGTAAGGCTTCTCCGGTTCCTATCAATCAGGGTAAGCTATTTCTGCGTAATGCGACCGGGCTGGTACGTGAGGTATCGGTGCTGGATGCATTCATCATGAACACCTTTGGCATGAATATTGCCGTTGGCGCCGTTTTTCTCTTCCTGCAGGCCCCCGCCGATTTTCCGCAGGGCAACATGCTGCTCGCGGTCATCATCGGCACGCTGCTGATGGCCTTTACCCTGCTGTGGGTCTACTCTACGTTCGCCGCCGCCATGCCGCGCTCCGGCGGCGACTATGTCTTTGTCAGTCGCGCCTTGCATCCCTTCCTCGGCTGGCTGCTCGGCTGGAGTCAGGGCATGTGGCTCATCTTCTTCTGGATCGGCTTCAACGCCTGGTTCGCCCTGACCTTTGCCGTACCGGTGGCTCTTTCCACCATCGGCGCGGCCACCGGGCAGAGTGGCTGGATTGAGGTGAGCAACAATTTGCTGGCCTCGTTCCCCATCCTGGGCATCACGACGCAGTGGTGGGTACTCATCATCGGCCTGCTCATCAACGTCGGCTTCGCCGTGCTGCTCATCCTGGGCGGCCAGAGCTTCTGGCGCTGGCAAAAGGTGTTTTTCTTTTTCGCCGGTGGCAGCATCATTCTGGCTTTCCTGCTCCTGCTCTTTGATGGCGGCAATATCCAGAACGCCTGGAACGCTTTTGCTGCGCAACACAAGGGTTTAATGTTCAACCAGGTCATTCCGACGGCAGTGAAGAACGGCTACACCTTGCCTCATGGTTTCAGCCTGACCGATACGCTGCTCATGCTGCCCTGGGTGTTTTTCGTCGTTGGCTACGCTCAGGGGTCAGCGCAGATTGGCGGCGAGGTCAAACGGGCGGCGCGCTCGCAGTACCTGGCAATGGTCGGCGGCGTTTTGATTAACGGCCTGATGCTGGCCCTGCTCGTGCTGGCTTTCACGGGTGCCGTTGGCGTCAACTGGATTGGCAGCGTGGGCTATCTCGCCAACAACAATCCGAGCCTGCTCAACCTGCCCGGCAACCTCTCGCCAAGTTTCAATTTCATTGTCAGCCTGCTGACCGGCAATGTGCTGGTGCCGCTTTTCATCGGCATTGGCTTCATCTTCTGGGCCTTGATGGGAACGCCGCTCTCAGAACTTCAGGCCACGCGCTACATGCTGGCCTGGGCGGTTGATCGCATGATACCGGAGCCGCTGGGCGATGTCAGCGAGCGATTCCACTCGCCTGTCAAAGCTATCATTTTCTGTACAGTGACAGGAACGCTGGCCCTGATTGCCCTCGTCACGATTCCACAGGCGAGCCTGCTTGGCGCGCTGCTGGCGCAAATTGCCGCCTTCATTCTCGTTTCGATTGCGGGCATTGCCTTCCCCTTCCGTCTGCGACATGTCTGGGAGGCCGCTGGCGGTCACAGAATCTTTGGCATTCCTACCGTCACCCTGGCCGGTGTCGGTGGCGTAATTGTGCTGGGCGCGCTCATGCTGCTGTTCATTTTCAACAGCACGATCAACTCAACTTTTGGCGTAACGGCCCGCCTGTCGCTCTCCTTCATGATTGGCGTCGTTGTTGTGGGCATCATCTGGTACGTCGTCGCCTACCTGATTAATCGCAATCAGGGCGTTGATCTGAGCCTGTCGTACCGTGAGATTCCCCCGGAGTAGTATCTATGGCAATGGAAACGAACAGGTCGCGTGAAGAGGGTGAGTCGCGAGAATTTCCCGCGACTCGTCCGCGAGTGATCGTTGTCGGAAATTTGACGATCGATGATGTGGTGTTACCGGATGGCACAACACGGATGGCGAGCGTGGGCGGCAATAGCATCTACGCGACGTTAGGCGCGCGCCTCTGGCAGCCTTCTGTGGGCGTGGTGACACGGCGGGGAGAAGATTTTCCGCGCGAACATAGTGACGCGCTGCATGTACCTGGCGTGATGACCGGTGGCATCGTGGATATTCCCGGCCCCACCGTGCGCAACTGGGTGATTTACGAGGCCAACGGCGAGCGTCACTGGCTCTATCGCACGCCGCGAGAGCGATCACGCGAGGTGGCGGTGCAGCCTGCTGACCTGCCTGTCACCTGGCTGGAAGGGGAGCCGCCACCGGTTGTGCATGTAACGGCTATGCCACTGGACGCGGCAGAGGCTATCGTGGAGACCGTGCGTCGTCTTGCTCCTCATGCCGTTATCACGCTCGATACACACGAAGATTACGTTGTTGACTACCGGCAGCGCCTGCGCGCTCTCGCAGCGAAGGTAGATGCTTTCCTGCCGAGTCGCTCCGAACTGGCCGACCTTGTGGGCTATGATGACCCACTCCGTGCGCTGGGCAGCCTTGTTGAATTACCCACTCCCATCATTGTCATCAAGATGGGTGAGAAGGGCGCGCTGGTCTGGCAAAAAGCGGGGGAGACGCTGCACGAGGTAGCGATTGTATCCGGCCCGGTGCTGGACGTGACGGGGGCGGGTGATGCCTTCTGTGGCGGTTTGGCCGCCGGTCTCTCGCTGGGCGATGACGCGCTGAAGGCGGCGCAACGCGGCGTTATTTCAGCCTCCTACGCCGTTGCCAGCTTCGGCTCCCTCTCGCTGGCGCGTGTTGAACCTGCCGCAGCGCAGCGTCGCCTTCTCACGGAGCCGCCTGCCGTGCGTCTGCTGCCTGTGCCGGAGAAGGATGCGCAGGTAGCGGGCGCTGATCGCGGCATCAGCAGCGCCACAGAGATCATGCGCCAGGAGATCGCTATGATTCCGCGCCTGCTGGCGGAACAACTCGAAGCGTTAGCCGGGCCGATTGCTTCTCTGGCCCGTGCGTTGCATACGGGCGGCATTGAGCATCTCTATCTCTGCGGCTGTGGGGACTCAGCGTTTGCCGGGGCCGCAGCCGCCCTGACTTTCCAGAAACATGCCGGAATTGATGCCGAAGGCGTCCATGCCCTCGACCTGGCGCGTTACCGCGTGCGCTATCTGCCGCCGCACAGCGCAGTCGCCTGCATCTCCTTTTCCGGCAAAGTTGGCAGAACCATCGAGGCTGCTTTACAGGCCAGACGCTTCGGCCATCGCGTACTGGTACTCACCGGCAACTCTGATTCGCCACTGGCACAGACAGCGACGGATATCCTTCCACTCTCTGTGCCAACGCTGGGCTACTCGCCGGGAACAAGCACCTATCTTGCCATTCTCGTCGCGTTACTCAGTCTCGCGCTGGCCTGGGCTGAGGTTCGCGGGCGCGATGTCTCAGAGGCATGGAAGCTGCTGAAAAGCACGCCCGCGCTGGCCCGGCAGACGCTCGCAGAGACGGACGAACCCACGCGCAAGCTGGCAGAGCAATTCGCCGGACAGAACTGGATCACATTTCTTGGCGCCGGGCCAAATCTGGCAACGGCGCAATTCGGGGCCGCCAAGCTCTTCGAGGGGCCACAGAAGCTGGGTGTGGCGACAAACATTGAGGAATGGGCGCACGAAGAATATTTTGTGAGCGGCAAGAGGACGCCTGTATTGCTGGTTGCTCCCTCCGGGGCCTCGTTTGATCGCGCCTCTGAAATTCTTTCCGAGCTGAATTTCATTGGCGCGCGGTCGGCTTTCATCAGCGATATCAAACCCGCAAATAGTCCGTCCGCATTTTTGCCCCTCGCTCCCGGCCTCTCGGAGGAATTTTCACCGCTACTGGCAGCACTGCCGCTCAGCCTCTTTGCCTTCTACCTTGCCCGCCTCGGCGGCCTGGAACGCTTCGAGTTCCCCGATGCCGAAGCGGCGCGAGAACATTACGAAACGATTCACCGCGTCACAGAGGGGGAGCCAGCATGAGCAATGATCCACAGGTCGACGAGGGCAGGCCGCCGGTGATGGGCAAGCCTGAAATTGCCGTTCTCGGCTCCGCCCGTCTGAACGAAGACGACCGCCGGTGGGCGCTGGCACACGAGCTTGGTGAACTGCTGGCGGATGCCGGTTTTGTGATAGTGACCGGCGGCTATGGCGGCCTGATGGCAGCGGTGAGCCGGGGCGCGCACGAACGAGGTGGCTTTGTCATCGGCCTGCCCATGCGCCACTGGTCGGCGATAACGCCCAATGAGTGGAATGCTGACCTGCGCTGGTCTGAAGACTATGGTAGCCGCTTGAACCATATCCTGCGCTGCGCAGCTGTCATTGCTTTGCCGGGAGGCGTTGGCACGCTTTCAGAACTGGCCGTTGCCTGGGCGGCAAGCCAGACCGAACGACAGGCTCAGCCCCTGGTGCTGCTTGGCGAGTGCTGGCCCCCGCTCATCTCCGCCATACGCGCGCACCTGGTCATCGGCGATAGTGATCCTGGCCTGCTCCGCTTCGCTGCGACCCCACAGGAGGCCGTGCGCGAGGTGCAGGCTGGTTTGCGAGATACAAAGCAGGGTCAGGGGCCGCGAGGATAAGCGTCCTCTTCCAGCGGCCTGAGAGACAGGAGAGTTCTATCTTGAGTTTCAAATCTTTTTACGCTTCCGATATCCACGGCTCGGAGTTGCTCTGGCGCAAGTTTGTCAACGCTGCCAGCTTTTATGGTGTTGAGGTCTTGATTATGGGCGGCGATATCGCCGGGAAAGCCGTTGTTCCCATTGTGCGTCATGGCGACAGCTTTTACGCGCCCGCCGTCGCCGGAGAGCGCACCTTCAGGGAAGACGAGTTGCCCGCCCTTGAGAGCCGCGTGCGCGACCTCGGGCAGTACCCCTATCGTATGAGCGAGGATGAATTCGCCGCCGTGCGAGACGATCAACAGGCGATAGATGCGCTCTTTCTCAGGGTGATGGCGGAGACGCTGGAACGCTGGATGCGTCTGGCCGAGGAGCGATTGAGCGGCAAGGGTATACGACTCTACGTCATGCTGGGCAATGATGACGAGCCGGTATTACGAGAAATTCTGGCGAAGTCGCCACTGGTAGTCGATCCCGAAGACCGCATCGTGGAACTGGGGGAGGGCTTTCAGATGCTCTCCTGCGGTTTTGCTAACCCCACTCCCTGGCATTCGCCGCGAGAGATGGCGGAGGAAGCACTTCAGCGCCACCTGGAGCAGCAGATCAGCCAGCTAGAGCAGCCAGCTCGTTCTATCTTCAACCTGCATGTCCCTCCCATCCAGACCGCCATCGATACTGCTCCGCTTGTCGATGAGCAACTGCGCCCCGTGATCCAGGGCGGTACACTTCTCACAGGCCCCGCCGGTTCGCAGGCCGTGCGCAACGTCATCGAACGCTACCAGCCCTTGCTGGCCCTGCACGGCCATATTCACGAATCGCGTGGCCTTGTCAAGATCGGCAAAACTGTCTGCATCAACCCCGGCAGCGCCTACGGCGAAGGCATCCTGCACGGCGCGCTCTTTGAACTGGACAGAAAGAAGGGCCTGAAACGCTATCAGCTCACGTCAGGGTAGTTCTGTTTTCTTTGCCATATGCCGCCTTTGAAAATCCGTCCGGGTATGTTTCCAGGATCAGGCATACCCGGATAATTTTTTGCTTGTCAAGACTTCCTGCGTACACTACAATAGAGCGAGAAAAGAGAGTGGGTATTGGGCAGGTCAAAAGCAGGAACAATACGCGCTCTGTGAGAGCCGGGGTTTGATGGCGTTTCGTCGAGAGCGACCCGGCTTCAAGAGTTGGCATCGTTACATTGATCCTTTAAAAATAGATTTCAGGAGAGGTATCATGATTATCGTCTTGCTGGCGTTGATTGGAGCAATCATCGTCATGGCGATCCTGACCATCGGGCGGCTGGGTTTTGGCAGGCGAGAGAAGTTTGTGGCGCAGAAGTTTTTCAGGTGGTTTGCCTGGTACTTTGTCTTCAACTTCATCCTCTGTCTCGCCGTCCTCTACTTCGCAGAGCCTGCCCTGACCGGTCCTTTTGGCGGCTGGCAATGGCTGCTCTGGCCGCTGGCAATCAGCAGTATTGCGAATCTGTTCGCCTTTGCGCGACCGGCTTTGCAGGCGTTGGAGGAAGCTTCCGCCGCGAGCCAGGGGCGGTCGCGGGGCAATCGTCCTGATCTTTCAGTTTCTTCGCAAGCCTCGCGTGGGGCCATCGCGGCAGGCATCTTCGGTCTGATTTTCGTGGGCGTTATCGCCATCGTTGTCGGCGGGCTGATCGTCGTCTTCACGACCTGGTTTGACAGCAATGCGAAGGCGCTGGCCGCCATTCCCAATATCACCATGGAGAAATCGCCCACGCTGCCGCCGACCGACCCCGGCCATATCGTGCTGGTCAGCCAGAGCGTGGCGTCCTACAAGGGGCAACAGATACTTGGCTCCAACGGGCAGAACCTGGGTTCGGCGTATAGCATTGATCCTTCCAGTTATACGCTGCAATCGATCAACCATCACCTCTACTACGTAGCGCCGCTGGTCTACAACAACATCTTTGTCAATTTGAGCAACTCTTCTACGCCTGGCTTCGTCGTCGTCGATGCCGAGAACCCGCAGGCGGTGCCGCAGCTCTACACCAATCAGAATCTGCCCGGTTCTTCCCTTGCCTACCTGCCGGGGGCAATTTTGAATCAGGACCTGCTGCGCCACGTCTACCTGAGCGGCTACACCTATGGCAACCTGGTTGATCCCACGCTGGAACTGAACGACCAGCTTCACCCCTACTGGACAATCTCCATCATGCAGCCAACGCGCGGCTACACCGGCAACGTGCTGAGCCAGGTGCTGCTTGTTGATGCCCACACCGGCACGATCCAGGTCTACAGGCCGCAGGACGTTCCCTCCTGGGTGGATCGCGTGATGCCGGCCAGCACAGTGACGCAGTACCTGACATGGTGGGGCCTCTACCACGCTGCGCCCTGGTTCAACCCCTCCGGCGCGGGCCAGCAGAGCCCCGCCAGCGACCCACAGTTGCTCTACAACAATGTCGATCAGCCGGTCTGGCTGGTTCCCATGACCTCGGCGTCTTCAAACGATAATTCCAGCACGGGCGTCTTTCTCTTCGATACCCACAAAAACCAGGGCTTTTTCTATCCCCTCTCTGGCCTGGGGATCGGCAGCAACGTACAGGATACCATCCAGTCTACCCGCGCTAATATTCGCGGCTATAATGTGGCGAGCATCCAGTTGTACCAGATTTACAACACGCCCACCTGGGTGGCCATCTTTGTGCAGAGTACCAGCAGCGGGGACATCTTCCAGGATGTGGGCATTGTCGATGCGCGCAACTTGAACGGCAGCAACGTGCAGTTCGAGCCAACGCTGGGGCAGGCCTTGCAGGACTACCAGCAATGGCTGACCTCGCAGGGAAATAACGCATCTGGCGCGCCCACCGGCGGGACGACACAGACCGTGACGGGTAAGGTATTGCGCATCTCTTCCGTGCAGCAGAGTACCGCCACCGTCTACTATATCCAGATTGCGGGCCAGAATGTGATCTTTACGGCCAACCTCTCGCTCTCGCCCAAACTGCCGCTTGTGCAGCCGGGTGATGTCGTTACCGGTACCTACCTGAACACCGGCGGCACCGTCGAAAACTTCACCACTTTCGATGACCTGAGCATCAAGCTGGGTGGCCCGACTTCCGGCACACCAACGCCCACACCTACCCCTGCGGTGACGCCAACGGCAACACCGACGCCTAAACCATAGCGAGAGGCATTACAAATCATCAGGGCATGTCATGCTGAGCGGTCGCTCAGCATGACATATTGGCGGTGGTTTGTCATAGCATGGTATGATTGAGCAGGCACATCAACAGGAGAAAGAGAGGTGGGATATGGCGCATTATTTTACACGTGAAGAGGCCGAGGCCCTGTTGCCGCAAATTTCGGTCATCCTGCGCAACATTCAAGAGAGCCGGAAGGCTTTGCAACGCGCTGAAGAGGAACTGGATGAGCTGCGGGTGCAGGCAATGGGCAACGGACACCACCTGCACGGGCGCATGGCCAGGCTGCAAGAGCAGATCACCGGGCAGATACGCACCTTGCAGCGCCTGGCTGCCGAGCTGGACGAATTTGGCTGCGAACTGAAAGACCCCGATATGGGCCTGATCGACTTCCTCAGCCTGCGCGACGGTCAGGAAATCTACCTCTGCTGGTATCTGGGCGAGGAGCGTATCAACTACTGGCACTATCTCCATACCGGTTTTGCCGGTCGCCAGCCACTTTAGAGATAGGAGCGATATGCCCACCATTCAGGATGTGCTGGCGCAGGGGGTGCAGCGTTTAACGAAAAGCGGTCGAGAAAGCGCGCGGCTGGAAGCACAGGTGCTGCTGAGTCATGTGCTGGGTCTCGAACGCCCTCTGCTCTACGCCTACCCTGAACGCGAGGTGACGGCGGAACAGGCCGAACACTATCTATCTCTCATCGAACGCCGCATGCAGGGCGAACCCGTTGCCTACCTCACCGGTCATAAAGAGTTCTATGGCCTCGATTTCTTTGTCGATAAGCGCGTGCTGATTCCGCGTCCTGAGACCGAATTGCTGGTAGAGGCCGCGCTGGCCGCCGGGCGTAAACTGCTGGCGCGCGAATATGTTCCCATTATCGCCGATATCGGCACCGGCTCCGGCGCCATCCCCGTTACGCTGGCCGTGCAGGAGCCGCGTCTGCCCTATCTCTATGCCACCGATATCTCCGCAGACGCGCTCACCGTCGCCCGGCTCAACGCCGAACGCTACCACGTCGAGCCGCGTATTCGCTTCCTGCAGGGCGACCTGCTCGCACCGCTGCCCGAAGCCGTCGATATCATCACTGCCAACCTGCCCTACATCGGCACAGGCGAAATGAGCGGGCTGGCCCCCGATGTGCGCGCCTACGAACCTCATCTCGCCCTTTTCAGTGGCCCCAACGGCCTGGACTTGCTCAAACGTTTCTTCACCGAGGCCCAACAGCCCGGCGTCCTCAAAGAACATGCCGTCCTGCTGCTCGAAATTGGCTATCGGCAGCGTGAAGCCCTGACGCGCATCGCCCGCGCCATCTGGCCCTACGCCAGTATTACCTTCCAGAAAGACTATACAGGGTGGGATCGTTTGTTACAGATTACTCTCTAGGATACTCTGACAGACGCCCTCTTGCACGCCGAAAGAAGTCCCTTATCCGTGTCATTCTGAGCGAAGCGAAGAATCTCAGGAGAACCCTCTTTCACATCTCTGATAAAAATGGCATGCCATGACAAACACGTTCGGCGGTCCTCTGCTGCCAGGGCGCAGGCCAGCTGCGCCCCTACCAACGACGCAGGGGCGCGACTGGTTCGTGGTTGGTAGGGGCGCAGCTGGCCTGCGCCCTGGCACCCCTGCCAACCAACCGTCGCCCCAGATGCTTCACTGCCGCTCAGCATGACACGTCAGGGCCGGTTTCTCATAGCATGACATGGATGGGTTGCGTTTTCTTGAAGGGAGGGCTATAATCGAGGGCAAAGGAGCGGACTCGACTGCCGGGCGTGGGGGAAACGGCGCGTCCATTTTCTTGTAGAAGGGCAGGTTTATGATAGAGACGGGTACCATGCATATTCCATTCCTGTTGCTACTTCCTGTGCTGCCTGGTATAGCTACCCTGTTTATTGGAGCCGCATGCGCCTTTCTCTTTTCCTACCTGCTTACCTTTGTCGTGCGTGCTGTCTGCTTCCGAAAGGGCTGGCTCGATCAACCTGCCGAGCGCAGGGTACACACAAAGGCGGTGCCGCGCCTGGGCGGCGTTGCCATGTTCCTGGCTTTCTTGCTGGCCTCACTGCTCTTTTACACGCCGGGGTATGGCCCCAATGATAAGTCCCAGTTGCTTTTTGGCCTGCACATCTCATCAGAACTGGTCGATTACTGCCTGCTCATCGCTGCCGCCACGCTGATTGTCGCGGTGCATGCCTATGATGATGTCAAAGGACTCAGCCCCTGGCTGAAATTGCTGGCGCAGACGCTGGCCGTCATTATCATTCTCGCCCCTGGCCGCACGATGTTTCATGGCATGTTGCTCTACACCTTCAACAATCCCTTCTACCGTAGCGGCCTGCCCTGGTTAAACGAACCGCAGTTCCATCTCTTTATCCAGAGTACCGCCATGTCGTGGATGGCCATTCCCGCCGTGCTGTTCACCTGGTTCTGGATTGTGGGCATGATGAACACCGTGAACCTCATCGATGGTCTGGATGGGCTGGCGACGGGCGTGGTGACAATCAGCGGCCTGTTTATCACCATCATTAGCTGGCAGCTCAGGCAGGATAGCATCGCCGTCCTCTCGGCCATCTTCACGGGCGCCGTTCTCGGCTTTCTGCCGCACAACTGGAACCCGGCGCGCATCTTCATGGGTGACAGCGGCTCGCAGTTTCTGGGCCTGACGCTGGCCGTTCTCTCCATTGTCGGCGGCGCAAAGGTCGCGCTGGCTCTGATGGTAATTGGTCTACCTATCCTCGATGTCGCCATCGTAATGATAAACCGCGTGCGGCGCGGACAGAATCCCCTGCACTACGACCGCACGCACCTGCACTATCGCCTGCTGAAGACGGGCCTGAGCGTCAGGCAAATCTGCTATGTCTTCTATGCCCTCACCCTCATCTTCGGCGTGCTGGCCCTCAATCTCCATCTCATCTACAAACTGGTCGGCATTGCCCTTGTCGTCCTTACCATGATTGGCCTCATCGCCTGGATCGACTACCGGCAGCGCCAGCAAAGCAAACGGAACCCTGACGGCAAGAGCCAGCCGGGCGCGACCCGGCAAGGGCCAGACACGCGGGAAGCGCAAAAGCTTTTATAGTTCGGATATTTGCTAAAGTTTAGCTCAATATTATTTCCAGGCATAAACAGGCCATCCCTTGCGGATGGCCTGGAAGGGAGCGGCGTGGTTGCAAGAGCATCCACAACCGCGAGACGTTCATACGAGAGCCAGAAATTCTTACAGCGCGTGTGTAGGGACGTGAGCGGGTTCTGCGTTGGCGCGCTGATGCGCGGCTTCCTCGCTGAACATGCGCTTCAGGAAGTGGCCGGTGTAGGATTGTTCGTTTTCGGCTACCATTTCGGGGGTGCCAACGGCGATTACGTAACCTCCGGCATCGCCGCCTTCTGGTCCCAGGTCAATCAGCCAGTCGGCGCTTTTGATGACTTCCAGATTGTGTTCGATCACCACAATGGTGTTACCTGCGTCGACGAGGCGCTGCAGGACTTGCAGCAGGCGATCCACGTCGGCGAAGTGCAGGCCCGTCGTTGGCTCGTCCAGAATGTACATTGTGCGACCGGTGGCGCGGCGGGAGAGTTCCGTTGCCAGCTTGACGCGCTGCGCCTCACCGCCGGAGAGGGTGGTCGCGGGCTGTCCGAGCTTCATATAGCCGAGACCGACATCATAGAGCGTCTTCATCTTGTTGTAGATGGAAGGCACGTTGGCAAAGAAGTCTCTGGCCTCTTCCACCGTCATGTCCAGCACATCGGCGATACTTTTGCCCTTGTAGCGGATTTCCAGCGCCTCGCGGTTGTAGCGTTTGCCTTTACAGACCTCGCACGGGACATAGACATCCGGCAGGAAGTTCATCTCGATCTTGACGATGCCCTCACCCTTACAGGCTTCGCAGCGACCGCCCTTGACGTTGAACGAGAAACGGCCCGGCAGGTAGCCGCGTATGCGCGCCTCCGGCACCTGGGCGAAGAGTTCGCGAATGCCCGTGAAGGCGTTGGTATAGGTGGCCGGATTCGAGCGCGGCGTGCGCCCGATTGGCGACTGGTCGATATCGATAACCTTGTCCAGATACTCCATGCCCTCGATGCTGTCGTGCTGGCCCGGCTTCTCGTGGGCGCGGAAGAACGTGTGGGCCAGCTTGCGATAGAGAATATCCGTGACCAGCGTACTTTTGCCGGAGCCGGAGACGCCGGTGATGACGACAAACTTGCCCAGCGGAATCTCGACATCGATGTTTTTCAGGTTATTCTCGCGCGCGCCCTTGATGAGCAGCGAATGGCCACTGCCGGTGCGCCGCCGTTCTGGAATGGGAATATGCCTGCGCCGCGACAGGTAATCGCCCGTCAGCGAGTTCGTGTTGGCGACGATCTGTTGATAGTTGCCTTCGGCTACCACGCGCCCGCCGTGTTCGCCCGCGCCCGGCCCGATGTCGATGATGTGGTCGGCGGCGCGCATGGTATCCTCGTCATGCTCGACCACCAGCAGCGTGTTGCCCAGGTCGCGCAGGCGGAGCAGCGTCTTAATGAGCCGCGCGTTGTCGCGCTGGTGCAGGCCGATGCTTGGCTCGTCCAGGATGTAGAGGACGCCCATCAGGCCGGAGCCGATCTGCGTTGCCAGGCGAATGCGCTGCGCCTCGCCGCCGGAGAGGCTGGCGGCTGCCCGATCCAGCGTCAGGTAATCCAGTCCCACGTCGACCAGGAATTGCAGGCGGGCGCGAATCTCTTTCAGCACCTGTCGCGCAATGAAACGCTCGCGCTCGGTCAGCGTTACCTGCACCAGTGGCCCATCGGGGTCGATCTTTGCCAGAGGATCGGGCGCTTTCGGTTCGCCGTCACTGTTATGTCCGTTACCATTACTGCTGACCGACAGGTGTGGCGTCATGGTCAGCGTTTCCGCCTCAAGCTCCTGAAAGAATCGCTGCGCCAGCACGATGGAGAGGCGCGAAACCTGGAAGATGTTGCGCCCGCCGACGGTGACGGCCAGCGCCTCTGGCCTGTAGCGCGCGCCGTGGCAGTCGGGGCAGATGCGCGCCGACATATAGCCCTCAATCTCCTCGCGAATCATATCGCTATCGGTCTGCTTGTAGCGCCGGTCGAGGTTGGGAATGACGCCC
>Ga0209581_1002559_pt1 | contig 17100 bp, 15 predicted proteins | sample Coa_R2_FD_187160 | JGI IMG/M metagenome (GOLD analysis project Ga0209581, IMG submission 187160) | Surface soil microbial communities from Centralia Pennsylvania, which are recovering from an underground coalmine fire - Coalmine... | ecosystem: Environmental > Terrestrial > Soil > Unclassified ...
GTAGCGATGTCGGCCGGCGTCCGTTACCGCGAAATGACCCGCTCCGATATCCCGGCCGGCCTGCGCCTCTGCCGCGCGGCGCGGTGGAACCAACTGGAAGAGGATTGGCGCATCTTTCTTGACAACAGCCCCCACGGCTGCCGAGTGGCCGAGCGCCATGGCGACGTGATTGGCACAGTCGCCACGCTGCCCTTTGGCGACCGTTTCAGCTGGATCTCGATGGTCCTGGTCGATCCCGCCGAGCGCGGCGCCGGAATCGGGACCCGCTTGCTCGAGGAGGCGCTCGACATATTGGGCAATCGCGTCTGCGCGCGGCTGGATGCGACCCCTGCGGGCCGCCCGTTGTACGCCCGGCGCGGCTTCGTCGAAGAATATGCGATCAGCCGCATGACTGCGACGATCGACGCCGCGCTTTTCGCGTCAGATGCGCGCGCACGACCGATGCGCGAAGAAGATTTCAGAGCCGTGCTGGCCATGGATCAGGGCGCCTTCGGGGCAGACCGCGCGTTTCTGCTGCGCAGCCTCTTTCAAAGAGCGCCCGGCTACGCCTGGGTCGCAATCGAGAACTCTGCAATGTGCGGCTACTGTTTCGGCCGGCCCGGGTTCCTATACCACCAGTTGGGGCCGATTGTTGCGCGCGACTTTGAAACTGCTGCTGCTCTTGCCGGGACTTGTCTTGCGCGCTGCAATGGAAGCAAGCTGGGCATCGATGTATTGCGCCACGATGTGTCATGGCTGTTCTGGCTCGAACGGCGCGGGTTCAGGGAAGAACGCTCTCTCGTTCGAATGTTCCATGGCGAGAACCGTTATCCTGGCCGCGTCGCCAATATTTACGCCATTACGGGACCGGAGTTCGGCTGAACGCGTTGCCGATTGGAGATCACCCTGGAGAGCTTATGCCAGCAGTCGTCCGCTCCGCCGCTTCTCAGCTCGCCGGAGCGGCGCGCCAGCGTCTCGCTTTCGGTCGTTGCAAAATGAGAGAAAAACTACGGTTCCGAACCGGCGGACGCACGTTGGTTCGATCCCGCATTGCAATTTCAGTCTGTGATGGTTGTTTGCTGAGCCTGCTAAATGACTGGCGTCGCCCCTCAAAGATTCGAAGAGCCGGGCCCGGGGTTCGAAAGCGTAGCGCCTCTCGAATGGACTGTCCTCCCCAGGATGCAGTTGTTCGAATTCAATGAGCTGTCCTGGTTCCCAGAAATTCTGAGAAATGCGATCACGGACATTCTTCGTATACTCTCAGAGTCACTGGCGATCCATGAAGTGATCCGTCCAGTTCTCGAGCATCTTATCCGTCAGAGCGGCGTGAACAGAGTTGTCGATCTTTGCTCCGGGGCTGGGGGCCCGATCGTCTCAATAGCGTCGAAACTCGCGCATCCAGAAACAGTTGTATACCTTACTGACAAATTTCCGAACCGCGATGCGTTCAACAATGCCGAACAAGTCAGCGGCGGCAGGATTGTCGGATATCCGCACTCTGTCGATGCGACGGCGGTACCCGACCGGCTTTGTGGTCTGCGGACATTGTTCAATGCGTTTCACCATTTTCCCCCGCAGGTTGCCCGCTCCATCTTGATGGATGCGTATTTAAAACGCCAGCCCATCGCTGTATTTGAGCTTACAGACCGGAGAATTTCTAGAACGCTTTCGAATTTTATACTGAGCTTCCTCACGGCGCTGGCGCTGGCGCCGAAAATGCGTCCTCGCAGGTTGCTGCTATGGGCGTTAACCTACGCCGTGCCCGTGCTGCCACTGGCATTCGGTTGGGACGGGTTCGTTTCGTGCCTGCGGTCCTACACGGCGAGTGAAATCAGGAAGCTGCTGCCGGACCGGAAAATTAATCCAAATTACATATGGACTCTTGGCCGCCTCAAGGTACCTAAAGTACCAGTACAAGTGACGTACCTTACAGGGCATCTGAGCCCCTGATGAGATGATCTTAACCGTTAGCTTCTGGTTTTAATTTCGAAGTTTTACAGGTATAATCCTACTTGCGCGATGAAGTTGTATCGCGCGGCGCTTCTCGGTTATGCGCGTCGGCGTATAGATCGATGAAGGGCCACAGACAGGCGACAACAGCTTGGCAGTTCGAGAGTTGGGTCGCTTTTGAAAAATAGACGATGTGCAGTTTTGCTCAGGGGAAAGCTCTGAGCGAGCGTATTGATTTTGGCAAATTTCCCAAGTCTCGATACGGAGGAAAACCTTGATCGGAAATAAGCAACCATTACGAGGAGCGTTGGTCGCTGCGCTTCTTTGTCTCGCAACGTTTGTGCTTGCGCCGACGGCGTCAGCGACGCCGATTGGACATCTGGACACGGCGAACTGCGCCGGTGGAGGAGTCATCGTAAACGCAACTACGATTGACTGGACACTACCGGTGGGGGGGCCAAACGGATGTATCCAGACCGGAGTGGGTACGAACATCACGTACACTGGTGGCTCGCTGGGACCTGGCGTCTCAGGGACGATCCTTGATCTGTCCATGAGTACGCCATTGCCCGTTAGCAACTTTATTTCGTTTCCCGGTCTGAACTTTACGCTGACCGCGCTTGGACCTGGACCGTCCAACACCAACTGCGCTGGGCTTGTGTTGTTTCAGAGCTGCGCGGCCTTTGCTGGCTCGCCGTTCGCGCTTCAATTAGTGCCGAGCGGTACGTCAGTATCGCTCACCGCCACAGGCACTGTTTCTGATTCAACGGGAACCTCGATTTGGTCGGGAGCGTTTACGACCCAGATCTCTGGTATGACGCCTGCCCAAATCCAGAGCACGATCGCCAACGGCGGATCGGTTTCCAGCACTCACTCCGGGGACTTCACCCTGACGGCGCAGGTTCCGGAGCCTGCCACGATAAGCTCTATGCTTCTCGGAGCCTTCCTGGTTGCGGGAGGTCTCTTCCGGCGCAAGAAGACCTATCGCCCGTAGCACACGCCGAGAGTTTCGGTCTAAAGCATTGGGGATTGCGGAAACGCGATCCCCAATGCTTTTTTGGCATTTTCGGGCGCCCGCGGACGCTGAATTTACAAAGCGGGCCCAACCCTTTTCCCTACTCGCTCCAGCCGCCCTCTACCCCCATCCGCGCAGTAGCCCCCAGCCTACCGGCTGCGATCAATGGCGTATTTATTCGAGAAACTGCACCGTCACTCGCAAGCCGACGGGCAATTCCGTGGGGTTGCCATCCAGCTTGACGATCGCATCCAGAACGTCCCGATCCGCCTTTTCCGCTGGATCGCCGCTCAGAGCATGCTTTCTACCCATTGTTTTTGCCAGTGACGAGATTCTGCCAGGCAGCCGGCGCGTCGGAAGGGCATCGCATGAGACGAGCACACGCTGATTCAAACGCACCTTGGACACATCGCGCTCATCGATCTCGGCGCGGACGCGGCGCGCGGAGAGATCTGCCATGGTGAACAGCGGACGGGGGTTGATACTGCTGAAGGATTCTCCGACCTTTAGCATCGTCCTCAGAATGGAACCGCTGATCGGCGCGGTGACCACGCACTTCTTCAGCTTCTCTTCCATGACGTGCACGCGCGCCTCAGCGGCGGCGACATCGGCATCCGCCTTTGCAATTTCCTCTGGCAGCGGGCCGGCTTTGATCAACTCCTCATTGCGCATGGCTTCACGCAACCGCGCCTCAGCCACATCGGATTCGCTCTGGACCTGGTCGAGTTGAGACTTTGAAATGATGCCTTCGCGGGCGAGCCTGCTGAAGCGCGCCAGGTTGAGAGCGGCCTCATCACGCTGCGCTCTCGCGGCTCTGGTTCGTTGCTCGGCGCTGCGCTGCTCTTCTTCGCGGCTGCCGCGGAGCAGGCGCGCCCGGCCTTGGCGCGCCGCTTCGAGGTCGGCGCGCGCAGCAGCCAAGCCAGCCTCCGTGTCTGAACACCCGATTTTGGCCAGAATTTGACCCCGGCGCACCTCGTCGCCCTCATTGACGAAAACCGCCTCGATGACGCCATCGCTGGCCGCGCCCACCTGGATGGTCTCTGAGCGACCCTCAATCCGTCCAGGGGCGGCCAGCACCACATGCTCCCGGTTCGAAGGCGCCTCGCTGTGCGAGCCTACATTCGCTGAAACCGAGGAGGAACAATTCCAGGTCGCCACCGACGCGCCGATTAGCAGAACGCAACCGGCAAATTTCGAACGTGCGCAGCCTGCGGCCATGTTTCGTCTTTGACCTCTCCATCTTCAAGCGTCACGACGCGATGGGCATGCCGAAGCCATCGTTCATCGTGCGATACAACTACAACGGTCTTGCTGTCTCGCTCCGCCAGATCGACCAAAATTTCGGCGATCTGCTCGCCGGAGGCCGAATCGAGGGAAGCCGTGGGTTCGTCGGCCAGGATGATTTCGGGCCGGTTGATCAGCGCGCGCGCGATCGCCACACGCTGCTTTTCGCCGCCGCTTAAGGCGTCCGGCTTCTGATGGAACTGGCGCTCCAGACCCAAACGCGCCAGCAGTTGTTTCGATGCATTGCGCGTGCGCCGACCGCCAGCCGCAATCGTTGCGGCAAGCTCCACGTTCTCAAGCGCCGTCAACGAATGGAACAGACGGAAGGCTTGAAACACGAAGCCAATGTGCCGGCGCCGGATTGCGGTGCGCTCTTCCTCGCTCAGACGAATCACGTTTGTGCCTGCAACGTACACCCACCCCGAATCGGGCGTCAGCAGGCAGCCCAATACGGACAGCAGCGTGGTCTTCCCGCTGCCCGATGGTCCCCGTACGAGCGTGAGAGAGCCCGGCTCGAACGCGAGCGTTACATCGCTTAAGGCCCGGCGCCGCGCCGGTCCGTGGCCGTAGTACACGGTCGCGCCTCTTACTGACAGGTTGGGCTCAGACACGGAAGACCCTCGCTGGCTCTACCCGCAGCGCCGTGCGGATTGAGGCAACCGACGCCAGACCGCACATCAAAAGACCCGGCGGAATAGTCAGAGCGACAAGCCACCACGGCGTAAAAACCCACGGGATCGAGTTGCGAATGGCGCTCACAAACGGACCAGTGGCCGCAAGCCCGATGCCGCAGCCAATCAATCCGCAAAATAAAGCCTGCGTCAGCACTACGCGCATGATGAACCAGCGGTTCGCCCCCAGCGCTTTCAGTGTTGCAAACTCTTCGATGTTCTCCATGGTGGTCGCATAAATGGTTTGGGAAACAACCACCAGCCCCACTAGAAATCCAAGCACCGCCGCAATCAGAATGCCGCCCCCCGCGCCAGTCTGGAGGATCCAGTACAGCTGCGACCTCCGCGCAAAATCGGCTCGCGTCCACACATCGACGTCCGGAAGCCGAAGCGCGACGGCTTGGCGCACAGCTTCGGGCGAATAGCCTGGCCGGACCTTTAACAGAATGTACATAGCATCCTCAGGGTCCAGCCGCAGATACCGCGCCGCGTCCTGGTAAGACGTAAACACGTAGGGACAGCCGAGAAAGGATCCAAAGCCGCTGACGGTGCGCAGCACCGTGGCTCTCCTGCGGTTGATTTCAACCTCTTGGGGCAGCGAGCTGGCATCCAGAACCCCGACGTTGCTCGAGTCGATGACCACCGCCTCTGGCGCCAGCACACTGCCGTTCGGCTCAAGCGTCGCCCTGGGAAACTGCCGTCCCACGCCCGCGTCCGATCCCACCAGAGCGATCACCTGGTGCTTTCCAGACGGCGTTCGATATTCGGCGTATCCAGTCGCGATCCGGCTGGCCGATTCAACGCCTTCAATCCCCTTTGCAATATCGATGAACCGGCGTGGCAGCGTCGCAGAAAAATCAAAACAAACAACGCCTCGCGCACTGATCCAGATATCACCATCGGTCGCGTCAATCAGTCTCGACGCGGCATGCAGAAATCCGACCAGCAGACTCCCTTGAAATACCATCAGGAACGCAGCAAACGCAATCCCGACGGTCGCGATCACGAATCTCACGCGGTCGTTGACAATGTTTTTCCAGCCAAGTCTCATTGGACTGCGTGGTTTCGTTCAGGAACTGCGCTGGTCACTATTTTTGGAACTTTGGTACTCCCAATACTACAACAAAAGTTACAACTTTTCTAGGGAGTTGACTGGCGCTTCCCTTTTCTCACATCTTTCGTTTCCGCCATACAGATTCTTGAAGCGGACGCGCAGGCATCATGAGCTTCCCCCTTGGGATTTGAACATCTCTGAAAGTGCCTGTTAACCAGTCAGCTAGGAGTCTCCTGCCGCTTTTGCCGCTTGGATTGGAGCGGCGCCGCAAAAAAATCGTTGCGTATTCCTACGGAATCTGAGAATATTGGTACTTCTCAAGTACTAAGTACTAGAACGCTGAGACCGGATCGAATCTCTTTCGCTCGCCAGTAGCGGCGGCCGATCGTGTCGGCTTTGCCGCAGCCGGTCAACCTATCCATTGGAGTTTTCGGACGATGCTGTTTCGCATTGGACCTAAGGTACGTCAATTAGTTCTACTCGCTCCAACAACTTGCAATCATAAATCTCCCTTCCGCAATGTAACCGTCGACTGTGAACGCTACTCCCGATTGCTCTCCGAGATGCAGCGGCTGAGAGGGGCGATTTACCTCAAGGACGGCGCGATCCCGCCGGGGGCTCTGGGACCGGACGGCTGTCACCGGCAACCTGCGGACCGCTCGAGCTGGCACATTCTTTCCATTTCGGCTGAAGGTCGAGTAAAAGGCGCAGTGCGCTGCCTCCTTCATGCCAATCCTTTCTCCTACGATCGTTTAGGCGTCAGCAGCGCCTCCGTGGCGCGGTCGCCGGAGTGGGGTCTGTTATTTCGCCGCGCGGTCGAGCGGGAACTTGCCATCGCGCAATCATCTTCGCTGGCCTATTTCGAGGTTGGAGGGTGGGCGCTCTCGGAGGATGTGCGTTGCACTTCGGAGGCTCTGCGGATTGTCCTGTCGACCTATGGACTGGGGCAGCTGTTTGGCGGGGCGCTCGGGATCACGACGGCCACCACGCGCCATCACTCTGCAAGAATCCTGCGAAAACTGGGCGGCCGCCCGCTTTCGCTCGGCTCGACCGTATTGCCCCGCTACTTCGAGCCAAGATATGGCTGCGAGATGGAAATCTTGCGGTTTGACTCAGCGGCGCCCAACCCGCGCTTTGTTCACCATATTGATGAGCTGCGCGCGCAGCTCGCGGGAGCGCCGGTCATTTGCATGGAAGCTCCTCAGAGCCGCAGTCGCCTCCTGGAGTCCCTTCCGGCACTGGCAGAGGCGTGCTGATCTCGTATCCGCGCTATTGAGAGCCGGCGTTGGACGCGCGACTATGGGGTGAAGTATGCAGAACCTTCAAGCAGCGCGGGCTGCCGGAATTGCTGCGGCAGTGGAGAAGTGGCGATTGCTCCTTGGTCCGCAGCACGTCATTACAGATCCGGATTGCCTGAAGCGCGCGGCCGGCGCAACGTTTCCCACCGCCAACTCTCTGGTCGCCATTCTCAAGCCGGCGTCGCGCGAGCAAGTCCAGGAATGCGTCCGCGTCGCCAACCGGTACGGAACGCCGCTGTATCCGATCAGCAGTGGAAAAAATTGGGGTTACGGTTCAAGAGCTCCCAGCGCGGACGGCTGTGTGCTTGTGGATCTGGGCCGGATGCGAACCATTGTCGATTTCTCCGAAGAATTGGCCTACATCACGGTGGAGCCGGGCGTTACGCAGAATCAGGTGATCGAATTCCTGCGTGCGCGAAATTCGCGGCTTTGGATCGACGCCACGGGCTCCAGCCCCGATTGCAGTCTCATCGGCAATGCCTGTGAGCGCGGCTTTGGACACACGCCCTATGCCGACCATTTCGCTCATACTTGCGCTCTCGAAGTGGTGCTGCCAACCGGCGAATTGGCGCACACCGGGTTCGGCCGCTTCGACAATGCATTCGCCGCGCCCATTTACCGCTGGGGCTTCGGACCAAGCATTGACGGCCTGTTTTCACAATCGAATCTCGGCATCGTCACCCGCATGACGTTTTGGCTGATGCCCGCGCCAGAGTGTTTTCAAGCGTTCTTCTTTCGCTGCGGCGACGAGCGGCAGCTGCACGACGTCATCGACGCCTTGCGCCGCCTTCGACTTGGCGGAACGCTGCGCAGCGCAATGCATATTGGCAACGACTATAAGGTGTTGTCAGGCATTCAGCAGTATCCGTGGTCGGAATCGCACGGACGCACGCCCTTGCCGGCGGACGTTATGGAAGGGCTGCGGCGACGTTACAACTTCGGCCGCTGGAATGGCTCCGGCGCCCTGTATGGCACCCGGCGACAGGTGGCCGAAGCGCGGCGCATCGTCAAGGCTGCTCTCAACGGCAAAGTCGATCAGCTCCAGTTTCTGGATGATCGCCGCATCGCGCTGGCTTCGCGGTTCGCAGGCCTGTACCGGATGGTTACAGGATGGGATCTGACCCGCGCGCTCGAACTGGTGAAACCGGTTATGGGACTGATGCGAGGCATTCCAACACAGCAGCCGCTGCGCAGCGTGTACTGGCGCCGGCGTGAGCCTGTTCCCGAGCATATGGATCCAGATCGCGACCACTGCGGACTGCTGTGGTGTGGTCCGGTCGCTCCGGCCACGGGCGAGCATGCGATCGCCCTGGCCCGCATCGCGGAGTCGACGCTGCTCAGCTACGGCTTTGAGCCGATGATCTCCTTCACGATGCTCTCGGAGCGCGCACTCGGCTGCGTGACGACAATCACCTACGACCGCGCCGTTGCCGGGGAGGATGACCGCGCTATGGAGTGTTACCGGGCGCTCAGCGAAGGTTTCGAGCGGGCCGGTTATTTCCCGTACCGGTTGGGCATCCAAGGTATGGACAGGATGAACGGAAATAACGGCTATAATGCTGTGGTCCGCACGATCAAGAACGCGCTCGACCCGAACCGGATCCTCGCCCCCGGCCGCTACGATCCGCAGTGAGCAGGCGGCTGATGGCCTCGGCGGATGCGCCTACCCATGAGCTCGGGCGGCCGGTCATGTTAACCTAACAAGGGAATCCGTTACTTTCATTCTTCCTTCCTGAGCAGAGGTTCACATGTCAGGTCATTCCAAATGGGCGACCATTAAGCACAAAAAGGCCGCTCTCGACGCCAAGCGCGGGAAAGTATTCACGCGCATCATCAAGGAAATTACCATCGCCGCGCGCGGCGGAGGAGACCCGGACTCGAACCCCCGGCTGCGCACCGCTATCGCCGCTGCCAAGGCCGTGAGCATGCCTGCCGATAACATCAAGCGCGCGATTATGCGTGGAACCGGCGAACTGGAAGGCAGTCACATTGAGGAAGTCATGTTTGAAGGATACGGCCCGGGCGGCGCCGCCGTCATGGTTCTGTGCGCCACCGACAACCGCAACCGGACGGTCAGCGAAATCCGCCATATTTTCTCCAAGAATGGCGGCAACCTCGGAGAACAGAACAGCGTGGGATGGATGTTTGAGCGCAAGAGCCAGATCATCGTCGACAAGCAGCACGCCTCTGAGGAGCAGTTGATGAACATCGTGCTCGAGTCCGGCGGAGAAGATTTGCGCGACGAAGAAGATCAGTGGGTGATCATCTCCGATCCGGCCTCGCATGACGCCGTGCTGGAAGCCGTTCAGAAGGCGGGCATTACGCCGGAATCCGCTGAGATTGCCATGGTGCCCAAAAACCTCATGAAGCTCGAAGGAAAGAACGCCGCGGCGATGCTGAAGTTGACAGAGGCGCTCGAAGATCATGATGATGTTCAGAACGTTTGGTCTAACTTCGACGTGGATGCCAAGGAACTGGAGGCGCTCGCCACTGGCCGGTGACGACCAGCAACCAGCAGCCAGCCGCTAGCAAGCAGTGATGAGGGTACTCGGCATTGATTGCGGAAGCGAACGCACCGGCTTTGGCGTTATCGAAAGTGACGGGCGCGCGCACCGCATGATCGCCGCCGGAGTCATCCGCACCGACCCGAAGCTGGCGTTCGAGCGGCGTCTGATGGAGATCGCAGCCCGGCTTCGCGAGATTATCCGGGCGTATGCGCCTGACTGCGGCGCCGTGGAAGAGGTCTTTCACGCACAGAACGCGAAATCGGCGCTGAAACTTGCGCACGTGCGCGGCGTCGCGCTGCTGGCGCTGGCAGAAGCCGGTATAGACGTGGGTGAGTATTCGCCGCTCGAAGTGAAGGTCAGCGTGGTAGGGTACGGGCGCGCGGAAAAGCACCAGGTGCAGCGGATGGTCCGGCATTTGCTGCGCGAGGAGACTCTGCAACCGGAGGACGCCGCCGACGCCCTCGCCGCAGCGATTTGTCACGCCAACCACAGACTGCGGCAAGCCGCAAATCACGCCGGATGATACAGCTTCGCATCATTGCTTGTCTTGTTTCTGGAATCGCCGCAGGCGCAGCTCCTCGAATCTCGTACACGAAGGAGTTTCCCGGCAGTTCCCCACCCTTTGTGTCGATAACCGTCGACCGCAATGGCGACGCCGTGTACAAAGAATCGGTGAAGGATGACTATCCTCTTCGGTTCCGCCTGACGCCTGCGGAAACCAACGAGATCTTCAGCCTTGCCGACAAGCTGAACCATTTCTCGCACCCCCTCGAATCCAATCTGAAGGTGGCCAAGATGGGGCTGAAGACGTTCCGATTCGAGGACGGCGCAGAATCGCACGAAGTGAAATTCAACTACTCCGTGGACGAGAATGCGCGTGCGCTGACGGACTGGTTTGAGCGCATTGCTGAATCCGAGCAGAGTTTCATCCGCCTGGAACGCGCAGTGAAATATGACAAACTGGGCGTGAATGAAGCGCTGCTGCTGATGCAGATCTTGTATGACAAGGACCGTCTCGTCGCGCCGGAGCAGTTCCTGCCCTTACTCGACCGCGTTGCGAAGAACGACTCCTATCTCCACATGTCGCGGGAACGCGCCGCAGCGATCGCAGACCGTATCCGCGCGAGGAGCGCCAAGGCCGAATGACCTAGCTGCAGATGAACGCCGACCGAAGCAGATCAAACAAACCATTCTCGCCGGCCTTCATCTGGGCGTATGTGTGGCTGCTTCTGATGGCCCCGGCATTCGCTCAGGGCGAGCTCTCGGCCAGGGAACAGGAGGATCTCCGCCGCGTTCTCTCCGAAGGATCCGGCAGCGCGTCCGACCTTATCCGCTCGCTCGAAAACCATCTTGCGAAATATCCTGATTCTCCCAAGAAGGAGGATATTGAGCGCGCGCTGACCAAGGCCGCTATTCAGGCGAATGATGCGCGCCGCATCCTTCTGTATGGCGAACGCGTCCTCGAGCGTCAACCCGGCGATTTGAGCATTTTAGAGCCCGTATGCCGTACGCTCGCCAGCGACCGCAGTCCTGAGTCGGCGAAAAAAGCCCTCGAATGGTCGCGCAGGTATGAAGACCTGGTGCGAAGCTTGATGAATCAGGAGTTCCCGGCTGGGCCAGGTCGCGCCAAGCGCAAAGAAGAACTGGACCGGATGCTGGGCCGGGCCCTTCTCTACGAAGCGATTGCAGCCGGAACGCTGGAAGACTGGAAAGCCTCTGCGGAACTGGCGCGCAAGAGCTTCGAGGCCTATCCCTCGAGCGAGCCGGCGGCTCAGCTCGGCAAGAGCCTGGCGCAAGCAGGCAAGCTCGATGAAGCGATCCGCGCCTACGCTGACGCCTTCACAATCGCGGATTCCCGCGCTACCGACGCGGTGCGTGGCGCCATCCGCCTGCGAATGGGCGAACTGTATCAGCGCGCGAAAGGAACCGAAAAGGGACTGGGCGACATAATTCTTGAAGCGTACGACCGCAACGCCGCTCTGGTGGCGCAGCGCCGGCTGGCGCTCAAACAGCTCGATCCCAACCTGGATATCGCCAATCCCATGCAGTTCACGCTTTCCGGACTGAACGGCGACAAACTCAAACTGGCTTCGCTCGCCGGCAAGGTCATTGTGATGGATTTCTGGGCGACGTGGTGCGCCCCGTGCCGGGCGCAGCATCCGCTCTATGACAAGCTGCGGAAAAAATTCGCTGCACGGCCGGACGTCGTGTTCTTGTCCATCAATACCGACGAAGACCGCGCCGCCGTGAAGTCCTTCGTTGATGAGCAAAACTGGAGCGAGCAGGTGTACTTTGAAGACGGACTCTCCGCCAACCTTCGCGTTTCCGCTATTCCCACCACCATCATTTTTGGCAAAAATGGCGAGATTGTTACGCGCATGAACGGATTCGACCCCAGCACCTTTGTCGACGTGGTTTCCGGTCGGATCAATGACGCGCTCAAACAGGGCGGATGATGCGCTTCCGCCGCGTTGTGTGGATCGTGCTGGACAGCGTCGGCATCGGCGAGATGCCCGACGCCGCCGCATATGGCGATTCTGGCAGCGACACTCTGGGCCATATCGCCCGCCTCCGGCCGCTGAATCTGCCGAATCTGAGGGCGCTCGGCCTAGGCAACATCAGGCCGCTCGACGGCATCGATCCCGCAGTCTGTCCCTTGGGCGCCTATGGACGGTGCGCCCTCGCCTCGCCGGGAAAAGATACCACCACCGGCCACTGGGAAATGGCCGGCATCCACCTCGAGCGTCCATTTCCGCTGTTTCCGCATGGATTTCCGCGCGACATTATGGACGAATTTGAGCGGCGGATTGGCCGTTCCACGCTGGGCAACAGAGCGGCATCGGGCACGGAAATTATCCAGGAGCTCGGCGAAGAGCATATCCGGACCGGATCGCCGATCGTCTACACGTCGGCTGATTCCGTCTTCCAGGTCGCCGCGCACGAGGACGTGATTCCTGTGTGGGAGCTGTACAAAATCTGCGAAACGGCGCGCGAAATTCTGCGGGGCCCATATGAAGTCGGGCGCGTGATCGCGCGACCGTTCATCGGAAGCCCTGGCGCCTTTACGCGCACGCCCAACCGCCATGATTACGCTGTGCCCCCGCCCCGCGGCATGCTGCTCGACCAACTCGAGGAGAAAGGCGTTCCCGTCCACAGCGTCGGCAAGATCGTCGATATTTTTCTGGGGCGCGGCATCACGGATTCGGACAAGACCAAGAACAACGCCGATGGCATGCAGAAAACGCTCGCCGCAATGGCCGGACAAACGGAAGGATTAATCTTCACCAATCTCGTAGACTTCGACACGCTGTATGGCCATCGCAACGATGTGGAAGGATACGCGCGGGCGCTTGAGGAGGTGGACGCGTGGATCCCGCGCCTGAAGGCGGCCCTTGGCGATGGCGATCTCGTTATTATCACTGCCGATCACGGCTGCGATCCGACGACTCCGTCCACCGATCACTCCAGGGAATATGTGCCTCTGCTCGTATTTGGACCTCAGGTGCGCCCCGGCGTCAATCTCGGACTCCGCCCAACGCTCTCCGATGTCGGCCAGACGGTCGCGGCAGTGTTTGGCAGTTCGATTTCTAAAGGCTCCAGCTTTCTGGCCGAGATCACGTCCGCTTGACGCCGTCCTTTCCTTCTGCGGGCGAAGCCCGCCATGCCACGTCAATTGCCGGCGCGACCCCGAGCTGAAAATCGAGCTATAGTCGGACAGATTGAGTACAAACAAACCAGTTGCGCTGCTCTTCCTGACTGTGTCGCTCCCTGGCGCCCAGGCGGCCGTGTCCGCCGATCTCTCGGGTCTGCGTTCCGGCCCGATCTCGGTCCAATCGTCCGGCCAGTCGCTGGTAGTCGCCTGGCGCGACGAAAATGGCAAGCCGTGGACCGCAGAATTCTCGCTTGACCCCAAGAAGCCGCTGCTCACAGCGATCGCGGTGGGCGGCGCAAAGGTCGTCGACCGCGCGTCCCCGTTCTATGCATTGAGCGCCGGCAAACGCCGCGGCGGGTGGGATCAGTTCTTCGATTTCCCGCCCAGCCATCCCCAGGGTACGCGCAGCTTCCTGGGACGTTTCGAGCTCCGGTCAGCGCGCGCGTCCTCGATTGGCAACCGGGTGGAGGTCTCGTTTGATGGCATCGATCTCGGCGTCTTCAAGGGCGCAATCTGCTATCGCTTTTATCCGGGCAGCCGGTTGATCGAGCAAACCGCGGTTGTTTCCACCAATGAGCCCGATACTGCCTACATCTACACAGCCGGACTGCGCACGACCGTGGACGCCGATCGCCGCGCCGGCGGCAATATGGATACCAAGGTCACGTTTTTCGATACATCGGGAGCGCTGCGCACCGTTCCGTCCGATGGTCCTGATGATCACGCCGAGCGCGTTCGTTATCGCACAATCGCCGCGCGCACCGGTGCGGGAAGCGTCGCGGTCTTCCCCGCCCCGCACCAGTTTTTCTTCCCCCGCGACTTCACCACCAACCAGGGCTACGTGTGGCACACCACCTGGCGCGGCGTTGTCTCGCTTGGAATCCGCCAACTGCCGGATGATGATTGGATCTACTATCCCTGGGTGAATGGCCCGCCGGGAACGCAGCAGCAGCTCAGAATGTTTCTGCTGGCGACCGACGGCGATCCGCGCTCGGCGCTGGAAGACGCCGTACGGTTCACCCACCGAGACCGTTTTCCGGACTTGCCCGGTTACCAAACGCTCACATCGCACTGGCACTTCGCCTATACCGTTCAGGCGCTGGAGCACGGTTTCTCCTGGACTCCACCGTTCAAGAGCGTGCTGGCGGATATGGGCGTGCACGGCGCGATAATCATGGACTTCCACGGCGACGGGCACCCCGGCGACCTGGGTCGCACGCGCCTGGACGAACTTGACGCCTTCTATCGCGCCTCCCGCGCGCAATCCGATAATACTTTTCTCATCATCCCTTCGGAAGAGGCAAACGTTTATTTTGGCGGGCATTGGGCCCTCGTTTTCCCACGGCCAGTCTACTGGTTCATGGGCCGCCCCGGCGGAGCGCCGTTTGCGGCCGAGGATCCGAAGCTGGGCACGGTGTACCACGTCGGCAACAAGGAGGATCTCTTGATGCTTATTCAAAAAGAGAATGCCTTCGCATATCAGACGCACCCCCGCACGAAGGGCTCAACCGGCTTCCCGGATCGGATCAAAGACGAGGAGTACTTTCAAGACGCGCATTACTTTGGCGCGGGATGGAAAGCGCTGCCCGCAGATCTCTCCTCGCCGCGCCTGGGAGACCGCGCGTTCAAGGTCCTGGACGACATGAACAACTGGGGGCTGAGAAAGCGCCTGATTGGAGAGGTGGACGTCTTCCAGGTCGACGCGACACATGAGCTTTACGGGCACATGAACGTGAATTACGTACGGTTGCCGCGCTTGCCCTCCTTTGACAATTACGGCCAGTTGCTGGGCGCGCTGCGCAAAGGCGATTTCTTCGTGACCACCGGCGAAGTGCTTCTACCGGAATCCGCCATTACGGCGGGACCCGGCGATTCGATTCGCGTTCGCGCCGAGGTTGATCATACCTTCCCACTGCAGATGGGCGAGGTGATCTGGGGCGACGGAATTGCAACGCACCGTCGGGAATTCCCGCTCGCCGAGACCGGTCCGTTCAAGAGAGATGCACTAGACTGGAGCGTCGACGCCAAGGGGTGGACCTGGGTCCGCTTCGCCGTCTGGGACATCGCAGGAAACGGCGCTTTTGTGAATCCGCTGTGGCGGCCTCAGGGTCGGTAACCCCTAGCGACTAACTTGCCGCAGCCTTATCGGAGCGAGCCTTGCGAACCTCGGCGAGATATAAACGCGCACGCTCTTCGAAAATCTCGTACCGTCCTTCCCGGATAGTCTTGGCGTCGATCAGTTCTCCGCCCACCGCCACAGCGCACGCGCCCGCGCGCAGAAACTCAGCGGTGGTTTCCAGGTTGACGCCGCCGGTGGGCGCCATTTCAATCTGAGGGAACGGTCCCTTCAGGGCTTTGATATATTTCGGGCCGCCAACATTGCCGCACGGGAAGATCTTGACGATATCGGCGCCGGCTTCCCATGCGGTCACAACCTCGGTTGGGGTCAGCGCGCCCGGCATCACGACCTTCGAGTAGCGCTTAATGATCTCGATCGTGGACGCTTTCAGATTGGGCGTAACAAAGAACTGCGCTCCCGCCAGCATGCAGGCGCGGGCGGTTTCCGGGTCAAGCACGGTGCCTGCGCCAAGCACGATCTTGTCGCCAAACTGATCGGCAAGCTTCTCCAGCGCCTTGATCGCGCCTGGAACAGTCATCGTGACCTCAGCCGCGCGGATTCCTCCGCGATAGACAGCCTCAATCGACTTCACGGCTGACTCGGCGCTGTTTGTGCGCACCACGGCGACCACGCCAATGTCAATAATCGAGCTCAGGATGACGTTCTTTTGCATTTCAGTCTGACGATCTGTATCAGCCAACTGGCCCCGCGGATCACAGCCCGCCTTTGCAAGCCTTTAGATAGCATATCACCGCATCCCCATTCCGCCGGTTCATACGCAGGCGTCCCCACGCTTTTATAGAGCGGCTGCTCCGGGCGTCTGCGTCAGCATTAGACGCGGCCGCTTCAGGATCAAGCTTGCAACATCCGGGAGAAGGCGCCGGCGTCGCCAATTTGGCGCCGTTTGAAGGTGTTTGGGTTTATGGCCGCGCCCTCAAGGTCAGAACATTCGGTTCTGGCTTTTTCACGATCCTGTGCTCGGTCGCGCCGCCGCGGCGGACACGCTGGGGACGTACTGATAGCCGTTCCGCGCAATGGCTTCGCCGCGCTGCCGATAGCCGTCAGCATCTTCCGGGGCCCACGTTGCGAGCCCGTCCACATACCGGTTGTACATGCAGAATGCCGCCGCGATCAAAACAGCATCGTGGATTTCTCGGTCTGTGGCGCCGGCGGCGCGGGCGCGCTCGATATGTTCACTGCGGACACTCTTCCCACCCTTTTGCACCTGTCCAGCGATTGCCAGCAGGGCTTTCAGTTTCTCAGAAATCGGCGCGGCTTCGGGATCACGGCGCACTTCTGCTACAAGATCTTCATTGCCATGCAAGTGAGCGGCAGCGATAGCGGCGTGACTCGCTTGACAATACGTGCACGCATTGAGCGATGAAACATAGGTCGCGATCAGTTCGCGGTCGGCCTGAGAGAGCGTCGAAGGTTCATACAGCAGCGCGTTAGCAAGATCGCACAATATTTTGGCCGTATCCTGTCTGAATGCGAACAGTGATCGAATGCCTGGTAGGTCCTCAGCCAAGTTGATGTGTGGCATGTTTTTTGGTTGAGGTTAGAGCAGGATA
>Ga0209581_1002562_pt1 | contig 17091 bp, 15 predicted proteins | sample Coa_R2_FD_187160 | JGI IMG/M metagenome (GOLD analysis project Ga0209581, IMG submission 187160) | Surface soil microbial communities from Centralia Pennsylvania, which are recovering from an underground coalmine fire - Coalmine... | ecosystem: Environmental > Terrestrial > Soil > Unclassified ...
TATCGAGCTGCTCGCGCGTCTTTTCATGTCCGCCAGTGACGGTCATGCGACCGGTGACGGTCTTGTCACCACACGCGGCAATGAAGTCGAGTTCATCGTGCTTGTGACCGTTGCGCTGAATGTCGACGGTAACCTCGTATTCTCCGAGTTGGACCGTGAGCTTCATTCCCTGACCTCGACCCATGCTTCGTGAACGCGAACCTCTGCGGAGCCGGAGGTCGCAAATCCGCTGGGCAGGACGCGCCATTGCGTTCCAAGAAGTATCTGTATTCCAATCCTTGCAGGACTTGTACTTACAGGGAGTCCAGCACCAAGCTTTGTTATGGCTACCGGACCATTCGAGGCCAGCAGGGTGTTGCTTGTTGGCAATGCAGTGACCAAGAGATTATTCACGAGGCCCTGGGGAGATAGCGAGTTGCTTACGAACTCTAGTATCACCATAACATTTACGGTGATCGGCCTGCGCAGAACTCCGGCTGGGGCCGAAAGTGTCAGTTGCGCCACGTTCTGGTTCCCATCTCCTGAGACCGTCAGCGAGGCATAAGTTGACTGATCGCCGTCGATTGCGTTATTGGGATTTGCTACGGAGCCATTTCCGATTGTGGAAACGGTGGCGACTGACATAGGCAGAACCGTCACCATGCCAGATTGGGCGCCGCTGCCACCGTCGTCGTTGCCAACCGTATCCACGCCGCCAGCGACAGGAGTGGTAATCGAGCCGACGAAAAACCTGCCTGCGCCGTTGAGGGCGGTTTCCTTTGTTCCTGTGGCGTGATAGGTCACCGTGCCACCGAGGAAGCTCGGGTCGTCGTAGTAGACATAGTACAGCGTGTCGTAGCTAAGGCCGGTTACGGCGCCAGAGTTAACCGCGATGTCAGGCATGCCACTGACTCGCATAGAAAAGGCCGCGACATTGATCGTGGCACTTGATCCCGCGTCATGTCCCGTGAGCGGGTCCAACAGTGGTCTGTAGGTCGCATGCGCGGGAGTCAGCAGTCCGGGTCCGGTTCCGGTAAGCGTCAGGGTGTAGTCTGTTACGCCCGCAAGTGACTGCTCGCGCGCCCCCACCAGGTTGAAGCTGGTGAACTTGAAGTGGACGGTGGTGCCAATTAGCGTAGGGTCGTATTGCCAGGCGAAAATATTTTCGTCGAGACGCAGGAATTTCGAGCCGATGGTATGCGCGCCAATCGGCGAGCCGAATACTCCGCGGCGCAGCCTGGTCCCGAGGGTGTAGTTGTAAATCGCTCCTAGCGTCGCCGTCTGATATGAGATGAGTTCGCCGTCCACCCAGCATAACGTGCGGAAATTGTCGCAGTCAGAAGCCGAACCGGAAAACAATTGCCCGAAACTCTGCGACAGATCGACACCAAAGGAGTCCGTCGTATCAGGGTCAGAATGGGAAGCCAGCGAGGTCGTTAGTACGCCCATGCGCGAGGGCGTGAACATTGCGGTATTGCCTTCGGCATCGAGCACTTGCTTGTAGGTGATCCCGTCGGTCGATACCCATACGTGGCAGCCGCCCCAGTTGGGCGAGGAGCCGGACAAACCCATCCAGACCTCATAGCCGATCTGCCCATTTAGCCTGCTCAGCGCCTCGAACAGTATTGGCGGGTTGACGCTTCCCGGATCGGCATCGGCCGAGGGAATGAAAGGAGACGTCGTCTGCTTCGGGTACAGGGTCGGCGTCGCGGTGCCCCACGGAAAGTCCTCGGCCACGATTGCCAGGCTTCCATCCTGCTGCTCTTGAATCTCCTTAATTCTGACAGGTCTCTTCGAGAGTCCGAGATTGGCGTCGGTGAGCGTGACGAGGTCCATCGGATCGAGCAGAACGTATCTGCGGTCGAGAGCGAAATCATAGGTGTTGCGGACGTATACTTGCCGCTTCAGCAGCATGTTGGCGGTCTGCTGCGCCGCGCCTTGTGTCGTGAAGAAGTGCATCTGCGTAGGCGATACCTGGCGCTTGCGGTAAGTCTCGATAGAGTTCTGGTCGAACTCTTCTACGACAACCGGATTATAGTTGTTTGAGCGGTCAAGATACTCGACCTTTACGTTGTTGAACACGTCGGCAATCGTTGGACGAGTGATCGTGACCGGGTCCTTGCCTCCGCGATCCAGAAAGTCGTCGTCGTTCAAGTCGTAGATGGGCTGCGTATTGGCGATGTAGGTCGCGCCGTTGCCGACGGCGGACGTATCCCCGTAGGGAGCGATTCGCAGGAAGCCCTGGGACATGAAGGCTTCGGAATTTGTGCCCTGCAGGATCGAGTCGATCCACTGGTTGGCTGGCTGGTCGCTGTCAAGCACGGGAGAAATGAACAGTCCGTTAGCGATGCAGAATGCCGAATAGTTTGACAGGTCACCAATCTCGTTAAGCGGGAAGCCAGCACCGTAGAGCGAGTTCGTCAGCAGATCGATCACCACATCACGGGGGTTTGCGTCGGGGATGCCGGCGCCGAACGGGAGAAGGGCATCCACCTCGTAGCTGTAGTTGCCCATCGAGCCGGAAGCACCGAGGTTGAGCGAGGCAGCCGCCAGATACGCAAGTGCCGTGTACCCGAGTGCCTGCGAGGGATGATTGGTCGTGAGATAGCTCCATGGCGCCTGGCCCTGCGTGCCCAGGAACTGCGCGAACTGTGCGATGGTAAGAGGCTGCCCGTTATCCGTTGAGTTCGGCGGAGTCCAGTCGTAGGTGATGGTCATCACCTTGCCGGCGTCGGCGGCGGAGAATGTGTAGACGCCAGCACTCTCCATATACTGTCCCGCCCCAGGGCTCGACACTACGAGCACCATCGGAGTCTGCTGCGTTCCTGTCAGGGTCTGCGGTCCCGCAGGGTTGCCGTAGTCGTTTACGGCGACGGAGTAGGTGTCGCCGCGCGTGACTCCCAGGTTTCCGAAAAAATTAGCGGAATGGGTTACGGTGTAGGAGCCGCCTCCGCCCGGAACGGTATAGGTCTCAACGGCCTGATTGACCGCAAGGACGCCGGCAGAGTCAAAGATATTTCGGACGCCTCGAATCGGTCCTTCACATATGCCGATCTCGACGGAGGCCTGATAGGTATAGCCGCCTCCGCCTTTTCCTCCACCGCCGAACAGGCCACCCTTGCCGCCCTGCGCCTTGACCTTGAACGCCTTGAAGTCGCCATACCACAGGAGGTTACCTGGCACGCGCGTCCTGCCGTAGACGATGGGAATTACCGTGCCGTAAACCGACGTCTGGGCACGCATTCCCTTGAGCGCGGAAGGCTGCTTAGCGTTCGTATATCCGAAGAGTCCGCTCATGGCCGCCACTCATCAAGCGTGTAGAAGCGACGCGCGTACGAGCGGAGAGGCTCCTTCGACGCATCGCAATATTCGACGGAAGTCGCAAACCATGCATGAATGATCATCGGCCATTCGATCACAATCCCGGCATGTGACCAGGTGCGTCCGATGCGAAAGATCGCAACATCTCCGGGCTGAGGCACGTCGACCTGGTGGGCGAACTTCTCGACCCAGGAGAGATACTTTTCCTCGTCGCGATGGAGGTGCCAGTCGTGCGGATAATGCTCGGGCTGGATTTCTGGAATTTGGCCAGCTTCATGATAGACCGCGATGAGCAGCTGAGCACAATCCACGCCGCCCTTGACGCCCTTTACGCGCGCCTCATGATGGAACGGCGTGCAGAGCCAGCTTCTCGCGGCGGCGGTTACTCGTTCGCGCGCGTCCATCAAACCGCGCTCTCCGGCACCGGAATGTACGGCATGCCGCCAAAATTGACCAAGTTGCTGAATTTTCCAGAGCATGTTGATTGTTGCTTGTCGCAGCCCGGATATGCGATGAAGGCGTCCCCAGGAGCGACCGCCAGTGGTGAGTTGAGAATAAATGTGCCGCTCGAATGCAGAAAGTGCTTAACGGTGACGCTGACGCCAGCGTTCGCCCCGGAGGTAAAGGTAAGCGTCCCGAGGTCGTAGTAGCCGTCAATCTGCGTCGCGCCAGAGGTGAATTGCAGGGAGTTCGCAACCGCACTGACCGTCAGCGAAGTGCCGAACGAAGATTTGTTCAGCGTGCACCCGGAATCGAACAGACTCCAGCGACAGCTGGGCTGAAAGAGGTTCCGAGGCAAGGAATTGTTAAGCAATTCGAGTCGGCTCCGCACTTCGATCTTCGCGTGCGACCGTCCGAGTTCCTTCACATCGGCCACGTTGCCGGCAAACAGAGTCACAGAATCTATCCACGCGCCGAACGCCGTGCCATATAGCCGGTCGAGTTGCACGCGCGCTCCGTCCAGGTAGCCTTGCGCGATCTGTGGCGTGAGCGTGACAGGAGCCTGCTCAAGCAAGGTTAGGTCCAGCGTGTCGACCGTGAGGCCTACGCCCCACCGCATTTGGCCGCGGGAAATGAGCGGATTGTCCGAGGAAAATACCGAAGGGAAATCTCCTGGAGTCACCGCCCAGACCACGTCGCGGTCGCTCGAGGTGATACGAAGCGGCGCGCCAACATTCAGCACTGGCTGGCCAGCGGTATAAATGTACGCGCCGGGCGAGGTGGCGCGATTAAGCTTTGCTCCCCAGGCGTATACATTTAGGGCGGGCGCGGGCCCTTCATTCAGCAGCACGGGAAGGACCTGCGGATTGGTTCCAGCAGGGAACGTGAACGTCAAACTGAACCGCTGCCAGGCGCTCGTCAGGTTCGCGACGACGGTCTGCGACTGGGTCGTCGGATTGTCAGCGATCTCCAAGGTGATGCTTCCCGTAGAGTCCGTGCGCAGCCACACTGAAAACGTGTAGGCAGTGGACGCCGTTGGGTAGCTCAGTGTCTCGAAGACATCTGGATTTTGGCCGCTGGATGCCGAAGGAAAAGCTATCTTGGCGGCGGTCATGCTGCCGTCTGGAGCGGCAACAGCGTTTGGCGTCACGACAGGAGCGTTGGCCGCGCCATTCGCGCTCCGGGTCCACACGGACTTGCTCAGGTCCTGAGACCAGAGAATCAAGTTCTCATCCAGTCCGCCAGCGGGCGTAATCGTAAACAGGTCCGCCTCGAAGAATTGCCGCGTGGACGGCAGGAACGCCTTGAGTGCCGAAGATGCGAACTTCACAGCCGCTCGCTCACTAGTTCCACAGTCTTCGCCGACCAGAGGTTGAAAAGGAAGTTCTCGAACTCCTGCAGATCATTCTTGAACCGGAGACGGTAAAAGAAACTGCCCGTCCAGGTGAGGACCGCCGACGTAGCTGGCGCTACAGAAAAAGTGACCAGTCCCGTCGAGTTGATGGAATAATCGACGCCGGCTGACAATGTAACGCCATTTTTCTTGATTACCGGCGCGCCGTTCGTGTTCTGTATCGCTTCCGCAAAACTCGCCCATGTGCGCGTAAGCTGAAAGGACAGAGTCGTGCCGTCGCCAGTTCCGAACTGCTGATTACTCACGGAGTTGTCTGTCGGGTCGGTAAAGAGAAACGTATCGAATGATCCTTGTCGCGCGAGGAAGAAATCGATCAGCGTTTGAATGTCCGATGGCGTTGCGTTACCGTCTCGAATGACATCCCAGGTGAGTTTGAACGTCCAGATGGGGTTGGACCATAGAGCCACTCGCACAGTCTTTCCGCTTGTTGCCGACTGGACGACGGTGTTGAATTGCGGCGACTTGAAGACGCTCCATGCCAGATAAGGCGGCGGGCTGAAGACTATGTTGCTCATCGGAAGAGGCGCTGCCTCTGCTGGAGTTTGGCTGCGATAGCATTCGCGTTTCCGTCGCGGTCGAGAAACTCGGCGAAACTCTGAGCGTCCATCGCATGAATGTGAATCGTCGTGTTGCCTCCGCTGGCTCCCGCACCAATCAGCCCCTGCAAGCCTTGCGAGATTCCCGCAGGCAGCACCATTTCATTCTTGTGCACCATTGCCAGCGTATCGTTCGGCACGATCATGCCTCCCGCCGCCGAAGGAAGCGATCCGCCCATTGCCACAACGGTAGCGAATACAGCGCCTGCAACAGGAACGTTCATCGGGAAGGGCACTTCCGCATAGACTTTCGCGGCGGCCTGATACGCCGACCGCATGATGTCGCCGAAGGCGTGCTCCTTGCCAATCAGGCCCGCAGTCGCGGTGTAGGCCAGCTGCTCGAGGATGAGGCGCGCGAACGCCTCTATCATCGTCATGAGGATGTCGCCAGCGAGACGCCGGAACATTCCACCGATACTGGTCGTGCCCTCCAGGAAATTGCGTACAAGGCCGTCCATTTCACGTTCGAGTGACTGAAATGCGCGCTGCAACGGAGTGATTTGGTGAATTGCAGACGTCTCGTTGTTCTTTTCGACCTGGGCGTTGAACTGCCGCTGCGCCTCAAGCTTTTGGCTCTGAAGCTTCTGCCATTCCTTTAGGTCCTCGGCGTTTGCTTTTTCCTCGGTCGCGATTCTTTCCTGTATCGGCTTTTGCAGCTTGTTCAGGTAGTCGAGTTCTATCTGTAGCTTCTGAGCGGCCAACGCATTCAGCCTATCGCGGGTTTGTGCCGCGCTCAGTTGCCCGAGTCTGAATTGTTCCTGAACCTGTTGTTCCTGGATGTCGATTTCGGCGACGGCATCGCGTTCGACATCGCGTAGTCGCTCTTCTGCGACCTGGCGCTGCGCTTCGGAGAGCTGTTCGAGCGCATGCGTTTGCTCTTCTGTTTGTTTCGCGACGGCGGACTCGCCGAGGGCCTGCTGTTCGCGGTCGAGCTGCTCCTGGGCAAGACGCAGGCGATCCGCTTCGTTTTGCAGTCTCTGCATGGCTTCGTTGAGCCGAAATACCCTGTCGTACTCTTCCTGAATGGCGCGAGCGTGCTCTCTCGACTGCTCGACGCCTGAACGTTTCGACATCCCTTCCGCGGCGTCTGCCGCTACGGTGTACTGAGCGCGGAGCACGGCCAGGGATGAGGAGAGGCGCGTGACTTCGGCTTCCGCATCCGCGATACCCTTGTCGAATTGCCCTTGGTCGGCGGATACTGTCCCAACTTTTGCTACGGTAACGGTCTGCGACTGAGCCGCCTCCCGTTGCTTCTGTAGCACGCTGAGTTGCTGCGTCGCCAGCGAGAGTTGCTTCTCGGTCTGCTCCACCTGTGATTTCAGGGCGTCGGCATCCTGCTTCGCCCATTGCGCTCGCATCTGCTCCTGCTGAGCCAGAGGCAGTCCCACGACAGCGATATCCCTCAAGGCCTTCTGATGCTGCTCGTTCAGCTGGACAATTTTCTGGCTGTCGCCAACGATCTGCGAATATAGGGCCTTCTGCGCATCCGTGAAGATGTACGTGTCGGCGATTAGAGCGGAAAGCTTCTCGCCGGCAAGCGTCGCGAGCTGGATGAAACCTACGATTGCGATGCCGGTGAACGCCTTGCTGAGCACAGGTCCGATCATCTCGGACTGCGCGACGAATGTGGAGAGTGCCCGGTTGCCGCCCAGCCCAATCTCGCGGTTTAGGCCCATCATGGCCGACCGGGCGTTATTTGCCGATGCGGCCGTCCGATCGAGCGCCGGCGCCGCGACGTTGCTGGCCATGCCCACGGCAGAGAGCGCCTGCGCGGTTTCCTCGGATCCGAAGCCGAGGTTCTTCATCGCACTCGTAGCGTCTTCGGCCGAAACGCCGGCGTTCTTCAGCGAAGCCGCCATGCGCGTCGCGGCGGTTTCAACGGAAGCCGCGGCCGACTTCATGCCGCCGTCGGCCTGGGATGTGTCGACGACGATCCTTATATTGAGTTGGCCGTCAGCCATGTTTGGGTTTAGGATTGATCTTCATGACGCCAGCGGCCAGGAGCTCCTGCTCGGTGACTCCGGTGTGCGCCGGCGATTTGCGCTTTTTCAGGTAGACGGCTCCGAGAATGAGGTGCGTGGGAGGATTGTCCTTCCAGTGATCGAATAACGGTTCGAGGTCGTCTACCGTCATTTCGTCGACTTCCGCGATTTTGTAGCTCGTGGAACTTACGACGAGGCCGACGAGGTCGTTCCAGGAATGTCCGCCGCCGGCTGCCCTTCCCCCGTTGGCTGCATCTTCCCGCCAGAGGCCTCGATCATGGCGGCAATTGCTGCGGTGAAGAATCGCGATGCCTCGTCTATATCCATATCATCAAATTCCGGCATGGTGCTTCCCGCCCGTTGGATCGAATCCTGGATGTACGGCAGCCAGAAGTCGATGCGTTCGAGATCGCCGGTGGGCAGTTCTGCGGAGCGGAACTTGCGGAGTTGTCCGACCTTCAGGGGCGCGAAGCAGTAGTCGCGCCCCTCGATTCGAGCTTTTATGATTGGCACTGTGCGCCTCCAGTGGCAAATGGAATTACTGAGTGGTATCGATTTCGAAGACGTTTCCTGCCGCGTTTGCGAAAGCAGAAAACTCGAAGTCAGGAATGACGAAATCGTCGTTCTTCGTGGGCAGCGAGATTTTCGAGCATACGCAGTTGAAGATGCGCAGCAGCGCCGCCTGATTGTTGTAGGCAACGACGAGGTTCGCTTCGAAGATTGGGCCATAACCCATGAGCTGGTTTGCGAACGTCATCTTGACGCCGCCAGTCGACACCGTGTAGATGAATGAGATCACGACTGATATCCCGCTCACCTGATCTGCGGATGCGAAGGTATAGACGCCGGTTCCCTCGTTCACGCTGTACTGGCCGGCAACCGGTCCTGACGCGACTCGCGTGAAGGGAAGTCCTGTCGCAGCGTTTACAACCCCGAGGTCTTCGACAAATGTTCCGCCGCCCGGAATGCTCGGCGTGATCTGGAACGGAGTCGTTGGGATCGCAGTACTCGGCGAAACGCTGAAGGCGTTGTATGCCGTTGCGGTGCTCTGCCCGAACACCAGGTCAGTCCACTGCTTGCCGAAGATCTGTGCGAACTTCGCCTTGGCTGTCATCTTGTGCTTGGCCGGCGCGATTGCCACGGGCATCTGGTCCTGCCCGTACAGCTCCTTGATCTCGCGCGATATTTCGACCTGGCAATCCTGCAGAATGCCCACGGCCATCGGAGTCGGATTAGCGGCCAGATTCCCGCTAACCGGCTTCGCGATGAGCGTGCCGCTTCCGAAAAGAATCATCGTCGTTCTCCTTTAGCTCGTCGTGAGAATATCCAGCAAAATGCCGGCAGCGCCGATGCCGACTTGGTACCCCGGGTCCCTCGTTGTCTTCTTCAGCTTGCAATCGACCACCAATCCGCCAATCGTCTGCTTGCCTGTCGCGGGGTCTGGAGCCAGCGCCTCCTCGACAGCGTCGATGAGATTACACATCACCGTGTCGGCTGTATCGTTATCCGGCGTGGTGATGTAGACGATCAGCGGCAACTCGACTCGCCACAGAACCGGCATGCCCACGCGAGGCCGCTCCGCCTCCTCGTTGGCATTGAGTTGCTCAAGGACGGGCATGTTGGCAGTGGCGAGACTTTGCTCGGGAAGCGGGACGCGCGTGATTGTCCTTACGCCAACAGCTTTGGCGAGAAAGGTCAGCACCCCGGAGTAGACCGTGTCGCGACCGTTAAGCACGGAGCGCTCCCTGAATCGATGTGCTCAGCGCTTCGAGGATTGCAGCGCGTCTCTCCTCCAGCGACGGTCGCATGAATGGGCGAGCGCGCAAATCGAATGCCCTGGCCCGCATGGCGAAGACGTCCGCTCCGCCAGAAACCCAATGCAGAACTCTGGCGCGCACGGGAACGCGCTCTGGGATATGCGCTCCGTACTCCTGATACTTTCCGTACGGCGCGGAGTTGTCGACTGACACTCGGCCTATGATTTGTGTTCCGGCAGTCTCAACGCTGGGGAAGACAGCGTTTCGCAGATTTCCGGTAATATTTCGCAGCACCTGGCCGGACAGTTTGGTTTCCTTGATGTATCTCGACAGCGCTCCGGTCTGGAACACCATCGTGTTTCGCAGGCCTTCGAGCAGCCGAGCGCGCTTCCCGTTCAGGAACTCCGCGAAGGCAGGGTCGACCTGAATCCCGAAATTCACGAAATTATGAAGCGCCGCTTATATCGGCGCTCAATCTCCTGCATGATCTTTTCTTCCTGCTCGCCGGTGTCGAAAGTGGTGGTCTCTCCGGTCCGTGACTGGCTGGACCGAAGACCGATGCGCTGACGCCCCATATACCGAAGCGAGCAGATGTCGATGACGTCCTGAATGAGGTCATCGGGCACACTGTCGTAGCCAGCCGTGTATGCCACGACGACGTTGTTCTTTCCCTGCCTGAAGTAATGAGGGAAGCCAAGACCCGAAAAGGTTTGGCCCACATTCCAGCGTGCAGGGATGCCGACAAGCGAAATGGATTGGTCGTCGAATACGTACCCCGGTTGCACGCCGTCCGGCGATGGCGTGATTGAGATACCGTCGACGGTCAGAGACGCCACGGATGTTACCGGCCAGTTGGCGAACACCATCTCCGTTGTTCCAGTTCCGTTGCGGGTTTCCGTGATATCGGCGGACACGGTGAAACCGTTTGCCGGCCGTCCGCAGCGGGTGTAGACCTTGGCGCTGACGGCGGATATGAGTCGCTGCAAAACGGTGTCATCCCGCGTGTTCTCAGCTCGTATGTCGAGCCATGCCTTCAGCGCATCGAGCGATATGATGTCTGTCGGCTCTGGTTGGCCAGTGTCTGCCATATAAGAAGAGGGGCGACGGCTCGAGAAACCTGTCGCCCCTCGCTACCGCTATCCGACGGCGCGTTCGGACAACGATCTTGTCCTTACTGGCAATCCGCCAGGACACCGAGGCCGAGCGGGATGTAGTGCTGGAGCACTTCATCCGCGTAGACGCCATAGTCGTACTCGCGCGTCACAATCGGCCATTCCTTCGAGTAGTACTCCTGGCGAGTGACGATGCGAGCAACGCCCGGCACGTTGGCGTTGGGATACGGGACTTCGGTCAGATTGAAGAAAATCCAACTCTGCGGCATGAACGGGTGAACGCGGACCGGAACGCGCTGCGCGCCGTCCAGGCTGTAACGATTGAGGTAGCTGGTGACGAGCGCTCCGGCGGTGATATCGCCCTGTGCTGCGCCGTTTTGCATGATGAGGTTGTAGACGGGGTTTGTCGTGCCAGAGAGCACGATATTCGTGATGTTTTTGGCCTGCCGCGACCCGACCCAGATTTCCAGGCCCCGCGAAATGCGGAAATTATCCCAGAAGTACTGGAATGCAGTTTCAATCTGGGTCACTCCGCCATGCCCATCGCTCGTGAGCGGACCTCCCGAAAGAGTCGCGTAGTATCCGGGCGTCTTGCCGCCCACGCCATTCAGCGCGAAGGTGGTGAGACCATCGAAAGCCAGCGATACCGTCGAGTGATCGGAAGAGAGACCTGCGGCATTGGCTGCCTGGTTTGAGGCGTTGCCCGGGCCGAGCACGGTCACGGTCGGGATATCGGTGATTGCTGCGAGGAAGCAGTTCGCAGCGCCCGTGGTCGTGCCAACGTACCACGCGTAGCCAGCGGCGCCCTTGACTGGCGCGACGGTGATCACGACATGGTTGTTGGCACCGGTCGCGATGCTTCCCTGCGCGGAAATCTGCCCAACGCCGCCATTGACAACGTCGCTGCTTCCGTCCGCATTGTTTTTGGTGAAGGTCGGAGCCGGCCAGTTGGCCGAGGGGATTGCCGAGGTTGTTGGCGCAATCGTTCCGCCGACGTACTGCACGCCGAAAGGCGTCAGTGCGACACAGAAGAAGAACGCCGTGCCCGCGCCGAACGAGCCATCCGAGCCGGAGGCTACGCCGGTCGGCGTGGGAGTGGTCCCGAGCGCCATGCTCGTGTTTCCCGTGAGGATCATGTTCTCTTCGCCAATCATCAGCGCTTCCAGCGTCGTGATCTGCGCGAGAGAGCGCACATCGTCGAAACCCTCGGATGCGTAGGCCGACTCAAACGTCGCCGAGTTCTCGAGGCCGATTCCCTTGTATGGAGCGCTGTAATCCTTCTCCGTCAGGGAGATTTTCGCGCCGCGATGCCCTTCAGAAACGCCGACAAATTGAGACGGCGTCGACGAGTTGATCGCTGTGATCGCCTTCCAGTTGGGCTGGATACCGTAGCCCGGCTTCTTCACGCGAGGGATACGGTTTCGCAGCGGGGTGAGCACCGGATACAGCCTCTTGGCCTGTGCTTCCAGGTCGTAGTACTGCAATCCGGTATTTACAACGATGCCCTGAGTCGTCGCGTCTTTCATCAGCGCGAGCGTCTTCCGGGTCAAGTCTGCCAATTCAGCAGTCAACATGACAAAAGCTCTCCTTTGGCGTCGGAGTCGCGCCATCTCCGTCACGCCCAGACAATCGAATTTGGTGCTACGGGACCCTTGCAGCGAGTTACTGCCGAGCCAGGAAGGACTCCGGGCTCATTGGCTTCGAGAGGAAAGCGCTTCGGACACTCACAGGCATGTCGGCAGCCTTGGCGAAGACTTTGCCATCGTCGGAGGTGTCTTTCTTTGCGCCGTCCTCGGATTTGGTGATGGTGACGACATTGCCGTTGCGGACGGCTCCCGCTGGCAGATCATGCTTCCTTGCCGCAAGCGCCTCGCCGAGGCCCTTCACCAGTTCCGCAACAGAGGTGGTCAGCGCATCCACTTTCTTTTCGAGTTCGGCGGATTTTGGGTCACTGCCAGAGGTGCCAGCGGCAGAAGACGTGATTCCCTGCTCGCCGAGCCACTTCTTGACATTGTCCGGCAAGTCGGCCTTGTAGCTTGCATCGCACATCTTCATGAGATGATGCCCCATAAGATCGTGCGCTGCCTTCAGGCCATGCAGGTGCGCGGCGTGCGCCTCGCTGGCCTTCTTCAGTTCGGCGTGCTGCATCGTCAGGGTCTCAACCTGTTTCGTCAGCGCGTCGATTCGTTCGTTCGACATATCGTTGCTCTCCTTATTGAATTTGTCAGCGCCATCTGCGGATTTTTCGGCGTCGCCGCTGACCTCGATGCCGTGTTTGTGCGCGGCTGCCACGATCCGCGCGTATACTGCGGCCTTCTCGCTTTGCGGTATTCCCTCGGTTTGATCGAATCGCGCCAGGGCGTTTCTGACGTGATTGGCGTCGTGGATTGGCAGCTTCCAGGTGTCCGTTTTTTCTGGATCGCCCACGTATGCGAAATGCTCGGACGTAAGGTCTTTGTCGCCGACGCGCTTGGTCTTGGCAGCCTTGCCGAAGTTGCGGTCCTCCTCTGATCCGTCGGCTTTGATCATCGTGAAATGCGCTCCGCGCATGCAGGGGTTATCCACGATGCTCACCTCGTTCGGACGAGCGGTGTAGCGCATCGCGTCGCCATCCGGCCAGCGGCGGATATAGCTGCCGCCGATGGAGAATCCGGTGTATACCCCCTCTTCAACTTTTTTCCATTCATTGTCGTCGACGATTTTGGCGGCGATTTCGATGCGCTTGTGCGCGTCGTCGAAGTCAATGCCGATCAGCTTTCCGGCAGCGATAGACGAATGTTGGGCGCGCACATTGCCAAGGCTGGCTCCGTCAGTCGCCTTGTCGAACTCGGCGCTCCAAGCCTGGACGTATGGCTTCGAACTCGAATAGTCAAATATCTCTCCGGCCTTGTCGACGGCTTCTTCGGCCATTACGCCGTAGACCAGATGCTGCTTGGCATCCACTTTGGTGATTTGAGCGAAGAGCTTCATGTGTCACTCTCCCTGATATGTGAACTCCATCGCGCACACGCAATTCGGATGAAATGGCGGAGCGATATCTCCCGAAGGAAACGGCTCATCGAGCTTCAATTCGCCAGCGTCGGCGTTTGTGTCGCACTCGTCGTCCATGTCGTGCTCGGAGCCGAGCAGCGAGTATTTCGCGGTGACGACACCGCTGGCCGCGGCGGCGGACAAAGCACCCTGAATATGCGCGCGGGAAAGCTCCGTTCTAGCGATCATCTCGGCGCGCGCCGCGGAAAACGTTGCCGCATTCTCGATCTTGGTCTCAAGAGCCGCCGGGCTTAGCCCTTCGGCAAAGGCCTCAATCACGAGCTGCTTAAGCTCCTCGCGCGTCGTCTCTGTAATCGCCCATTCAGCATTCGGATTGTCCACGAGTTCCCCGCCGACGATTCTTCTTCCCACAAGCTCGGCAGCCCTCGCGCGCGCAAATTCGAGCGCGTCCTGGTTGACCTGGTCGAAGACCTCACTATCGTCAACGCCGAGGGTGATCAGGACCTCGCGCGCCGTTTCCTGCGCAATCTGCTCGAGATCGGAAGCGATACTCGGAACCAGTGCTGTCCAAGTATCGAAACTTACATCCTGGACAATTCTCTCGGCGGCATCCTCATCGGAAGCTTTTGCGACCTCGCTGTAGCCCTCTGCCACCTCACGTGCGAGCTTCTTCGCTTCCTTCCTAAAGAAACGCTCGATTGTCCCTGCTGCTTTTCTCACCTTTATCTCAACGTGCGCAGGCAGCTTTGCCAGCGGCATACTCAGCACTTTTTTTTTAAGATCGGCCTTGGCCGCGGCAGCCGGAACTGCCGGCTTTAGCGCCGGCTTCTTTGGCGTACCGAATTTTCCATCCGTGCTGAACTGCTGAGTCGGATCGCTTCCCTTGTTCGGCAGTACGCGTCCTTCACCGCTCTTCACGTCGTCGAGCATGACTGGCCCTTGCGCAGTCAGCACGAACGGACCGATATTCCACGGTTCTTTGCCATCGCGTTCGCGGATTTCATCGATGGATTCAATTCCCATCGATACGTTTATTTTGTCGACATTGGCCTGAATCTGTGGGTCTATGTCATCTTCGTCCTCGGCCGCGATGATGACTTCGGGTTCGTTGAGGATGTCGGGACTCTGGATCAGCCAGTTGACCTTGTCCTCGATCCAGTTCTTCGTTGGCTCGAATCCCTCTTGCAGGGCTTGCTTCTGGGCGGTCTGCGCGGTCGCGCGATTGTTTTGCTTCACGAAGGCAGTAGGCGGAAGCGAAAAACAAAAGCAGATGACACGAGCGATGAACTCATCCCATTCGTCCTTCAGCATCGCCTCTTTTAGCTGGACAATGCCTCCCTGCTTGCCACCGGAACCGAGACTTGGGATGAAACGAAGCATACGGCGCGCGCCCACGTTTCCAGATAGCGCAGCGTCCCACGCCTTCTGGAACTGATCGATCTGGTCTGGTCCCCATGTCTCCGGCACCTGCGCAATGGCGTCTGGGATACTGCCGAGCGTGTAATATGCGAGCTTCGACATGTCGCGACGAAGCGCCATATTCACAATCAGAATGATCTGCTCGACCGGCGACATGCCGTACACGCGGTTGGTTCGCGGGTTGCGCATCATGTATACGAGCTGCTTTGTCGTCAGGTCGCACAGAATCTGTCCCTTGATGATCTGCTGATATGCAGGCATCGGGTGGACGGGTGTGGTGCCATCCGGCGAAATCTTGCGGCTGATTGTTGCGCCATCGATGGGCACCAGACGCGTTATCCTGCTTCCCAGGTCGTCTGGATTCTCTCTGCCGATCAGCAGGCTTGCCGCGTCGATGACGAGCATATCCTCGACCCACAGGCGGAGCCATGTGGATAAATCGTTCTCGCCGTCTGGACGCGCGAAGAACTCCTGTATCTTTTTTACGCGCGGGTCTGAATCGGAGCGCTCGCGCACTTTCCGCGATGGCTCTCCCGGCCTTGGTTTAAGGCTGAATTTCCAGTCGAGCTTAGAAATCTGGTCTTTGCGCGTCTCGATGACTAGGCGCGTTAGATAGTGTGCATCGGCAAGCGCCCGCAGCTGCTCGAAGCTGATTCCTTCGAGTGCGCGCGGCATGTAGTTGATGTTGTAGCCTTGCTGCCAGTCGAATCGCCGCGGCTCGCCGCCCGTAACCGTGGGAGTCAGCGGAGCCAAAGGCGACATGAACTCCTGGTAGGCGGCGAAGAGCGCCTGGCGGCCAGCCCCGCTGCTCAGGTAGGTTTCGGTGGCCATGCGGATGGCGCGTCCAGTCTTCTGCAGGAACGTGCGCTGTGCTGTGTCGCTCAAGGACTATTCGCTTGGCAACGGAGACTTTTGCAGGTATCCCGCGACTCCGATGATCGCGTTTATCATGGCGGCGGCGCCAGCGATTTGCGCTGTTCGGGCCAGACCCGCATTCAAATTGAAGTGTTGCGGGTCAATCCCAATTGCTGCAAGCCCTGTCAGGATCCCCCCCGCTGCCCCGCTGATGCCTGCCGCCAGCAGCCCGCGGAGCCACAGTTCGACGGTTTGCTTGCTCAACGTGCTCCCCCTTTTTTCGCCGCGTCGCGCCCTGCGGTTCGTTCATCGATTCTCGCCGTAACTTCCTTCAGCTCGATCACGTTCTTGTTCAGCTCATCGAGTCTTTGCTCTACAGCTACTTCCCGCTGGTTCACGTATCTTTCCATTTCATCGCGCGACACAGCATTGCGGACATAGGTGGCCCACATGGACGCCAGGCTGAGCACGGCTCCCGAAAGAAACATTGCGACGCTTTTCCAGACGCTGTGAACGCGGTCGCTCGATGCGTGGCGCTCGAGATGGCGCGCCAGATCGCTCATCGGCCAGCCGCCCCGATACGCGCTCCAGGCTTCAGCATTGCGGCCAATAACCCTGTGTTATTCGTGCATGCAGCGCCGCTCGCGTCACTGACGAAGAAATCGAAGCCTACGGAACCGGCAGAGGAAGGGATGCCGCTGACAACTCCGGTCGATTGCGACAAAGACAAGCCCGTTGGAAGTGACGAACCCTGCGACAGATTCCACCGGTAGGGCGGATTCCCAGCCTGTATCGAGAACTGGTTCGTGAGGGCCGCCGAGTACGCCGTGTTCGCTACCGCGTTTGGGAGTGTCACCGGGATGTTTTCGGCGAGCGCGGGCTGCGGACAGCTCACCGTCAGGGTATGAGCGCTGCCAGAAGCCGATCCCAGAGAGGCCGGGATTGTGTAGTCGATTTCTGTCGCTGACACGAACGCAAAGGTCGATGATGGCTGTGCTGTTCCGTCAACGTTCACCACGCATGCGTTGGTGAATCCGGTGCCATTGATGGGCATCTTCGTTCCGGTGTAGATGTTGCCCTTGGCGGTGAGGCCGCCGAGCGAAGTCAGCACCGGCGCGGGAGGCGCAGCGAACGCGGTAAACGGCAATGAGTTGGACGTTTGACTCTGGGCCGCAGCGTGCGCTGCGCATGCAAACATCAGAAGAACCGTGGAAAATATTCTCA
>Ga0209581_1002564_pt1 | contig 17070 bp, 18 predicted proteins | sample Coa_R2_FD_187160 | JGI IMG/M metagenome (GOLD analysis project Ga0209581, IMG submission 187160) | Surface soil microbial communities from Centralia Pennsylvania, which are recovering from an underground coalmine fire - Coalmine... | ecosystem: Environmental > Terrestrial > Soil > Unclassified ...
TGCTTCAGGATCGAGACGATCTGCGTTTCAGTGAATCGGGACTTCTTCATGGAACCTCCTGGCTGTGAAAGATGCCAGAAAGTTCTACTTATCGGGTGTCTACTAAGCGGGGGAGCTTACGCCCTACGTTTATTTTCTATTCGTGTGTGGCATCCTCTTTTTAGTGGGACCTTGGGCGCTCACATTGGCAACTCGAAGGGATACGCATGTCCCCGTAGCATTCCCATGGGTAACGTCATTACCGTGCTTCTTTTCCTTTGCATGGGCCAAACGTTATCGCGCAACTCTGATGCCAGAAAGAATCCGAATCGGGTCTTTCTTTTTCCGAGAAATTCGGTATACAGATATCACTCACGTCAGATATTACGGCTTCTCCTTAAAAGGGAAATACAGAATTTACTCCGCGCTATCTCGTTGGCCTATAACTGTGTACAGCGAAATTAGCGACTTCGCTTCGTTTGTGTCGGAAATGAAAACGATATATATTGGGCCGGTCGCAGGTGGTGGAGGTACTCAGATGTACATACCGAGCTCTAAGAAGAAGGGTGTACGACTCATTAATGTGCAACCGCTGCCACAGAATGGATTTTAGCAATGCAACCCTTCTTGGCATATATAGACTTGCTCGCTGCATTAAGTAAGTTATTGAGTTCGGTGGGAGAGCGGTTTTGGTCCGGTCAACTTGATAAGTGGACTAGGGAAGCGGAGCAGCTTGTTCAAAAGCGGAACAAAGACTTGCTAAAGGAACACCTGCGTCGGACAAAGAGATCGCTTGTGGGGATGGGGTCGATAGGCGACATTACGATATCCTGTCAAGCCGGCCTAGCTAAAACATATTCTGTGGACGAGGCCAGAAAGATCGATGAACAAATAGAGGAGCTAACGGACTCGTTATATAAAACAACGATCGAACTTCTTACAAGCATTGATAGTCCTGATTAGCAGGTTGCTGAAAAACCCGGCATCGGCTACGCCGGCCAATATGCCGATGCTACCGGTCTCGTGTACATGCACGCGCGATACTACAGCCCAACACTGCATCGGTTCTTGAGTCCCGATCCGGTCTATGTCAACGCAAACACCGCGCTGAACTTCAATCGGTACAGCTACGCGCTCAACAGTCCCTATGCCAACTATGATCCGAGTGGGCGTGACTCGGCATGCTTCTACGATGGCAAGACGTACCCTTGCGATTATCACGATCCGAATGCGCCTCAAGAGGCCGCTGCGATTCTTGGCGTTGCTTCCGCATTCTTTGGTGTCGAGGCCCTTTATGCTGGCCTTGTGCTTGAAGACACATTTGCGGCAGCCTTATACGGTCAGGCATCAAGTGCTCTAGCCACTGCTGGCTACTTCGTCAACCCAAGTCCTTCCGCCGCTGGCAATCTTATGATCGACAATCAAGTGGCAACGCTTCAAGCCAACGGACTGGGCCGGTTACCAATTGGAGGTCTGGTGGATGTCGCAAACTACGTCTATCAAGTCGCTCAGTCGGTTGGGTTGTTTGACACCGAGCAAGTGACCAGCGGTCCGATTCTTTCGCCCCCGACGAGTTCGGATGTTCCAACTGCGTCTGGAAGCCAGGATGTATCACAATCCGCTGATCCTTTCTACTCAGTACCCAACTACGATACTTCAAGCGACAACGGCGGCAATTAGGAAAAAACTGGTGAAGCCAATGTTTAAAGCACCACCGCTTAGACACATCGCGCCGTTCGCAGGCGTGATTTTCGGACTTTCGGTAGCGATAACGCTATACAAATTCTTGCCACACTATTCGGACGCGATGGCAGTTATACGCATGGCGATTACTGTTGCCCTGCTCAATACGGCCGTCCCATGCGTTGCGCTTTGGTTGAGCCTTGGGTTCAGTCACCGTGAGCCGATTGGAAGTCAAACGGCGTGGTTCGGAGTGTCCTGCTTTTTCCTTTCGCTCATTGCCCTATCTTTCTTAGGTTCGGTTGTGTCGTTGTGCCTATTTGTGCTTTTGCCAGTGCTATATGGTGCAATGTGCGCTCAAGCCCGCAATGTCCCCCAGCCGCAGGATTCAAGTTCCGAATCTGGCTAGCAATGTCGCCACGCGCTGACCTGGAGGTCCGAGGTCGAGGAGATAGCGGACACACCCGACGCATCGTTGATGGCAGCCAAAGGGGCGCAGTGAGCGCCCCTTTGTAAGCGTCCGGTGACGCCACCTTCCATTTTCTAATCGTGGTGCTGCACGCTCTCGCTTCTTGAAGAAGGAGTGCGGCGATGCAGGCGAAGCAGGACGAGGCGAAGGCGCGGCTGTGGGCGGAACGGATCGCGGCGTTCGAGCGCAGCGGCTTGGTTGGCGGGCGTGGTGTCGGCAGGCGGGGTTGAATCCGAACACGCTGGATTGCTGGCGGGCGCGGTTGCGGCCGAAGCCCGGGCGGGGGCTGGTGCCGATCGTGGTGTCGGGCGATGCTGCGGCGGAGGTCGAGATGGCGGTGGACGTCCTGCGCTACTGACCCAATTACTCGCCCGGGGTGCGAAGCAATCGCTGCCGCCTTATTGCGTGAAACTGGATGTCGCTGGACCCGACCCGCAAGCCGCGGCCGTGGCGCGCGATCACCGCAGCGGCGCGCGCCGCTTGCCACTTCCTTGTCGCCGTCGCGTAGAATCCGGCGCATGTCTGTGGAGGCTCCGTCCATCGCCTTTGTCGCCGCGCGCACCGCGGAGGCGCAGGCCGCGCTCGCGGAGCTGCGCGGGCGCTACGCGGAGGTGCCGCTGGAGCAGGCGCAGGTGATCGTGGCGCTGGGTGGCGACGGGTTCATGCTGCGCACGCTGCACCGGCATCTGGCGTTGAACAAGCCGGTGTACGGCATGAAGCTCGGCACGGTGGGATTCCTGATGAACCAGTACCGCGCCGAGGGATTGATGGAGCGCATCGCGCGCGCCCAGCCGACCCTGCTCAAGCCGCTGGTGATGGAGGCGGTGGGCGAGTCGGGCACGACCACCAGCGCGCTCGCCTTCAACGAGGTGTCGCTGCTGCGCCAGACCAAGCAGGCGGCGCACATCCGCGTGTCGCTCAACGGCGTGGTCAAGATCGACGAGCTGATGTGCGATGGCGTGCTGGTGTGCACTTCGGCCGGCTCGACGGCGTACAACCTGTCCGCGCACGGGCCGATCCTGCCGCTCGGCGCCGACGTGTTGGCGATGACGCCGATCAGCCCGTTCCGGCCGCGCCGCTGGCGCGGTGCGATCCTGCGCGCCGGCACCGAGGTGAAGTTCGAGATCCTCGATCCGTACAAGCGCCCGGTCAGTGCCACGGCGGATTCCAACGAAGTGCGCGACGTGGTCGAAGTGACCGTGCGCGAATCGCGCGACAAGACGGTGACGCTCCTGTTCGATCCGGAGCACAATCTGGAGGACCGCATCCTCAACGAGCAGTTTGCGAGTTGAGGTTCGGAGCGGGTCTTGCGATTTGTATCCATACGGATACAATTGACCAATGACGTATCGGGTCCGGCAGACCGAGGCGTTCGCGCGCTGGCATGCCGGGCTGCGCGATCTGCGCGCGCGGGTGGCGATCGCGCGCCGGATCGAGCGCATCACCGCTGGAACGCTGGGCGATATTCGATCCGTCGGCGCGGGCGTCAGTGAACCCCGTGTCGATATCGGTCCCGGCTATCGGGTGTACTTCGTCGTGCGGCGCAGCGCGGAAATCGTGTTGCTCGCGGGCGGCGACAAGCGCACGCAGCAAGCGGACATACGACGCGCCCGCAGACTGGCGAAAGAGGTGTAACGCATGGCCAAGAAACTCCTGCCGTTCGACATGGCCGATCATTTGCGCAGTGACGCGGCGATCGCCGAGTATCTCAGCCAAGTGTTGGCCGACGGCGATGACGAAGAGCTGGTTCGCGCGGTGGGGCACATCGCCAAGGCGCGGGGAATCGCGCAAATCGCCAAGGACGCCGGGCTCGGCCGCGAGAGCCTGTACAAGGCGTTGGCGCCCGGCGCGAAACCTCGCTACGACACGCTGTTGAAAGTGTTGCGCGCACTCGGTATTCGCTTGCAGGCTAAGGCAGCATGAGCTTGCGCGAGCCAGCCATGGCCGACCGCCTAGTGGTGGCGATCTCCTCGCGCGCGCTGTTCGATCTCTCGGAAAGTCACGCGCTGTTCGAGCGCGACGGGCTGGAGGCTTATCGCGAGTACCAGATGGCGCGCGAGAACGAGCTGCTGGCGCCGGGCATCGCCTTTCCGCTGGTGCGCAAGCTCTTGCGCCTCAACGGTCTGCCGCCGGCGGCGGCGCGGGTGGAGGTGATCCTGCTGTCGCGCAATTCCGCCGACACCGGTCTGCGCATCTTCAACTCGATCGAGCACTACGGTCTCGACATCGCCCGTGCGGTGTTCACCGGCGGCGCCTCGACCACGCCCTACGTCCATTCGTTCGGCGCGCACCTGTTTCTCTCGGCGAATCCGGAAAGCGTCGCGGCGGCGCTGGCGGCCGGCATCGCCGCGGCGACGATCCTGCCGTCAAAGGCGCCGCAGATGGCGAGCGATCAGTTGCGCATTGCCTTCGACGGCGATGCGGTGATCTTCGGCGACGAATCCGAGCGCGTGTCGCAGGAGCAGGGCATCGATGCGTTCCACCGCAACGAAGTGGAAAACGTCGACAAACCACTGTCCGGCGGGCCGTTCCGCGGCTTCCTCGCCGCGCTGCACCGGCTGCAGGCGGCGTTTCCCGCGGGCGACGATTCGCCGATCCGCACCGCGCTCGTCACCGCGCGCTCGGCGCCGGCGCACAAGCGCGTGATCCTCACCCTGCGCAGTTGGGGCGTGCGCCTCGACGAGGCGCTGTTCCTGGGCGGACGCGACAAGGGTCCGTTCCTCGAGGCGTTCGGCGCCGACATCTTCTTCGACGATTCGCACGTCAACGTCGAATCCGCGCGCCGGCACGTGGCGACGGGGCATGTGCCACGCCCGATGCGTTGACTGAATGGGTTTGAGGCTTGCCGATGCGCGACATCGATCAGTTCATCGTCATCACCGAAATCGATCGCGGCGTGGAATTCGCCGAACCGATCTTCCAGCGCAAGTACCGCACCCACGCGCCGGATTTTCCGTACCATGTCGTCTCGTTCTGGAAGCGCGGTGACGGCTCATTCGTGCCGATCAGCTATGTGCACTTCTGGCAGCGCGACCGGATGATGCTGATCGGCGGCGCCTGCACGGACGGCAACGTATTGCGCCGCATGAGCGATGCAGAACGCGCGGCGATCGACGCGGCCGGCGGCGTGAATCTCCTGGCAACCCGCTATGCACTGCGGCGTTACGGGCCGCTGTGCGATGTCGTGTTCGGCCACTGCGGCGACGCGCGATCGTTCGGCATTCTCATGCGCTGCGGATTTCAACCGGCGAAAGCGCCCTACCTGATCGCGTATTGGCCGCGTCTGCTCGATGAGCGGCGACGCCAGGCGCTGATCGCGGAGGCGGATGCGATCGGACCCTTCTGAGCCGCGGAGGTGAGCCGGACTTGGCTGTTCACGCGGTGCCATCGCGCAGAATCGCGCGCAGTTGCTCCGGCGATTTCCAGTGATGGCCGCAGATGTAGCGCGGCAGGTTCCAGCGGTCGCTGGTCGGGGTGACCGGCTCGGCGCCGTCGCCGAACGCGGCGCGCATGCCGTGTTCGGCGAGGTGGTTCGGAAAATACTCGCGGCAGAGATACTCGTTGGTCTGGCTGAACGGGTAGCAGAACAGCGTCGTGCGGTGCGGCGCGATCACGGCGTCGATGGCGCGCGCGGCGGCGGCGATTTCCGCGTCGGCGCGTTCGTGGTTGTCGACCGCGGCGAACGAGCCGCGCGGCATGCCGCCGATGCCGGGCAGCGGAATCGCGGCGTGATTGTGGTCGAAGCTGTGATTCTCGATCGCCATGCGCGCCGACGCGAGCGCCGGCCGCCACCAACTGTCGCGCATCCAGTCGCGGCCGACGAGGCAGGCCCGGTCGAGCGCGGCGCGCGCCTCGGCCGAGGCGATGACGAACGCCGTCAGGTGCAGCGCGGGCTGTGCCTCGAAACCGCGTTCGTAGGCGAAATCCATCAGGCAGTTGAACAGGCTGCGCTGCGGCCCGTGGACCGGATGCTCGAGGTCGAAATAGTCGAAATCCGAACCGTCGTCGCAGGTCAGCGCGACGCAGCGCGACAGATCGCGATCGGCGGTGCCGAGCAACTGGTCCACCACCCAGTGCAGCGGCACGATGCGCAGACCGAGCTCGTCGATCAGCCGCAGATCGGCGGCGAAGGCGACGTGGTCGTTGTTCGCGTAGTCGTTGCCGGCGATGTTGACGGCGTGGTAGGTGAGAATCGGTATGCGCATCGGTCGGGTGGGAGCTGGCCGGCCAAGTCGTCGAGGAGGGCTGGGTGCTTCTCCCGGCTCTCGGCCCTCGGCCCTCGCGCAAAGCGCGCGCCGAGCCGCTAGAATACGCGGCCCCGCTCGTCGAGTGCAAAGCCCTCCGGAGTTGCCATGCCCGCCGTGCCGCTCAACCCGACCGATCTGTTCGACGTCCGCTCGCTGCTCTCCGAAGAGGAGCGCCTGGTGCAGGACAGCGTGGCGCGTTTCACCGACGAGCGCGTGCTGCCGATCATCGGCGATTGTTTCGATCGGGGCCGCTTTCCGACCGAGCTGATCCCCGAAATGGCCGAGCTCGGCCTGCTCGGCTCCTCGCTGCCGACCGAATACGGCTGCGCCGGCATGAACGCGGTGAGCTACGGCCTGATCTGCCAGGAGCTCGAGCGCGGCGATTCCGGCATCCGCAGCTTCGCCAGCGTGCAATCGTCGCTGTGCATGTATCCGATCTACGCCTACGGCAGCGAGGAGCAGCGCCGGCGCTGGTTGCCGGACATGGCCCGCGGCCAGGTGATCGGCTGCTTCGGCCTGACCGAACCGCACGGCGGCTCCGATCCCGGCAACATGAAGACGCACGCGCGGCGCGACGGCGGCGACTGGGTCATCAACGGCGCCAAGATGTGGATCACGAACGGCAACCTGGCCCACATCGCCATCGTCTGGGCGCAGACCGACGATGGTATACAAGGCTTCATTGTGGAAAAAGGAACACCGGGCTTCGCCGCCCAGGAGGTGCACAAGAAGATGAGCCTGCGCGCCTCGGTGACCAGCGCGCTGTTCCTCGACAACGTGCGCGTGCCGGAGGCGAACCGCCTGCCGAACGTCAAGGGTTTGAAGGGTCCGCTCGGCTGCCTGACCCAGGCGCGCTACGGCATCACCTGGGGGCCGATCGGCGCGGCCATCGCCTGCTACGGCGAGGCACTCGGCTACGCCCGCGAGCGCCGGCTGTTTCAGCGTCCGATCGCGGCCACGCAGAGCGTGCAGATCAAGCTCGCCGACATGGCGCGACGGATCACGCTGGCGCAGCTGCTGTCGCTGCAGCTCGGTCGCCTCAAGGACGCCGGCCGGATGCAGCCGACCCAGGTCAGTCTGGCGAAGTGGAACAATGTGCGCATGGCGCTCGACATCGCGCGCGAGGCGCGCGACATCCTCGGCGGCGCCGGCATCACCGTCGAGCATTGCCCGATCCGGCATGCGCTCAACCTCGAATCGGTGATCACCTACGAAGGGACCGAAACCGTGCATCAGCTCGTGGTCGGCCGCGAGATCACCGGCATCAGCGCGTTTTGATCGTGTTTCCTTCTCCCTCGGGAGAAGGCGGCTTGATGCGCCGGATGAGGGTGCGACACCGGGCTCTCAGTCCAATCCATCCGTCGGCGGGAGAGGGGCCAGGAGCAGCAACGTGCAGCTCATCGACAGTCCGCGAATCGAAACGTCCCGCCTGATCCTGCGCCTGCCCAGCGCCGAGGATTTCGAAAGCTACGCCGCGCTGCATGCCGACGAGCCGGCCGCGCGCTACATCGGCGGCGTGCTGCCGCGCGCGGCGGCGTGGCGCAAGTTCCTGCAACTGCCGGGAGCGTGGCTGATCCAGGGCTACGCCATGTTTTCAGTGATCGACAAGGCCAGCGGCGCGTGGCTCGGGCAATGCGGACCGTGGCAACCGGAAGGCTGGCCGGGCACCGAGGTCGGCTGGGCGTTCCAGCGCGCGGCCTGGGGCAGGGGTTACGCCAGCGAAGCGGCGTGCGCGGCGATCGACTGGGCCTTCGCCGAGCTCGGCTGGAGCGAGGTGATCCATTCGATCGACCCGCAGAACACCGCCTCGCAGGCGCTGGCGCGGCGGCTCGGTGCGCGCATCCTGCGGCGCACCAACCTGCCGGCGCCGTACGAGAGCGTCGTCGTCGATGTCTGGGGTCAGACGCGGGACGAGTGGCAGCGCCGGCGCGCGGGAGCGACGACATGATCACGGTGTACGGCTATTCGGTTTCGGGCAACTGCCACAAGGTGCGGCTGCTGCTCGAGCAGCTCGGCCGGGCGTACCGCTGGATCGAGGTGGATTCGAGCCGCGGCGAGACGCGCACGCCGGAATTCCTGGCGCGCAACCCGAACGGCAAGGTGCCGGTGCTCGAGCGCGACGACGGCCGCATCCTCACCGAGTCGAACGCCATGCTGTACTGGCTCGCCGAGGACACGCCGTATTTCGTCGGTGATGCCTGGCAGCGCGCGCAGACGCTGTCGTGGATGTTCTTCGAGCAGTACAGCCACGAACCCTGCGTCGCGGTGGCGCGTTTCGTCTGCGGCTGGACGCCGCTCGATTCGCCGCGCCGCGCGGAGCTGCCGCGGCTGCGCGAGCGCGGCCATCAGGCGCTGGCGGTGATGGAACGGCATCTGCGCGCCCATGCCTGGTTCAGCGGCGCCGACTACGGCATCGCCGACATCGCCCTGTTCGCCTACACCGACGTCGCCGATCACGGCGGCATCGCGCTCGATACGTACCCGGCGATCCGCGCCTGGCTCGCGCGGGTGCGTGCCACGCCACGCTTCGTGCCGATGCCGCCGCCGCCGGCCGAGGCTGCCGCGCGCATCGCGCAGTCGGCCTAGCGCCGCGCGCCGATGGTACGGACCGCTTCCGGCTTGCTATCCTCGCGCCCATGAACGCCATCCCGACTTCGATTCCGGCACGTCACAAGAACGTCAATCGCGCCGAGGTCTGCGACCAGAATTTCATCGAGTTCGTGCGCGACTGGAGCGGCGAGCCGCGGTCTGCGCCGTCGCCCGACGCGCCGGTAGTGCCCGGCAGCCTGTGCACGGTGCGCGACTTCATCGAGCTGTTCGATTCGCAACTGATCAGCCGGCATCTCGATCTGATGGCGCGCGTGCTGCGCGTGAAGAACAAGGTGTTCTACACCATCGGTTCGAGCGGCCACGAAGGCAACGCGATGATCGCGCGTCTGACCCGCCACACCGATCCGGCGTTCCTGCACTACCGCAGCGGCGGCTTCATGGCCGAGCGGTTCCGCAAGCTGCCGGGCATGGATCCGATCATGGATTCGGCGCTGTCGTTCGCCGCCAGCAAGGACGATCCGGCCTCGGGTGGACGCCACAAGGTCTGGGGCAGCAAGCCGCTGTGGGTGCTGCCGCAGACCTCGACGATCGCCTCGCATCTGCCGAAGGCGCTCGGCACGGCGATCGCCATCGAGCAGGCCAAGCGCGTCGGTCACACGCTGCCGATTCCGGCGGATTCGATCGTGGTGTGTTCCTTCGGCGACGCTTCGGCCAATCACGCCACCGCGCAGACCGCGTTCAACGCCGCGGCCTGGACCGCCTACCAGAAGCTGCCCGCGCCGATCCTGTTCGTGTGCGAGGACAACGGCATCGGCATCTCGGTGAAGACACCGATGGACTGGATCCGCGCCAGTTTCCGCGAACGCCGCGATCTCGATTACTTCCACGCCGACGGGCTGGATCTCGCCGCCGGCTACGAGCAGGTGGCGCACGCCGTGTACCACTGCCGTACCACGCGCCGGCCGACGTTCCTGCACCTGGCGACCACGCGCATCATGGGCCATGCCGGCACCGACTTCGAGATCGAATGGCGGCCGATCGAGGAACTGATGGCGGTCGAGGCCACCGATCCACTGCTGCGCTCGGCCGCGATCGCGCTCGAGGCCGGCATCTACACGAAGGAACAGTTGCTCACCCGCTACGAGGACTTCCGTGCGCGCTGCTTCGCCGCCGCCGAGGAGGCGGATCGCCGGCCGAAACTGACCACGCTCGCGGAAGTGATCGAGCCGCTCGCGCCGTATCACCCCGACGCGGTGCTGCGCGAGGCGCGCCGCGCCGACCATGCCGAGCGGCGCGCCGCCGTGTTCGGCGGTGCCGACAAGCTGCCGGAGAAACTGCCGCCGCGGCATCTGGCGATCCAGATCAACCAGGCGTTGCACGATCTGCTGTGCAAGTACCCCGAGGCGCTGGTGTTCGGCGAGGACGTGGCGCAGAAGGGCGGCGTCTACACCGTCACCAAGGGCCTGTTCCGCACCTTCAAGGGCGCGCGGGTGTTCAACACCCTGCTCGACGAGACCATGATCCTCGGCCTGGCGCAGGGTTTCGCCAATCTCGGCCTGTTGCCGATTCCGGAGATCCAGTATCTCGCCTACTTCCACAACGCCTGCGATCAGATCCGCGGCGAGGCGTGTTCGCTGCAGTTCTTTTCCAACGGCCAGTACCGCAATCCGATGGTGGTGCGCATCGCCAGCCTCGGCTATCAGCGCGGTTTCGGCGGGCATTTCCACAACGACAACTCGATCACCGCATTGCGCGACATCCCGGGCTTGATCGTCGGCTGCCCCTCGCGCGGCGACGATGCGGCGATGATGCTGCGCACGCTCGCCGCGCTCGCCAGGGTCGACGGCCGCGTCTGCGCCTTCCTCGAACCGATCGCGCTGTACATGACCAAGGACCTGTATGCCGCCGGCGACGGTCAGTGGCAATTTGCGTACCCCGCGCCGGATCAGGCGCTGGTGCCGGGCGAGGAGCGGGTGTACGCGCCCGACGCGCGCGATCTCGTCATCTTCACCTTCGGCAACGGCGTGCCGATGAGCCTGCGCGCCGCGCGCGAAATCGAGGCGAGGCGCGGCTGGAAGGTGCGCGTGGTGGACTTGCGCTGGCTGGTGCCGCTCAACGAGGCGGCGATCGCCCGGCACGCCGGCGAGTGCGCGCGGGTGCTGGTCGTCGACGAGGGGCGGCGCGCGGCCGGCGTCGGCGAGGGCGTCATCACCGCGATCGTCGAGGCGGGCCACGGCGCCAAGCCGCTCAAGCGCGTGGTCGGCGCCGACACCTACACGCCGCTCGCGGGCGCGGCCTTGCTGGTGCTGCCGAGCGAGGCCGACATCGTGGCGGTGGCCGCGGCGCTGGCCTGACCTCGCCGCGGCCGCGGGCCGGCGGCGCTGGAGCTTGGGCGGGGGAATCGCCTATCATGCAGTTCCCATGAGCGAAAGCCAGTCCCTGACCATCCTGTTCGCCGACGTCAGCGGCAGCACCAAGCTGTTCGAGACGCGCGGCGACGTGGAGGCACGCCGGCTGGTGGCGGCGATCCTGATGGCGCTCGCCGAGGTCACCGCCCGGCACGGCGGCCGGGTGATCAAGACCATCGGCGACGAGATCATGTGCACCTTCCCCGGCCCGATGCAGGGCCTGCTCGGCGCGGTGGACATGCAGAAGCGGATCGCGCTCGATCCGGGGTTCGCCAAGGACCGCCTCGCCATCCGCATCGGCCTGCACCACGGCGACGCGCTGGTGGAGGACAACGACGTCTATGGCGATGCGGTCAATACCGCCGCACGCATGGCCTCGCTCGCCAAGCGCGAACAGATCATCGCCACGGCGAGCACGCTCAAGATGCTCACCAACGCCGGCATGCTGCGCACGCGCTCGGTCGGCCAGGCGCGCGTGGCCGGCAAGCTGCAACCGATCGACATCGTCGATGTGCTGTGGCAGGAGGACACCTCCAACGTCACCATGGTGCAGCGCGCGATCCGGCTCGACGCCGGCCCCGGCGACAAGACCCGGCTGCTGCTGCGCTACCGCGCGCAGGTGCTGGAGCTCGATCCGCTGTCGCCGCCGTTCACGCTCGGGCGCGACAGCAACAGCAGTCTGGTGGTGGACGCCGAATGGGTATCGCGCAACCACGCCCTGATCGAGTACAAGCGCGGCTATTTCGTCATTTCCGACCGCTCGACCAACGGCACCTACGTCAAGTTCGGCGAGGACGACGAGCTGCGCCTGCACCGCGACGAAGTGCTGCTGCGCAAGAGCGGCGCGATCAGCCTGGGCCAGACCATCGCCCTCAATCCGGACCACGTGCTGTATTTTCAGTGTGGGGAGTAGGGAGTGGGGAGTGGAAAGAGCTTTGCAGCCCTCAGCCCTCAGCCCTCGGCCCTCAGCCCTCAGCCCTCAGCCCTCAGCCCTCAGCCAACTCACACCACCACCGGCTCCGGTTCCAGGCGCACGCCGAAACGACGTTCCACCGCCTCGCGCACGCGCTCGGCCAGTGCCCAGATCTGCGCCCCGGTCGCCTGGCCGTGATTGACCAGAACCAGCGCGTGCTGGCTCGAAACGCCCGCATCTCCTTCGCGCAAGCCCTTGAAGCCGCAGGCTTCGATCAGCCAGGCGGCGGACAGTTTGCAGCGCCCGTCGGCGAGCTCCCAGGCGACCAGCGCCGGGTGTTCGCGGCGCAATGCCTCCGCTTGCGCGGGTGAGACTGCGGGATTCTTGAAGAAACTGCCGGCGTTGCCGATCAGCGCCGGATTCGGCAGTTTGCGCGTGCGCAGCCGCATCACCGCCTCGGCCACGGTGACCGGCGTGGGCGCGGTCACGCCCATCGTCGCCAGTTCGTCGCGCACGCCGGCGTAGTCGAGGCGCGGCTGCCGCACGCGCGGCAGCAGGAATTCCACCGCGCCGACGACGAGCCGTCCCGGCTCGCGCTTGAAGATCGAATCGCGGTAGGCGAATCCGCAGTCGGCATTGGCCAGCCGCAGGCCGCGCCCGAGCTGCCGATCGTAGACATCCACCGCCTGGATGAACTCGCTCGCTTCCGCACCGTAGGCGCCGATGTTCTGGATCGGCGCGGCGCCCACCGTGCCCGGGATCAGGGCGAGATTCTCGAGGCCGGCGTAGCCGCGCGCGAGCGACCACAGCACGAAGTCGTGCCAGTTCTCGCCGGCCGCGACGCGGACCCGCGCGCCTTCCGGTCCGTCCTCGAGCATCTGGATGCCGCGCACGCCGACCGCCAGCACCACGCCCGGCCAGTCGCGCGTGAACAGCACATTGCTGCCTTCGCCGAGAATGAATGGCGGCCGCTGCCGCAGCGCCGCCAGGCCGAATACCTCGGGCAGGACGTCGCTGCGGGTGACTTCGATCAGCAGGGCCGCGCGCGCCGGCACGCGGAACGTGTTGCGGCCCGCGAGCGAGGCGTTCTCGACCACGGTGTAGCCGGGCTCGCGGGCGATGCCGGTGACGCGCGCGCTCATGCCGCCGCCTGCCGGCGGGAGCGCAGCGCCTCGACGCATTCGCCGATCAGCGCCGGGCCGCGGTAGATCAGGCCGGTGTAGAACTGCACCAGGCTGGCGCCGGCGGCCGCCTTGGCCGCGGCGTCGGCGCCGGCCAGAATGCCGCCGACACCGATCAGCGGGATCGCGCCGCCGAGCCGCTCGGCCATCCCGCGCAGCACGGCCGTTGCTTTCGCGAACAAGGGCTTGCCGGACAAACCTCCGGCTTCTTCTGCGTGCGGCGCGCCGGTCACCGCGCTGCGATCGACGGTGGTGTTGGTGAGAATCAGGCCATCGACGCCGGCCGCACAAAGCTGCGCCGCGAGGCCGTCCAGTTCGGCCTCGGACAGATCCGGCGCAAGCTTGAGCAGCAGCGGCTTGCGCGCGCCGTGGCGGGCGGCGAGGCGCTCCCGGGCCTCGCCCAGCGTGCCGAGCAGGCGACGCAGCGCTTCTTCCTGTTGCAAGTCGCGCAAGCCCTGCGTGTTCGGCGAGGAGATGTTCACGACGACGTAGCTCGCGCGCGGGTAGACGCGCTCGAGGCAATACCGGTAATCGTCGGCCGCGCGCTCGTTCGGCGTGTCCCGGTTCTTGCCGATGTTGATGCCGAGCACCCCGGAAAATGTCGCCTTTTCCACATTGCGCACCAGCGCCTCGACACCGTCGTTGTTGAAGCCGAGCCGGTTGATCACCGCCGCGTGCCCGGGCAGCCGCCACATGCGCGGCTTCGGATTGCCGGGCTGCGGGCGCGGCGTGGTGGTGCCGATCTCGACGAAGCCGAAGCCGAGCGTGGCGAGCGCATCGACGTGCGCGCCGTTCTTGTCGAGCCCGGCGGCGAGGCCGACCGGATTGGGGAAGTCGAGGCCGAACACGCGCGTCGGCAGCGGCGCCGGACGCGGCGCCAGCAGCGGGCTCAAGCCCGCGCGATGGGCCGCCTCGATCCCGCGCAGGCCGAGATCGTGCGCGCGCTCGGCATCGAGGCAGAACAGGAACGGGCGGACGAACGAGTACAAGCGCTACGGCGACTTCTTCGGCAGGCGGGCGGGATGGGTCGCGCGCTTGGCGGCGGCGATCTCCACCATCGTCTCGATGCGGATCAGGCGGCGGTCGAGGTCATCGGCGACGGCGGCGAGTTTGTCCACGTTCCGGGTCAGGCGATCGAGGTCGCCGCGCATGGCGAGCACGTCCTTGAGCACGGCGATGGCGTCCGCCAGCGCGCCCATCAGCGCTCGCTCCGGCGCGCTTCGATGTTCGCCAGGGCGCGGTTGGTCGCGGCCAGCGCGGCACGCACGCTGCGGCGCATGCCGGGAATGGCCTGGCGCAGCTCGCGGGTGAGCGCGGCGAGCTCGCGCGTCTCGTGGATCGCGCTGACGTTGTAGGCGTCCACCGCCTGGCGCACCAACTCGCTCATGCTGACGCCGCGATCCTCGGCAAGCTCCTTGAAGCGGCGCTTGTCCTCCTTGCTGACCAGCAGGGTGACACGTTGCGTCTTCATGCAGCCCTCAGCCCTTGCTCTTTCTATATACGCATTATCATACCATGTGCATGCGACCGGCGCGCCGGCGCCCGCGCGCGCCGGGCCTTGCCGCGCCCGGTCAGAGCTCGAATTTGATGCCCTGCGCGAGCGGCAGCGCGTCCGACCAGTTGATGGTGTTGGTCTGCCGGCGCATGTAGGCCTTCCAGGCATCGGAGCCGGACTCGCGACCGCCGCCGGTCTCCTTCTCGCCGCCGAACGCACCGCCGATCTCGGCGCCCGAGGTGCCGATGTTGACATTGGCGATGCCGCAGTCGGAGCCGGCCGCCGACAGGAACGCCTCGGCCGCCTTGAGATTCTGGGTGAAGATCGCCGAGGACAGACCTTGCGGCACGGCGTTGTGCATGGCGATGGCCTCGTCCAGCGTGCGGTAGGGCATCACGTACAGGATCGGCGCGAAGGTTTCCGTCTGCACCACCTCGTCGGAGTTTTTGAGCCCGGCGATGATCGTCGGCAGCACGAAATTGCCGGGCCGGTCGGCGAGCGCGGCGCCGCCGGTCAGCACCTTGCCGCCGGCGGCCTTGGCTTTCTCGATCGCGTCGAGGTAGCGGCGCACCGCGTCGCGGCTGTTGAGCGGGCCCATCAGCGTGGTCGGCAGGGTGGGGTCGCCGATCTTCTTCTCGACTTGCTTGTAGGCATGCACCAGCTTGGCGACGACGTCGTCGAAGATCGACTCGTGCACGATCAGGCGGCGCGTCGTGGTGCAGCGCTGGCCGGCGGTACCGACCGCGCCGAACACGATCGCCGGAATCGCGAGTTTGAGGTCCGCGCTCGGCTCGACGATGATCGCGTTGTTGCCGCCGAGTTCGAGCAGGCTGCGGCCCATGCGCCGCGCCACGCGCTCGCCGACTTGGCGGCCGACCGCAGTGGAGCCGGTGAAGCTGATCAGCGGAATCCGGTGGTCGTCGACGAACTTGGTCGCCAGCGTCGTGCCGGCATCGTTGATGAGGAAGAACAGATCCGGGAAGCCGCCGGCTTCCAGCGCGGCGTTGCAGATCCGGAGCGCGGCGATCGCCGACAGCGGCGTGCGCGGCGAGGGTTTCCAGATCGAGATGTCGCCGCACACCGCGGCGATGAACGAATTCCATGCCCACACCGCGACCGGGAAATTGAACGCGCTGATGATCCCGACCAGGCCGAGCGGATGCCATTGCTCGTACATGCGGTGGCCGGGACGTTCCGAGTGCATGCTCAGGCCGTACAGCATGCGGCTCTGGCCGACGGCGAAATCGGCGATGTCGATCATCTCCTGCACTTCGCCGTCGCCTTCCGGCTTGATCTTGCCCATCTCCAGCGCGACCAGGCTGCCGAGCGCGTCCTTGTGCCGGCGCAGCGCCTCGCCGCACAGGCGAATCGCCTCGCCGCGCTTCGGCGCGGGTGTCGTGCGCCAGCGCCGGAATGCTTCCTCGGCGCGCCGCACCACGGTTTCGTAGTCGGCCTCGGAACTGGCGTGGACACGGCCGATGAGCGCGTCGTTGCTCGGATTGACGACTTCGATCGTGCCGGCGTCGGTGGTCTTCGACCACTCGCCGTTGCCGAGATAGGTGCCGGATTCGGTCTCGGCCAGGCCGAGCGCCTTGAGGATTGCAGCGGACATGGAAACTCCGAACGGATGCGAAAAAGCGAGCGCGCCGAACGGCGCAAAGGGGGCGCAATTGTAACAAAGTGCGAGGTGGCGGCCCCGACACGATTCGAACGTGCGACCTTCCCCTTAGGAGGGGGATGCTCTATCCAACTGAGCTACGGGGCCGGTAGCGAAAGTGTCGCACGGAACCGTCCCTGGTGCGATCTCCAGTCGGCATCCATGCCTCCTCCTCGGCTCGCGCGCGCGATGCGCTACTCCGCATCGCGCGGGCGCGCTCGCCTCGACCAACTGAGCTACGGGGCCGGTAGCGAAAGTGTCGCACGGAACCGTCCCTGGTGCGATCTCCAGTCGGCGTCCTGCCTCCTCCTCGTTTCGAGCGCGCAATGCGCTTCAACGCATTGCGCAAGCGCTCGAAACTCGACCAACTGAGCTACGGGGCCGGTAGCGAAAGTGTCGCACGGAACCGTCCCTGGTGCGATCTCCAGTCGGCATCCATGCCTCCTCCTCGGCTCGCGCGCGCGATGCGCTACTCCGCATCGCGCGGGCGC
>Ga0209581_1002566_pt1 | contig 17062 bp, 10 predicted proteins | sample Coa_R2_FD_187160 | JGI IMG/M metagenome (GOLD analysis project Ga0209581, IMG submission 187160) | Surface soil microbial communities from Centralia Pennsylvania, which are recovering from an underground coalmine fire - Coalmine... | ecosystem: Environmental > Terrestrial > Soil > Unclassified ...
CAGTAGATAATCGCGGCTACGCCAGAGCGGACGCCTCTCGGTCTGCCGCTCTAATTGCCCGATGTCATCGCGCGTGGTTGTCATTGAGTCCATCCTTTCATATGTTGAGCTTGAGCCATGAACGGAGGGCATGCACAATCTCAACTGCGGTGCGCGAGAACAGGGGGCGCAAACAAGCCGGCAAAGCCGATGAGCGGGCAGAGAGATGGCATGCTGCCCGGTCACAAAGCGAGGGAGAGAGCGAGATACGCGAGGAAGAAAGTGGCGTCAACAGATTATAGCTCAATACATAAACATATCGAGCTTGCTATCCTTATGGCACCCGTTTCCCACCGCATAAGCCAGTTACTGTGCCGGGCTTATGCGGCCAGATGGCTTGTCCTGCGGTTGCGGTTGCGATGGATCATCCATCCGGGGATTTTCAGTTCCCGTGTGAAACAGAAGAATTTCATGGGAACATTCTATTATGGCGCCTGCATCTCTGTCAATTTCTACAGAACTTCTGTTCTGCCAACAACGAACTCAGAGCTTCGCTATCTTGTTTTTCACACTGCGAGAGAGCTGTTGATCCAAAAAGCGCGCGATCGCGGGATAGGCTATCAAGCGATTGGCGCGCTTGACCAGTCCGTGACCTTCGTCCTCGAAGCGCAGGTACTCAACCGGCACCTGACGCCGGCGCAGGGCGGAGACGATCTGCTCGGCCTCGCCGATAGGTACACGGGGATCGTTGGCGCCGTGAACGACGAAGAGCGGCGCGGTAATCTGATCCACGTGGCGGATGGGCGAGATCTCTTCGAGAAATTCGCGATCGTTCTCCAGGCTGCCGTATTCGGACTCGCGCAGCTTGCGCCGCCAGGGATGGGTGTTCTCCAGGAAGGTGACAAAGTTGGCGACGCCGACGATATCGACGCCCGCGGCCCACAGATCGGGATAGGTGGTAAGCGCGGAGAGGACCATAAAGCCGCCGTAGCTGCCGCCCATTACGACGATGCGGCGGGGATCGGCGATCCCGCTCTCGCGCAGCCAGAGCGCGGCGTGTTGCAGGTCGGCGACCGAATCCATGCGTTTGCGCACATCGTCCAGACTCATATAGGTATAGCCGTAGCCGCTGCTACCGCGCACGTTGGGAGCCAGCACGGCGTATCCCTGAGCGACGAGATATTGAATCACCGGATTGAAGATGGGTCGGGCCTGCCCCTCGGGTCCGCCGTGAACGTGAATCACCACCGGCAGATCGCGCGCCTCCTGCTCGCGCGGCAAAAAGAGGAACGCGGGGATCTCGCGCCGGTCAAATGTGGGATAGTGAACCAGCGCCGGCTCGACAAAGTGCTCGCGGGGAATACCACCGAGGGAACTGCGCGTGGCTTGCCAGAGCTTCTCGCGCGCGAAATCCCAAATCCAGATATCCATCGGAGTGCCGGCTGAAAGCAGGGTAAAGGCCAGGCGTCGCCCATCCTGCGACCAGGCCATATCGACGATTACTCCCCTGGACAGCGATGGGCAGGGCAGCGCACGCCGTCCTGACCAGCCCTGTGAGATGTCGAAGAGTTCCAGGCGCGAGTAGCCCTCCTCGTTCAGCGCCAGGGCCAGGTATCGCCCGTCATGTGTCACGTGCAGGTGGTCCGTGTCCCATCGATCGTCGCGCAGATAGCTCAACTCACCGGTTGCGAGGTCGAGCCAGGCTAGATTCAAGAAATCGCGCCCGCGATTGCTGATGACATAGAGACCGGAGCCGTCCGCCGCCCAGGAGGGATAGTTGAATTCCGAAGGACCGTCGGCAGTCTCAGGAGTAAGGGCGCGGACCTCGCCGCTGCGCGTATCGAGCAAGAAGAGCTGCGTAAAGATGTTGGAGTGCATGCGGCTGACGATCACCTGCGTTCCGTCGGGCGAATAGGCGGCGGGAAAGTTCGTGCTGTCCTGCTGCCAGAGCAGGCGCACAGTCCCATCGACCATGTTTCGCTCGTAGATGTCGAAATAGCGGGGATCGCGCTCATTGCTGGCATAGACAACGCGTTGCCCGTCCGGCGACCAGGTGCCGGCGCGATACATCACCTTTGGCTGATCCGTCAATGCGCGAAAATCGGCACCATCCCGGCTCAGCAGGTAGAACTGATCCAACTCGCTGCCACCGGTATCCGCCGCGACCAGCATCACCGGCTCAACCGGCGAATAGAGGACGCCGGAGACGCGTTCGCCGCGAAAGGTCAGTTGCTCCGGCCACGCGGGAGATGAAGCCTCCAGGTCCACCGACACGCTCCAGACCTCGGCCACGCCGCTAATGTCGGTTAAAAAGCTGATCTGCTCCCCGTCCGGTGAAAAGCTCGGCCCGTAAGCATTACGCACATTGAGATAGCGCTCAAAAGGATAGGTTTTCGCTGTCATTGCCCTCTTCATGCCGCTGTGGCATGCCCTTTCTTTATCATAAGCAAAAGGTATATGCAGTGGAAAACTCATGTCCCGGTGCTCATTGAGTTTTCCACTGCACACAGATTTATTTCACGCCGCGCATGCTCAACTTCACGCGTTCGCGCTGCTTATCGACCTCCATCACGCGCACCTGAACCACCTGGCCCACGGCGACCACGGAGAGGGGATCGCGCACGAAGCGGTCGGCCATCTCGGAGACATGCACCAGGCCGTCGTGCTTGACGCCGATATCGACGAAAGCGCCGAAATCCACGACATTGCGCACCGTGCCTTGCAGGATCATGCCCGGCTGGAGATCCTCCATCTTGAGAACATCGTGGCGCAGGATGGGCGCTGGCAGAGCATCGCGGGGGTCCAGGCCGGGTTTCTCAAGATTCTCCAGAATATCGTTCAGGGTGGGCAGCCCGACGCCGATCTTCTTCGCCAGGTCGGCCCAGAGCGCCTCCTCTCCCCCGCTGCTGCGCTTGCCACGCCCCAGGCTATTCTGCAACCTGAGGAACTGGCGATACTGCGCGATGCGTTCCGCCGGCTTTGTGGCGCGCTCCTCGCCGCCCGGCAGCAGGTCCAGCAGGGCGCGCGTGGCGGCGTAGCTCTCTGGATGGATAAAGGTATTGTCCAGCGGCTCAATCCCGCTCGCAATTTTGAGGAAACCCGCCGCCTGCACAAACGTCGCGGGACCCAGGCCCGGCACCTTGAGCAGATCCTGGCGTGATAGAAACGGGCCATGCTCCTCGCGATATTTGACGATCGCGCCAGCCACGCGGCTGTTAATGCCCGAGACGTGCTTGAGCAGGGCAGCCGAGGCCGCGTTTAACTCAACCCCGGCGAAGTTCACGCAGGAAACCACCACCCGTTCGAGCGCGTTGGCCAGCTCCTTCTGATCGACATCGTGCTGATAGAGGCCCACGCCGACGGCTTTGGGATCGATCTTGACCAACTCGGCCAGGGGATCTTGCAGGCGGCGTGCAATCGAGATCGTGCCGCGCTGCGTGGCGTCCAGCGTTGGAAACTCCTGGCGCGCAGCTTCGGAGGCCGAATAGACCGAGGCGCCGGCCTCGTTCACAATCACATAGCCAATCTTCCCCTGCTGGCCCGTCTCGGCCTCGATCTCGCGAATCAGCCCGGCCACCAGTTGCTCGGTTTCGCGCGAGGCCGTGCCGTTACCAATGGCAATCACATCTATATTGTATTTCGTAATCAGCCCGCGCAGGGTCTGAAGCGCCCGCTCGGCCTGATGCAGATACATCGTATCGGACTCGAGGTACTTGCCCATTTCATCGACGATTGCGAGCTTACAGCCGGTGCGATAGCCGGGATCGATGCCCAGCACCTTGCGCCCGCGCAGGGGAGGCTGGAGCAGCAAATTGCGCAGGTTGGCCGCGAAGATGGTGATCGCGTGCTCCTCGGCCTGGCGGGTGAGCTCGACGCGCACCTCGCGCTCCATCGCCGGAGCCAGGAGACGCTTATAGCCATCCTCCATCGCCTCCTTCAGGTGACGGGCAAAGGGCGAAGTAGCCCGAACCGGGTAATAGCGCTCGATCTCCGGCTGCGCCTGCTCGTAGGGCAGCGTAGCGCTGACACGCAGCACATCCTCGCGCTCCCCACGATTGAGGGCCAGCACGCGATGGGGCACCAGCTTCGTGATATTCTCGTTAAACTCGTAGTAGAGCTGATAGACGCCTTTGGGATCTTTCTCCGCGATCTTTTCGGGATCGACCGCCTTCGCGCTCAGCGTTGCCTGTTTAAAGAACGTCGCGCGCACACCGCCGCGCACATTGGCATCCTCCGCAATCACCTCGGCGGCGATATCGCGCGCCCCGGCATACGCCTCCAGGCTGGTATCGACGCCCAGTTCCGCGTTCAGGAAAGGACGCGCCTGCTCCTCAAGCAGCGCCTCCACATCGCCACTCATCTCCGGCTGCTGGAGAATGAGATCGGCCAGGGGAGCCAGCCCCTTCTCGCGGGCCACACTGGCGCGGGTTTTGCGCTTGGGACGATAGGGAAGATAGAGGTCCTCGACCTCCTGCAGGGTGGTCGCGGCAAGAATCGCGCTACTCAGTTCTGGCGTGAGCTTGCCCTGCGCCTCTATTAAACGCCGCACGTCCGACTTGCGTTCAAAAAGCGCACGCAGGGCAGCGGCCCGATCGGCAATTGTCTGAATCTGCACCTCGTCCAGGCTGCCGGTTATCTCTTTGCGATACCGGGCAATGAACGGGATGGTGTTGCCCTCGTCCAGCAAAGTGATTGTACGAGCAACCTGCCCGCTTTTCAGATTCAACTCCTGGCCAAGCGTCTCGGCCAGTTCAGATAAAGGCAGAGTTTCAATGGGAGCGGCCTCCTGCGGGTCCGCTCCCCCGGGAAGAGGTTCCTGGATTGTCAAAAAACGTTTCCTACCTTCCGTGCTTTCTATTTCAGCATCTTTTTGTGATGGACAATTTTTCCGGGTAGTAGGAAGGATATCATATCTTTTCGCGATGGACAATTTCCAGGGCAAGCTCCTACTGTTGTGCCCGCCTCGCCTCACTCCGCTGGCCCAGGAGTCCGCCCAGGAGAGCAAAGCCCATTGCGCAAGCCAGGCCGATAAGTGCCAGGACGACAATGCCCCCGTTGCCCTGCTGTTGAGGTGTGGAGACAGGATTATTCGCAAAGATGTGGGGAATAACTTGATTGACGGCCCGGCGCAGCGCCTCGCCAGAATTGACGACCACGCCATTCCTCTGCGCGTCGCTGATAATCTTTTGCAGGCCGGGCAGCGCCTCAATGAGCACCCCAATGGGCAGAACGATCCAGTAGAAAATCGTGCTGATAATGCCTGCCCAGAAGCCGGCGCGCAGCGCGCGCGTGATAGAACCACCCCGGCGCGTGGTGAAGAAGCCTGCCAGCAGATAAAACAGCAGTCCCTCGACCAGGCCGAGGTAAAAGAACACATCTTTCTTCAAGAAGAGCAAGAGGAGTGCAGAGAGAGCTCCCTGCAGCAGGCCCCACATGCAGCCCTGGCCGAAAGGACTGGGCAGGGGTCGCTGAATCGCACGCACGGGAACATACGGCGTGCTTAATGCTCCCCCAGCCGGCGGCGGAATCGCCTGCCCTGAACGTCCGATCGGCTGGGGCACTACCGGGACAATCTGCCAGCCGGATACAGGCTCGCTCGTCCGGCGGCCAGGCTGCGAAGACGAACGGCGCGGAGAGCGCACGCCGCTCTGGGCGGGCTGGTGAATCTGCACCTGGCCTTGCTGCGCACGCACCGGGGGGGGTGGCGGCGCGATAGGCTCAGGCGCCCGTTCGGTATGCGCGCCGGCCCGCTGGTAGGCAGTCTGGGAAATCGTTGGATCAGCATAGCCAGTAAAGCCGGGAGCGCGCAGCGCACGCGCGAACTCCTGCATGCTGGTGTAGCGATTCTGCGCGTCGATCGCCAACGCCTTGAGCAAAGCGTTCTCGATCTTCGGAGTGAGCTGCGGGTTCAACCGGCGCGGCGGGACCAGCGTATCCTGCATGCTGCGAGCAACTGAGGCGGGAGGCACCTGGGCGGTGAGCAGAAAATACATCGTAGCCGCGAGCGCGTAAATGTCCGACTGCGGGCTGGTCTGGCCAATGTATTGCTCCAGCGGACTGAACCCCTCGGAAATAGCACGCGCGATTGTCTGCGTCTCCACCCCTGGATCGTAGAGGCGCGTCAGACCAAAATCGACCAGTACAGCCCGACCTTGCGGAGTGAGGATAATATTCGCCGGCTTGATATCGCGATGGAGCACAGGCGGATTGCGCCCATGCAACTCTTGCAGAATATCGGCCACCGGGAGCAGCCATTCGAGAACCTGTTGTTCGCTAAAGGGACCGCCGTGCAGCTTCACCATCTCAGAACAATTCTGGCCCTCAATCAACTGCATAACCAGGTAGAAGCGCCCATTCTCCTCCAGAGCGTCATACACCTCCGGCAGATGATCGCTCTTCACTGTGAAGAGAATCGAAGCCTCGCGCAAAACCTGGCGGCGCGCGGCAGGCGAAACATCGTAGGTCTCTTTGATCGCACAAGGACGATTCCCCTCGCTGAGAACAACACCCCGATAGACAGAGCCAAAACCGCCCGTATTGATCAGTCCATCGATGCGATAATGCCCCCCGACGACCGCTCCTGCGCCCAGAGGGAGAATTGCTGTCATACTGTTCCTTACAACGCCTTTTCTTGCCTTTTGAGACGAACCGCCCAGCTTTCCAGCCACGCAACCCATCGTCTATTTTACAACATCCTGTCTTCCCCCATCGGCCTGCTCTCAAAACGAGAGACGCCAGACAAACTGCCGGGCATATTGTTAACACAATTCTTTGTGACTGTGATACAATGACACGGTACGTAGCTGAACCTTCACGCGTGCTGCCTGGGAGAACAGGAGAAGCCTCTTGCGTTTTCCCTGGGAGAAAAGCGCCCAAAAAAGAGAGCAACCTTTTGGAACAAGAAGTTATGTTTGAAGCCGATAAACCAGTCGAGCCAGAGCGCGAGACTATTCAGGACTCGGACTTAAATAGCCTCGCGCAGAGTGATAGTTTGCGTCTGTATCTCCGCGAAATTTCACGTATCTCGCTGCTCTCTGCATCCAAAGAATCCTATCTTGCCGAGCGAGCAGAACAAGGGGATCGGGATGCGCGCAACAGTTTGATCGAAGCCAACCTGCGCCTGGTGGTGAGTATTGCGAAAAAATACGTCGGCCAGGGACTGTCGTTGGAGGATCTGATCGGTGAAGGGAATATTGGCCTGATTCGCGCTGTTACCAAATTTGACTACCGTAAAGGCTTCCGCTTCTCCACCTACGCAACCTGGTGGATCAAGCAGGCGATCACGCGCGCGATCCTGGAGGGAACCCGCGTGGTTCGTCTTCCTGTCTATATTATGGAGGAGGTTATGCGGGTGAAGCGCACTACCCGTCAGCTCTATCAGGAGCTCGGGCGCGAGCCAACCGCCGAAAATATTGGCGAGCGCCTGGGAATGTCGCCGGAGCGCGTCAGTGAGCTGCTCATCTGGGCCGAGAAGGTTTTCTCCCTGGATGCCCCGCTCTCGGAAGAGGAAGAGAACACGCTGGGCGATATTATCGAGGATATGCGCGAGCGCGGGCCGGTAGAGGTTGCAGATCAACACCTGCTGCGCGAGGAGATCCGCAAGGTGCTGGGCCAGTTAACTCAGCGCGAACGCCAGGTGATTGAGCTACGCTTCGGCCTGCTGGACGATCATGACCATACCCTGGAGGAAGTAGGCAAAAAACTGAAGGTGACGCGCGAACGTGTCCGCCAGATTGAGGAACGGGCCATCCGTAAGCTACGCCATCCACAAGCCAGCCGCATTCTCAAGGATTACCTGGATTAAGGGCCCTCTGGAGCAGGCAGGCAGTGCCCGGCTCGACGCACTTGCTGATAATCGGTCAGGATTTTCAGGGATTTTTCGTACCCTGAATCGGCCCCTTTTGCGCGCCCGGAAAGAGCCAGAGCGCACCATCCATCCTCAGCGCCCTGGCAATACACCCATGTGCGCACCTACATTTCTTTGACAAATGTAGCACAATTGACTGCATCTTCATGGTAAGTCAGTGAACTTATTGCTTACTTCTACGTAATAGAAGTAAAGGCATTATTCATGCGTCCAAAGCAATAGAGGGCCTCCTACCAATCTTTAGAGGCCCCGGTATTTGTGTGAAACTATGTAGGGAAAGGAGGGCCGGCGTTGATTTTTCGCCTGTGTTGAGGCACATGGAGAGAAGCAGCGCTGTGAGGTCTGATGAATGAATTAGCAGGCCAGAGCCTGGGTGGCTATCTTTTAGAGGAAGAACTGGGGCGTGGCTCGATGGGAATGGTTTATCGTGGAAAACAGGTGGCCCTGGGGCGCGAGGTGGCGGTGAAGATCCTCCCCCATTCTCTGGCACAGGACCCGTCGTATATCGCGCGTTTTATCCGCGAGGCGCAGATTATCGCCGGGCTGAATCATCCCAATATTGTGCAAATTTATGATGCCGGACAGCAGAATGGCGTGCTCTATTTTGTGATGGAATACGTGCAGGGTCCGACCATTGGCAGCCTGCTGCACCTGGATGGCAGCATGCCTCAACACCTGGCCGCTGAATATATCGCCCAGGTCGCGGACGCGCTGGACGCGGCTTACAAAGAGCGCAATGTTATCCACCGCGATATCAAGCCGGAGAACCTGATGCTCGACCGCTGGGGGCGCATTAAGGTGATGGATTTTGGGCTGGCCCGTGCGCCCGGCCTGCAGCAGATTACGGTCGCAAAAACGCTGGTCGGGAGCATCTATTATGCATCGCCTGAGCAGATCTGGGGCAAGCCGCTGGATAACCGCAGCGATATCTACGCGCTGGGGGTTGTGCTCTACGAGATGGTCGCCGGGCAACGCCCGTTCTCAGGCCGCACGCTACAGGAACTCACCCAGACGATCACCGCCGGCAGGGTTCTTCCTCCGACTGCGCTCAATCCTGAAATTGATCCCAAGCTGGAAAGAATCATTTTGACCGCGATGGCCACGAACCGCGACGAACGCTTTCCCCAGGCCAGTCTGATGGCCGAGGAGTTGCGCGCGCTCCAGCTTCGTCCCCCCGCGGTAGAGCCACTGCGCCCTCAGGAGAAAAAGACTGCGACCCCGGCAAGCGGGAATCCTGGCCTGCTGCCCAAACGTCCGGTGGCACAACCTCCTCGCTATCCTGGAATCGACTCGCAGCATACATTACCCACCCGCGAGCAGCGCGCACCCGAGGTTCCCGGCCAGACCGGGCAGCAAATGCCCTCACCAGTCTCTACCTATGACACCAGCCCGGAACTTCCCACGCCCCCATCCTCGCCGGACCACGCCGGGTCGATGTCCGAACTGCCAACGTCGGTCTCGCCCGCCTCGCGCGTGCAAAAGTCCGAGGAGGCGGGCACCCACGCGCGGCGCTGGCGCCAGCGGTCCCGTAAGATGAAATAACTCCCACTCTCTCGACGGACGCTCGCCTTTCGTGTATAATAAGCACCGATCGAAGCGAATGCCCGCATGTTTGAGAAAAGAGCATGCGTGAGTAAAGAGACGAAACAAGTAAGATATCAGCAGCGTTTCAACCGTACAGGGGTCGCTTCTATTCTAGATGAACAGCCCGCATTCATTCTTCTCCAGAATAAACTGCCGGGCGGGGAGTGTGTTTAACCATGCCAAAGAAGACAGCATATTCGCGAAGCGGGACGCAGCGCAGCAAAACCAGGCAAAAGAGCTTTGAGCTTGTGCGCCCCGCTTCTGAAAGAAAAGAGCTTGAAACGGCGGAGAGCAACGAAGAGGCGGACGTCGTAGACGCGGAACAGGCTGAGGTAGTAACGACGGAAGTGAAAGAGGTGGAAGAAGGAGAGGAGGAAGAGGAAAAGGAAGAAAAAGTAGAAGAGGTGAAAGAGAAGGTTGGGAAGCGCGTGAGCGCGCAAGTGAATACTCCCGCTCCCATTGCGGCAACCCCGGCGAGCAGCGCACCGAAGAGCGCCTCGGCCCGTCTGGCCGCCCGCAGGCAGGCCGCACAGAAGACGCAACGTTCAGCTGCTAACCTGATCGTTGCTGAGAACTATGGTTATGTGCGCAAGGACCTGATCTTTATTCTTATTCTGGCGATCATTATGTTCTCTGCTATCATCGCCCTGCACTTTATTCTCGGCAGCTAGCTACTCGACGTTCCTTCAGAATCAAAGAAGAGAAGTTCTGCTCAAATAACGAGGTCAGCGCTTCTCTTCTCAGGTATCATATGGTACGGCCTGCGAACAGAGTTCACAGCCGGGAACAAAACCGTCTTCTGGGTCAATCAGTGGGCCAGCGGGCCGGTGCCAAGACCCGCAGGAATCCCATGGCGGTGGGCCGCCGGGATAGTCACTCCTAAGACTCTCTGCATCGCCATCGTGTGGCTACAGTCGCCCCAATCATGGAAGAAACGACAGGTGCAACTCCACTCGCCATTGTTGTAGTGGGTGGTGTGGACATCGTTCTCGCCGCGGAACGTCGCCTCAAAGCGATTGAACTGGATGCGCTCGGGTTCCTCGGCGTAGCGTTTGGCTTTGGCGATTTTGTTGATCATGCTCGAATTCACTGTCGATACTCTCCTTGAGATGTAGAAAACCACTCCGCGACCACAATTTATTGGGGTATACGCATTGTTGCGCGTTCGCTTCTTTCCCGGGCGAGCGGTCGTGTGCCCGCCAGCAAGCCGTCTGGTCCTCCTTTCCTTTGCGCGGGATTCTCGGTGCCCGTCCCTTTCAGGCACCTGGCTCACAATCTGATAAAAAATGATGAGCCCTGCAACGATGTGCGTATAAATCCGGTTGATACAAAAAAACACCAGAAAGCAACCTGCTCCCAGTGTTTTATTTTACGTCTGCGCACGCACCTGCGCGCCCTTGAGCAACTCTGCTCGCGATGATGTTGACGCTAAATCCATAGACACCTACCCCGTCGGGAATGAGTTTATGTCCGCTAGATTTCTGTGATTGAATGGACTTATTATACCATATCCCTGCCGAAAAATCTACTGTCAGAACATGTATCCACAAAGTTCGATACAAAAGCTCCGCGTGCTGAGTGCAATGTTGATTACATCACTGCATCTCTATGCTTTAGTTCATTGTTCAGTTGACGCTGCACGCCTATACTCGCGCTGGGAGGAAGAGGATGGGCATAGAATAGCGGGAGGTCATTCTGTAAAGTACGTGCGAATCATTCTGCCTGTGGAGGATTTTCGTGAAACGATCGCTTCGATCCGGGATATTTCTGCACACAATTGCAGGTCTGATCCTGGTAGGGATGCTTTTTAGCGCCTGCTCAACAGCAGGAGGATCTGGTTCAAGCGGCAATTCCGGCAGGGGACAGGGGATAACGCCCGTCTCGACCGGCGGGCCACGCGTGGTGAGCGATAAGCCGCCTGTTACCTACAAGCTGCCGCAGGGCACGCCGCTGCCGGCAAACCAGATCAAGCCATTGACCTTTAACCTGGTCTACAATGATGCTGCAATGGAGCAGGCAATAGCACAGATCTATACCCCTGGCTCGGCGAGCTATCACCAGTTTCTGACGCCCGCTCAGATTGTCCAGCGATTTGCCGAGTCTGACGCGCAGTTGAATGCGGTGAAGAACTGGTTAACCGGTCACGGCTATACAATTCTGGGCATTGATGCCCTGCGCTCCTCAATCAGCGTACAGGCTTCCGTCTCCTCCATTGAGGAGAGCCTGGGTATCCGCCTGGAATCCTTCAACGCCCTGGGCCGGCAATTCTTTATGCAGGTTGGCAATCCCACGCTGAGCGGCGAGGTAGCCGGCCTGGTACAATCGGTGGTAGGTCTGGATAACTTTGCCCTACCGATCTTTAAGCCCCCGTTCAGCGCGCTGGAAAGTGCTGCCGCGCAGGGCAACTGCGCCAAATATGGGGCGAAGCTGAGCCTGACCCGCGATCGCCTGGCGGCGGTCTACCAGGACAATTTGCTCTATCAACAGGGCTTTCAGGGACAGGGCATGACGATCGGGGTTGCTGAGTTCGACGAACCATACGATCCCAGGGATATCGCAAACTACACGACCTGCGCCGGCCTGGGTGCTCCGCATATCCAAAACATCCAGGTCGATGGTCCAACCGCACCGGGCGCTGGTGAGGGCGAAGCCGCTCTCGACCTGGAACTGATCGCTGGCCTGGCCCCACAGGCGCAGATTCTCGACTACCAGGTGGGAACAAACAACGGGAACATTTCGTTCGCGCAGGCCCTGGTCGATCTCTTCACCCGCGTGGGTACGGATCGCCGCGTTCAGGTTCTGAGCGTGAGCTACGGAGCCGGCGATGGCGCTTTCAGCGAGAGCGAGCAGAATGCGGTCAACCGCGCGCTGCGCACCCTGGCGGCTGAGGGCATCTCCGTCTTCATCAGCAGCGGCGACTGCGGGGCATTCTCCGAGCGCGTTCCCAATATCGCGATGGTCTCTTTCCCGGCCAGCGCGCCCTACGCAATCGCGGTGGGCGGCACGCACTTGCAGGTGACACCCGCGAGTACGCGGGCCAAAGAGGATGTGTGGAGCGATAACGATGGGGCGGCAGTGTGTCAGAACGAATGGGGCAGCGGCGGCGGCGTGAGCCAGAATAGCACGTTCAAGCGTCCTTCCTGGCAGGTGGGACCGGGAACGACCAATCACTACGATGGCTCGGCCAATTTCGTGCTGACGGCCAGCCTGACGCCGGTCCAGGCCCCCAACGGCCTGCGCCAGGTGCCGGATGTGGCAGCCGCAGCTTATCCAAATATTGCCATCTACTACCAGGGCGCCTGGTATGCCTTTGGAGGAACAAGCGCGGCGGCTCCCATCTGGGCCGCCGGGGCGCTCCTGGTGGACCAGGGCCTGAAAAGTCACGGAAAGGCTCCGCTGGGTGGTGTGCCTACCTTCTACGCGCTCGCCAACCATCCCGGTAGTCTCCATCCTTACACGGACATCACGCAGGGGAATAACCTGTTCTACCCGGCAACACGCGGCTGGGATTATGCGACCGGGTGGGGTGCGCCCAACTTGAGCGACATCCTGCAACTCGCATTAAGCATGTAGGAGAGCGGCTCTTGCCTTTGCAAACAGGACGCCGGAGGTTCGGCCTTGAACCTCCGGCGTCCTGCCTCTCGGCCCCTCAATCCAGAGGCCGAAAAGATAACAAGAGATGCGAACGTGCCATTCCTTAGCTAATCGCTTCTAAGTGTTCTACCAGAAGGCGGGATGCTTCCTGAATCCCGACGTGCAGGGAGAGCTCTTCGTGATAGCTGCTCAATCTCTCCATGCGTGCCGTAATAAAGTCATGCCGCGCAGTGCCACATGCCAGGCCCGTGAGCGCCTCTCGCGCCGCGCTATACTCCAGGTCGATCTGTTGAAGCAAACGAGCAATTTCACTTTGTTCCATGAGGGTTCCTTTGCTTAATCAGCAGCGTCCTGCAGGATGAGAAATACCGGCTGGACACGTTTTGGCGGACACGTCCTTGCTTTCCTGGCTGATTTCCCCATATTTCTCTGCCTGGCTGCCATTCAGGCTAGATATAGTATGCTCAAAGTACCTGATATGTTACAATAACATGTACCTATCAACCAGGTAACAACTACGAAACATCTACCTGTAGGCGACGAATAGATTTATGTAAATATATTGGTTGTACAGGAATGCAGGGATGTGAGCTGGCTCGGCGGGAAGGACTGCTCTGATGAGGCCAAACACTTTGTTAAAACGCGCGCGCGAACTGCGAGGCTGGTCGCAGGCACGTGTCGCAGAGGAGATAGGCACAACAGCTCTAAACGTTGGCCGCTGGGAACGCGGTATCTCGACGCCCTACCCCCATTTTCGCGAGAAGCTCTGTCTTCTTTTTGGGAAAGACGCCAGAGAGCTTGGTTTGCTAGGAGCGGAGGAGGCTGAAGAGGCTGCGATCTCCGCCGATGAAGAAGAGGCGCTGGCGGAGAACTCGTCGGAACAGGCCGTCTATGACCCGGCGATTCCCCTGCTCCCTTCTGGCAGCGGTCGCCTGGTCGGACGAGACACGCTGCTGAGGCAGTTGAAGCAGCGGCTCTGCAACGATACGAAACCCGTCATAGTAACGCTGCATGGCTTGCCCGGCGTTGGAAAGACGGCGCTGGCGATTGAACTGGCCTACGATCCGCAGATCCGGGCGCACTTTCGCGATGGCATTCTGTGGGCCGGCCCCGGCTTAAATCCCGACATTCCAGAACAGTTGAGCCGCTGGGGTTCGGTCATGGGGGTGACGGCAACTACGGCGCTCCATAAGCTGGATAGCGCCGAGAACTGGGCCAGGGCCCTGCGCGCAGCAATCGGCCAGCGCCGCATGCTGCTGGTGATCGATGATGTCTGGAAGATCGAGGAGGCGCTGGCGTTCCAGGTAGGAGGACCTCATTGCGCCTATCTGGTGACAACACGTTATCCCAATCTGGCCGTGCAGCTTGCGGCGGAGAACGCGCAGATTGTCCCGGAGCTGACTGAACAGGACGGGGTAGCGCTGCTGGCGCGCTACGCCTCGGAGTTTGTTAAGCAGGCCCCCGAAATAGCCCTGGCCCTGGTGCATTCGGTGGGCGCGCTGCCCCTGGCTCTCACGCTGGTTGGAAAGTACCTGAGCGTCCAGGTTTACAGCGGGCAGCCGCGTCGCTTGCACGCTGCGGTGGAGCATCTGCGCGACGCGCGGGCGCGCTTGCAATTGAGTGAGGCGCGCGCTCTGGCAGAACGCCATCCCAGCCTGGCAAATGGGACCACCCTCTCGCTGCAATCCCTGATCGCGGTCAGCGAGCAACTGCTGGATGAGTATGCGCGTTCCGCCCTGCGTGCGCTCTCTATCTTTCCGGCTAAACCCAACAGTTTTTCTGAGGAGGCAGCCCTGGAGGTCTGCCAGGTGCCTGTAGAGACGCTGGATGCCCTGTGCGATTCGGGATTGCTGGAAAGCAATGGCCCCAGCCGATATATGCTTCACCAGACCATCTCCGACTATGGACGCCTTCTCTTGACGGACCCGGCGGTTTCCGAGCGCCTGGTCCAGTACTATGTGCGTTTTGTGGAGACGCACCGAAACGATCACATTCAGCTAGAACTGGAAACAAGTAATATCCTGGCTGCGCTCGAAATTGCGCACACAACTCACCACCGGGAGGAACTGATGCGCGGCGTGTGTGCGCTGGCCGATTTTTTGCACGTCCATGGTCTGTATAGCCTGGCCAGAAAGCACCTCACGCGCGCACGCGAGGCTGCGCAGGTGCTGGACGACCACAGGTATATGGTTCGCCTCCTCTTTCACCTGGGATCGGTCGAGCAGGCATGCGGCCATTTAGTGCAGGCCGAGACGTTCTTACGCGAGGGATTGGAGCTGGCTCGTCAGGAATATTGCGAAGAGCAAATTTGTAACTTCCTGCTCAGCCTGGGAAGGGTCCAGGATGGACGAGGGAATCTGACGCAGGCCGAGGTCTATTTTTTTGAAGGGCTTACCCTGGCCCGTAAACTCGATCAGCAGGAACAGATTTGCTACCTGTTGACGGGCCTGGGGGTCGTTTCAGGCAAGCGGGGCGATGAAGATCGGGCAGAGAAGTATTTTCAAGAGGGCCTGGCCATTGCGCGCCGGTTGGGACACCAGGAGAGGATTGCCGCGCTTCTGCTCGATCTTGGCCGTGTGGAGCAGGAGCGAGGGAATTATGTGCGGGCGGAGGAGTATTACCAGGAATGCATCAAGGTCGCCCGTCATTTCGGATACGATACCGTCTACGCAGTCGCCCAGACCTATCTTGGGCAGACCTTGCTGAAACAGGGACGCTTCTTTCAAAGTCGGCGCTATTTGCAAAAAGCACTGACGCTGTTACGCCGCATCGGCAGCTCTTTCTGGACCGAAGAGGTCCTGACGTATCTGGGCCGCCTGGCCGTTATTGAGGATGACGAGCAGCAGGCCGAAGCCTACTATCAGGAGGCGCTGGATATTGCCCGGCGCTTTGAGCACCGCGGGAATCTGGGGGCGCTTTTTGAGGCCCTGGGCACGTTGGAGACGCGACGAGGCAATTATGCTCAGGCGGAAAGTTATTTGCGAGACGCGCTCAAGATTGCGCGCGAGATTGGCATGATTCCCCTGGTCTGCTCAACGCTTTATGCCTGGGGCGAGCTGCACCTGCGGCGCCGACGGACTACCGAGGCGTGCCTGGCCTTCGAGGAGATGCGCTCGATCGTGCCCAAAGGCCGCTGCGAGGCCGAGGCCCTGGCTCTCTACGGCCTGGCGCGCGCCGCCTTTGCACAACATGACCTCCACACAGCACGCTATCACGGTGAAACCAGCCTGGCCCTTTTTACGACAATCGGTCACTATCGAGCCGATGAGGTCGGGGCGTGGCTGGATGCATGTGGAGAGAAAGAACGGGGCCGAGAAGAAAAAATCTGAGATGCCTGCCGGCCATCTCAGATTCAATATGGCGATCCCGAGAGGGGTCGAACCTCCGACCTACAGATCCGCAATCTGTCGCTCTATCCACTGAGCTACGGGATCAAAACAGCGTTGGATGATATCTACAAAACTTCTCTGTGCAAAAGAGTATAGCAGCCCACACCCATCCTGTCAAGATGTGGATGAAACGGCTCTCGCCAACGATCAAGGGCCTGTCGCTGCTCCTTTCCCCCCCAACTCTTGACATTCTTTAGATAATTAGATATAAATCTAATTAGATATCTGACTAAAAGCAGGGGATGATTTCCCTTACAAGCCAGAGGGGGATGCAATGCTTGAACTCACAAGTGCGCGACTTCAGATGCGCGAGAGTACGGCGGACGACCTGCCGGCGCTGCTTGACATCTATATGAGCAACCCGGACTTTGTTGAGCAGAACGAGGGGTCGGAGGGAGATCCCGGGCGCTACGACCTCGACCGCTGGCTGCGCGACTGGCACATTTTGCAGATGATGCCGGGAAGTCACCGACTCGGCTGCTACCTGCAATCCTCCGGCACGCCGATAGGAATTGTTGATTTCCTGGAGGAGAACGAGGACGACGGCTACCCCTGGCTGGGCACGCTGATCGTTCACAGGGATTATCAGCGCCAGGGCTTCGGGACGGAAATTTTTCACTGCCTGGCCACGCACTTTCGCCAGCAGATG
>Ga0209581_1002567_pt1 | contig 17062 bp, 18 predicted proteins | sample Coa_R2_FD_187160 | JGI IMG/M metagenome (GOLD analysis project Ga0209581, IMG submission 187160) | Surface soil microbial communities from Centralia Pennsylvania, which are recovering from an underground coalmine fire - Coalmine... | ecosystem: Environmental > Terrestrial > Soil > Unclassified ...
GGGTTATAACTGAATCCGAATTTTCTAGCATGTTCTCCTGTTTTGTGGCGTTTTCTGGGCCTTGACAGGCTGGACCAGGCATGCTATTCTGCCTCTGGTGTTGGAATCCTGGCCGGGCGAACACCAAGCCCCGTTCCGCTCCAGCACCACCGATTTCCGGCCTTGGTGCTGGCGTGGCCGCCAGTTCGTCGGACACGTAAAACGCCTTTGGAGAGGCCAGGCTCTGGCTGTTGGCAGATGCCAGCGGTGAAACCGGCCTCGGTGAATGAGGAACCAGACGCTCGCTCTTCCCTGTGGAAGAAAAAGGTAAGTTCTGGGGAACGGGATGTTATGTTATGAGTGCAGCAGCCTCTATTCAGGACCAGGCGATCACTTTTCCTTTTGGAAAGACCACACGCAGCGCCTATTTTGCCCGCCCCGAAGGTACAGGCCCTTTTCCGGGCGTGGTCGTCATCCACGAGATTTATGGCCTGAACGAGAATATCCGCGACATCACTCGCCGCTTTGCCCGCGAGGGCTATGCCGCTCTGGCGGTGGACCTCTTTGCCGGGCACAACCGCACGCTCTGTATGGTCCGCATCATGTCTTCGCTGCTCTTCTCTCCGCTCAAGAACAGCGGCCTGAACGAACTGAAAGCCGCGCTGGCCTATCTTGGCGAACAGCCAGAGGTCGACAGCGAGCGCCTGGGCGCCATCGGCTTTTGCATGGGCGGCGGCTTTGCCCTCGCCTGGGCCTGCACCGATTCTCGCCTGAAAGCGATTGCGCCGTTCTATGGGGCCAATCCGCGCCCACTGGCGGCTGTGGCGCGCGCCTGCCCGGTTGTCGGCTCCTATCCTGAAAAAGACTTCACCGCCTCGATGGGGCGAAAGCTGGAGGCCGCGTTGACGCAGTACCAGATTCCGCACGACATCAAAATCTATCCCGGCGCGAAGCACTCATTCTTCAACGATCAAGGAAGCAGCTATGATGCCGGAGCAGCGGCAGATGCCTGGCAGCGCGTGCTGGCCTTCTTTGGCGAGCGCCTTGCCGCTCCGGCTTCCCGGTCTGCTTCCGACTGAAGCGCGCCCCACCCGGCGCGTGGTGGCCGTCGACTCTGGCGGCGTGGGCCGGAAGGTGGCGCGCTCCTCACGGCTTCAGGCGACGGTAGATGCCTGCGTCATCTCCTGGCGCACCCGCGCTGCCGCCTCCCGCAGTCCCTCCCGCGCCTCCACGGGCTGGTACCACGCGCCCAGCGCTCCATACCACTGGCACAGCCGCGCCAGCCCCAGCGCCAGCGCCCGATAGCGCGTCTCGTAGGGCAACCCCTGCCACGAGACCCCTGGCAAGCAGCGCTCTGGCGCTTCCACCAGCCGGATCAGGCGGCGCATCTCCTGCTCGATCCACCACAGCACCCAGCCTGGGTGCGGCGGGAGATGCCGCGCCTCCACCAGCCGCGCCGCCAGGTCAGTCGCCAGCAGCGGTCCATCAATTGCTTCGTTCCAGCCCAGCCCGCGCTGCTGGCGCTCCTTCAGCACCGTCAGAAGCCAGCTATCGGCCATCTGCGCCATCTGGCGCACTATCGCGCTGGGCAGGCGCAGCCACTGCTGCGGGGGGCGGTCCGCGTCGGGAATCGGTCCTAGAAAGCCAGCGGCAAGCCAGTCGGTGAAGCCACGCCAGCGGGCGGTGGGCATGAGGCGTTCGAGCCAGGGGATGGTGGTGTGCATCGGTCACAGTCTCCTCTCTGCGTATCTGGCTGCTCACGCAGCCTTGCAGCCTCCCGCACGCGAAGACGGCCACCCATCCCCAGGGAGGGGGTACGCCGATGCGTCAGCACGCGCCCACAAGCGCGAGGCAGCGAGCGGAGCCGTTGCCTCGCGGGGGTGCGCGCTGTCGGCCAGCAGCGCCCCAGCCTGTCAGGAGAGGTGGCCGGAGAGGGAAGATGACCGGAAAAATGGTAAAATTCTCCTGGCCCCGCTCCTGATGCAATCAGGCGAGGGGTGAGTGGCGCGGCCAGTGTTTTTTTCACTGTCGCGTCAGCCGTTGCAGCGGTTGGCAAGGTGCGGCGGACCCCGGAAGGGGTCCGGTGTCCCCACCCAAGGGGGACAGGAAGCAGTATACCTGATGTCTGCCTCTGGAGTCAAATCTATAGGACATTTGGGCCAGGGTGATGGAGCAGGTGCGCCCAGGGACACGCCGCCTTGATCGTTTCTGAGAAGCCAGCGCGGCGGATCAATAGATCGCTTCAGAGAGAAGCATAGGCATAGGACACGCTGCAAGCGCCTATTGTTGTTTTTCATCCGGCTGCCAGACGCGCGCTGTTCGATCAAAACTGCCAGAAGCCAGGCGCGTGCTATCGGGCGACCACGCCAGCGCGTCGACAATCAGCGCGTGGCCGCTGCAAGTTGCCAGCGTCTTGCCGCTGGCGGCATTCCAGACCTGCACTTCGCCGGAAGGATTGCCAGCGGAGGCCAGGCGGGTGCCATTGGGTGCCCAGGTGACGGCGCGCACATCATCAGCCGTGCCGCGATAGACGAGCAGCGTCTTGCCGGTGTCGGCGTCCCAGACCTGCGTGGTCTTATCGCTGCCGCCGGAAGCCAGGCGCTTGCCATCGGGCGACCACGCCAGACTGTAGATGCCGCGATAGCTGTCTGTGCCCAGGCTCGCGTGGCCTTTGTAGGTCAGCGGGTGCTTTCCATCGGCAGCGTCCCAGACCTGCACAGTGTAGTCGTTGCTGCTGGAAGCAATGCGCGTGCCGTCTGGCGACCAACCTACAGCCAGCACTCCGCGCGCGTGGCCGCGATAGGTCAACAGTCCCTTGCCCGTGCTGGCATCCCAGACCTGCACGGTGCCATCGCTGCTGGCTGAAGCCAGGCGCTTGCCATCGGGCGACCAGGCAACAGCATGGACGCTGCCGCTGTGGCCGGAATAGGTGAACAGCGTTTTGCCCATGCTGGCATCCCAGACCCGCACCGTTGCGTCCGCGCCTGCCGAGGCAATCTGCTTGCCATTGGGCGACCAGGCGACACCCCAGATGATGGGCGTGTCGCCCTGCGGCGTGATATGCCCGCGATAAACCAGGGCGTGTCGCCCGGTTGTGGCGTCCCAGACCTGGACGGTGCCATCATAGCTGGCCGAAGCCAGGCGCGTGCCATCAGGTGCCCAGGCTACCGCCGTCACAATCTCCGTGTGGCCGCGATAGATCAGCAGCGTGTCGTTCTTCAGCGCAGCAATCACCGGGCGCTTGAGCCAGATGATCCCGCTTCCGACCATCGCTGCCCCAATGAGTCCCAGCCCGGCAGTCACTACCGTGCGCCGCAGAATCCCATGTTTGGATCGCGCTGCTGGCCTGCCAGTGCGGATGGGCGCACCGGCTCGCCCGCTGCGAGCAGGCTCTGAGCGTTCCTGCTCATCAGGCACCAGGCCAAGCGTTTGTTCGGCTGGCAGCGCGGCCTCTGCTGGCGCGCCGGGCGGCAAGCTCTCCGTTGGCAGGGTCTGCTCTGGTTCGCCGGACGGCAGCGTATCCTCTGCGGCAGACGGTAATCTATCGTCTGAAGCCGCAGGCAGCGGCGTATCTTCTGGGATAGGAGGGAGCAAGCTCTCTACGGACGCCTCTGGCGTGGCGGTTGGCACTGTCTCTTGCTCGCTGCTTTCTGGCGGCTCAGCGGATACGGCCTGGCTTGTTTCATCAGTCTCCGGGGCTGGTGACGCTGAAGCTGCGGTCTCCTCTGCGGGTTTTGGGTCCAGCAGTGTCCCACAGGCCGCGCAGGCCGGGTCGTCCGCTGCCACCGGCTTGCCACATATGGGGCATAAGAACTTTTCCATTTGCACACTCCTTCCACCCTGAAGACGTTCTGCCGGGCAAAAATGTTTCTGCTGAGCTGTATAATACACCCTTGCTGCCAGCGGAAGCAAGCCTTGCTGGTGTCTTGTCACCATTCTTATCATTTGCTATAATGACGACAAGGTGAAGAGAGAACACAGTGCCCGAAAGGAGCAACATGCGATGGAGAACAACGACCAGCGGCCCAACGACCAGCCCGGCCAGGCGAGCAAGCGCACCCGGCTGATGATTGACATCAGCCCTGATTTGCGGCGGCGCATCAAGATTGCCGCCGCCCGGCAAGACCTCTCGATGAAGGACTACGTTGAGCGTATTCTTGAGCAGGTCGTTCCTGCGGATGCGTCCACAGCCGGGCTGCCCCGACGGCCTTTGACACGCGAAGCAGTCGAGAAACTCTTCGCACTGAGCGATGAGATTGCGCGGGCACATCCTGGGGAGACGTTTAGTGATTCAGCGGAAGAGATACGTCAGATGCGTGAGGAGCGCACCAGGCATCTGGAGGAGCTGCAGTGAGAGATGTTGTAGTGGTGGATGCCAGCCTGGCGCTAAAATGGGTGATCGTTGAGCATGACTCAAAAGTTCCGGCTTCCGGCCACCTACGAGGCGCACTACCTGGCGCTGGCCGAGCGCGAAGCCTGCGACTACTGGACCGCCGATGAGCGTTTATGGAACGGCGTCAAAGGGGAACTGTCCTGGGTGCGCTGGCTGGGCAGCTATCGCCAATCTGCGTGAGCGGATGTTGCTGGAAGCCTCGCCAGAGCGTTATACTGGCAGGAAGTCTTTGTGTGCAGCTACAGGGGAGGGACAGCCGCCATGCAAGAGATCGAAGAACCCGGCGCAGTGGAAGAGTCAGCGGAAAGCCCAGCAGCGCCCAGGCCGCGCCCAACACCCAGGCGCAGCACTGGCGCGCAGGCACCGGCAAGGCACCCTAAGATGGCGCCGCGTCGTGCGGTTCGCCGCAGGTCGCGCCGGGAGCGCGCCGTCATCTGGACGGCCAGCGCTGTTGGTGTGCTGGCTGGCGTCGTTGTTCTTGTCTCTTTGCTTGGCCGCTTCTTCCTGATTGATAAGACCAGCGGCGCGCTTGCCCCGACCAGCACCGTCCAGTTGGGCATCACGCCGGTTGATAGCACGCCGGTTGAGCATCGCCAGCCGGTAGAAATCACTGATCTCAACGCGGCGCTGAATGCGTATATCAGCCACATGTCGCTGGATGATGAACTGGGGCAGATGATTCAGGTGCAGTTTGTCGGGCCAAATCTGGGCCAGGAACTGACCATCCCCTCCGACTGGCTGGCGGAACTGAAGCGCGTGCATGTTGGCTCGGTGATCCTTTACTGGTATAACATCCAGAGCATCAGCCAGGTGAAAGCGCTCACCGCCAGCTTACAATCCAAAGCTGTCGCGCCCAACATCCCCTTGATTATCTCCACTGACGAAGAGGGCGGCGAAGTTGATTACCTGGACCGGCTCTATGGCAGTGGTCCCACCGAAGCCTCGCTTGGCGCTTCGGGCGATCCTCAGAAAGCCTATAATTGGGGGCAGCTCGACGCGCAGCATATGAAAGCGCTGGGCATCAACGCCGATCTGGCGCCGGTTGTGGATGTGAAGACTACTCCCAACCCCAGTATTGATCTGCGCATGTATGGCTCGGACCCCACGCTGGTGACGAATATGGCGTCGGCGTTTATCGATGGCCTGCACTCGCAGGGGATCATGGATTGTCTGAAGCACTGGCCGGGCATCGGCTGGTCGTCGGTTGACGCGCATGAAGCCTTGCCAGTCTCCAATCGCAGCATGGCCGACCTGGAAAAGATCGACTTTGCGCCCTATAAAGCGCTGCTCTCCTCCGGGCGCGTGGATATGATTATGCCCACGCATGTGCTGCTGACGCAAGTTGACCCGACCATGCCGTCTTCGCTCTCGCCGATCATCATCAATCAGATTCTGCGCCAGCAGCTTGGCTATCAGGGCGTGCTGATTACCGACGCGCTCTACATGGGCGCCATTACCTCAAAATATAGTATGGCCCAGGCGGCGGTGTTGGCTGTCGAGGCAGGCGACGACATCCTCTCCAGCTTCTATGACCCCTATGGCGTCCAGCAGGTGATGGCCGCGCTGCATCACGCCATTGATACCGGCGTCATCACCAAGGCGCGTATCGACCAATCGGTCAAGCGTATCCTGCTGCTCAAGATGAAATACGGCATCTTCCAACTGCCGAACTATGACGGCGCGTAGCCTGGAGCGCTGGCTTCCAGTCAGCAGGGGTTGGGGGCGGACCCTGGCGGAGCAAAAGCCGCCAGGGCAAGAGTGGGGGCGCACGCCTTTTCAGCATGCCTCTTGACTCCGACGGCTGCTGCGCGGAGGGGCCACAAGCGGAGAAGCTATATCAGAAACTGAAAACTCTGCTCCATCGGGCCAAAGATGTTTTGCTGCTCGCTGGCGAAAGTCGAGGCGTCTCCAATATACTGGAGGGCATAGGTACTGCCCTTATATACCACCGCTTCGACGACTCCGGCTTCGTTGTCGGAGTTTGCACACACTTCCCTGGTCCATTGCAGGCCATCTATCGTCACCATTGAGATATTGGCGCTGGGCTGGGCAAAGGTGGCACAGAGGATGTCATCGAATGATTGTGGGTTCTCGTAATCCTGATTACCGTCCCAAATCCAGAACTCATCGTTGTTCTCACCTATGATGACCACATCATGCGACTGGTCAGCGGTGGCAAGCCAGTTGCCAGGATAGCTAATCTTGTACGTCCCATCGTTATAGGTCTTAAAGCCCTGCGGGGTCGGGCCACTACCCCCGCTGCCCGCGCCGCTGCCGCCGCCATTATTGTTGCCACTGCTGCCTGGAGTTGAGCCAGCGCCTGGGTTTGAGCGGCCAGCGGCAGCGGTAGCCGTCTGATTGGCGCTGCTCAGGCCGTTGTTGATTGCCGAAGACGCTTTCCCAAGGAGCGCCTTGACGCCGAACACGCCGCCGACGCCAAGCACCACGACCACCACCAATACAATCGCTATAATCGGCAGGCCGCTGCGCTTGCGCGGCATCGGCGGGCCATAGCCCGGCTGGGGCGGCGGAGCGAATCCCTGCGGCGGGCCATAGCCTGGCGGCGGCCCTGCCCAGCCGGGCGGCTGCGGCGCGCCTGGCATCTGCTGTGGCCCCGGTGGGCCGGAATAGGGGCCAGTCGGCTGCCCCTGCGGCTGGGACATGGCTACGGGATAGTTACAGCGTGGGCAGCGACCTGTCTGGGCCACCTGCCGGGGATCGAGGGCCAGACCACAATTCTGGCATGTCATGATGAATCCTCCTTCTTGCCAACAAACTGGCGAATTTTTCCAAAAGAGAAGCGATGCAGGTTATCAGGTCATATCCGGCAAGCAGGCATAAAAGCGCAGTTCGAGCCGCAGCGTTTCTGGATGGTGCCTGCCCTCGGCGATGCACACCGTCCGATTCAACCATTGATAGCGCTCCTCTTCCGCCTCGAAAAGCGCCGTCAGCACATACACCCCTTGCGGACCTTCTTTGGCGCCTGGTCGCGTGCGGCCACGCCAGGAGCAGACAATCTCGCAACCCTCGTCAGTGGTGATAACGGCGTGGGCATCCACCAGCAGTGTGCCGTCGCCACGCCGCAGCGGATGATGGACCCAGCGCACCGTCCCCGATACCTGCTCGCCGGATACCAGGCCGGTCCCTATGCCAAACCCGGTACCCTCCTGGCTTCCATAGGGTTGCACGAGGGTAAAAACCCCCTGATAGGCCAGTTCCATGTCACACAGATGCTCCAGCCGCATCGTGGCGAATCTCCTTCCCAGGAGTTCTTTGGTCTAGAGTGAGATGGCGCTGCTCCCTGCATACCCCTCAGCGACCATCTTAGGGAAAGGTGGCCTGGAGCAACAGATACAAGCGATACCAAAACCGATACTGATAGCATCGTTGGTAGAGACGGGCTGAGCCAGGAGATAAGACGGCGCAGTGAAGTTACGCAAGCAGGGGATTCTACAGGCCCATCAATGGGGAAGAAAAATGCGCGTGGAAAGGGCGCTGGCTGCTCAGGGCCAGAAGCCAGGCGGCTTCTGGCCCTGCTCGTGTGTTACCAGGGGAGCTTGAACCAACCCTGGGAGAGTGGGACAAAAATCAGGAAGGAGATCAGCCCGGCGCCCAGGCAATACCAGGCGAAAGGAGTCAAGCGCCCAATTTTGAAATAGCGCGTCAGGAACCTGACGCTCAGGAACGAGGTGATGCCCGCCAGCACACCCCCGCCAATGGCACCCACCAGCGTAGCCGTATCCGTATGAAAGAGCTTGGGTACCTCCAGCAGCGCGGCGGCGAGAATCACAGGCGTCAATAAGAGAAAGGTGAAGTGAGCCGCTTCCTCGTGGCTCATCTTTGCTCGCAGACTGGCGGCCATCGTGATGCCGGAGCGCGAAATACCCGGCAGGAGCGCGGCAGCCTGCGCCAGCCCGATGAACGCCGCCTGGAGGAAGGTCAGATCGTCAATTCGCTTGAATGTCTGCTCTTGCTTGCTGCGGTCCAGGTTCGCGGGTTCGACGCGCTGGCGTAGATGCTCCACGATATAGAGAATCGCGCCGTTCAGGCATAGAAAAGCGGCGGGAAAGAGCGGCCAGGGCGCGGAGAAGAAGAGCGTCTGGAGGGGCTTCTGGAAGACCAGCCCCAGGATTCCTACCGGAATCGTGCCAACAATGACCAGCCAGATCGTTTTGCCCTGCGGGTCGGCGTCCAGCCGCCCGGTCAGCACGGTTTTGAAGAACGCGCGCACCAGCGCCACCCAATCGCGCCAGTAGAAAGTCAGCAGCGCAATGGCCGTGCCCAGATGCAGCATCACCAGGATGGGCAAAAAGCTATCAGCAGTGACGAGGTTGCTCCAGCCCAGCAGACTGGGAATGATAACCGCATGCCCCAGGCTGCTGACCGGAAAGGGTTCCGTAGCCCCCTGAATCAGTGCCAGGACAATAATTTTGATGATCTGGTCCATAGCGACACGGCCATCAACCGCCTGCTGATGGTCGCTTTCCCTCCCTTACGCACTTTCCCTCAAGCAATCCCTTACGCACGTTGAAATATTCTTATTTCTTTTGCGCTGGCGTTGAGCCGCTGTTCAGCACGAAACGCGAGGCAACGGCCCCGATCACGGCCAGCCCAAAAAAGAGAAGCGCGTGCTTGGTGCGAGAATCAGTCGGGCTGCCATCGAAGGTCAGCGGATGCCAGATACCTGGAATGAGGTAGTATATCCCGATGACGACACAGAGCGCGGAAACCACAAGAATCAGTACGAACAGTTGACGTTTGTTCATAGTTGGACCCCTCTCAAGCAGCAGGACAGGATGCTGCGCATTTTTGCCTCTGCTTATACCATGAAGGCACAATAAAAGCAAGCCCAATAACAGTTTCACGCAGAAGCGCGATGATGCAGCGCCGCCTGGGAAACCGATGCTGCGAGTGTTTCAGGTTTTCAATAGAAGGCCAGGCAGAGAGCAGCACAGAGGCAGCCCAGGATCATCCCGGCGGCAACATCCGAAGGGAAGTGCGCGCCCAGCGCCAGACGCGAGACGCCCACCAGCGTTGCCAGCAGCAGCGCGCCCGGCCACAACAGCGCCGAAAAATGGCCGATGATAATCGCCATCGCAAAGGCGGTGGCTGTATGCCCGGATGGGAAAGAGAAGGCATCTGGCATGCGTACCGGCAAATAGGCGAGGGGGAAGCTGTCGCAGGGGCGCGCGCGCACCAGCACGCGCTTGATGATGTTATAAGCAAGCTGCACGACGATGACGGTGATCGCCCCAAAGAGGAGGTGACGCGCGCCGCGCGCGCCTCCAAAGACCAGCAGCGCCAGGCCAACAGCGCCCCAACCATAGCCATCACCGAAGCGCGTTGCCCCCACCATCATCTGCCGCCACAATCCCAGTCGCAGCCAGGCATTGAGCCGCGCAACCTGCGCGTACTCCCATTGAGCTGCCTCTGGAAAGCGCCGGGCGTAGCGCATCAATGCAATTCCTCCTGTCCGCTTATCTCTGCATGGGCTATTGTATCAGAAGTTTGTTGAGAAATCATGAGAAAGACTGCCTCATCCCCAAAATGGGTCCCTGTTCATTTTATGCCCACATGATGAAGGCGAGGTTAAGTCTGTTTGAAGATTGGGTTAAAAAAGCTGGGTTCGTCTCTTGACGTTCACGTGAAGGTGACGTATGATCTGGGCATGAAAGCTCTCCGCGCGCTGAGTGTTACCCTGGATGAATGGATACCGGCTGGCGATTTGCGCCGGTTGGTCATCGTGCGTGGCTTACGCAGCTTTGTGCAGGGCTATGTCACGGTCATTTTTGCCATCTACCTGGGTCTGATTGGCTTCCCAGCCTGGCTGATCGGTTTGACGCTGACGATAGGTGGCATTGCCAGCGCGCTCCTGACCTTGTTGACGGGGGTGCTGAGCGACCGCATCGGGCGGCGCCCGTTCCTGCTGCTGTATGGCTGGCTCCTGTTGATTGCAGGCATCCTCTTTAGCCTGACCACCATTCCCTGGGTTCTGATTGTCATCAGCGCGTTGGGCGGGCTGGGGCGCGGCGGCGGCAGCGGCGGCCAGGCAGGGCCATTCATGCCCGCTGAGCAGGCGATTATTGCCGAAAAAGCGAGCGGCGAAACGCGCACCAGAGTGTTCGCGGCCAACTCAGTCGTGGGAACAGGATGTGCCGCGCTGGGGGCTGTGCTGGCCGGTGTCCCGGAGTGGGCGGGCGCTGTATGGCATCTCTCCATTCTCGCCTCTTATCGCCCGCTCTATCTGGGAGTGGCGCTGGCGGGCGCGCTTTCGGTGCTGATCCTCTGGCCGCTGACTGAACTACCTCGCAAAGCGCGCGCAAACGATGCCGAGGCCCGCGCTCGCCGACGGCGCACGCGCCAGACGATTGGGAAAATCTCCTTTGCCGGGGCCATCAATGGCTTTGGCCTGGGCTTCCTCATCGGGCTGGTTCCGTACTGGCTGCATGTGCGCTATGGCGTCACGCCCGGCGCAATTGGCCCGGTGCTGGCGGCCAGTTCGCTGCTGACCGCTTTAGGATCGCTGGTGGCTGTGCGCCTTGCCAGCCGCTTTGGCGATGTGATGCTCATTACCGGCTCGCGCATGGTTGGTGTCGTGCTGACGCTGGCGCTGCCCTTTGCGCCCTTCTACCTGCTGGCAGCCGCGCTCTATGTGCTGCGTATGGTCAGCGCCATGATGGCAATGCCCGTGCGCCAGTCCTACACGATGGGCATTATTGAGCCGGAGGCGCGCGGGAGCGCCGCCGGGATCAGCGGCGTGGCGCGCCGCCTGCCGGCATCGCTCTCGCCCTCGCTCTCCGGCTACTGGATTGGGATTGATGAGCTAGAATGGCCTTTCATCGCCAGCGCGATCTTTCTCTTCGTCAATGCCACGCTCTACTACGTCTGGTTTCGCAATGTGCGCCCGCTGGACGCGCCCGATCTCAGCAAGCCCTCCGTGCCCGCCCTCCCCGATGTGCCCGAAAAGGCGGGGTGAGAGGCTGGATCGATGGTCTTACGCGCCCGCGCCTCTGCTGGCCCGCTTGTAAAGCGCCCCGATGTTATAGCCAAAGCCCTCGCGCCAGGCCCAGTTTGCATAGGCTTCGGGGATCGGCGTGGCCTGCGCTTCCTCCGCCGATTTGCCGCTCTTGAGCGCCCTGGCTACTATCTGCTCAAGCATCTTGATATAGTCAACTTCGGCCTGGAAATCCTCCGGCGTGCCAATCGGGCCATGCCCCGGCACGACGGTCTGAAGGCCAACTTCCGGCATCCGCCCCAGGATGCGCAGCCACTCCTCTGGGTGGCCGTCGCCTATCCAGAGGTGCGACTGCACAAAGAGCAGATCGCCCATAAACGCCAGTTTTTCGTTGGGCAACACCAGAAAAGCGTCGCTGTCGGTGTGGCCGCCGCCATAGCAGAGCAGTTCGGCAGAGCGTTTGCTGCCATGAAAGACCAGGCGCTCCTCAAAGGTCTGGTCCGGCAGGCGCAGCGCCAGCCTGGGCGCTGCGGCAATCAGTTCTCGATCTTCCGCAATCTGGAGGGCCAGCCCTTTGCGCTCCTGTTCGTCTTGCTCTGCTGCCAGTTTCGCCTCCAGGGATTGCAGATGCTCCTGGGCGCGTGTCTTATAGTCGAGAATTGCTTTGGCGCCTCTGGTTTCGAGCAGTTCGCGGGTCCGCCCGGTGGAGATAATCACCGTCTCGGCCCCAAACGCCTGATTGCCATGGACGTGGTCGGCGTGGAAGTGACTGTTGATGACATAGGCCACCGGGCGACCCAGCAGTTGCTCTGCCGCCGCGTGCAGATCATCCCCTGCCTGGGGCGTCAAAAAGGTGTCAAAGACAAGCGTGCGCTCGCCCAGATCAATGATGCCCGCATTGCTGCCGGAGCCGGTGCCCTCGATGGCAATCGCGGCGTAGACGCCATCGGCCAGTTGTGTCAGCCGAAAATGGTTGGAGGTTGGCAGGTTGTTGTTGGTAGTCATTGCTCTTCACTCCTTAAAAGAATGGAGGGTTTATGCAGCGCTCAAATGGGTCAGGAAGAAGTCTAGCGTGCGCTTGATGATCTCGCGGGAACGCGGCAGATCATTCAAAATGTCAAAGGCATGCTGCCCTTCTGGATGGTTCAGGCAATCGAGCGTGATATTGCTTGCCAACGCTCCCTGCACAAAGCGATTAATGGATTCATTGATGATGGGGCTATCTTTGCCCGCACGGGCAACCAGCATGGGCGGGAACACCGCAGGTTGCTGGCCGACCAGATAGGCGGGTGAGAACTGCTGTATGGTCTCATCATCGACATCAGGAATCTGCTCGCGCCCGTGCTGAAGGTCCATGACGGCATAATAAGCGGCAGCGCAGCGGATATGCAGCCGGGTTTCGCCAACGGCGGCGCGTACCGCATAGGGGCCACTGGCAGAGAAGGCCCAGATGCCGATGCGATCAGTGTCGATCTGAAGATCGGCGGCGTGCGCCGCGAGATAGCTAATGAGATCATCAATATCGCTGGCGGCATCGTGCAGGCGGGCGTAGCGCTCGGTTGGGCGATGGGTAAAAGTGATACCTATGCAGCCAGAAGCAGCCAGAAGCTGTCCGTAGGAGACAAAGCAGCCCCACTCCTTGGGCTGCGATGCCAGGGGAGCCTCTCCGTGAATAAAGATCACAGCGGGCGCGGTTGAATGAGCATCAAGGCCGGGCGGCATGTAGACATCAAGCTGCAATGCGGCATCATCAAGCTGCTTGTATGCCAGGTTCTTGCGCGCGGAAATGTTTTCCATGCCTGGTATGGCATAGACCACGCGCATCTTCAAAAAATCGTTTTGCTCAGGCATGGTTATGAGTCCTTTTCTTGCTCAACTATTATCCGGTATTTGCGCTGTCTCGCGCGCTGGGCGCGTTCGATAGACTCTGCCAGCCGGGCGAAGCGGTCGCGGACCATCGCGCGCTCAGAGTAGCTGAAGAAGGGACAGCCAGCCAAGCGATGAACTACGCTCTCGTGGGGGTCTGCGCGGCAGCGCCCCAGTGTATATTGTCCCTCCAACGGCTGATAGAAGCAGCAGCGCCCGCAGTGGTTTTTGATGCGCTGCACCCTGCGCGCGATGCCCTCCGCCGAGGCCAGCAGAAGCAGCACACCTCCATAGAGCAGAAATGGACTGCTCAGCAGAAACAGCGGCAACACGCTGTAGCCGGAGGTCGTGCCACAGGCTATGACAATGCCCGCAGCCAGCAAGGCCAGGCCGATGCTGCTCAATGCAATGCCGCTCCTGAGTGTGGGTGGAGATGGTTCGTTCCAGCGGCCCTGTGTCACCAGATAGTGTGGCCGCTGCGCCTGGCTGTGATGGTCAAGATGACGCTGGTGCATCATGCGGTTGCCGCCTCATTCTCTGGGACTGCTGCTGGCTCTCGCTCCTCTGGTTTCGGCTCCTGTTTGGGCAGGTAGCGCTCGGCAACGCCCAGCGCGGTAAAGGCAAAACCCAGCGGGATCAGAAACTTCAGGACGCCAATCACGCCGTAGACCAGCACGACGTTGCCGCTCCACTCAATTGCCAGGCCGCCCAGGAACGCGCCCACCGGGATGGCTGACCAGGCCAGCACTCCGGCGATGCTGATGACGCGGCTGAGCATTTCGTTGGGGACGATCAACTGGCGCAGGCTGCCGGTGTTGATATTAAACAAAATGCCAACCCCGGAGATCAAGGCCCAAAGCAGCACCGCCGCCGGATACCAGGGCGTGAGCGCCAGCGCGACGGTCAGCAAGCCGCTGAGCATCATCGCGCTCAGGGCGACTTTACTAAACGGCCAGCGTTTGCGCAGCGGTCCCGCCAGCAGGGCCAGCACGACAATGCCCACGCTGCCCGCCGAATAGAGAAAGCCAACCTCCGAACTGTTGGCGCCCAATCGCTGCTCGGCAAAAAGGACAAGCTGCGAGCCGGTGGTGGTGCTGATAAAGTTAATCAGCGCCATCATAATCGAGATGTTGCGCAAGACCGGATGGCGCAGCACATAGCGCAGCCCCTCCATGACATCCTGGCGGATGCTCTTCTTGATGCGCTTTTCGCCCTGGTTGAAGCTGGTGGTAATCAGCGAGAGTGTCAGGGCTGAAACCAGGAAGGAGAGCGCGTCAATAATCATCAGCATAGGCAGCGGCATTACAAACAACAGCACGCCTGCCAGCAGCGGCCCAATGACCTGCGCGGCCTGGAAGCTGGCCTGAATGCGCCCGTTGGCTGTCACCAGATCATCTTTCTTGACCAGGCTGGGGATCGCCGCGAACTGGCCGGAGCTAAAGAAGATGCCCAGAAGAGAACTCAAAAAGCCGACAACATATATCCAGGCAACGAAAAAGACGCGATGAGACATGAAGCCGAGCGCTGCCAGCAGCGGGATGGAGCCAATCACTGCCGCGCTGCCGAAGTCGGCCAGGATCATCATGCGCTTGCGGTTCACCCGGTCGCCCAGCGCGCCGATGAGCAGGCCAAACGCCAGATAGGGGATAAAGTTGGCTGCCGTCGAAAGCGCCAGATTGACTGCCGAGCCGGTCAGTTGATAGATCAGCAGCGGCAGGGCAAAGATGGTAAACGAACTGCCGAAGTTGGAGATTGTCTCGCCGGTCAGGAACTTCCAGAAGTCGACATTCAGTTTGCGCGTGGGCGCCGAGGCGCCCAGAGGACTTGCAGACATGTTTATCTCCCTTACTCGCCCGCTTGAACTTCTGCCAGCGGGCTTCGCCGGTAGTTGTCATGGAGTCTCTTTGTCAGGCGTTTCTGGCGGCTCTGGAAATGTCTCCTGCGCCGTTGGTGAGCGCTCATGCGTGGGGTAAAACCCCAGCAGAAACTCGTAGAGCAGCGTGCCCTCATCTGGCTGGTTGGCATGCAAGCGTTCATAGGTGTCGATCAAGGTGGCGAAGCCCTTCCAGAATGCCTGGGCTTCTGCTGGGGTGAGCCGCAGCCAGCGTCGACCCACATGCAGCGCGCGCTCTGGTGGCGCGTCCTCCGAGAATTCCGCCAGCCCGGATAGCACGCTGCGCATCATATCGAGGTGCGTGTAGTCCAGGACTGCCGAAAGAAAGGCTTCTAACCCTTCGTAGCGTGTTGGCGTGGTCGGTGTTGGCGCGAACAGCCGCCGGTCTACCGAAAACTTATAGGCGCTCGCCTGATACTGCTTTTCCAGGATGCCGGAGACCAGCCGCGTGCCGGTAACGCGAATCAGGCCGTGCTGCTCCAGCAGGCCGAGATGGTAATAGAGCCTGGTCTGCGAGAGATGCAGCGCCCGCGCCAGGTCTTTCGCCGTGCGCGCTTCGCCGCGCAGCAGGTTCAAAATGTTCAGGCGCAGCGGATCGGTAATGACCTTCAGCGTCTCCAGGTCCGAGATCATAAAGAAGTCTTCAGGCCGGACCTTTTCATGTTGTGCCTGTTCAGGTGGCTCTTTGCCGTCTTCCCCCATTGCAATACCTATGAACATTTAAAACTTTTAGAATGATTATACCTGGAAAGCGCAAGCAAGTCAAGGGTTAACGAGAAGCGCTTCACAGCCCGGTTCCATCGACGAGCGCGTGGAACACAACGCCCGCCCAGATCGTGCGCGTCCGCACGAAAAGCACTCCCAGGACCAGGCCAAGGGTCGTCTGGGCAACGATCATCTGAGCGAGCGCGAACACAATGTCATTGCCCTGAGACAGATTGAGTGCAGCATGCGCCGCGCCAAAGATGAGCGCGGCCAGAACGATGCCCCAGCCTGTTCCAACCAGCCGAATCAGCCGGGTGAGCAGGATGCCACGATAGAATACCTCCTCGACAAAGGCCGCCTGGAGCAGCACTTGAAGAAGCTCACTCCCAATACTTGCCAGCCCCCTGCCGATAAGCGCCTGGATCACCAGCACCACTATTGGCAGGAAACAACTGATGCCCATCACGAGCCGGACACGGTAGCCGCGCCCAAATCCCAGTTCGCTCCAGGGCACGCCGAGCCGCCGCATGATGAGCAAAGGAAAACCGACATTCAAGAGGAGCAAAATCACCACATTTCCTAATATCAGCAGTGGGAGGTAGCGGCCCGGCAGCGTCTGCACCAGGCCAAAGAGCAGAAAGCTATACCCTATTTCAAGCAGCCAGAACAGCAGCGCCGCGCCAAGCTGCCACCAGAGCTGCCGCCGCGAATAGGGAGCCGCCTCTGCCCACGCGGGAGCAGGCGCGTTGGTTGTGCAGGCGATGGTGACGAGGAGAATCAGAGCATAGGAGATGAGAAACCCCAGGGGCTTGACCAGCGCGGCTGGGCCACCCAGGAGGAGATAGACACCGGCCCCGATGACGTAGAGCGCGGCAAAGAGCCAGAACGCCGGACTGCGAAACCAGGCGTAAAAGATGGCGCGGTCTCTGGTCAGAATGCGGGAAGGTTCCACGCTCCCGCTGGAAAGTGGTTCCATGACCTGTTCCTGTCGATTGCTGATAACCGTCTATGATATAATCATTGCCCCTGGCAAAGAGAAAGGCGCTGTGAGCAAAAGATGCACGTAGAGAGGCGTGATGCCAGAGCGCTCTATTATAGTGCCACACGCGGCGCCCCTCTGGCATCAGCAGTTGAATACAGGCTTCAGCCACGCAGCCGCGCCAGCGCCCGCGCCAGTTCCTGCTCCAGTGGCAAAGCGCCTGGGCAGCGGCTCACCTCCTGAGCTAACTGCCCGATAGCCTCCGCGTGCGCCACCAGCGCTCGATTGCGC
>Ga0209581_1002568_pt1 | contig 17054 bp, 14 predicted proteins | sample Coa_R2_FD_187160 | JGI IMG/M metagenome (GOLD analysis project Ga0209581, IMG submission 187160) | Surface soil microbial communities from Centralia Pennsylvania, which are recovering from an underground coalmine fire - Coalmine... | ecosystem: Environmental > Terrestrial > Soil > Unclassified ...
GCGGACGCAGCGAAGCCAGTGGCGAATCTGCCTGCGCGGACGAAGGCGCCGGCCCGGTTGGACGATTCGCCATGCTGTTCATAGGCGGCGGCGTGACCGGCAGCGCGCTGTAGCCGTTGGACGAAATGCCCTGCGAAGCCGAGGACGAGCGCGCAAAACTGCCGTTGCCACCAACCGGAACAGACGGGTAGTACGAACTGCGGTCGTAGCGGCCCGACTGCTGCGGTTGCTGCCCCTGGCTGTCAAAGCCGGTGGCGATGACGGTAATCTTGACCTTGCCATCATAGGACGGGTCCTGCACCGCGCCGAAGATGATGTTGGCCTCTGGATGCGCCGCCTTGCTGATAATATCAGCTGCCTCGTTGACCTCGTAGAGCGTCAGGTCGGTGCCGCCGGTAATATTGAACAGCACGCCGCGCGCCCCGCTGATATCGATGTCGAGCAACGGGCTGGCAATCGCCAGCTGGGCGGCATCAATGGCACGCGACTCGCCGCTGCCCTCACCGATGGCCATGAGGGCAGAACCGGCCTGCGACATGATCGTCTTCACGTCAGCGAAGTCAAGGTTGATGAGGCCGGGGACGGTAATCAGGTCGCTGATGCCCTGAATGCCCTGACGCAGCACATCATCGGCCAGCCGGAAGGCTTCCGAAAGCGGCATACGCTTATCGGCCACCTGCAAAAGGCGGTCGTTGGGTACGGTGATGAGCGTATCCACGTGCTGCTTCAGATTGGCGATGCCCTCCTCGGCGGCGAGGCGGCGCTTGTTGCCCTCGAAGGTAAAGGGCCGGGTCACGACGCCGACGGTAAGCGCGCCGACCTCGCGGGCAATCTGCGCCACGACCGGGCTGGCCCCTGTACCGGTGCCGCCGCCCATTCCGGCGGTAATAAAGACCATATCGGAGCCTTTGAGGGCCTCGTAGATCTCCTCCGCGTTCTCCTCCGCAGCCTTCGCGCCAATAGAGGGGTTGCCGCCGGCGCCGAGGCCACGAGTCAGCTTGTCGCCGATACGGATCCAGTGTGGGGCCTCCGTTTGCAGCAACGCCTGTGCATCGGTGTTGATGGCGATAAATTCAATCCCTACCATACTGGCACGAATCATACGGTTTACCGCATTGGTTCCCCCTCCTCCAACACCGATCACCCGAATCTGGGCAAAGCCCTCAACTTGATGATTTCCCATTGGTACCATAGTGGCCTCCTTTACCTACGGAAGAAACGCGCGCAGCCAGCGCCCGAAACGATTGACAACATTCGTATTCCCTTGCTCTTCCCGTTCCTCGTCCTCAATGAGGAAGGAAGTGTGCCGCAGGCCCCATAACAACAGACCGACCGAGGTGGCATAGGCCGGACGGCAGATGGAATCGGCCAGGCCGTGCAGTCCGAGCGGAGAGCCGAGACGTGCAGGCAGGTCGAGCGTTTGCCCCGCCAGTTCCAGAATGCCCGGCAACTCCGCTGACCCGCCCGTCAGAACCAGGCCCGCCGGGAGCAGCCCCTCGTAGCCAGATTTTTTAATCTCCTCATGCACCATTTCAAAGAGTTCTTCCACGCGGGCCTGGATAATTTCCGCCAGCAATTTACGCGGCACCAGGTCGTTGCAGTCCGGCATAAATTGCGCCAGGTCTATCATATCGTCCTCGGAGATGGTGGCAGGGTCGCAGTGTCCATAGGTCACTTTGAGTTCCTCGGCCACCCCGAAGGGCAGGCGCAGGCCGATGGCGATGTCGCTGGTAATCAGGTTGCCGCCGACGGGCAGCACGACGGAATGCCAGATAGCCCCATCGGCAAAGACGGCGACATCGGTGGTGCCGCCGCCCACATCGACCAGCACCACGCCCAGGTCAGTCTCGCCGTCGCCCAGCACCGCCTCGCTTGAGGCCAGCGGCTCCAGCACCAGGTCCTCAATCTCCACCTGCGCCTTATGCACGCACTTAATCAAATTGTGAATGGAAGAAACCGAGCCGGTCACGATGTGCGTCTCTACCTCCAGGCGGAAGCCGGACATGCCGATCGGGTTCTTGATACCCTCCTGACCATCCACGACGTAGCCGCGAGGAATGACATGGATCACCTCACGGTTGGCCGGCATAGCAATGGCCCGCGCCACCTCGATGGCACGGCTGATGTCGTTCTGCACGATGTCGCGATGACTGGGCGAGATAGCGACAAAGCCCTTGCTATTCTCCGATTCGATATGGCTTCCTGCAATGCCCACGTAGGCGGTGGTAATGTTCTTCCCTGAAAGGCGTTCTGCACGATCAAGCGCCGCAGCAATGGATGTGACGGTCTCTTCAATGTTCACCACCACCCCACGGCGCAACCCCTGTGAAGGGCAGGTGCCAACGCCAACAATATTCAGTTTCCCGTCGCGGTCCAGCTCGCCGACGAGAACGCAGATTTTTGTTGTTCCTACGTCGATACCGACAATCACCCGCTCTTGCACGATACACGCTCCTATCGGGCGGTCACTGTGAGACGCACTACGTTAACTCTGTAAGGTATAAACAGGCCGCAGGCCGAAACGTAGATCAACCGTCGCGAGATGCAGTTGTTGTCTCTGCGCCAGCGCGAGAATTTGCTGGAGTTCCAGCAGGCGGTTCTCCAACGGATTGCGGTCACCGGTGCTGCCAAGATAGGCGCGCCAGCCCGCCGGACTGACAATGACAAATGAACCGGCTTCTCCCGGCGCGACGGCCAGAGTATCCGTATAATCCAGGGTAAAGGCCGTAAGGCCCGTAAGCCGGGGCAGGTCGCTGAAGACCTGCATCGCAAAACGGACGGCGGAAGCATTCAGGTGACTGCCGGGTTGAATTCTCCCGCTACCCTTTCCTGTCGCTATATCTTTGCGCGTGTCCACGACTGCCATCAACTGACCCGCCCCCGGCGTCTCGCTCGCCAGGGCGATCACCACTCCCTGCGCGTCCACGCTATAGGTGCCATATTTTGTCTGCCAGAGCAGAACCGGCACGCGCTCGCTCACCGCTACCGACAACTGATTGGGCCATTGCCGCGAGACGCTGGCCGAGGAGACCGACGGCAGCGCCTCGACACGTGCGGTGAGCGAGGCGACATCTACCAGAAAGATGTTCTGCCCCTGCATGCCCATGTTTTGAATGGTCTGGATCAGGGCGCTGTTATGCGTTCCCGTGACGTTGACCTGCTCGATGCGAAAGGCCGTACCGGTCAGGGCAAAGCTGGAGCCGAGAACGGCAGCAACCGCAAGAGCGAGGAAGCCCAGCACCTTCCAGAGCAGACCTCGACGCCGACGCCGGGGAATCGGCGTGCCGTTGTATGGCGGCAACTGGCGGCGCGGCAGAGGTCGGCCAGCCAGCCCGCTCTGCGAGAGGCGGCGCGGCACCATGCCACCAGAGGTCTGCTGGCGCTGGCGGGCGCGGAAACGCTCCTCGCGCCGCCGCTCAAAATCGCTCCATGCCTGCTCCGGCTCAACCTCCTGTGACAGCGTGACGATGCGCTGCTGGTACTGTTTTGCCTGCGCCCTCTGCGCCCCTCTCGCCTGCTGCTCCAGCGATGCTCGCCTCGTCAATGGACGTTTGTATGTGTGAGAGGCTCTCTGCTCTCGTTGTGGTCGGTAGTTTACCATATGACCCCCCAGACGCCGCGCAACTCGACTTCCAGTTCCAGGTCCACCCCGAATTGCTCCAGTACGCGGTCATGTGCTTCGATAATCAATGCTACGATGTCGGCGGCGCTTGCCCCCCCTGAGTTGATGATAAAGTTGGCGTGGCGCGGCGAAATCTGCGCCTTGCCGTGCATTTTGCCCTTCAGCCCGGCGGCCTCGATCAGGCGACCGGCGAAATCGCCCGGCGGGTTCTTGAAGATGGAACCCGCGCTCTGCTGCGGCGGCTGCGTCTGCTTGCGATGCAGCCTGTATTGCTCCACCAGCGCGCGCAGCTTCTGCGGCTCCTCACGGTGCAGGCGAATGCCCAGTTGCAGCACGATCTCTTCCGGCTCGATCATGGCGCGCGGAGCCGGAACCGGGTAGCCCGCCTCATTGAACTCGACGCGCCGGTCGGCGCGGAAGCGGCTGTTGCGATAGGCCAGCGCCAGTTCGTCATGATTGAGACGGCGCACAACCGGGGCCTGCTGCGGCATTTCTGGCTCGTCGCGCAGTTCTGAGCGCCTGACATCCAGTTCATCGACCCATTCCAGCACACGCCCGATCTCACTGCCGTGCGCGCCCGCGTTGCTGACAACGCCCCCACCCAGCGTACCGGGGATACCGGGGCCAAATTCCAGCCCGCCCCAGCCCTTCGCTACCAGATCGTTGATCAATTTCGGCCAGTTCACCCCTGCATCTGCTATGAGCAGGGCCGTACCGTCGCCGCGCTCCTCAATGCTATAGCGGTCGAAGGCGATGCGCGCCACGATGCCGGAGACACCCATATCGGAATAGAGAATGTTGGTGCCATTGCCGACAAACAATACCGGCCAGCGCAGCGTCGAACAGAGCTTCACCAGTTCAATCAGTTCTTCCTGTGATGCCAGCGAAATCCAGATGTCCGCCTTGCCGCCGACGCCAAAGGTATTATGGCGGGAGAGCGGCTCGTTGACACGCACGCGCTCGCCAAAACGCGGGCGCAATTCAGCGTGAGCAAGCTCTATATCAAATTGTTCAAAATCAAAAGCCATAAGCGTGTTCCCCTGGAGCTTTCCAGAAAGCTACCTCCTCTTCACCTCACCGGCCACGTCTTCTTGCAAAAGCATTTCAGTTACCGTATAGACATCGCCCGCGCCCATAATGAGTACCAGATCGCCTGGACGCAGGACGCGGCGCAGCTTGCTGGCCGTTTCCTGCACGCCGCCACTATGTATCACCTTGCGCCGCCCATCGGCGAAAGCCGGTTGCTGCGCGATGGCCGCCACCAGGTCTCGCGAGGAAATCAGGCCGGTGTCGCGCTCGCGCGCCGGGAAAATGTCGGCGATGAGCGCCACATCAGCCGCGTCAAAGGCGGCGCGAAACTGCTCGAAAAAGGTCTTTGTCCGGCTAAACATGTGCGGCTGGTAGACCGCGACCAGCCGACGTTCAGGATACCGCTGGCGAGCCGCCAGCAAGGTCGCCTCGATGGCAGTGGGATGATGGGCGTAGTCATCGACAAGGATGATATCCTCTACCTGCCGCACCTGCCCGTTTTCTCCCCCGATTGCCAGCGAGCCGCTGTGACGGATCTCAAAGCGCCGTCGGATGCCGGAAAAGTCCTCCAGCGTCTGCCTGATCGTCGCAGCATCCACGCCGAGCAGGGAGGCCGCAGTGAGGGCAGCCAGCGCATTTTGCACATTGTGGACGCCTGGCAGGCGCAGGCGGATGGTCTCCGCCCACAGCGTGCCGTCTGGCCCACGCACGCGAAAGCTTGTCTCGCCTTCCAGCCGCACATCAACCGCCTGAAACGCCGCCTGCTCCATCTGTATAGACGCCGCGCCCGCCCCTTTTTTTGCGGATGCGACGGAGCAGGTGACGACGCGGCCCGGCCAATCGCTCAGCCGGTGGCGCAGTTCCAGACAGCCAGGGCTATCGGCATTCAGGACAAGCGTTGGCGGCAGTGACCGGTCGTCGCTCATATCCATGCCGCGTATGAAATGCTCAAACGCGGCCAGGAATGCCTCGTAGTCGGCGAAGAATTCGGGGTGTTCAAACTCAATCGAAGTCACAACCACCAGACGAGGGTGATAGTGCCAGAAATTGTGATTGAACTCGTCGGCTTCGTTCACCGCGTAGCGGCTCTGGCCGAGACGGTAGTTCGCGCCGAAACGCGGGACGACCGCGCCGATCTCGACCGTCGGGTCGAGACCGGCATCGACCAGCATCAGCGCGAGCATGGCAGTGGTCGTTCCCTTGCCATGTACCCCACTCACCGAGAGCAAACACTTCCCACGCATCAACTCGCCCAGCAGTTCCTGCCAGGGGATGACCCGCACGCCCCGCCGCCGCGCCTCCGCCAGTTCCGGGTTATCCGCGTCAAGGGCCGTCACCGCCGGGCTGACCACCAGGGCATCGATCTCAGCGCCCTCTACCACTACATGCTCCGGGTTATGTCCGATGACCACCGCAATGCCTGCACGCTCCAGCATACGAGTGGTTGCTGAAGCTTGCCGATCACAGCCGGTCACGACATCGCCCGCCAGCCGCGCCATCTGCGCGACAGCGGAGATGCCCTGGCCGCCTATGCCCATAAAATGTAAGCGAGAATGTCTCTGTTTCAAACTTTCGCGTCCTGATTGTGCCTGTTTTGCGCTGCTGCGCCCGCCAGTGTCTTTATATGTAAAGCGATTTCTCGCGTTGCGTCCGGTTTCGCGATTCTCCCGGCTGCCTGAGCCATTGACTCAAGTAGTGAACGAGACGAGAGAACAGCTATTACACGATCCAGCAGCATTTCGGGTGTCAGATCATCATCGCGAATGACCTGCGCCGCCTGCTGGCGTCCAAACATGTCCGCGTTCACCTCCTGCGGTGAGCCACCGAGGGCCGGTGGTAGCGGAACCAGGATGCTCGGTTTGCTCAAGACGGCCAGTTCGCTCAGGGTTGCCGCCCCGGAGCGACACAGGACCAGCTCTGCTGCTTGCAGGGCCGACGGCATCTCGGCGTCCATGTATGGAACCAGATGGTAACGTTGTTTCTCCTGATCGGCCAGGTTCGCCATCGTTTGTTCAGCCAGTTCGCGTGTTTCGTCAAATAGCTTCTTGCCGCTAATTTGCAAAACCTGACAATGGGTGAGAAGCCCTGGCAGGGCGTGACAGACAACCTGATTGAGATGTCTGGCCCCCTGGCTGCCTCCGGTGACAAGCAGCACTGGCACTTCCGCCTCCAACCCCAGCGAGCGCCGCGCCTCCTGTGGAGAGCTGGCCCGCGCCTCTAAGATTGCTTCTCGTACCGGATTACCGAGTTGCAATGTTTTCCCTCGCGGAAAATACTTCAGCGAATCGGCGAAGGCGACCGAAATGCGCGTCGCCAGCGGCGCGATCAGGCGATTCGACAGATTGGGCGAAACATCCTCCTGGTGCATCAGGAAAGGCACACCATTGAGACGAGCCGCCACTCCCGCCGGAACCGCGACATAGCCGCCACTGGTGAAGACGACGTGCGGGCGAAACGTGCGCACGATGCGCACCGCCTGCGCCATACCCACCGGCACCCTTGCCACCCCCGTTACCGTTTTCCATGAGATGTACCGTTGCAACTTGCCAGCCTTGATAATGGCGTAAGGGAAACCCATCTGTGGGGCCAGTTCGGTTTCCAGACCATCGTCACTGCCCAGGTACAAAATCTCGGCCTGATACTCCTTCTGTAACTGCGTCGCCACCGCCAGAGCCGGGTAGATGTGACCCCCGGTGCCGCCGCCGGATACTAACACTCTCATACGCAATACAACCCACCAGACTTTATATGCACCAGACCCGGTCAGAGGGTGGGCCGGAAGGGCAGGCTCCGGGTCGGGCCTGCTCCCGCTGGCCAGCACGGGTACTGCAAGCCCTACCCCTCCATCTCTCCAGCCCTCTGGCCGGTTGCCTGGATAACCCGGTTTACTCCGGTATCTCTTCTTTACGCCTTCCGCCTGCGCAGGCCAACCGTAAGGGTGCGGCGCAGCGCGGGCGTCTCCGGTTCGCGAATGTAACGCGAGATGTTGAGCAAGACGCCGATAGCCGCCATGGAGACGACCAGCGACGAACTGCCATAACTAATGAACGGCAGCGGCACCCCCGTGTAGGGAATGGTGCCGGTGGTGGCGCCAATGTTGATCATGGCCTGCAAGACCAGCCAGGTCGTGATCCCCGTTGCCAGCAACGCGCCGTACATGTCCTGCGTGCGCCGGGCCAGCCGGAAGCCGCGAAAAGCGAGACACAAGAATAAAATGACGATAATGGCGGAACCGAGCAGGCCCAGCTCCTCACCGATAATGGCCATAATCGAGTCCGTATAGGGCATCGGCAAGTAGCCCGTCTTCTGACGGCTCGCGCCGAGACCCACGCCAAACCAGCCGCCCGAACCCAGAGCCAGCAACGACTGGTAGAGTTGCATGTTATATCCCGTAATATTGCTAAAGGGGTTGAGAAACCCCAGCAGGCGCAGGGCGCGGTAGCCGCTGAACGCCTCCTTGAGAAAGATGAGGCCGCCGCAGACCATCGCCAGCAAAAACTGCACGATATTCGCGCCCGCCGTAAAGAACATGGCCGTCGCCATCCCGGCGATGATAATGGCCGTTCCCATGTCGTTTTCCAGCAGGATCAGGCCAAGAATCAGGCCGACCAGGATGACGAAGGGGGCCAGGCCGTAGAGAAAGGTGCCAACCTGGTTACCCTTGCGCGCCAGCCAGTCCGCGATATACAGAGCCAGCACCAGCTTGGTCAGCTCGCTCGGCTGAAACGAGAAGAACGAGCCGAAGGCCAGCCAGCGCGACGCTCCATACACCGTGACGCCAAATTTCAGTACGATCACCAGCAGGGGCAGCACAATCGCCATGCCGATCAGCGAGAAACGCCGCCAGATGCGATAATCGACACGCATGGTCACCAGCATGGCCGCCAGCCCTACCACCATGCCCCAGAACTGGCGCAGGAAAAAGTAGGACGGGTCGCCATAGTAGCGCGCTGCCGTGAACGAGCTTGCGCTGTAGACCATCACCAGGCCGATGCAGAGCAGGGCCAGCGTGATGACCAGCAGCCAGGGGTCGATCTTGCCCGCCACGCGCGGCAGGCGCATCTCCAGCTCGGCCAGCTTTTTCTGCTCCTCCGCGCTGATGACCTGCGCGCTCACATCTTCCTGCTCCGATTCCCACAGTCGCCAGCCGCCCGTGATGCCACTGCGCCTGCCCACCGGCGCCGGGCCGACGAGCGCGCCCCGTCGAGTCGGCAGGCTCTTGCGCGGCCCAGGGGACGAGGCAGGAGTCGCAGAACGCGCCAGCGCCTGCCGCCGCGAGCCACCGGCAACAGAGAGCGAGCGCCGACTCTGCACCCCGGCACGGCTCCCACCCGCGCGTGAAGGCGACCCGCCATGTTCCTGCGCGTAGCTTTCCAGCGCGGGCGAACGCATCACCGGCGTCTGCTCCTGCTGGCCCTTGCGCCGCTCCAGTCGCGTCCGGCTCTCGCCTGCTCTGTTCGGTTGTCTCCCGTTGTCGCGTGACATCGCTACTTTTCCCCGGCCAGACCCTTGACATAGAACAAATTTTCGAGTATAGTTATTTACAGGAAGCAGGAGAGGGTTATTTCTCCTGACCGCCGGGAGCGGACTGTTCCTGCATCAGTTGCAGGGCCTGCTCCAGATCGAGATCATTGAGCGCCTGCGGATGTATCTGCTGCAGGTCGACGATCTTGATACCCTGTCCGCGCTGCAATTCAGCCCAGGGGTCATTGCCCAGCATCGGTATTTCCGGTCCTTCAGCGTCGGCTGCCAGCTCTGCCCCGGCGCTGGCTGTTGCCTCTCTGGAGAGGCCGAGTAGTTCGCGCCAGGTGTCGCTCAGTTCCGGCTCGTCTTGTCCGGCCTGCTGAGCCGGTTCTTCCTGCTGATGCTTATTCTGTTCGGATTGCATGTCTTCCTTCGCTATTCCCATCCCAGGCCACCCGCAAGGGGTGGCCCTACTATATACGAGGCCCTCCGACCGCCCCTGTATAGCCAGACGATTGCGATTTTACCTTTTCAGATCGTCGGGCGGAACCTGATAGTATTCCATAAGTTGTTGGGCGATGGCCTTCCAGAGGGGGGCCGCCGCCGTGCCGCCATAGATGGTGGCCTGTGGCCGGTCTATTTTGACCAGGATGACGAACTGCGGGTTCTGCGCCGGGATGAAGCCGGCTACCGAGGCTTCCGTCTCGGAGTCAGAGATACCCTGTGTCGTCGCGGTTCCCGTCTTGGCTGCTACTGTGTAACCCGGCACTTTAGCCGTCTGCGCCAGCCCGATGGTTGCCGCCTCCTCTAGCATGCCCGTCAGCAGTTGAGCCGCGCGGGCGCTGATGACGCGCCGCACTACCTGTGGCTGCGTCGTCGCGTCCCGCCCATTGTTGTCGATTGAGGCCAGCAGGTACGGGCGCATCATGACGCCGCCATTGGCGATGGCTTCGTAGGCCAGCGCGACCTGGAGCGGCGTGGCCTCGATGCTCTGGCCGAACGCCTGGCGGGTCAGGTCGCTGGGCGTCCAGACCTGCGGGCTGTTCGTCGGCGTGCGATAGTAGCCGGGGGCCTCCGGGCCATCATGGAGACCGGTGGGCTGGCCGAAGCCGAAGCGCGCCAGGTACGGGTAGTAGCGCGACGCGCCTAAGATGTTGTGCGCCACGTAGGCGGCGCCGACGTTGGCCGAGTGTTCCAGCACCTGCGTCATCGTCTCCGTCCCATAGGCCAGATCATCCCAGTTGTAGACCGTTGGCGCGTCCGGGAAGGTGATGTAGCCCGGATCGACCAGCGTGGTCTCAGGCGTGATCAGTTGCTGGTCGAGCGCGGCTGCCATCGTCACGGCCTTCATTGTCGACCCCGGCTCATAGGCGCAGTAGAGCGCCGGATTGAAGTAGACATCTTCACTGCCCAGACAGCCCTTCTGGTTGGCGTACTGCCAGTATGAGTTCGGGTCGAAGGTTGGATAGCCGGCCATCGCCACCACCGCCCCGGTGCGTGCATTGAGAACCACTACCGTGCCGCTCTGCGCCCCCAGTTGCTTCACCGCCTGCGCCAGCCCCTGCTCTACAAAGAACTGGATATCGCTATTGATGGTCAGCGTCAGGTCAGCGCCGGACACCGGGTTTTGCTCGGTGCTGGGGCCGACGACGAGCGGGTTGCCGTTCAGATCGGTCTCAGCCGTCAGGCTGCCCGGCCTGCCCGAAAGCAGCGCGTTGTACTGACCCTCGATGCCGTAGACACCCTGATTGTCGGTATCGCTCTGCGTCACGTAACCGAGAAGCTGCGCCGCCAGGGTACCCTGCGGATAGACACGCCAGGTTCGCGAGACCAGAAAGATATCCGGCAGGTGCATCGCCTGTAATTGCTGGCTCTGCGTCGGGTCGATGCGCGTCGCTATGCGCATCGTCTGCAGGCCACTGTTAAAGTCCTTGTATAACCGATCTTCCGAGACCTGCGGCAGAACGTGATGCAGTGAGTGAATCAATTCCGCCAGGCTGGCCTGGTAATCGTCTGGATGGTCAACCGAAAACTGGATCGGCTCGATATACACGTCATCGCGCACAACGTTGGTTGCCAGGATACGCCCCTGGGCATCGTAGATGAGGCCGCGAGGCGCGTTCAGCACGATATTCTGTATATGTTCGTCGAGGGCCAGCTGCGCCAGGTTATGGCCGCTATGCGCTTCAACGACCTGCCAGTAGTAGAGCCGACCCAGCAGGATCAGCATGCCGAAACAGACCAGCAAGAAAATGAGCATCTGTCGATTGCGGGCGCGTCTCAGTTCCTGGCTCACTTCTTGCCTCCTTCCTTTTCGGCGTTATGGTTTGAATCGCTGCTTGAGATCATCGCTCGGAATCGGCCTGAGATGCGGGACGATCACCACCTGAACGGTCGAGGGGTCGGCGGGAACCAGTCCCATGTGCTTTGCCTGCGCAGCGATATAGGCCGGTGATTGCTCCTTCGCGATAGTATTTACCAGGTCCTGATTCTGACGCTGCAATGCCGACTCCTGCGCGTGCAGGGCAAGCAAGGTATTGTTGGCGCTGATAGCCTGGTTGAGTTGCGACAGGTAGAGCAGGGCCATCAGACCGATGAGCAGAACGCTACAGACGGAGAGCGCGACCGGCCCCATGTGGAAGAGAAACGGGTAGAGTTGCCGTCGTCGCTTCGCAGCCTGAATCGGCCCCGGCGCTACGCTTTTCGGTCTTTGATCTTTCGTCATCTGCCGCAAATCCTTGAGACTCGAACAGGCCCTGCTGTCAGAGCCTGCTGTGTTATGCACGGCATGGCGTGCGACGCACTACGAACCGACGACTATTTCAGCAGCCCGCAGCCGGGCGCTGCGAGCGCGAGGGTTAGCCAGAACCTCCTGCGCTGTCGGAGTGACCGGCTTGCGAGTGAGCAGACGCAGGCGAGCTTTGTGGCCGCACACACAGACGGGTGTGCCGGGCGGGCAGATACAATCCCTGCTCTCGCGCCGCATAAACTCCTTAACCAGTCGATCCTCCAGCGAATGAAACGAAATAATGACCATGCGGCCCGCGCGCTGCTCCACACCTCCATACTCACTTTCTCTTCCGCCTGCACGCTGCACGCTGGCAGTCAGGATATCCAGTACCTGCGGCAGCGCCGTCTCCAGTTGCTCCAGTTCACGGTTGACCGCGATGCGCAGCGACTGAAAGACGCGCGTTGCCGGGTGAATTGCACCGTATTTATAAGGAACACCTGCCGCAGCCAGCGCCGCCAGCCGGGCAGTTGTGCGAATCGCGCCTTTCTCTCGCTCGCGCACGATACGTCGGGCAATCTGGCGCGAGCGATGTTCTTCGCCATAGCGCCAGAAGATGTCGGCCAGTTCCTGCTCGCTCAGCGTATTAACCAGATCGGCGGCGGTCAGCGCCTGTGACTGGTCGAGACGCATATCCAGGGGTCCCTCGGCGCTGAAGGAGAAACCGCGTTCGGCGCTCTCCATCTGATCGGATGAGAAACCCAGATCGAGCAAGACACCCTGTACAGACACAAAACCGGCCTCGTTTGCGAGACGGGCCAGTTCGGCGAAGTTCCCGTGTACCAGTACCAGCCGCCCTTGCTCCACCATCTGCGGAAGACGCTCCCGCACCCGCTCCAGCGCCAGGGCATCGGTATCGATCCCTAAGACCTTCCCGTCGGGGGCCGACCGCTCAAGGATAGCAGCAGTATGCCCACCTCCGCCAAGCGTGCCATCGATATAGTGACCGCCGGGCGCGGGCCGAAGATATTCCAGCACCTCTTCCAGCATCACCGGCACATGTCGTGTTTGCATCGTTTCGCAATTCTCTATTGATATAAGCGCGTTTTCTATTTTTATGTGCTTTGTGTGCTTCTATTTAGAAGGGATTTGTTCCCCCTTCGCTTTCCAGTCGCTCCTGGTAGGCGCGCCAGGTTGCGCGGTCCCAGATTTCAAAATGATCGCGCACGCCCGCCACCGTGACCTCGGAGCCGAGGTTAGCGTAGGCGCGCAATTTCGCAGGGATAATCATGCGTCCCTGCCCGTCCAGTTCCACCTCACTGGCGCTCGGGTAAATGCGCCGCTCGAAGTCGCGCAACTCCTCACTTGTCTTGCCCGAAGTCAGTTCCGCCGACTTCTCTTCCCAGCGATCCATGGTATAGACCGATAAGCAAGCGCCCATGCCCTTGCTGATGACGGCGCCGCGATCCATCTGCGCCCGGAAACGGGCTGGAACGGCCATGCGCCCCTTCGTATCGATCGTATGCTCATACTCGCCAAGAAACATAACACCTGTTTTTCCTAACGCACCTCAAAGGGCTAAATGGAAGCCGTGCCGATACCTCCACTCCAGGGCAGAACCCTGTTATTCTCCCTTGTTTCAGGTCTGCCCCTCCACTTTCCTCTTTATACATCGAACACGCCTTCCATTTTTCCCCACTTTTCCCCACTTCCATTATAGCATGAACAAGCGGAACGCGAAAAGGGAGTTTTCCACCAATTTGGCTGTATACCGGTGGAAAACCTGTGGATAACTGAGAATGCGTCATGGGTTGACATACTTTGACATTAACGGGTACACCAGTGTGTATCAGAATGTACCACTACCAGTAGCCATCCATCGACCTTTTTCTATCGAATGCTTGCGATTAGCCGAACAAGTTGCCAACCATTCTCTGCCACATGTTTCCAGAAAAAATTTTCCAGCAAGCAGGCGGGCAAAATGATAGCCCGTTAGTCATGCTGAGTAAAAGAGCCTGTGGGAGAAACGCTTCTGAATAGAGAGAGGTAATACCCTCAACTCGACGCGCTCTCATACCTCTTCAACCCGAATTTGAACAAGAGCGATGCGCCAATCACCAGCAGCACAGCGAAGACGAAAAATGCCGCCAGCACGAAAGGCGAGAGCGTGCCGGTCAGGGCCCGGGCGGGGATGGTGGTCATGACGCCGACGGGGATGACCCAGGTGAGGATGAGCCGCGTCCAGCCTGGGTAGAGGCCGAGAGGGTAGCGGGCCAGCTGGAAGAGGCCGTCGAAGACCCACGTGAAGAGGAAGCCCGCGCTCCAGAAGACCAGGCTCGTGAAGAGCAGCAAAATGGCGTAGAGTAGCAGGATGGCGATGCCAAGTGCGAGCAGAAAGCTGATGACCTGCCACAGCGTCAGCGATTGAGGCAGGCGCGCTACGGCGATACCCACAACGCCTGCTCCCAGCAGCAGATCGAGGGCGGGCAGTAGCTTCCAGTAGCGGAAGCTCGCCAGGAACTGGACGGGCAACGGGCGCAGCAGCGTGAAATCGAAGCGGCCCGTCCAGATCTCGCCATCCAGTCCGGCCAGCCGCTCAAAGCTCGTGCCAATCACCATGTTGCGCAGCGCGCTCAGAATGAGATATGTTCCCAGCAGGGCCAGCGTGGCCGCGAACGTCCAGCCGTGTATCGCGCTGACCTGACTGAAGAGAACGACGATAGCCAGAATGCCCGTTCCCAGGCTCAGTAGCGAATTCAGCACGCTGATCAGAAAATTTGCCCGATAGGCCATCTCCTCCTGAATGGAGACGCGCATGAAGCTCCATATGAGTTGCAGATAATACATGATACTATCCTCCTATCGCTGTGTAGTGGCGCACGCCGACACGCCAGATAAGCAGAGACAGGCCAGCTGCGACGACGAACCACGCTATCTGATACGCGAAACCGGTAAGCATCTGAGCGGGATTTAGCTGCCCGAGTAGCAGTTCGATGGGAAAGCCGATCATGTAGCGGAACGGCAGCACGATAGCGAGCGATTGCAGGATGCCGGGCAAAAGCACAACCGGGGCAACCTGCCCGGCCAGCAGGAAGATCAGAGCATCCTGCACCGCCAGCAGCGCGTCCGCTCGTGTCGCCCAGAAGGCCAGCAGGGCCAGCCAGTAGCCCCAGAAAAAGCGCAGCAGCCACGCCAGCAGCAAGGCTGCCCGCAACAGACGCTCCTGGCAGTAAAAAACTGCTCTCTATCGGTGAGGCAGCCCGGCGTGTTGGCGTGCGCGTCTCCGCCATCCGCTTCTGGGAAGAGCAGGGCCTTGTCCGGCCAGCGCGCGACAAAAGCAGCCATTACCGCCTCTACGACGAGCAGCAGGTGCGCCTGCTCCAGATCGTCACCCTCCTGCGCAAAACCGGTTACAACCTGGAAGCCACGCGCACTGTCCTCTCCCGGCTGGCAACCGGCACCCCGCAGCAGGCCCTGCAAGCAGCCCGACAGCGCCTCAACGACCTCTCCGCCGCCAGCCGCCGCTGCGCCGAAGCAACCGCTGCTGCGTGGCAATATATGCACAGCAACTTTTTAGCCGGGTAATCCACTCTCGCCCTGGCCCACCCGCTCTGCTCCCGACCTCCCATCACCACCTCTGAACCAGGAATCAACAACTCGAATAGGTATTTCTACCTAATGCATACTATCTGGACGAAAACAGTAGGCAGTGTATGTGAGCATAAGCGCAAGAAAGTTTGCGAAATCACGTTAAAAATGTGAAAAAAATAGCAACCAGAACCGCCGAACTGTGATATACTCATCCCAACACTATGATTACCTATCCCTGCAGGAGAGTTCTGGCCGAGTCAGGTAAGAAAGGTCTATGTTTACTCGCTTTCTGTATGCCATAGAAAGAGTAGGAATAGAATTCTATGCACATCTGTCTGATTATCGATAACCCGGAAACGCCGCATCATCCCATTATTGCCAGTGTAGTGCAAAAGCTGAGCGCGGCCCATTGTGTGCGTATGCTCGATGTGCGCCAGCGCACGGGCGCGCAGGCCCTGGCAGAAGAGGAACAGCACACGCCAGCCGACCTGTATCTCTTGAAATCGCACGTGCCGCAGGCGCTGGAAGTCGCGCAGGCGCTCGAACAACGAGGCGCGCTGCTGGTCAACAGCTACGCCTCGACGCTGGCCTGTCAGGATCGCGTGCTGTTGAGTCAGCGCATGGAAGAGGTGGGCCTGCCCTGGCCGCGCAGCATGGCCTTCCCCTCGCTGGCGCATCTGCTGGCCCAGGATGACCTGCTGGCGACACTCTCCTTTCCACTCATCGTCAAAAGCCGCTATAGTCGGCGCGGGGACCTGGTGGCAAAGGTGGGGAGCAGCGAGCAATTGCGCTCATACCTGCCGCAATGGAGCCAGGAGCCGATCGTGCTGCAACAATTTATGGCCGGTGACGGCTGGGACATCAAAATGTGGGTGATCGACGAGCAGATTTTCGCCGCGCGCAGGCGCACGCCGCTGGCCGGTGAGGGAAAGAAGGACTATCCCATCGGGCCGGACGAGCTACCTGAAGCCTGGGCGCGTATCGCTCGCGAGATCGGGCGCGCCTTCCAGTTGCGTCTCTACGGCGTTGACCTGCTGGTCTCCGAGTCCGGGCCGGTCATCGTCGACGTGAACTCCTTTCCCGGCTTTCGCGGCGTCCCCGGCGCGGACGACGCTCTGGCGCAACTGGTGGAACGCATCGGGCAGGAAAGTCAACAGGGACATACAGACGGCGCGACAACTCTCTCCATCAACGACCTGCCAGCAGTAGTGAGGCGGCTGTGCGAGCGAGCGGGCCTGCTCTTGCTGCCCGGCGCGCGCGGCCCGGTCGATCTCTTCGTGCGCTACCTGCGGCGCAAACCGGAGCGCGGCCTGGCGGTCATCTACCACGTCGATGAGCGGCACGCGGGCGGTAGGAGCGAGCAGTCACTGGCCCACGACGCTCAGTCACTGCCCACCCCGCGCCCCCCAGGCCACCCGCCAGGGGTGGCCCTACCATACACGATGACGGCCAACGAGCCAGAACATTCTGCGTATAGTAGGGCCACTCCCTTGCGGGTGGCCTGGGGGGAGAGCAGAGGGGCCTGGGGGCCAGAGCGAGCGGTGAGCCTGACGCTGGCCGAATCGGCCCTGGATGGCGCACGTATTCGCTTCAACGCGCAACAGGTCGAGCAGGCTGAAC